>Ga0137418_10001147_pt1 | contig 24329 bp, 21 predicted proteins | sample CZODoug3_1_2_16f_FD_122242 | JGI IMG/M metagenome (GOLD analysis project Ga0137418, IMG submission 122242) | Vadose zone soil fungal communities from Angelo Coast Range Reserve, California, USA - CZODoug3_1_2_16fungal (Hybrid Assembly) | ecosystem: Environmental > Terrestrial > Soil > Vadose...
GGCCCGACGCCGGGCAGACGCTCGAGCTCCGCCGCGCTCGCGAGGTTGACGTCGAGCGGCGTCGCGTCGTCGGCGCGGGCGGGCCGCGCGCGGCCGCCGTCTCGAGCCGACGGTGCGGGGCCGCGCGCCTCACGCGACGGCGCGGGCGCGCTCGCGTGCGGTGGGTCCTGCACGCGCGCGCTCGGTCGTCGGGCGACCGGCTCGCGGACGGTGGCCGGCGCGCGATCGAGCGTTTCGAGGTACGCGACGACGTCGGGATTGGCGTGGCGCCAGTGATCGATCGCGAGGCCGACGGCGCCACCCGCCACGAGGCTGACGACGATGACGAGCTGCCGGCGCGTATACCCGAGCACGCGCCGACGATCGCACGCGCGCCCGACCCTCGCTAGAGTGCACGAATCCTGACGGATTGATTACATGAGGGGCCTCGAAAGGGCCCCCCAACCCCCCCGACGCTCAGAGCGTCCCGGGGGACCCGTGACGCTCCTCGATTCACCGCTCAAGCCAGCGGCAGCGACACGGTGAGCGTTGGACCTGGACCCTCGCCCGCGGTCGTCAGTGTGCCACCCTGATGCTCGACGAGCTGGCGCGCGATGGTGAGCCGCAGCCCCGCCATCGGAGCGACGGTCGCGCCGACCATGCTCACGGCCAGCACCGCGCGCGCGCCGGCGCGGGAGAGTCGCGTGCAGACGCGACCGCCTGCGGGCGTGGAGCGGACGGCCGCCTCCAGCAGCCGCTGCGCGGCCTGCCGCAGCCGGCGTCGATCGCCCGCGACTTCCAGGGCGTCGCGATCGACGGCGGTCTCGACGTCGACGCCCTTCGCCCGCGCCTCGTCGGCAACGGCATTGACGGCGGCGTCCACCAGATTGCCCAGGTCGACGCGCCGGCCGCCGGTGTCGGGCGTGACGGCGACGAAGCGCGCGGCGACGCGCGCCTCGCGGGCCACGGCCGACAGCGCCCGCGCGGCGGTGCGGACCGCTCCCGCCTTCGCGGGATCGGTGGTCGCGCGTAGCGCACGGCCGAGCGAGGCGAGCGGCGCGCGCAGCTCGCCGCCGACCATTTGCAGCAGCTCGCGCGCGATGCCGCGGCGCCGCTCGGCGTCCAACGCGAGCGCGGCGCGCCGCGCGAGGTCCTGCGCCAGCCATGCCTCGCTCTCGCCGAAGTTCCGGCCCCGCCCGGCGACGAGGGTGATCGCGCCCAGCACGCGTCCGCCCACGGCGAGGGGCGCGACGACGTAGCCCTGCACGCCCAGCTCGACCACGGCCCGGCACTCCTCAGGCTCGCCGCGCACGGCGAGGTCGGCGGCATCCGCGTCCGCCGCGACCCACTCCGCCGCGCCGGTTTCGAGCGCACGCGTCACGCCGCCGGTCGCCGCGGCGGCCACGGGCCCGAGCAGCACCGCCGCACGCGCCTCGGCCGCCGGGTCGCGATGGACGACCGCCACACGCCGGAAGCCGTCGGGTTCGCGAAGATCGACGGCGCACCAGTCTGCGAGGAGCGGGACCGCCAGCCGCGCGACGTCCGCGAGGCCGTCGGCGGGATCGGGGGCGGCGGCGAGCGCCGTGACCGCGTCCGCGAGGAACGCGGCCCGCTGCGTGGCGGCCTCCAGCGCCAGCCGGGCGCGCCGCTCGGCCTCGTAGAGCCGGGCGTTGCGGATGGCCACGCCGAGGCGGTCGCCGACCAGCTGGAGCAGGCGCGCGTCGTCGGCGCTGAACCGGCGGCGCGCGAGGCGGACGGCGTGCACGACCCCGACGCTATGGCCATCCACCGAGAGCGGGACGCCGACGACTGAGCGCACGTGCGCGCGCCACAGCGCGGGAATGTCCGGGTCGGTGCGTCCGGCGTCCTCCACGAGGACGGCGCGGCGACTCCTCGCGATGCGGCCACTCAGGCCGTCGTCCATCGGCACGCGCACGTCGTCCTCGAGCTCCAGTCCCACCGCGCCCATCACGCGGAGGTCCTCGCCGTCCTCGGTGGGCAGCAGGATCAGGGCGCCGTCGGCCTCCAGCACGTCACGGATGCGCTCGAGCACGCGGCGCAGGAGGTGCTCCAGGGAGAGGTCGGAGAGCGCGGCCTCGGTGATCGTCTCCAGCCGCTGGACCATCTCGGCGGCCGACTCCATCTCGTTGCGCGCGACCTGCTCGCGCAGCAGCAGCTCGTCGCGCTCCGCCTGGAGGCGCCTGTGCTCGGTCACGTCGATCATGATGCCGCGCAGACGGCCCCGATCGGCCGGGTGCACACGGTCGCGCAGCCAGACCTGGCGGCCGTCGGCGGTCGTGACGCGGAACTCGTGCTCGAGCGGCCGCTCGGCGGTCAGGGCCTCACCGTAGCGCGCCAGCACACGGTGCCGGTCGCGCGCGTCCACGATTTCGCCCCAGAAGTCCGTGGCGCCCAGCCAGCGCTCGATGGGATAGCCGAGCAAGTCCTCGGCGCGCTGGCTGACGAAGGTGCAGGCGAGGGAGGCGGCGTCGGCTTCCCAGACGATGGCGTCGACGCCGTGCACGAGATCACGGAACCGACGCTCCGCCGCGTCCATTAACCCGTCGTGGCGGGCGTCGTCGTTGGGCGGGAACATATTCGTGGAGCGGAAACCGCAAGCCACGTGCCATGGGATGCCACGGCGACACGCGCGATTGTAAAAGCGCCTGACCGTTTCCCTGTCGAAGGTACGAGCAACGAGGCGCCGGGCCGGCCCTGCCGAGACGCCGCACGCGCAGCGGCGGCCTCACCGGCCGTGCCCAGGCTGCGCACCCGGTTGCAGGCGCGCGGCGCGCGGTCAGGGCACCAGGGCAGCGCGGCTGATCTTCGTCGTCTCCCGGTTGTGCCACTCCGAGTCGGAAAAGGCCTGGTTGATCTTGTCCAGGGGATACGTGTGGGAGATCAGCCGGTCGAACGGGAACCGACCCTGGTTGCGCACGAGGAAGTCCAGCGCGCGGGGGATCACGGAGGCCTCGTACATGATGACGCCGACGATCTTCTTGGCGCCCCACACGAGCGTGGCCGGCTCGAGCTCGACCTTGGCGCCGCGGCTGATGGTGCCGATCTCGAGATAGGTGCCGCCGGGGCGCAGCATCTCGATGCCCTCGGGGATCACCTGCGGGAAGCCGACGAAATCGCAGGCGACGTCGGCGCCCATGCCGCCCGTCCACTTGCGCACGAGCGCGACGCGCTCCTTGCGCTCGGTGACTTCCTTCACGTTGATCACGTGGTCGGCGCCGAACGCCGTCGCGAGCTCCAGCCGCCCGGGAAGCTGATCGACGACGATGACCGACGCGGCGCCCATGTCCTTGGCGACCGCGGCCGCCTGAACGCCGAGGCCGCCCGCGCCCTGGATGACGACGCTGCCGCCGAACGCCAGCCCGGCCTCGCGCAGGCCGAAGATCACCTGCGACAGCGCGCAGTTCACCGGCGAGACCAGCTCGTCGCTGAGCGCGTCGGGGACGGCGAAGAGCGCGCCGCCCGGGCGCAGGTAGTAGTACTCGGCGAAGGCGCCGTGGAAGTGCGGGAACTCCGAGGGCCCGCGCGGCCGCTCGATCTTGGCCGGGCACGCCGCCGGTTGCTTGTTGAGGCAGACGTAGCAGCGGCCACACGGATAGAAGTAGGTGTAGGCGACGCGGTCGCCCTCGCGCAGCGGCCGTCCCAGCGAGTCGGTCTTCACGTTTCGCCCGAGCTTCGCCACGCGGCCCGTCATCTCGTGGCCGAAGATCCAGCCGTCCTCCGGCAGCCGCAGCGGCGCGTCGCCGCGCCAGAAGTGCAGGTCGGAGCCGCACACGTTGGCGAGCGAGACCTTGATGAGGACGGCGTCGGGCTCGATCTCAGGTAGCGGCACCTCGCGAATCTCGAAGGGCTTGCCCGGCCCGAAGAAGACGGCGGCTCGACCGGTGGACGCCATGACACTGGTCCTTTCTATTTGCCGTCGGGCCATCAGCACGCGCGGGCCTTATGGCTCGCGGCCGAGCTCGAATGTGTCGTGCAGGGAGCGGACGGCCAGCTCCGCGTACTTGTCCTCGATCACGCAGGATACGGCGATCTCGGAGGTCGAGATCATCTGGATGTTGATGCCTTCCTTGGAGAGCGCCGCGAACATGCGCGCGGCGACGCCGGAGTGGCTGCGCATGCCGACCCCGACGATGGAGACCTTGGCGACCCGCTCGTCGTGCACGACCTTCTCGGCCCCCACCGTGCGGCCGATCTCCTCGAGCGCCGTCTGCGCGCGCACGTGGTCGCCCCGCGGGACGGTGAAGGAGATGTCGGTGAAGCCGTCGCGGCTGATGTTCTGCACGATCATGTCCACCACGACGTTCTTGGTCGCCACCGCACCGAAGACCTGCGCGGCGATGCCCGGCCGGTCGGGCACCCGGAGCAGGGAGATCTTCGCCTGGCTGCGGTCGTGGGTGATGCCGGTGACGACGACCTCTTCCATCCCGCTCTCCTCCCTCGTCACGAGCGTGCCGGGGTCGCGCTTGAACGTCGAGCGCACGTGCACGGCCACCCCGTATTTCTTGGCGAACTCCACCGAGCGGGCCTGGAGGACCTTGGCGCCGAGGCTCGCCATCTCCAGCATCTCGTCGTACGCGACGCGCGGCAACTTGCGCGCGTCGGGGACGATGTTCGGGTCGGCCGTGTACACGCCGTCGACGTCCGTGTAGATCTCGCAGACGTCGGCCTTCAGCGCGGCCGCCAGCGCCACCGCGGTGAGGTCGGAGCCGCCGCGCCCGAGGGTGGTGAGCTCGTCGGCGTCCGAGAGCCCCTGGAAGCCGGCGACGATCACGATCTCGCCCGCCTCCAGCGCCGCCCGCGCGCGCTCGGGCGTGATGCGCGTGATGCGCGCCTTGGTGTGGGCGCGGTCCGTGCGCAGACCCACCTGCGGCCCCGTCAGCGAGCGCGCCTTGAGCCCGAGCGCGTGCAGGGCCATGGCGAGCAGCGCGATGGTGACCTGCTCGCCGGTGGCGAGCAGCATGTCCATCTCGCGCGGCTCCGGCGTCGGCGTGATCCGGCTCGCGAGGCCGACCAGCCCGTCGGTGGTCTTGCCCATCGCGGAGACGACGACGACGAGCTGGTGCGCCGACGCGCTCTCGGCCACCCGCCGCGCGACGTTCTTGATCTTCTCCGCATCGGCGACCGACGAGCCGCCGTACTTCTGTACGATCAGCGCCATCGCGTCAGCAATCTACATGAGCCGCGCGCGCTCAGGCAAGCGAGCGCACGCCTCAGGTCGCCGGCGTCGGGGCGCGGCGCGCCTCGCCGAGCGAGACCTGCTCGCGGAGCAGGAAGAGCCAGCCGAGCAGGGTGATCGGCACGATCACGCTCGCGTGGTAGAGCAGCGCGAAGGCGAGGGCCGCGGAGCGCGGCACCCCGAAGACCTCGAGGGCGGCCGTGGCGGCCGCGTGGAAGACGCCGACGTAGCCGGGCGCCGACGGCACGCTGATGCCGACACCGACGAAGGCGAGGACGGTCCAGCCGGCCCGGAAGGGCAGGTCGAGGTGCACGGCGCGCAGCATCGTCCACGCCGCCGCCGCCGGCAGCAGCCACACGAGCGCCGTCCACACCGCGAGGCGCGGCAGGTGCGACGGGGTGCGGATGCCGTCGAGCCCACGCAGCCCGGTGTCGAAGATCGAGACGACCGTCTGTGCCGCCGCCGGCCACCGGCCCGTGCACCGCAGCAGCAGCCGGCGGCCCGCCTCGGGCGCGCGCACGATCGCCACCAGCACCGAGACGCCCACGACGTCGATGACGAGCAGCACGCCGGCCGCCCACTCGATGACGCGCGGCAGCGGGATCACCAGCACGAGCATGGCCAGGATGGACACGATCGCCAGGCTGTCGAGCACGCGCTCGACGACCAGGGTGGCGGTGACGAGCCAGACGCTCTGGGCTCCCGTCATGCGTCCCGACTCGCGCAGCTTCCGGGCGAGCACGTAGACGCGCACCACCTCGCCGGCGCGCAGGGGCAGGACGGCGTTGGCCATGTAGGCGATCATCGTGGCGGGCATGATGCCGGGCGGCTCCGGGCCGGGCGGGAAGAGCCAGCGCCAGCGCTTGGCCCGCGCCCACAGGCCGCCGACCCCCGCCACCACGGACACGGCGGCCCAGGCCCAGTTGGTGGCAAGCAGCTGGCGGCCGAGCTGGCGCAGGTCCACGCTCCACAGGAGGTACGCGAACAGTCCGAGGCTGATCGCGATGCCGACCGCGACGCGGAGTCGGTGACTCAGAGGCCGAGCTGCGCCAGGACGGCGTCGAGCGAGGCGGGGACCGAGGTCGGCCGCGTCGCGGACTCGAGCGCCGTGTCCGGATCCTTGAGTCCGTGGCCGGTGAGGGTCAGCACGAGTGTGGAGCCCGGCTCGATGCGGCCGGCCTTCACGATCTTGACGAGCCCGGCCACCGTCGCCGCGGAGGCGGGCTCCATGAAGATGCCTTCCTCGCGGGCCAGCATGCGATAGGCGCGCAGGATCTCCTCGTCGGTGACGATGTCGATCCAGCCGCGGCTGTCCTTCATGGCCTCGAGCGCCGGCCCCCACGACGCGGGATTCCCGATCTTGATCGCCGTGGCCACCGTGCGCGGCTCCTCGATAACGCGGTTTTCGTAGATCGGAGCCGCACCCGCGGCCTGGAAGCCGATCATGCGCGGTAGGCTGCCGATCTTGCCGTCGCGGTGGTACTCGCGGTAGCCGCGCCAGTAGGCGGTGATGTTGCCCGCATTGCCGACGGGGATCAGATGGTAGTCGGGGGCGCGGCCGAGCTGGTCCACGACCTCGAACGCCCCCGTCTTCTGGCCCTCGAGGCGGAACGGGTTCACGGAGTTCACGAGGGTGACCGGATGCGTTTCGGCGATGCGTCGCACGATGTCGAGCGCCTGGTCGAAGTTGCCCTCCACCATGAGCACCTTGGCGCCGTGGATCGCCGCCTGCGAGAGCTTGCCGAGCGCCACCGAGCCGCGCGGGACCATCACGAACGCGCGGAGCCCGGCGCGCGCCGCGAAGGCGGCGGCCGAGGCCGACGTGTTGCCCGTGGACGCGCAGATGACCGCGCGCGAGCCGGCCTCGACGGCTTTCGACATCGCCATCGTCATCCCGCGGTCCTTGAAGGAGCCGGTCGGGTTGAAGCCCTCGCACTTCAGGAAGATGGCGAGGCTCGGATCGGTCGCCTCGGCCAGGCGCGGCGCCGGCACCAGCGGCGTGTTGCCCTCGAGCAGCGTGACGATCGGCGTCGTGTCGCTCACCGGCAGGTATCGCCGGTACCGCTCGATGACTCCAGGCCAGGCCGTCATGGACGCCTTTCGAGCGCCGGCTTCGCCGGCGCAATCCCGGGGGGCGGCTCGGAGGGGGGCGGAGCCCCCCTTCGATGAGCTCATGCGGGGGGGCCTTCCACGCGGATCATGGTGGTGGCGCCTGCCACGTCGCGGAGCCGGTCGATCTTCGTCAGCGCCGCGCGCATGTCGCGCTCGCGGGCCTCGTGCGTCACGATCACCACCGGGATCGCCTCGCGCGTGCCGCGCCCCTTCTGGATGACGTTGGCGATGGAGATGTCGTTTTCGCCGAGGATGCCGGCCACCCGCGAGAGCACTCCGGGCTTGTCCTGGGCCATGACGCGCAGGTAGTAGCAGCAGCGGATCGTCTCCATCGGCCGCAGCGGCAGCGGGGCCGGACCCACCGACGGCAGGTCGAGCGCCAGCGCGGGAATGCCGTGGGCGATGCGGCGCGCGATCTCGAGCACGTCGGACCACACCGCGGAGGCCGTCGGCAGCTGCCCGGCGCCGCGGCCGTAGAACATGAGATCCCCGACGGCGTCGCCGGTGAGGAAGACGCCGTTGAACACGCCGGAGACGGCGGCCAGCGGCGAGGTGGCCGGGATCATCGTGGGGTGCACGCGCACCTCGACGCCGCCGTCCACCGCCTTGGCGATCGCCAGCAGCTTGATGCGGTAGCCCAGCTCGCGCGCGTACGCGATGTCCGCCGCGGTGACGCGCGTGATCCCCTCGGTGTGGATGTCCTTGAGATCGATGAACGTGCGGAACGCGAGCGAGACCAGGATCTGCAGCTTGTGGGCGGAGTCCATGCCCTCGATGTCGAGCGTCGGGTCCGCCTCCGCGTAGCCCTGCGCCTGGGCCTCCTTCAGCACGAGCGAGAAGTCGATCCCCTCGTCGGTCATCTTCGACAGGATGTAGTTGCACGTCCCGTTGACGATGCCGGCCAGCGCGAGCACGTGGTTGGCGGCGAGGCCTTCCTTCACGGCGCGGATGAGCGGGATGCCGCCGGCCACCGCGGCCTCGAACGCGAGGGTCACGCCGCGGCGGCGCGCTTCCTCGTAGAGCTCGGCGCCGTGGTGCGCGAGCAGCGCCTTGTTGGCGGTGACCACGTGCTTGCCGGCGGCGAGCGCGCGCAGGATGAACGTGCGCGCCGGCTCGAGTCCGCCCACCAGCTCGATCACGACGTGCACGCCGGGGTCGCCGAGCACGCGGCCGGCGTCGCCGGTCATCGGCAGGGCCGCCAGGTCGAGGCCCTCGCGCGGGCGGGTGAGATCGGTGTCGGCGATGGCGGCCAGCGCGAGGCGGCAGCCGGCGCGCTCCTCGAGCATCGCGCGCTGCGCGGTGAGGATCTTCACGACGCCGGCGCCGACGGTGCCGAGGCCCAGCAGGCCGATGCGAACCTCGCCGACGGACGTCACGGGTGGGTGGTTCCGGCGCTCAGCGGTGGACGTTCTTGAGGCCGCGCAGCGCCTGCTTGATCCGCTGTTCGTTCTCGACGAGCGCGAAGCGCACGTAGCCCTCGCCGTACTCCCCGAACCCGATGCCCGGCGACACCGCGACCCTCGCCTCCTGGATGCAGAGCTTGGCGAACTCCAGTGAGCCCATGGCCCGGAATGGCTCGGGGATCGGTGCCCACACGAACATCGTGCCCTTGGGCTTGGGGACCTGCCAGCCGAGCTTGTTGAGGCCGTCCACCAGCACGTCGCGGCGCTTGCGATGGACCTCGACGATCTCGTCCACCACCTTCTGGTCGCCCTCGAGGGCGATGATGCTCGCGATCTGGATCGGCTGGAAGGCGCCGTAGTCGAGGTAGGACTTGATGCGCGCCAGCGCGGCGATCATGCGCGCGTTCCCGCACACGAATCCCATCCGCCAGCCCGGCATGTTGTACGACTTCGAGAGCGAGAAGATCTCGACGCCGACGTCTTTCGCGCCGGGCACCGAGAGGAACGACGGCGGCTTGTAGCCGTCGAACGTGAAGTCGGCGTAGGCGAAGTCGTGCACCACCATCAGGCGGTGCTCGCGCGCGAACTCCACGACCTTCACGAAGAAGTCGCGCTCCACACACATCGTCGTCGGATTGTGCGGGAACGACAGGATCAGGAGCTTGGCCTTGGGCCAGGCGAGCTTCGCCGTTTCCTGGAGCCGTCCGAAGAAGTCGCCGTCGGGCGTGAGCGGCACCGAGCGCAGATCGCCGTCGGCGATGACCACCGAGTACGAGTGGATGGGATAGGTCGGGTTCGGCACCAGCGCGCCGTCGCCGGGCTGGAGCACGGCCAGGGCCAGATGCGCCATGCCTTCCTTGGCGCCGATGGTGGCGATGACCTCCGAATCCGGATCCAGCTCGACCGCGTAGCGGTCGCGGTACCACGTCGACATCGCCTTGCGCAGCCGCGTGATGCCGCGCGAGGCCGAGTAGCGGTGGTTCTTCGGATTCTTGGCGGCCTCGACGAGTTTGTCGACGATGTGCTTCGGCGTCGGCATGTCCGGGTTGCCCATCCCGAGATCGATGACGTCCTCGCCCCGGGCGCGCGCCTTGGTCTTCAGATCGTTGACGATCGCGAAGACGTACGGCGGCAGGCGCTTGATCCGGTAGAACTCGTCCATCGCGGCTCCCCCACGAGCTCGCGTCGCGGCGCTCGTGCCTGCGGCGGCTCGGCCGCCGCGACGCTTCGCACAACGTCTCCGGCTGTCCCGCGATGATACCGAAGCGTTGCGCAGAGTGTCAACGAACGGAGTCACGACGCGCACTTACGTGGCGTCGTCCTTGCGCGCCCAGGCGTTAGGAACTGGACGGTTTGTGCCGGCGGCGGTGTCGTCCTGTCGCGACAGAAAGGACGCGGGTGCGTCGAAGTGCTTGATTCTGCGTCGAGCGATCTCGGCACGTCACTTGCGCAATAGGGCGCGGCATGACTGAAATGCCCAGGCCGTTCGACACGACGGAGACGCCAATTGACAGCGTCCCCGGCACGATGCTAGAACCCGCAAAACTCGGTGTGCGGCGGGGCTGGCTGCACCGTGGGTTGGGGCCGGGCCGTGCGGCATACCCCGGGGGGAGACGCCGCAGCGTGAACCGTCGCCGTGGTCAGTTCAGCCTGCTGGTGATGCGCGGGGACGGCGTCAGGGTGGTGCGATTCAATTTCGCTCGGCCGCTCGCCGTCGCCGGATTCGTCGCGCTCGCCGGCGTCGTTTCCGTCATGGGCGCCCTCATCGGTGACTGGATCCAGCTCCGGCAGCTCACCCGTGAGTCCGTCACCTTCGCCGCGCAGATCGCCGAGCAGCGCAAGACCATCGATGACTTCAACCACCGCGTGGCCGACCTCCGCAAGGAAGTTGGCGCGTGGCGCGAGCTGCACGCGCGCATCCAGGAGCCGTTCGGGCCTGACGTCGGCCGCGGTGGCCGCGATCGCGGCATCGGCGGCGCCACCACGGCGTCCGAGCGGCCGGCGAGCGGCGTCTCGGCCAGCGACGAGCTGAACCGGCTGAGCGAGACGATCATGCAGGAGGGCGAGAACCTGCGCGCGCTCGATCGCCTCATGGCGCGCGCGGGCAAGGCGTTCGCCGCCCTGCCCTCGCGATGGCCGGTGCGCGGAGCCGTGAACTCCGAGTTCGGCATGCGCCAGTCACCGTGGACGAAGGCGCCGGAGTTCCACGCCGGCCTCGACATCAGCGCGAACCGTGGCACGGCGGTGCACGCGCCGGCGTCGGGCACCGTGGTCTTCGCGGGCACGCAGCCCGAGTACGGCACCGCGGTGATCGTCGACCACGGCCAGGAGATCAAGAGCCTGTACGGCCACCTCTCGCAGATCGCCGTGCAGCCGGGCCAGAAGGTCGAGCGCGGCACGCTGCTGGCGTACACCGGCAACACCGGGCGCTCGTCGGGTCCGCACCTGCATTACGAGATCCTGGTCAAAGGCCGCACCGTCAATCCGCGCGCCTATCTGTGGGATTGAGGGATTAATTAGATGGGGGGCCCCGACATGGCCCCCCAAACCCCCCAGCGCTCGGAGCGTCCCGGCGGAGCCGTGACGCTCCTCGATCGCCTGACGTCCCGCTAGCTATCCGCTCCTCGATCGCCTGACCTCCCGCTAGCTGAGCTACCTCTCGTCTACGCGCTCGCCGTTGATCTCGATGAACACCAGCGAGCGCTCGCCGCCGCGCACCCAGACCGCTGACGCCACCGCGCCCGTCTGCGTGTTCAGTCCCTGCCACACGCCGCCTGATTGTGCATGACTCGCCGGATTGCGCGCGATCTCGCGCTTGCACTCTTGAAATCCCTCGCGCGCGAGTGCGTCCACCACCTCGTCGGGCTCGGCGAGCCATCCCTCGCCTGTCCAGTGCATGCGGCCCCCGCGACACAGCTCCATCAGGCGATCCGGTCCCTGCATGTGTCCCCTCCTCCTCGTCGGCGGCTCGGCGCCGCGAAACCGCGAGAAGGCGTGCAAGGCAAGCGCCATCGATGACGTGCGAGGTGGTGTTGCCCAAGCGCGCGTCGCATGGGACGCGCTCGGTCGGACCGATGCTGACAGCAGGCGCGGGCGCGCGGAAGAAGTTTCAAGAACGATGCGCGCGGCGGGAACGCGCGTCAGCCGCGGCGCGCGAGGAATTCGAGACAGATCGCGTTGAACGCCTCCGGCTTCTCCCACATGTACGCGTGGCCGGCGTCGGCGATCGTCTTGAGCTCGGCGCCCGGCACGCGCTGGGCGATCGCGTGCGAGAACCGCGGCGGTACGAGGATGTCGTGCTCGGCGACGGTCACCAGCGTCGGGCAGCGGATGTCGCCGAGCCGCGGCAGCGTGTCGTGCGCGCGCACGGCCTCGCCCTGGTGGAGGAAGCCGGGGAGCGACTGCGGATACGGATTGGCGAGCGCGTTCTGCAGCAGGAGCTCGACGAGCTCGGGACGCTCGGCGTAGGTGACGGGGGCGAACAGCCACAGCGCGAGCGAGCGCAGCCACTCCTCGCGCCCGACGCTGGGCCGCAGCTCGCGCCAGACATCGGACAGGGCGTGCATGTAGGCGTCCGGCCGCGCCAGCGTCGCGTGCAGCTGCAGCGTGCGCACGCGCGCGGGATGCCGCAGCGCGATCTCCTGGGCGATCATGCCGCCCATCGACACGCCGCACACGTGCGCACGGGCGATACCGAGCACGTCCATGAGCCCCACGGTGTCGTCGGCCATCATCGGCGTGGTGTAGGGCGTGTCGGGCGTGTCCGATTGGCCGACGCCGCGATTGTCAAAGGCGATCACGCGGTACTTCGCGGCGAAGGCGGGGATCTGCAGGCCCCACGCGAGGTGATCGCCGCCGAAGCCCATGACGAGCACGAGCGGGTCGCCGGCGCCCGCCTCGACGTAGAACATCTCGATGTCGCGGACGCGGGCCTTGGGCAGGGGCCGGAGCCTCAGCCGGTCGCGACGCCGGTGCGCACCTGGCAGGCCACCCAGTGGTTCGGGCTGATCTGCTTCAGCACCTGCTCGTTCTGCGAGCACGAGGGCACGCGCAGGCTGCAGCGCGTGTGGAAGCGGCAGCCCGAGGGCGGATTGATCGGGCTCGGCACGTCGCCCTCGAGCAGGATGCGCTTGCGCTTCATCGTCGGATCGGGGATTGGCACCGCCGACAGCAACGCTTCCGTGTAGGGATGCTTGGGGTTGGTGTAGAGCTCCTTGGCCGGCGCGATCTCGACGATCTTGCCGAGGTACATGACGGCCACGCGCGTGCTGATGTGCTCGACCACCGAGAGGTCGTGGGCGATGAAGATGTAGGTGAGGCCGAACTTCGCCTGGAGGTCCTCGAGCAGGTTGATGATCTGCGCCTGGATCGACACGTCCAGGGCCGACACCGGCTCGTCGGCGATGATCAGCTTCGGGCTCACCGCGAGCGCGCGCGCGATGCCGATGCGCTGCCGCTGCCCACCCGAGAACTCGTGCGGGTAGCGGCGCAGGTGCTCGGACGAGAGACCGACCGTCTCCAGCAGCTGCACGACGCGCTCCTCGCGCGCCTTCCGATTCGGCGCCAGCTTGTGGATCACCAGCGCCTCGCCGATGATCGACCCGACCGTCATGCGCGGATTCAGCGACGCGTACGGGTCCTGGAAGATGATCTGCATCTCCTTGCGGAGCGCGCGCAGCGATCGCTTATCGAGCGTGGTGACGTTCTTGCCCTCGAACGAGACCTCGCCGGAGGTCGGCTCGATCAGGCGGAGGATCGAGCGGCCGGTGGTGGACTTGCCGCAGCCCGACTCGCCGACGAGGCCCAGCGTCTCGCCGGGCATGACGTCGAACGACACGTCGTCCACCGCGTGCACGCGCGCCACCTCGCGCGAGAACAGGCCGCCACGGATCGGGAAGTACTTCTTGAGGTTGCGAACCTTGAGGAGCGGCTCTGGCATGGCGTGGCCTCTCAGTAAAGGAAGCAGGCCACCTTGTGGCCCGGCCGCACTTCCTTGAGCGGCGGCGTGTTGTCGAAATGCATGGGCTTCGCGAGCGCGCAGCGCGGCGCGAAGCGGCAGCCAGGCTTCTCCGGGCCGCGCAGGGTCGGGACGGTGCCGGGAATCGGCTCCAGTTTCTGTCTCTTGGTGGCGGCCATGTCGATGCGGGGGATCGAGCGCAGCAGCCCCTGCGTGTACGGGTGGAGCGGCTCCTTGAACAGCTCGCCCACCGGCGCCTCCTCCACGACCTGCGCGCCGTACATGACGACCACGCGCTGCGCCGTCTCGGCGATGACGCCCATGTCGTGGGTGATGAGCATGATGGCCATGCCGAGCTTGGCCTTGAGCTCGTTGAGCAATTCCAGAATTTGCGCCTGGATGGTGACGTCGAGGGCGGTGGTGGGCTCGTCGGCGATCAGGAGGTTCGGGTTGCACGACAGCGCCATGGCGATCATGATGCGCTGGCGCATGCCGCCCGAGAGCTGGTGCGGGTACTCCTTCACGCGCCGCTCGGCGTTCGGGATGTGCACGAGCTTGAGCATCTCGATCGTCTTGTCCATCGCGTCGCGCCGCCCGAGGTGCTCATGCAGGCGGACGGCCTCCGCGATCTGCTCGCCCACCGTGAACACCGGGTTCAGCGAGGTCATCGGCTCCTGGAAGATCATCGCGATCTCTTTGCCGCGGATCTTCCGCATCTGCGAGGGGGACAGGCTGAGGAGGTTCTTGCCGTTGTAGATGATCTCGCCCTGCACGATGCGCCCGGGCGGCTGCGGGATGAGCCGCATGACGCTGAGGGCGGTGACCGATTTGCCCGAGCCCGACTCGCCGACGATGCCGAGCGTCTCGCCCTTGTTGATGTAGAGGCTGACGCCGTCGACGGCGCGCACGACGCCCTCGTCGGTGAAGAAGTGTGTCTTGAGTCCTTTGACTTCGAGGAGCCGTTCGGCCATGGAGCCTCCCGTTGGCGCTACCAGCGACTCGTCAGCTCGCGAAACGCCTCGAGCGCCCGCGAGGTATCTTCGGCGTCCACGTCCTTGTGGGTGACGCAACGGATGGCGGCGGGGCCCATCGCGTGGACCTTCACCTTGCGGGCCGCGCAGCCCTTCACGAGCTCGTCGGTGGCGGCGGGGCCACGCTCGACGCGCACGATGACGATGTTCGTCTGCACGCTCGCGAGATCGACACGCAGGCCCGGCAGCTTCGCCAGCCCCTCGCCGAGACGTCGCGCGTTCGCGTGGTCCTCGGCCAGCCGCTCCACCATGCGCTCGAGGGCGACGATGCCGGCGGCGGCGAGGATGCCGACCTGCCGCATGCCGCCGCCGAGCATCTTGCGCCAGCGGCGCGCGCGCTCGATGAAATCCGCGGAGCCGCAGATGACGGAGCCGACGGGCGCCGCCAGCCCCTTGGACACGCAGAAGGTGACGGAGTCCACGTGGCGCGTGAAATCGCCGGCCGGGCGCCTCAGCGCGACGGCGGCGTTGAAGAGCCGCGCGCCGTCGAGGTGCACGGGCACGCCCGCCTCGTGGGCCACCGCGGCCACCGCCGCGATCTCCTCGGGCGTGCAGCACGTGCCGCCGTGACGATTGTGCGTGTTCTCGATGCAGACGAGCCCCGTCGGGGGCACGTGGATGTTCGGGCCACGCACCGCCTCGCGCACCTGCTCCGGGGACAGGAATCCGCGCTCCGTCTTCGTCGGTCGCATCTGCAGCTGCCCGATGACCGGGGCGCCGGCGACCTCGTTGTTGAACACGTGCGAGTCGAAGTCGAGCACGACCTCCTGGCCGGGACGCGTGTGCGTCACGACCGAGACGAGGTTGCCCTGCGTGCCCGAGGTGACGAAGAGCCCGGCCGGCTTGCCGAGCCGCTGCGCGGCGAGCGCCTCGAGGCGGCGGACGGTGGGGTCCTCGCCCCAGACGTCGTCGCCGACCTCGGCGCGCGCCATGGCCTCGCGCATCTCGGGCGTCGGCTGCGTGAGCGTATCGGACCTCAAGTCAATCACGTCGTGTCCGGCCATCAGCCTCTCTCTTTTTATCGGCTCGTCTCGGACGGCGGGGCCCCAGCCCCGCGACGTCCTGCGACTCGCACTACCGTTGGGCCCTCAGCCGCTGCGCGGCGCGCTTGCCGAATTCGGTGTACGAGTAATCGTTCGCGACCTGGCGCAGCAGCTCGACCGCTTCCTTGTCGCGCCCCTCGCTGAAGTTCACGTCGGCGAGCAGCGAGAGGGCCTCCGGGATGACCGGCGCGCGCGGATATTCCTTGATGACCTTCTCGAGCCGCTGCCGGGCGCCGCCGGGGTTGCCCTGGTTCATGTAGTAGGCGGCCACCCACACTTCCTTCTGCGCCAGCCGCCCGCGGCACACCTCGATCTTCGCGAGCGCGTCGGTGGCGTAGCGTGACTCCGGATACTCCTTCACGAGCTTCTTGAACTGGTCCATCGCCTTCTGCGCGAAGGCCTGCTCCTGCTCGATCGGCTTGATCTGATCGTAGTAGGACATCGCGAGCCGGAACTGGACGAGGTCGGCGATCTGGTGGCGCGGATAGAAGGCCAGGAACGCCTCGAACTCCGTGGCGGCCTTGTCGAAGTCGGGCTCGCGATAGAACGACTCACCGATCAGGAAGCGGGCGCGCGGCGCGTACGAGGAGTTCGGGTGGCGCTCGACGACCTTGCGGAACTGCTCGCGCGCTTCCGGATAGCGCTTCTTGTCCAGCTCGGACTCGCCGATCTGGTAGAGCTCCTCGGGTGGCAGGATCGGTGTCGGCTGGGGCTTCATCCACGCGCAGCCGGCCGTCGTGAGGAGGACCAGGAGGAGGAGGGTCCGCGCCATCGTGGGCAAAGGATATAGCACATTTCCCGGCCGAAAAATCCTTTGACTTCCGTGGCCTGGGCCGGTATCACGAGTATCGCTGGAGGCCCAATGGCGCTGCCCCGGATGATCCGCGTCCGTCAGACCTTCCCCCGCCCCCGCGTCGCGGACATTCCGCGCGCCGTGGCCGCCACCCTCGGCGAGGCCGCCCTCCGGATCAAGCCCGGCGACACCGTCGCCGTCGGCGCCGGCAGCCGCGGAATCGCCAACATCGGCACGATCGTCGGCGCCACCGTGAAGTGGCTGCAGGACCTCGGGGCGCGTCCGTTCGTCTTCCCCGCCATGGGCAGTCACGGCGGCGGCACCGCCGACGGCCAGCTCTCGGTGCTCGAGCACTACGGCATCACCGAGGCCACGATGGGCTGCCCGGTCCGCGCCACCATGGACGTCGTGCAGGTCGGCGAGGCGCTCGGGCTGCCGGTGTGGCTGGACGCGTACGCGGCGGAGGCGACCTGGATCGGCGTCGTCAACCGCGTGAAGCCGCACACCGACTTCAAGGGCTCGATCGAGTCCGGCCTCTTCAAGATGATGACGATCGGCCTCGGCAAGTGGAAGGGCGCGCTGCAGTACCACCGCGCGAACGTCAACCACGGCTACGAGACGGTGATCACCGCGGTGGGCCGCGAGATGCTGGCCAAGGCCCGCATCGGCTTCGGTCTCGGCATCGTCGAGAACGGCTACGACGAGACGGCCGACGTCGAGGCATTCTCGCCCGAGGCGCTGGAGTCCGGCGAGCGCCGGCTGCTCAAGAACGCGCGCGAATGGATGGCGCGCCTGCCGTTCTCGCCGATCGACGTCCTCATCGTGGAGGAGATGGGCAAGAACATCTCCGGCGCCGGCATGGACACCAACGTGATCGGCCGGCCCTCGAACCCGCACGAGCCCTTCCCGGCCGACCCGAAGATCCTCTGGATCGTCGCGCTCGACCTCACCGAGGACAGCTACGGCAACGCCGTCGGCATCGGCAACGCGGACTTCACCACGCGGCGGCTCGTCGACAAGATCGACATGAAGCCGACGCTGATCAACGCCATCACCGCCTGCGCGCCCAACGGCGCGAAGGTGCCGCCGACCTACGACACCGATCGCGAGGCGATCGAGACCGCGCTGTCGTGCATCGGGCTCACGCCACCCGAGCGCGCGCGGGTGATTCGGATCAAGAACACGCTGATGCTCGGCGAGATCGAGGTATCGGAAGCGTTCGCGGCCGACCTGGCCCGGCGTCCCGACCTCACGCCGCTCGGCGACCCGACGCCGCTGCCCTTCGACGTTGCGGGGCGGCTGGCGTCGCGCTGAGGCGCGGCGTGCGCCCCCGCCGCTCGTAGCGGCGCCCCCCGTGAGCTTCGGAGGCCGCCGCCTCGTCCTCACGCTCGCCGGCGCGGCCGCGCTCGCCGCCGTCGTCTGGGGCGCCGTCGTCTGGTACCAGGGCTCCACACGCGTCACCACCGACGACGCTTACGTCGAGGGAATCATCGCCCCCGTGAGCGCCAAGGTGGCCGGCCACGTCGTCGAGATGCTCGTGCGCGACAACCAGGCGGTGAAGCGCGATGATCTGCTGCTGCGCGTCGACCCGCGCGACTTCGAGGCCCGCGTGATGCAGGCGCGGGCGGCGGTGGCGGTGGCCGCGGCGAATCTGAAGGCCGCCCGCTCCGAGGTGCCGCTGGCCCGCGACATCACGCGCGCGCAGACGGACGAGGCGCGCGCCAACCTCGAGGGCTCGCACGTGTCGGTGAAGTCCGGCGAGGCCAACGTCGACGAGTCGCGCGCGCGGCTCGAGGCGCGGCGCTCCGCCGTGGGCGCCGCCACCGCAGAGGTGGCCGCCGCCGAGTCCACCGTCCGCAAGACGGGCCTCGAGATCGAGCGCATGCGGCGCCTCATGAAGAACGACTACGTCTCGCGCCGCGAGCACGACGACGCGCAGGCCGCCTACGAGAACGCCGTGGCTCTGCACGAGGCGGCCCGGCGCCGGCTGGCCCAGACCGAGCAGGAGGTGCAGCAGGCGCAGGCGGAGCTGGCCGCGCGGCTGCACGCGGTGGACGTGGCCAAGCAGAAGGTGGCGGAGGCGCGCGGCACCGTGGCGCGCGCCGAGGGGCAGCAGGGGCAGGTGACGGTGAAGGAGGCGGAGGTCGTGCGCGCGGAGGCGGGGCTGAAGCAGGCGCAGGCCGACCTCGCGCTGACCGAGCTACAGCTCGCCTACACGGAGGTCAGGGCGCCCGCCGACGGTGTCGTCTCCAAGCGCACCGTGGAGCTGGGACAGGTGGTGCAGCCGGGACAGCCGCTGCTCGCCATCGTGCCGCTGCACGAGGTGTTCGTGCTCGCGAATTTCAAGGAGACGCAGCTCGCGCGGGTCCGGCCGGGGATGCGGGCCGACGTGGAGATCGACGGGTTCCCGGGCAAGGTCTTCCACGGCATCGTGGAGTCGATCAGCGCCGGCACCGGCGCGCGCTTCTCGTTGCTGCCGCCCGAGAACGCCACCGGCAACTGGGTGAAGGTCGTGCAGCGCGTGCCCGTGAAGGTGCTGCTCGACCAGAAAGAAGTCGGCAACCCGCAGCCGCTGCGCGCGGGCATGTCGGCCGTCGTCACCATCCGCCTGCGCTGATGGCGGTGGAGTAGCGCGCCGGCCGATCAGCGCTCACGGAGCAGGGCGCGCACGTCGAGCCAGGCCTGCCGCGGGTCGAAGAACTCGAGCGCGTAGATCTCGCGGACGCGCCCGGCGCGGTCGAGCAGGTAGACGCGTGCGGGATGGTCCAGCTCGCCGTCGCTTCCCCGGCGCGTCCACTCGTCCCACGCGTGCAGCACCGGAGTGAGCCGCGACGGCTCGTCTCGCAGGAACCGCCAGGACGTCCGGTCCACCCCGAACTGCTCGGCGTACTGGCGAAGCCGCTCGGGGGTGTCGCGCTCCGGGTCCACGGTGATGCTGACGAGCACGGGCCGCTCGGCCGCCGGCAACGCGGCGGCGCGGCGCTGGAGGAGGGCGAGCCGCGCCGTCAGCAGCGGACAGGCCGTGAGACAGCGCGTGTAGACGAACGAGACCAGCGCGACGCGCCCACGCAGATCCGCCAGGCGCACGACGTGGCCGTCGAGGTCCGGCAGCGCGAAGTCGGGCGCCGGCTTGATGACGGCCAGGTGCGGCGCGGCGCTCAACGGCGACGGCCCCGGCGCCCGCGACGCCGGCGGATCGTGCGCCGCCACCGGACCGGCGAGCGCGACCACCACCAGAACCACGACGAAGCGTGCGAACGCCATGAACCTCTCCTGCCCCGAATCGAGGGCCGCCACGGCTCCGCCGAGGCGGCCCGAGCGTTGGCCGGGGAGTCCGAGGGGGCGTAGCCCCCTCGCTTGAACAAGCGGGGGGGCCATTCGGGGCCCCCCACGTCGATGGGCCTCCCTAATTCAGCAGCATGTCATGCGGGCGCGCCGGCCCGTCCGGACCCTGCGCGAAGTCGACGGCAAACAGCGGGTCGAGCTTCATGCGCCCGTCGGGGCCGATGCGGATGAGCCGCAGCGCATAGCGCGGCGAGTAGTCGATGCTGCTGATGGCCGAGTTCGTGACGTAGAGCCGGCGGCCGTCGTAGGTGACGTGCATCATGTTGGCCTGCACGATGCCGCCGACGGTGTCGTGCAGCTTCGGCTTCTCGGGGTCGCCGATGTCCCATGCCTGCACCTCGCTGGCGCCCAGGCAGCTCACGTAGAGGAAGCGGTCGTCGGGCGACTGGCGGAGATCGCCGGGCAGGCAGCCCTTGCCGGTGCTGGCGACCTTCTTGTACGTGAAGCGGCCGTCCGGCTGCATCCGGAACATCCAGAGGGAGTCGCCGCCGTTCGAGATGTTGTAGCCGTAGGTGGCGTTCGGCTTCAGCATCCAGCGCGCGGCCAGCGGGATCGGGTCGCCCTTCAGCTCCTGGACGATCGTGCGCGCCTTGAGGTCCCAGACGAGCAGCGTGCTCGAGAAGTCCTTCGGGTCCCACTTGTCGAGCGACGTCATGAACGTCTTCTGCGAGACCCACGACGACGTCACCATCCGGTTGAACTCCGGCTTCACCACCGTCTCGTACGGGTGGTTCGGCGCCTTGTGGCTGCCGATGAACTCGCCGTCGTTGGTGAACTCGGCGAGGCCGCCGGCACCCGTGCCGTCGGGCCCGGAGGCCATGCTGACCAGCATGCGGCCCGGGATCGCGTACGGCGTGTGCGGGCCCGAGAGGCCGGTGAGCCGCGGCACGTCGTCGATCGTGCGGACGAGCCGCGGGTTCATCGCGTCGGCGGCGACGTCGAAGATGAAAAAGCGGCTCGTGTTCAGCGAGGCGGCCCAGATCTTCGTACGGTCGTCGGTGAAGCCCATGTGGTGCGCCTCGTTGCCCGCCGAGCCGACCTCGACCTTCTTGAGCACCTTGCCGTAGGTCGGCGAGGCGAGGTTGACGTCGATGACGCTGAGGTAGTCGGGCCCGTCCTTCGCGGGCAACGTCCACAGGTACATCACCTTCTCGGGCTGGCGCAGCCCTTTGACGTAGGGCGACAGGCACGTCTCGGCGAAGACGGCGCCCGCCACGAGCATGGATACGACGACGACGGTGAAGGACGTCCAGCGCTTCATGGTGCCTCCTGTGTCTCGGCGCGGCTCAGACGAGCCGCGCGAGGGTGGCGGCGGCGCGGCGCGCGCCGTCGGTCTCCACGTCCCGGTAGAGCACCGGGCGCTTCAGCCCGTCGGCGATGGCGTGGGCCAGCGCCTCGGGATCGGTCTGCGTGTAGTCCATCCGCACGCCCGCGCCGTAGCGCGCGAGCCGGTGCGGCACGTGAACGTTCTGCTCGAAGTGGTTGCGCAGCGGGAAGTAGAGGAACGGCCGCTTCGTGGCCGTGAGCTCCATGCACGTGCTGAGGCCGCCCTGCACGACGGCGAGATCGCAGGCGGCGAGGTGGGCGTACAGGTCCGGCACGAACCGGCGGTACTCCACGCCGGGAGCGGGCGGCAGCGTCGCCGGATCGATGCGCGGGCCGGTGACGACGATGATCCGTGCCTCGGGCAGCAGGCGCCGCGTCGCGGGCGCCGCGGCCACCACGCGGCGAAGCAGATGATGGCCCACGCCGGTGCCGCCGACCGCCGCGAACACGACCTTCTCGTCGGCGCGGAAGGCCAGCCGCGCGCGCAGCGCGTCCCGGTCCGCGAACGCCGCCGGATCGAAGGGCAGGATGTAGCCGGGGAAGTCGAAGTGCTCGCGCGTCCAGTCCCGGATGCGCGGCAGTCCCGGGCCGAACTCGGCGTCCACGACGTCGTCGGGCGTCCCGACGAACAGGGCGGCGTCGCGAACGCGTGGCAGCCGCGCGATCTGCTCGATCATCTCGGCGTTGTAGTCGGCGGCCAGCCGCGCCTCGCGGCCGTCGCCCGCGTCGACGGGGAGCCAGCCGACGAAGTCCGTCAGCCAGGCGAAGGCCGTGCGCTTGAGCTCGGGGTTCTCGTGCAGGTAGTAGTCCACGTCCCACGCCTCGTCGCCGATCACGAGGTCGAAGGGCTCGGCCTCCAGCACGTCGTGCAGCACCATGAAGTTGGCGACGAGGATCTCGTCCATGTTCCGCCACGCGTAGAACGCGTGCAGGTCGTGCTCGCCCGCCTCCGACTCGAAGTGCGCGGACTCGCCGGCGAGGAGCCGGCTGGCCGGATGGATCGTCTCGCCGCGCGCCTCGAGCACGCGCGTCACCGGATCCTGCGCGAGCCAGCTGATGTCGAGATCGGGCCGCGCCTCGCGGAGCGCGCCGGCGATGGCCACGTCGCGCAACGCGTGGCCGAGGCCGATCGGGCTCGACACGAAGAGCGCGCGCGGGCGACGCGCCCGGGCGCGGGACCAGGGGCGCCGCCGGGCGGCCGTCGGCGCCAGGAAGTCGCGCAGCAGGAGGTTGTAGCGGACGGGGTCGCGCGTGTTCGGGAGGTGGCCGCTGCCCTCCATCGGTATGAACGTGGAGCCGGCGATCGCGCCGTGGGCGCGCTCGGAGAGCGCGATGGGCCGCACGCGGTCCTCGGTGCCGTGGACGATCAGGGTGGGACAGCCGACGGCGGCCAGCAGCTCGGCGAGCGGCGTACGACAGCGGCCTTCGTCGACGGTGGCGATCAGGATCTCGGGCGTCGTCTCCAGGCCCCACGCCACCCCGTCCTCGCGCTGCTTGCTCGAGTGCGCCTCGTTCGCCGCCTGCGCGAAGAAGAACTCGAGGAACTCGCGATAGTGGGCGCGCCAATAGCCGGCGTTGAACTTCGCCCATCCCTGCGGGTGCTCGCCGGGCGGCTCGAGGAACGCGGCACCGCCGCGCGGGGCGTCGTCGAGCGCGCAGCCGGTCAGGACGAGCCGCTCGACGCGCTCGGGATGCTCGGCGGCGAGGATCACACCCTGCCACGCCGAGCGGGAGAGGGTGACCAAAGACGCACGCGCGGTGTCCGTCGCGTCCATCAGCGCGACGATCGCGTCGGCCAGGCCGTCGTGGTCGTAGCCGGTGGCCGGACGGCCGGAGCGCCCGTTGCCGGGCGGATCGAACGTGACGATGCGGAAGTACCGCGCGAGGTACGGGATCTGCGCCTTCCAGATGCGGCTGTGGACGATCTGCCACGGCGGAATGAGCAGGACGGTCCGCTCGCCGTCACCGTACGACTCCCACGCGATCGGCACGCCGCGATGCGGAAGGACGCCCTCACGGTCGGGATAGCGCGCACGCATCGATCGCCTCCTATGCGAGCGTGGGCCGGCGCCCGCCGGCGCGCTCGGCCTCCAGCCAGCGGAGAAATCGCTCGAACGCCGCGAGGCTGCGCCAGTAGTGCGACTCCTCCTCCGGCAGGCCGAGCATCATTTCCATCTCCATGCCGTACCAGAACGCGACGAGGTAGGCGGTGAGCTCCTCGGCGGACACGGCGCGGATGGCGAAGTGCTCGAGGGCCTCACCCACGACCCGCTCGAGCAGCGCGCGCCACTGAGCGCGCAGCTTGCGAACCTCCTGGCCGATCGGCGAATTCGACACGCCGAGGGCGGAGAGCTCGGTGAGCAGCCGCACGTAGCCGGAGGCGAGATCCGCCTCGTAGAAACGGCAGGCCTGCGCCCACTTGTCCGCGAAGCTGCCGGGCGACTCGAACATCTCCGCCTGCCGCTTGAGGAGCGCCTGGTTCATGCGCTCCAGCACGGCCAGCATGAGCCGCTCCTTGGTGCCGAAGTAGTAGTGGATGAGGCTTTGATTGACGCCCGCCTCGGTCGCCACCGCCCGCGTGGACAGCGCCGCGTGGCCGCGCGCGATGATGCGCCGACCCGCCGCCTCGACGATCGCCTCGCGCATGGGCAGCGTGTTGGCCCCGCGGGGGGGCCGCGGGCGAGGGCCAGAACGGGCTCGGCGTCGTGTCTTCATTGATCAGCTTATTTAATCGAACGACCAAGAGATGCCACAGACGCCGCCCCGGTGTCAAGAGGCTTTCAGTACCCCTTGCGCTTGTCGATCAGGGCGAGCAACGGCCGGCCGTCGGCGAGGCGGCGGAGGTTCTCGCAGAACGTCGCGATGGCGCGCCCCGCGCGGCGGGGCGAGCCGCCGGCGGTATGGGGCGTCACGACCACGCGCGGATGCCGCCAGAGCGGGTGCCCCACCGGCAGCGGCTCGGGGTCCGTGACGTCGAGGCCGGCGCCCCAGATCAACCCCTCGTCCAGCGCCGTCATGAGGTCGTCGCCGTAGACGATCTCGCCCCGCGTGATGTTCACCAAGATTGCGTGGCGCTGCATGCGGCGGAAGAGGTCGCGCGTGAAGAGGTGGTGGGTCGCCTTCGTGAGCGGCAGCGCGATGAC
>Ga0137418_10001148_pt1 | contig 24324 bp, 20 predicted proteins | sample CZODoug3_1_2_16f_FD_122242 | JGI IMG/M metagenome (GOLD analysis project Ga0137418, IMG submission 122242) | Vadose zone soil fungal communities from Angelo Coast Range Reserve, California, USA - CZODoug3_1_2_16fungal (Hybrid Assembly) | ecosystem: Environmental > Terrestrial > Soil > Vadose...
GCTTCGTGCAGCACGGGATACATGAAGTTGCCCGAGGAGTCGCCCGTAAAGGGGCGCCCCGTGCGGTTGGAGCCGTGTGCTCCCGGAGCCAGGCCCAAGATCAAGACCCGTGCCTCTGGATCGCCGAAGCCGGGGACCGGCTTGCCCCAATATTCGCAATCGCGGTAGGCGCGGCGCTTCTCGCTGGCGATTTGCTCGCGGTAGGCAACGAGGCGTGGGCAGAGCCGGCAGGCGATTACTTCGCGATTCAGAATGTTGAGGGCATTCGGCATAGGTCATTCCATAAAACCAGAGCGGAGTTTCACCGCTGGACGGCCGGGGGGCGGCCGTTTCCACGCGAGCAACTCATGCAGCAACAGCAGGTCCCTCCACTCCGCCGTTCCTTCGCTGCGCGAAGCAACGGTTCCGGTCGGGATGACAATTCTTTTCTTCACTTGCAGCATCTACTGATTACGACAGTCATAAGGAATGGAGCCAAAAGAGCAACTGGGCTGGTTTGACGCTGCCGCTCGGCACTCTTTATAGTCAGACATTGTGGATGCAGCGAAATTCACCCCTGCCTCTCCACTCCTCATAAGGCAAACCGTGAGTATCACAGAGACGAAAAACGATTGTAAACGCGAGATTGAAGTCCAAGTCCCGGCCGAAGAAGTGGCCCGGAAAACGGAAGCGATTGTCCAGAAATTCCAGAAGCTGGCCCGCATTCCGGGCTTCCGTAAAGGCCACGTCCCAGCCACCGTTATTCGGCAGCGCTTCGCCGAAGACATCAAGAGCGAAGTGGTCGAGGCCTTGGTGCCGCAGCATTTCCGCAAGGAAACCGAACGGCAAGGGCTGTATCCGGTTTCTCAGCCGCAGGTTTCCGACTTGCACATTCATGACGGGGAACCGCTGCGCTTCAAAGCCAGCTTTGAAGTGATGCCGGAGATTCCGGTGGATGGTTACAAAGAGCTGCGCGCCGAGCATCCGGAGATCGCCGTCACCGACGAAGAAGTGAATCAGGCGGTGGAGGACATTCGGCAGCAGCACGCCACTTACACGCCCATTGAAGGCCGCGGGCTGGCCGAGGGCGAGTTTGCGCAGGTGAGCCTGGAGGGCAAGTCGAAGGAACTCAAAGCCGAGCCCATCAAAATGGATGAGATTCTGGTCGAGATCGGGGGCAAGAATACTTTGCCGGAGTTCACGGAGAACCTGCGCGGCGCGGCGGCGGGCGACGAGCGCACCTTCGACGTGAAGTACGCTGACGATTACTCCGATAAAAGGCTGGCGGGCACGACGTTCATCTACACCGTCAAAGTGCAGGCGCTGAAGCAAAAGACTTTGCCTGAATTGAACGACGACTTTGCCAAGGAACTGGGCAACGACTTTCAGACCATCGACCAGGTAAAGCAACGCATCCGCGAGCAAATGGAAACCGAGAAGCGCCAGGCGCTCGAACGCGAAGGCAAGGAAAAGCTGATGGCGGACCTGGTCAAGCGCAATGAATTCAAGGTTCCCGATGCGCTGGTTGAACGGCAAGTCGATCTGCGGCTGGAACGCGGCCTGCGAGCGTTAGCGGCGCAAGGCATGAAGCCGGAAGACATGAAAGGCATGGACTTTAACCGGCTCAGAGCTGGCCAACGTGAGGGAGCAGAACAGGAAGTGAAGTCTTCCCTGCTGCTGGAACGCATCGCCGAACTCGAAAAGCTAGAAGTCAACGACGAAGAGATGGATCGCGAGATCGAATCCATTTCGAAGCAAACAAAACAGACCACCGAAGCGGTCCGAGCGCGTTTGACGGAGGATGGAGCGCTGGATAGAATCCGTCATAGAATCCGCAACGAAAAAGCTCTCGAATTTCTGTACCGTCAGTCGGCTTAGGCCTTCTGGGCTATGGCGGCTTCCCCCCAACCGTGACAACATTCCTGGAGGAATGCGATCCGTGAGTAACGACGCAAAAGGTAGTTCGCAATACAGTCCGCAGATGATGCTGGTGCCCATGGTAATCGAGCAAACCGGGCGCGGCGAGCGTGCTTATGACATCTACTCGCGTCTGCTGCGCGACAACATCATCTTCATCGGGACGCCGATCGACGACAACATCGCCAACCTCGTGATCGCGCAGATGCTGTTTCTGGCCCAGGAAGATCCGGAAAAAGATATTCAGCTCTACATCAACTCGCCGGGCGGCTCCATCACCGCGGGCATGGCCATCTACGACACCATGCAATACGTGAAGAATGATGTAGTTACGCTGTGCGTGGGGCAGGCGGCGTCGATGGCAGCCTTGCTCTTAGCCGCGGGGGAAGCCAAGAAGCGGATGGCGCTTCCAAACTCGCGAATTCTGATCCACCAGCCTTCCATGGGCGGACTTTCCGGTCAGGCGACCGATATTGACATTCATGCGCGGGAGATTCTACGCATGCGCGAGCTGACAAACCAGTTACTCTCGAAACATAGCGGTCAGAAGCTGGATAAGGTAGAAAAGGATGTAGAGCGCGACTTCATCATGAACGCGCAGCAGTCCAAGGAATACGGAATCATCGACGATATCATTTACAAGACCAAGTAAATGTATAGTCGGTTTTTCGGGGTTCGCCGGGCAGTATCCGGCGGGGAAGCAGGGAGTAAGCCGTGAAAAATAGGTCAGGCTCCGACGAAGTCCTTCGGTGTTCGTTCTGCCACAAGTCCCAGGAATCGGTGGCGAAGCTCATTTCCTCGCCCAGCGACTATCCGCGCGCCTACATCTGCGACGAGTGCGTGGCGGTATGCAATTCGATTCTGGAAGACGACCGGACGACGACCGCAACAGCCGCGACCACTCCCAGTCATCTGCCCAAGCCGCAGGAAGTGAAGACTTTCCTCGACGAGTACGTCATCGGACAGGAACAAACCAAGAAGAAGCTCGCCGTCGCCGTTTACAACCACTACAAGCGCATCTACATGAACCGGCAGAAGGCGACGGATATCGAACTCGCCAAATCGAACATCATGTTGATTGGGCCGACGGGCACCGGGAAGACTCTGCTGGCGCAAACGCTGGCCAAAATGCTGGATGTTCCGTTTGCGATTGTGGACGCCACGACGCTTACGGAAGCCGGCTATGTCGGCGAAGATGTCGAGAACATTATCCTTAAGCTCTTGCAGGCTGCCGATGGCGACGTGGCACGCTGCCAGACGGGAATCATCTACATCGACGAAGTCGATAAGATTGGCCGCAAAGACGAGAACCCCTCAATTACCCGCGATGTGTCCGGTGAAGGCGTTCAGCAGGCGCTGCTCAAGATCCTGGAAGGGACCGTCGCCAATGTTCCACCGCAAGGCGGCCGCAAACATCCGCACCAGGAGTTCACTCCAGTCGACACCACTAACATTCTCTTCATCTGCGGCGGGGCCTTCGTAGGTCTCGACAAGATCATTTCCCGGCGCCTGGGCAAGAAAGGTCTTGGTTTCAAAACCGAGGCGGCGAATGCAGAGGCGGAGTTGCAAGCACAAACGGCGAAGATGGACAAGAAATCCACCGCCGAAATGCTGGGCAACGTGCAGCCCGAAGACCTGATGAAGTTCGGCCTCATCCCCGAGTTTGTAGGACGCCTGCCCGTCGTCGGCATGCTGGACGAACTCGACGAGTTCGCCCTGATCGAGATTTTGACGCGTCCCAAGAATGCGATCATCAAGCAATATCAGCGGCTCTTTGAGTTCGAGAATGTACGCCTCAAGTTCAGCGACGAAGCGCTCAAAGCCATTGCCCGCCAGGCCATGGTCCGCAAGGTCGGGGCCCGCGGCCTGCGCATGATTCTGGAAGAGCTGATGCTCGACTTGATGTACCACTTGCCCAGCCAGAAGAAGCTGAAGGAATTCGAAGTCACCCGCGAAATGGTGGAAAAACGTGACGTTTCCATCGGCATGATGGAAAAAGCGGGCTAGAACCTGCGCCGTACATAGCCGCGGCGGATACCGCCGACCCAGGGCACGGCTTCTGCCGTGCCATTTTCACGATCAAATGATTTAGGATGGTATTGTGACTCAGTCCAAAGAAAAGTTCGAAAGCAAGAAACTCCCGATGATGCCCATCCGGGACGTGGTCATCTTCCCCTTTATGATGACGCCGTTCGTGGTCGGCCGGGAATCGAGTGTCCGTGCCCTTGAGGAAGCGCTGGCTGGTGACAAAAAGATATTCCTGGCCACCCAGCACGACGCCAGCATCGACGAGCCCAAGCCCAACGAAATCTATGAAGTTGGCACGGTTGTCAACATTGTGCAGAGCCTCAAGCTCCCCGACGGCAACATCAAGGTCCTCGTCGAGGGCGTCGAGCGCGGCCGTGTGCTTCAGGTTACTGAGGCCGAAGGCTTTCTGCAGGCTACCGTTCGTTTAGCGCGCTCCACCGTCGAACCCTCTCCGACGCTCGAAGCTGCCATGCAGCGCGTGACTTCCCTGTTCGAGCAGTACGTCAAGCTCTGCCAATCTCTGAATTACGAGACGATGATCGCGGCTGTCCGCATGGAAGACCCGGCGAAGCTCACCGACACGATTGCGGCCAATCTGCAACTCTCGATCGAAGAAAAACAAGAACTGCTCGAAATCTTCGACGCCGGCGAGCGCCTCACTCGCATCGCCGACATGCTCGACATTGAAATTGAAAAGCTCAACATGGATCGCTCCATCCAGACGCGCGTCAAGAAGCAAATGGAACGCGCGCAAAAGGAGTACTACCTTAACGAGAAGATTAAAGCTATCCAGAAGGAATTGGGGCGCGGCGAGAAGGGCGAGTTCGACGAGCTGAAGAAGAAGATCGAAGCCGCCGGGATGACGCCGGAAGTGAAAGAAAAGGCCATGCAGGAGCTGAAGAAGCTCGAGGCGATGCCGCCCATGTCCGCCGAGTCCACCGTATCGCGCAATTACCTCGACTGGTTGTTGGCTGTGCCGTGGAAGAAGCGCTCCAAAGAAATCCGCAACATCAGCCGCGCGGAAAAAATTCTGAACGAAGACCACTACGGCCTGGAAAAAATCAAAGAGCGCATTCTCGAGTTCCTCGCTGTCCGGCAACTGGTGAAAAATCCAAAAGGCTCGATCTTGTGTTTTGTCGGGCCTCCGGGCGTTGGTAAGACTTCGCTGGGAATGTCTATCGCCAAGGCCACGGGCCGCAAGTTCGTCCGCATGTCCCTCGGCGGCGTGCGAGATGAAGCAGAAATTCGCGGCCACCGGCGCACTTACATCGGCGCTCTTCCCGGCCAAATTATCCAGATGATGAAGAAGGCGGGCACGAAGAATCCGGTCTTCATGCTCGACGAAGTCGACAAGATGGCCATGGATTTCCGTGGCGACCCGTCGGCAGCTCTACTCGAAGTCCTCGATCCCGAACAAAATTTCATGTTCGTCGATCACTACCTCGACGTGGAGTACGATCTCTCGCAGGTCTTCTTTGTGGCGACGGCCAACGTCCTGCACACCATCCCTGCGCCATTACAAGACCGCATGGAAGTGTTGCGCCTTCATGGCTACACGGAACCCGAAAAGACCGAAATCGCCAAGCAGTTCCTGGTCAAGAAGCAGCTCGCTCAAACCGGTCTCACCGAGAAGAACGTTCAGTTCACAGAGGGTGCGATCCAGACCATCATCCGCGGCTACACCCGCGAATCCGGTGTCCGCAACCTGGAACGCGAAATCGGCAACATCTGCCGCAAAATCGCCCGTAAGGTTGTCAAGGAATCGGGCTATAAGGTCGAGGTCACGGCTGCCAACGTTCCTGACTTCCTCGGGGTCATCAAATTCCGCGACACAATGGCCCACGAGAAGAGCGAAGTGGGCTTGGTCACGGGCTTGGCGTGGACCGAGGTTGGCGGATCGATTTTGAGCACCGAAGTTTCTGTCGTAGACGGCAAAGGCAAGCTCACCCTCACCGGTAAGCTCGGCGATGTGATGCAGGAGTCGGCGCAGGCCGCCATGTCCTACATCCGCTCGCGCGCCTTGGCTCTTGGCTTGACGCGAGATTTCTACCGCAACCTCGACATCCACGTGCACGTCCCCGAAGGCGCCATCCCGAAGGACGGACCGTCCGCGGGAATCACCATCGCTACTGCTATTGCCAGCGCTCTCAGCAAGATTCCCGTTCGCCGCGATCTCGCGATGACGGGCGAAATCACCTTGCGCGGCAAAGTGCTTCCGATCGGCGGGCTCAAAGAAAAGCTGCTGGCCGCGCACCGCGCCGGAATCTTCGAAGCCATTCTGCCGAAGGAAAACGAGAAGGACCTGGCAGAGGTGCCCGAGAATCTGCGCAACGCGATGAAGCTGCACTGTGTCGAAAATATGGATCAGGTGCTACAGATTGCGCTCGAGCGCCCGCTGCCGGAAATCGCCAGTGAAGAAGGCCAACCGATTCCGACGATTCCTCCCGTCGTCGAACAAGGCCCCGCGGCGCATCAGTAAGATCTTTCCGGATACACTTCTGAACGGCGAGACGAAGGGTCTCGCCGTTGCCTTTTGGATTGCAAGCCGCAGACCTGAAATCCACTTATGCGCGTCCTCAGCCGCTTCGTAACTTCCGCCGTCGATGCAGCCCACTTCCCTCCAGCGGGACTTCCGGAGGTAGCCTTCCTTGGCCGCTCCAATGTCGGCAAGTCCAGCCTCATCAACGCGCTTGTGGGAACGAAAATTGCGAAAACCAGCTCCACTCCCGGCCGCACGCAGATGATCAATTTCTTCGAACTCCAGTGGCCCGGCAAATCCGCTCCGGAAATGCAGCTGGCCGACCTTCCCGGCTACGGTTATGCCCGCGTACCCAAGGCCATCACCGCTGGCTGGGGAGCCTTTATCGACCCGTATCTGAAAGACCGTTCTACGCTTGCCCTCTGCGTAGTCCTGGTCGATCTCAACGTGCCTCCACAAAAGAGCGACGCCCAGCTCATCGAGTTCCTCGAAACCGTCGAACGGCCCTACCTCCTGGCCGCAACCAAGTGCGACAAGCTCTCTTCCAACAAGCGCCGCAATGCTTTGGCAGTCCTCGCGCGAGCTTACTCCGATGCCCGCATCGTCGCCTGCTCCTCAAGAACGGGAGACGGCCTCGACGAATTATGGCGTGAAATGCGCGCGGCGGCTCAGAACGCTAGAACGGGCTCCGCGCCGGCCGCTGCGAGTCCGCGCTCGTAATCTCCAGCAGTAACCGACGTTTCCCCAAGCCGCCTAAAGCGGCCTTTCAAGACCGCCGATGAGCCCACTAGGACGGGCTCTTCGAGCTCCCGCCACTAGGAACTGAAACCCTGAAATGAACCTTGATTCCAGCCGAAGCTCTTGGGAGACACGAAGGCAGGCGGACCCTGCATCGAAGAAGAATCCAGGGGGCGTCAGCTCCCATCCCCAATCGGCATCGGCAGCAGGGCCCGCGCTCGCCAGTTCCCACCCACAGGAGAAAAGGCGCTATCCCCGCTTCAAGTGCGAGGGCAACCTTGAACTCAAAACCGACGGCAGCACCATCCGGACCTGGGCGACGTTTACCGACATCAGCACCGCCGGCTGCTACATCGAGATGATGACAACATTCCCTGTAGGCACCAAGATGGAATTGCAGCTCGGCATGCTCGGATTCCTGGTTAATGGAGCGGCGATTGTCCGCGCAACCTATCCGTTTCTCGGCATGGGGATCGAGTTCACGAATCTCTCGCAGAATGCCCGGGAGCAATTGGACGCCATGATCGCGTCTCTGGCTGCGGGAAGGCTGCTCAGCGTTCCCCCGGCGACAAAAAAGGTCGCCCTGCCCGCGATATCAGAGCCCATGGCGGTCATCGACGCACTGGAGCAGTTCTTCGAAACCCAACCATCACTGAGTACAGAGGAATTTGTCCGCCTCGTAACGGCCAGCCAGAAGCGCAAACCCTAGATGGTCCTCGATTCTCTGGCGGTTACTTTTGGTACAGCCGGAACGTTTCCGCCAAACGCCTCCGGTTGCTATCATCGGAGCATGGCGCAATATTTGGTTACCGGCGTTGCTGGATTTATTGGCTCGAATATCGCACGGAAACTTGTCGCCCAAGGAGAGCAGGTACGCGGCATTGACAACCTGTCAACAGGACGACGAAGCAACCTGGCGGACATCCTCAACAAGATCGACTTCCGCGAGGCGGACATCCTCGACACGGCAGCCATGGCGGACGCCTGCCGCGGAGTCGACTACATTTTCCACGAGGCGGCCATTCCCTCGGTACCCAAATCCGTCAAAGACCCTGTTTCGTGCAATCGCGCGTGCGTCGACGGCACGGTCAGCGTGCTCGTGGCCGCGCGCGATGCCAAGGTCAGGCGCGTCGTTTACGCGGCATCTTCTTCCGCATATGGCGACACTCCCACGCTCCCCAAGCGCGAAGCCATGACACCGAATCCGATTTCGCCTTACGCCGTCGCGAAACTTGCCGGCGAGCACTACATGACCAGCTTCTACCGCTGTTACGGTCTCGAAACCGTCAGCCTGCGCTACTTCAACATCTTCGGGCCCTATCAGGATCCGACTTCGCCGTATTCGGGAGTCTTGGCCAAGTTCATCACGTCGATGCTTAGCGGACAGGAACCAACGATTTTTGGCGACGGCGAACAAAGCCGGGATTTTACTTACATCGAAAATGCCGTCAGCGCCAACCTTCTTGCGTGCCACGCCCCGGCCGCTCAGGTCGCGGGCAAAATGTGCAACGTGGCTACGGGAACGCGCTTCACGCTCAACCAAACGTTCCAATTGCTCAAAACTCCTACCAGCTACTCCGGCGGAGTCAAGTACGGGCCGTCCCGCGAAGGCGATGTAAAGCATTCTCTCGCCGATATCACGCGTGCGGCCGAGTGCTTCGCTTATAAGCCGCTCGTTGATTTTGAAGAAGGCCTTCGCCGTACCGTGGAGTGGTATCGCACGCAATCCAAGGAAAGCTTGATGGCTGCGACCTCACGCTAGATCGCACAAGAACGGAGGAGCTGCGCTCCTGGACAGCCGAGGGCGGCCCCCACGTAAAATCCTGCCCCGCAGCCCATTACCTTCGTGACCTACGTCCGGGTTACTCGGCAGATTACGATTCTTGTATGACGCTTGAATCGATGGTCGTATCCCGCGATTGGCAGGAAGTTAGCGTTTTGGAATGCATTTTGGGCAGTATGCAAATCGGCGTCGATGTAGAGTCTGAACCGGAAGTAGCCCGCCGCAAACTCTCCCACACGAAGATTGACGCAGTCATCGTCGACTACGACCTTGCGGGAGCCGACACACTGGTGAAAAGACTGGAGCCGATGCGCCGGGGCGAAGATGCCATCCCGTTGGTCCTCATGAGCGGTCCCATGCACCACCATCAATTACGGCGCAACGGCGCCGACTTCTTCTTCGAAAAACCCGTCTCTGTGGAACAGGCGGTCCACACACTTGCTGCGGCGCGCAATCTCATCCTTCGCGGACGGCTCCGTTATCATCGCCACGCTCTCCAAGCTCACGTCTCCATGGTCGCCAACCGCAGACACATGGATGCGGAGCTATTGAACGTCAGCCGCGGCGGAATCGGCGTACGCACCAAGGCAGAGCTGCAGACGGGCGAAGTCGTCCGTCTAAGATTTTCGTTACCGGGCAGAAAACTGGTGGTGCAGGCACAGGCGGCGGTGGCATGGCGCAGACCCAACGGAGATATCGGTCTCCGCTTCGACGAAATCGCCAAGGCTTCGCAGGACGAATTGCAGTTGTGGCTGGAAGGCCGCTACTTTGAGAGTTAAGATCTAGAAAGCTAAGATCCGGAGAGCTAAGACGCGCGCTTGACGCCCGGGCGTCCTTGTCGCGGGTGGGCCTCATCCCAAGCCTTCAGCTTGTTCAAGTCGTAGCTGTAGGGGCCATAGCTGGTGAAAGTAGGCTCGTCAAACAGGCGCTTGATGCCACAACCCAGACAAACCCGGTACGAGCTTCCCTGCACGCTCAGAGGCCAACTCAGATTTCGATGCCAGCAGCCGCGCATCATCACCACGGCGGCTCCAGTAACGCCTGCGGCAATCACTCCGGCGGGCCAAAACCAGTTCAAGCGGTCCTTCTTGGATTTTTGGGGCTTGGCAGGGCTTTCACTTGGTACAACCTTCATGCCTTTAGAATACGGCGCACAGCTGCGCGCGGCAATAGCTCATTGGGGCCGAAGGTGCTGGCAGTTCGGCACTTCCGGTTCCCTTGGATACATTGCTGAGGATTCGAAAACCCTGTAATTTACTGAGAACACCCGAAGTTCTACTTAGTTTCTGGCGAGTCTTAGCGCATGCCTTTTCGACCCGAGTACCGCGATGGAGGCAGAACCAAACCGGGTGCCGGCTCGCCGCAACGCCCTCAGGAAACTGCGCCGCAAGGCGACAGCATGCAAAGCGCATTGCCGACGCTCTTGAGCTTCTCTGCTCTTCTCGAAGAACTGCGATCCCGGAAAGCTGTGTCGGCCAAAGCAGGATCGGATGCTGCATCGATCCGCGGCGAAGTATTGCAATTCATCGCCGAGCGCGCACTGACCATCAGCGGCGCCAGCGGTATTGCCATCGCGCTGGCCGAGGCTGGCGAAATCATATGCCGCGGCACCGCCGGCGAAACTGCTCCGCCTCTCGGCTTAAAGCTCAGCTTGCAGTCTGGCCTCACAGCGGTTTGTTACCTAACCGGAACAATCGTCCGCTGCGATGACTCCGAAACTGACACCCGCGTCGACCGTGCTGCTTGCCGTGAGCTTGGCATACGCTCCGTCGTGGCCGTTCCCATGCGCACACCCCTCGGTGTCGGTGGCCTCATCGAAGCTTTTGAGAAAGAAGCCTACGCCTTTACCGACGGCGACATTCGCGAACTCAGCCTCTTGGCGGAATTAACGGTCGAAGCGATTCGTGCTGACGTGCCGGCACCGCCGCGTGTGGCTGCGCCGGCAAAGACTCAACCCCCCAGCGCTCCTGTCCCGCCAGTCGATCTTTCGAAGACTGTTTCGAGCGGTATTCCGAACACTGTGCCGAACGGCACTCCGGACCTTACCGGCCAGAGCACTTCCCTGGCCGACTGGACACAGCTAACCAGTCCTCACCAGGATTCGCCCTCGATCGCACCGTCCGTCGCCGCGCGGGAACAACTTGTCACTCCGGCCGTACCAGCGGCCACTCGCCGCCAACAAGCTGCCCCTGCTGTGGAAGCGGCCCTGGGTTGGCCCCCATCCTGGCGCATGTTGGGCCTTGTCGCGGCCGCTCTCGTAGTAACCGCAGGCACCGCTTGGTGGTGGCACTCCCGCCGCGCTGAGCCAACCACTGAGGTGGTTCAACCCGCCGCTACGGTGACTTCGCTCTCGGCAGCGCAGGTCGCGGAGAACTCGGCTTTACCGCGCATTACCGGGCTCCGCCACTGGGTCAGCGCGGAGTCGAGCACGGTCGTTATCGACTTGCAAGATCAAGTCCCCTACGAAATCCATCGCCTCTCATCGCCCGATCGAATCTACGTCGACCTGCACGACACCGCGCTGGCCAAAGAGCTCACTAACAAGAATGACGCCGTCGATGACGCTTTGCTGAGCCGGATTAAGATCGGACAGACCGTTCCGGGCGTGAGCCGCGTTGAGCTCGAGACCAAGAACAGTCCCAACTTCTCGGTGAGCCTGGAACCGAACCCGTATCGCCTAGTGCTGGAAATTCGCAGCCAGCAAGCTCCGCCCAGACCGAAGATGGACACGCAGGCCGTGATGCAAAACACCGCGCACCCGAGCTTCCCAGAAATTTCCAAGAACCCATCCGCCGAAGATGCCAAGCTCCGCGCCCACGTTCCCCACCTCCGCATCGTCATCGACGCGGGCCACGGTGGCTGGGATATGGGCACGGTTGGGCGTCAAGGGTTGCTGGAGAAAGATCTCGCGCTCGAGATCGCGCAACGCCTCGGCGTGCTATTGGAACAACGGCTCGGCCTTGAAGTCATCTACACCCGGACCGATGACACGTTCATTCCATTGGGCCGCCGCGCAGCGATTGCAAACCAAGTTGGAGCGGACCTGTTCATCTCCGTCCACGCCAACTACAGCAGCCTGTCCGCCGCTCGGGGCGTTGAGACGTATTACACCTCCGATGGCCCGTCCACGCAGGTGTTGGCAGAGGAAGAAAAAGAGGTAGGCTCGGCACCAACCCTACAGATGGCGGCCGCTGACTTGAAGAACAAGTCCGACGCTTCGCGCAAGCTGGCCACCAGCGTCCAGCAGTCCCTCTATGGGTCGCTCGCCGCCAAGAGCCCGGGCGTGCGCAACCGTGGCGTCAAGGCCGCTTCCTTCGTGGTGCTGACGGGAACCACAATGCCCGCGATCCTGGCCGAAGTCTCGTTCGTCAGCAGTCCCGCCGACGAGCACAACCTGCAAGATCCCTTCTACCGGCAGAACATCGCCGAAGCGCTTTACCGGGGCGTGGCGCGCTATGCAGCGACCTCGGCGAAGACCAATGTCGCCAGCACGAACAAGCGGAACACTGGGCTCTGAAGCCTCGTCGGTAGAGAGCATATTCCGGTAGATTGCATACTTGGTCGTTGCAAACTTGGTCGGGGATACAATCTAAGCATGGTGCTGGAAGCGCAAGCATTGCTGAAGAAGACACTGGCCTTGCCCGACAAGGAGCGTGCGGATATGGCTGGCATTTTGGTCGACAGCCTGGACGACACGGTCGATGAATAAGTGACTTCAAGTTTCTTAGGATTTAGAACTGAGTATGTATTTCCTTCCTCATCGCCATTTCTGAGAGCTGGTCGGCTGTCTTGTACTTCTGATCTGTCAAGAATGACATTAGGTACCCTTTCGGGATGTTCCTAAACTCCGGATGCTTTCCATAGAACTCAGTGATCACACTAGTGTAGGCGCTGACGTCTACTGAAGAATTAATCATCCTCATCTTTGAGTAGTTCTCGAGATGATTTTGGCAGCGCCCGGACGGCTCCTGACCGAGACGATGCCGCTTGCCGACCTCGAAAAGATCGTCTGCCAGTCTGCAGGCATCATGCGATGCTCGCCAGTAACCTTCGATGGACCCAATGACATAAGCATTTCTTTCCCCTTGAGTCCAGGCGATCCACTCGTCGCCATCAAGCTGGTCGGGCCGTCTTGCGTCATTGGCGCCCAAAAGAAGCACTAGAACCGTGCTCGCTCCTACAGCCTTGAGCCACTTCGCCCTTCTCAACATGACGCGCCTCCGTCTCACCGTTCAACACTTGTGGAGAGATGACCCAACGGCACTCTATCACCCACTTGGACACTCTTCATTCGCGTGGAAGTACTTGCCGTTAGACCCGTCCTAAACTTCGGCATTTGCGAGCATCCAGCTGGGCTTTTCACTTGCCACGCAAGGTCCGCCTTCATCGCGTTCGCTGGTAGAGCCGATTTCCGCAGGGGAGTTGGGGCGATGATCTTCACCTTCCCAAAGATGTGACGCCGGGTTTCCCAGCGTACTTCTCCAGCCACTTCAGCTCCTCGCGAACCTTGACTTTTCCATGCCAGGGGTTCTTGCCCAGGCTATGCCCCTCGCCGGGAAAGATGAGCAGCGTGCTGGGAACGCCGAGGGAATGCAGAGCGTGGTCGAGCAGGTAGTCTTCTAGGACAGCTACACGGATGTCGTCGCTGCCCGCCACCATGTGCGTAGGTGTCTTGACCTTATCGATCTGGAACAACGCTGCCTCGTCGTGATAACGCTGCTGGGCTTCCCAGGGGCGTCCACCCAGAAAGTACGCGTCGTCGAAGGTGGTATCGTCGTTGCCCCAGTTACCCGCGTGCTCCACGGCGCCGGCACCCGTCATGGCAGCCTTGAAGCGAGTCGTTTGCGTGATCAGCCAATTGGTCATATAGCCGCCGTAGCTGTAGCCCGCGATGGCGAGGTGTTCGGGATCGGCTATGCCACCCTTCACGAGCGCATCCACGCCCGCCAGAATGTCTTTTCCTGGGCGAGAGACGATTTCCGGCACAATCTGCATCAGAAACTTGTCGCCATACCCGGTCGACCCGCGATAGTTGGGCTGGAGCACGAGCCATCCATTCGTCGCGGCGAGTGCGGACCACTGGTACCAATCGGCCTCGAAGTGGTCACCGTCGGCATCGGCGGGACCGCCATGGATCATCGTCAGCAGAGGCAGGCCTTTGGCTTCAAACTTCCCCGGAGGATAGATCAACATGCCTTCCACAGGAGTGCCATCGCTCGACTTCCAGCGGTAAGGCTTTCCTTTTGGCAGTTCACGCTCGGAGAGAAGCTTGTTGAAGGTCGTTATGGGAAGCGCATCCTGCAACCGGTCCGCGCTGTCCGCGAGGTAAACCTCGTCCGGACGTTGCAGCGACGAATAGACGAACGCGATGCGCGGCGACGCCTTCGCGGTGGAAACGCGTCCGTAGGTCCCCGGCCAACCCGAGAGCTTTTCGAACCTAGCGTCAGGTTTCGCCTGGGAATACAGTTCTACTTTCGTTCCGAGCCCACCAGCAAACAGCGCGCCCTTCTCGGATGGAGTCGCGTAACCCGCCACACTTCCGTCGAAGTCCGCCGCCCAGCGCGCCGTTGCGCCGCTGTCCGCGTCGACCCAATAAACTCTTTCCTGCGAGTCCTTGTACTTCCCTTCCACAGAACCGACGGTAACGTGGAAAAAGACATAGCGATTGTCGTCGGCCCAGCCAATTCGATCCTCTTGCGCTTCATTGTTGGTTATGCGCTTGGGAGCACGGTCCGGCGCTGCGCCGTCCAGCTCAAAAGCATAGATCTCAAATTCGGCAAAAACCTCTTCCCGCTCCGACACAGAGGTCGTGAGAAATGCGACCCGCTTCGCGTTGGGTGAAGCAGCAATCTCGGCAATCCGAAAATCGGAACGAGCCAACGCTCGTGCCCCAGGAGTCGCGTCGGGCTCTGCGTTCTCTTCCGGCGGAGGCTTGGTGCCTTTTGTTTCCCGCGCTGCCAAAGCACCGGCAATACCGATCTCGAAAATCTCGTCGCCGCGTTCGGCTTTGCGATACTCAATTACGTCTTTCCAATCCTTCTTGTAAACATCTTTCTGGGCTTTGGTCCAAGGCGTGCGCGTGGAGTAGTAGAGTGACTTCGAATCCGCCGCCCAGGCAAAAGCGTGAACTTCCTCTTCACCAAGCGTGACAGAAAAAGCCTCGCCGCCATCCGGCGAAATCAGATAGACCTGAGTGGTCTCCTTTTCCTTGCCGTCAGCATCATCTTCCTTACCGCCGCCTCTCGCCTTTCCTGACGAACCTTTGCGCTCAGAGAGAAACGCGATCCAGCGCCCATCGGGCGACCACTGCGGATCTCCGTCATGACCGGATTGGGTAAGCTGCCGAAGCTTTCCTTCGACTTGGGACTCGTCGCGATACAGATACAGGTCGCGACGGAAGATGTTTTGCACCCAATCGGCGCGCTGCACTCCGATTACAACGGAGTGGCCATCCGGTGACAGACGCACGGCGTCGAAGGATAAGGAGTTGAAGAACTCATCCAAGGTAAGGGCGGGCTTCTGCGCCACGCCGGAGATGGCAAGTACAAAAATCGAGCAGAACACTGCTGCGAACCGCAAGCGGACATTCATTCGACCGGATGGCACCTTGGGATAGAAATTAGCAGCGGACTGGCTAGTCTACCTGCCGTCCAGCGTGATTGGGAAGGAGGCCAGGCCTTTAGTGTGTGACGGTGGCAGCAGCCGTTACCGGCGAAGAAGGGTTGTGCTTGCGATACCAGTCCCGCACTAGTTGCTGGACTTGCAACATTTCATCCCGGTTGAGCTGGGCCACCAGAGAATCCACGCGGTCTTTGCTGATCTCGTCGTTGCCGTCCCGCGCGAGGACGGACCAGAAATACGCTTGCTTCAAGTCCTTGTGTAAGCCTCGGCCTGACCAATAGTAGGCGCCGAGCATGCCTTGGGCCGGGGCATATCCCTTCTTCGCCGCCAGCGTGAACCAGCGCGCGGCGGCTGCATAATCCTGTGCCACGCCCTCGCCGGTCGCAAAGCGCGCACCCATAGCGTATTGCGCGGAGGGCTCACCGTCTTGCGCGGCTGCCTTTAGTTCCTGCAAGGAGGGCTCGGTCTTGTCGTCATCTATTCTTGCGGGGCTCGGCTTTGTTGCCGCCGACCCAACTACGATCGACGCCGGTTCCGCAGCCGACGCGCCCAAGTGCGGGACTTCCGCCTGAATCTGTGTGGTGGCGACGGGAGCCGGCTGCCGCAACGAAGCTAGCGTCTTGGTCTGCGAGCCGATCAGCCAAGTCACAGCCCCAACGACCGCAAGCCCCGCAACGGCCTCAATTGCCCGCCGATAGAACCGGGCTCTCGGGGCCAGGCTTCGAGCCAGCTCTTGCCTTCGGCGTTCAATGGCACCTACGTCCAACTCCTGCGAGCCAGACTCCGCCGTGCCCGGAACATCGCGGACGCCCCGATGCAAGGATTCCGACGCCCCCTCAGCAAAGAGCAGGCCGATGATCGGACGGGCCATCAAGTCCAACGCCTCCGCATCCACAGGATCAAAAGCCTCAGCTCGTTGCGAGAGTACCTCCAACAACCCGACCACGCGCGGTCCCGCAAATAAGGGCAACGCCAGAATCGATCGAATCCCAAGGTCCGCACAAATCTCGTGATTGACCCGCGGATCCGCAGCGGCATTGGAGCAGTACATGACCTTTGCGAAGCGAATGCATTCCCCGGTGATTCCGGAATCGGCCGAAATTCGCGCCCCGAGCCCCGGCGTGTCCGTGCCGCAGGTAGCGCGGCAAATGAGCTGATCGCCCTCATATAGCGCCAAAGCCGCACCCTTCGCACCTGTTAACGCCAAGGCCCGGCTGACGATGGCGTTGATGTCGCGATTCAGCGGCGAAAGGCTGTGCTCAGGGTCGTCTTCCTCGTCCACAAATTGTTCTATTTTCTCAACATGCCCAGAGGCCTCGGACCCGTCCGCGATTGGCGCCGTCAACTCCAGCAGGTCCGGCAAGCGCGAACTCCCGGCTGCGCCAGCCACGGCATTCAGAAACAGCCACTGTTGAATGGCGTGTAGCGCGGCATGATCCAATGAGAAGAAACGCACGCCCGCACGCCCGTCGGGTTGCGACCAAGCCACCTGGCCAATCAGACGAATACGGTGTTGCGCGGTCAACTCGGGGTTGGGCTCAAAGTACGGGTCGGTGCTCAGATCCAAATCGAGCGCCAGAGTTCGATCGGGCTGAAGCGCAACGGAAGTTTGCACGCCGATCCCATCTTCCGAGAGATCCAAAAGCTCGGTGGATACGCCGGCAATACCGGGTCCGCGCAGACGAACGGTGGCCGGCACGGAAATCGGGTGCCTGGTTCGCCCTCTTCGCTCATTCGCCGATCGTTGATTCGCCGATCGGTCATTCGGCGAGGGCTCAGGCTGAACCCGCGCGGCCTGGGGGTCCTGGCTGCTCATGTGGAAGTAGCTTCCATGATACACGCCAAGTCGACGCCAGAGCAGCCCAGAAGGGCCCCGTTTGTGGATCAAAAGTACGGATTCAGCGTCGTTTAGGCGACTAAGCGATCCGGGCCGGCAAATCCACGACGCGGCTGATCGCCGCCACCATCATTCCGGAAAGCAGTTGCAGAGTGGCTACGTCGCGTTGATCAAAAGCATAGGGCGAAGCCGACAGAACTTCGAAAATCCCCAGAGTGCGCTGGAAATAGCGGATCGGCGAGACCAGAATCGACCGCACTCCAAGACGCCGGCTCACCGTGGGATCCACGTGCGGGCTCGATTCCGTATCGTGACAGAGCAGAATTTCGCCCGTGCGCACGCAATGCCCTGAGATTCCCGATTCCGTTTGCAGGCGCACACCCAAGTCCGGTGCCGTGCGTCCAGCCCGGGCCCGGCAGACGATGTCCCGGCCCCGGTTGAGCGCGATAGCGGCTCCCGTGGCGCGCGTCATCACGTGGGCCCTGTCCGTGATGATGTCAATGGCAGGAGCAAGATTCAGGTCGAACGCGGAAATATCTTCCAGAGCTGCCTCGGTCTTCGGTTGCGGGAACTGGAAGGTTCTCGCGACCTGCTTGGGCCTGTGGCCTTGGTTCGCAGCGACGAATTCTTCCTCTCCTGGAACCCATTCCTGTGGGACTTCGTCTCTGGACACTTCCCGAAGATCGCGTAGCGGCATTTTTTCGGGTATCGTCTGCAACAATTCGCGAACGACGCGATCCAGCGCTGCATTTTGAATAAGACTTGCGGTCGACTGATTCAGCAGCGATCCTCCCATCAAGCGAGACAAATTCATCAGCGCTTTGCTGCCGCAAGAGAGGCAATTCAGTGTGTTATTTTGGCTAATGAGCTCGCATTCCACGCAGAACACGGCCGCCTGAAGCTTGATAAAACTCACGTCCCGCGCGGTCATCCAACGGTACATCCAGGCTCCTCCTGCAAATCTAAAGCTTTGTCAGAATATGCGTGTGTTATCGAACACAGGAGTAGCGGGATTGATTCCGCTGTGGATAACTCGGATCGCAACCGCGTGCCGGATATTCGGCGGAACGCCTTGTCGCGCGGGGCATTCGACTAGGAGGTCTGCGTAAGAATCTGAGCGATCCGCTCCGCGGCATGGCCATCCCACAAGGGAATTTGTTGAGGCTTTCCCCGCGGCTGCGCGAGGACGCGTTCAAGTTCCCGGCGCAGCCGCGGGACGTCGCGTCCCACAAGCGTATTGGTACCCTCCGTCAGAGTGACAGGCCGCTCGGTATTCTCGCGAACCGTCAGGCACGGCACACCTAGGTACGAGGTCTCCTCCTGGATGCCACCGGAGTCCGTGATAACGACCTGCGCGTTCTGCTGCAGGGCGAGAAATTCCAAGTACGGCAAAGGCGGCAGAAAACGCAGATGTCTGGTCTTCAGATGTGCTGCGTTGGTCTGCGCCAAGCTTTTCGCGGTACGCGGATGCAAAGGAAACACCACCTGGGCGGTACGGCTGACCTCGATCAGGGCCGCCAGCATTTGCTTCAGCCAAGGAAGATCGTCCACGTTGGAGGGGCGGTGGAGAGTCGCTAGCACGAAGCGGCCTGGGTTCTTTAACTCGGCGGGCATGACGGCCTGCGGGAGCAGCCGAACGAGGGTATCAATCATTACGTTGCCGACCCGATGAATTCGGTTCGGCTCGATGCCTTCGCGACGTAGATTGTCATCCGCATCCGCCGAAGGCGTGAATAGGAGATCGGAGACTTGGTCCGTCACGACACGGTTGATCTCCTCCGGCATGGCGCGATCCCAAGAACGGAGACCGGCCTCGACGTGCGCAACCCGGATGCCAAGTTTGCAAGCGACCAGCGCTGCGGCGACGGTCGAGTTTACGTCGCCGTAGACCACCACCATGTCCGGCTTCCGATCGACCAATACAGGCTCGAGACGCAACATCACCTCCGCCGTCTGCTGCGCCTGCGTTGCGGAACCTACCGCGAGGTTCACATCCGGCTCGGGCATTTCGAGTTGTCGGAAAAACACTTCCGACATGGCAGCGTCGTAGTGTTGCCCAGTGTGCACCAGTGTCTGACGGATCGGGATCTGGCGAACGTGCTGAAATTGGCCCAACGCCCGAAGAAGTGGGGCACACTTCATGAAATTCGGGCGGGCGCCTACGACATGAAGGATGTGCATGAGAGAGAGTCGAGCTCGGTTACCGCCAGCAAACTACAATTCTACTCACTGGCGTGCTCAATTGACCTGGGTTCGCAACAAGGAGGGATGCGCGTCACTATCGACCCCTGCGAGCACCGAGACCGGCAAGGTGCGGTCCAGCGCGTCGGCTAAGGCGGCGGGGAAATCGGTGGTCAGCAGATTGATATCCAGTTGCAACGCCCTTGGGGAGTAGCGGCGGAAGAGCATCATATGTCCGAGTAGAACACCCTTCCCCGTGAGGAGATCCAATTGCAACCTCCAAGATGGCAGCAAATCGTTGCGGGTTCCCTCCGGGGCGCGCTGCCAGCGGAACTCCAGACGTTCGGAGCGCTGCGGCAACAAGAGGAGTCTCCGGTTCCCCAAGGCGCTATTTTCGAGTTTCCATTCCACGGAGTCGAAATCGTTGCTCTCGAATGCCGCCTTCACGATGTGGCAAACCTGCTCGTAATCGCGCGCAACCTTCAGTTCTCCCAGCGCGCGCCGGATCGCCATGTTGTTGACGAAAACCTGCGGTTGTTCCATCGTCCTGACAGCTACTCGGCGTAGCTCACCAAACTCGATGTATCCGAGATGCTGGACACCGACCCAAATACCACATCCAACCACGGCCAAAACCAAGCCAAGCGTAGTGCCACCGGGCCACAGCAGGAAGAGACTGAGCATCGCGAAGACGCCGGACACGGCATACAAAACAATCACCACCTGCCGGTGGGAGAGCCCGCGCTCCAGCAGCTTGTGATGAATATGTTCCCGATCCCCAGTAAAGACCGGCCGCCCATTGATGAGGCGTCTCAGAATTGAAATCCCCGTCTCAAGGATCGGCAAGCCAAACGACACCACAGGAATTGCCACGGCCACGGCTGTAGGCGCTTTGGTGGCTCCCTGCAGCGCAAACGCGCTCAGAAGGAAGCCTATAAATAGGCTGCCCGAGTCGCCGAGAAAGATCGTCGCGGGATTAAAGTTAAACCGCAGAAACCCGAGAATCGCTCCCGTAAGCACAATCGTCGCCAGCGCCAGCCAGTGCGAGTGGCTGACCAAGGCCACGATGAACACAACCAACGTCGAGAACAACGCCGACCCCGCCGCCAGCCCATCCAGCCCGTCGATCAAGTTAAACGCATTGGTGATCCCAATCACCCAGAAAATGGTGAGCACCAAGCCAACGGCGCTGCCGAAGTGCCGCGCGCCAAACATCACTGGTAGTGACAAAATGCGGAGGCCACCAAAGAACAACATCGCTCCAGCAGCACCTTGCACGGCGAACTTTACCCAGGGCCGCGCACCCCGCAAGTCGTCGTATACACCCAACAAAAAAACGACGCAGGCCGGAATTAGGATGGTGGTCGCGGGGCGCACGGAAACACTCGGTCCCCATTTGGGAAACCACGGCGCTAGGAGAGTAACGACAGCTTCGGTGGCAAGAAAGGCGAAGCAGATGGCCACGCCGCCCAGTCGCGGTAGGGGATGAATATGTACGTGACGATCCGGCGACGGAATGGAAACCCATCCCCTCCGAAACGCAAAATCCCGAACCGATCTTGTCAGGGTGAAAGAGAGCAACAGCGCGAAGGTGAATGCCCCGAGATAAAGTGCAGTCAACGCGGTTCCCTCGAACAAACTAGGAAAACCGAGCGCGAACCTAGCGCAAACCTACACAGAATCAGCGGTATCGCCATGGGGTCCCGGGGGTCTTGGCTTGATTTGCAACGATTTGCAACGATTCGCAAACTATACCATCTGCTCTCTCGCCTCGGCAACGACACAGAGGTCCCCAAGGGCCGTATCACACGGCATACGGCGCACCTCACCGTGCTACACTTGAACCCACTCGAGAATGTTATGCGGAGACGTAAATGCTTGAATCTACGAGGCTGAGTCGGCTTTTCCCTGCCTCGCTTGCCACCGTGTTCTTGTTAGCCCTCCAGGTCACACCGGTCTCGGCACAAGATGCTTTTCCCAGCGCCGTACCTCAGCCCGCTAAGACGCAGGACACAGCTCCCGCTGCTCCACCGCCGTCCAACTCCTCGCCCAGCGTTTTTCTGGGACCGGCGGATTTACTGGATATCTCCGTTTACGGCGTTCCCGAACTCTCGGAGAAAGCCCGTATCAATAATAGCGGCGACGTCTATCTCCCTCTGATCGACTATGTGCACGTAGGCGGCTTGACCCCCGAGGAGGCGCAAAGCGTCATTGAGAAGCGGCTCTCCGATGGCGGCTTCGTCAATAATCCGCACGTAATTCTGCTCGTATCGGAGTCGGCCACCTCCAGCGTGACTCTCATCGGCGAGGTGGCTCACCCAGGTCCCTACAACGTCGCAGGAGAGCGCCACATCTTGGATCTAATTTCCGTAGCTGGCGGCTTCACCGATAAAGCAAGTCGCGCCATCACGGTCACACACCGTTCCGATTCGAGCCACACCGTCACCGTGAAATTGCCGGCGGACTTTACGCCCTCCGACCCTAGCAACGTCGTGGTCGAGCCCGGTGATACCATTGTCGTCAAGCGTGGACCCGTGTTTTACGTGGTGGGCGACGTGGGCAAACCCAGCGCGTTTATTTCAGACTCCGAAAATCTCACCATTCTCAAGGCAATCGCACTCGCGGGCGGAGCCAACAAGACCGCGTCCATGGGCGGAACCACAATTCTGCGCAGAACGCCGGAAGGTACGCAGCAGATCAAAGTTCCCCTCAAGAAGATCATGAGCGCCAAAGTCAAGGACATGCCTATGCAATCCGAGGACATTCTGTTTGTGCCCAGCAGCACGCGGAAAGTCGTGGCGGCACGCTCCGCGGAAGCGCTCACGCAGATGGCTACGGCGTTGACTCTGGTGGCCATCCGGCCGTAAACTGCACGCCCCCTCAAAAAGGTTGTCATCCTAACCAGCGGGTGAGCACTGCCATGAGCTTGCCGAAGGGGATCCCGCACACTCGATCTTACGAAGCCCTCGGACCATTTCTCCCCGTGCGGCCGTCATCACCGGGGTTTGAGGGGCGCAGGCCCTGGAGCTCAGTGGTGCAGTAGATTGTTCAGTATCTCCAGATAGTCCATCGCCGTCCGCTTCCGCGAAAAATTCCGCAGGATGTAGGTTCGCCCGTTCGCCCCGAGCTTTTCGCACAGGGTTGGATCGGCCGCGAGTTCCTCGATTGCTTTCACCAGCCCTCGCGCATCTTCTGGCGCTACAAAGACTCCCGCCTGCGCAGCGTCTAGGATCCCTCGTGCTTGCCCATCTACGGCTAGAACCACCGGCCGCGCACACGACATGAATTCCAGCATTTTGGTTGGAATGACCGTCTTGAATACGGGATCCTTCCTCAAAATTACAAGGCACGCATCCGAGGCCGAAATGAGCGCTGGCACCGTCTCGCGAGCCTGCTGACCGAGAAACGTGACGTTGCTCAGGCTGCGAGCTTCCGCAAGACGGAGAATCCGCTCCTTATCCGCCCCCTCCCCTACCAGCAAGAACTGCACTCGGGGATTCTCCTTTTGCAGAATCGCCGCCGCCTCGATCAGAGTTTCCAGCCCGTGGGCCAACCCCATCGTACCCGTGTAGCAGATTAAAAACTTCCCTTCCGCGCCGAGTTCTTTCCGCTTTACATCCCTGTCGGGTTGCGGACAAAACTTTTCGGTCTCCACGCCGTTCTCAACCACGAAGATCTTCTCCGCAGGTACTTTCCAATTGACGACTAGAAAAACCCGGAACGCGGCCGTCACCACCACAATGCACGTCGCTCGTCGATACAGAAAACCCGCGATCTTGCCAAGGACTCGAACCAGCAGTGAATTCCCGTCCCCCACGCCAACCGCGGCCAGAGACTCTGGCCAAAGATCGCGAACCTCGAAAATAAACGGCACCCTCTTTACGAAAGCTAGCCACCATCCGCTCAACGCCACTAGCAACTGTGGAGAAGTAGCGATCAGCACGTCCGGCTTCGAAACAAACAACCCCGTGATCGCCGAGGAAACAAAGAACGACCCGTAATTCAACATGCGTTCGTAAGGCTTGCGATTCGGAAACGGCAGCAGCCAGGTGCGAATCAACTTGACGCCGTTCCATATCCGCCGTTTGACGAACCGCCACAATTGACTGCGATATTCGGGAGGCACAACGTAACACGCTTAAAACGTTGCTCGATGCGCTGAGTGTGAACGGCCAGGTGCCCGCGAAATGGAGACTGCCGACCGGAATCACGTACTACAGCATGACCGTCTCCACCGTGACCATGCAGAAGGACGGCCGGGCCAGCACGTCCAATACGGTCGTCCTGAGGGACCAGCGCGGCAACCGCGACACCGTGAGCGTCCAGCTCTCGGGTCTGGTGCTCACCAAGTAGGCCGACGATGACCCAGCGCCCACGCCGACATGTCGCCGACCTCCGCTCCGAGCGCGGCGCGTTCATGGTCGAGCTCCTGATCGCCCTGGTTTTCCTGGCCGTCGGGATCCTGGCCCTGGGACGCCTGTTCCCCGCCGGATCCCGATCGCAGCTCTCCTCGCGCATGACCAGCACCGGGAACTTCTACGTTCAGCAGAAGGCCGAGGAGCTCATGGGCCTTTCCGCGGCCGACCCGGGCATGACCGCTGGACGTCATCCGGCGGGAACCGCCACCGAGAGTCTTGGCGACGGGGGCGCGTGGCGGCGCTTCTACCAGGTGGACATCCTGCCCGCCCCCCTCTCTGCCGTGCGACGGATCACGATCAACGTGAGCTGGACCTTCCAGGGAACGCGTTCCGTGATTGACAC
>Ga0137418_10001149_pt1 | contig 24318 bp, 22 predicted proteins | sample CZODoug3_1_2_16f_FD_122242 | JGI IMG/M metagenome (GOLD analysis project Ga0137418, IMG submission 122242) | Vadose zone soil fungal communities from Angelo Coast Range Reserve, California, USA - CZODoug3_1_2_16fungal (Hybrid Assembly) | ecosystem: Environmental > Terrestrial > Soil > Vadose...
ATCGAACATTTTCTCGAATTCGCGTTCGAACGCGCGGTCACGATCTTGAGGGGATCTTTTCCGGACGTGATCGAGAACCGTGGCAAGAAAAGTTGCGTAAGCCTCTGAATGGGCGGTGAAGAGCAAGTGGCCAGCTGAGCGGACTTCTTTCCCCGCGCTTTGGACTTGCAATTTTTCTTGTGCGCTTAGACGAATCGTTCTTCTGCCGGTGACTTCATCGGACCTGGGGAGATTGGATTGCGCTGGTGTTCCTTCCTTACTTGTTCCTACGGAGGGAAAGAATTCGCAGACGATGGCTCCGGAGAGCGGCAGAAAGGGATTCAGAAAAAAGAGCTGGTGCTGGCCGAAACGCATGCCCAGGCCCTGGGGGAGAAGGCTGGTCCGGAAGCGCCAACCAATGCGAAAGACTTCACTTTCGAGGGGCGCCCAGCCAATGCATTGCAAAAGATAGACGCCAGCGAGAACCAGGAAGAGGATCTGAACTTCAGTCATTCGGACTGGGTCGTCTCTTCTTCGGAGGCTTTGCCGGTCAGCACGCGCTTGAGGTAGTTCACCGCGCGTTTGATCATGGTGGAAAGAGCGACGAACATGGCCACGATCAGCTTCCAGAACTTGGCCAGTAAGCCGGTCTTAAAGGCGATGGCAGTGGCCCCGCCGGCGACCAGGGCGGCCAGGCCATACTCCGCGACTTTGTCACCAGGGCGAAACTCCGCGTAGCTGTGGCCGGACTTGAACGAGAAGCCTTGGAGAACTTCGGCGAAGCGCGGCAAAACATTGGAGACGACATCCGGGCCGAGCACGAGGTCCACATCCATGGTGCCGCGGCGCCCCAAAATTCTGATGGAATAGTTGACGCTTTTATCTTCCTTGCCATTTTCCATGGCGTGGCCGCGAGTGGCCCAGGTCAGATTCTTTGTGGAGACGTCGTAGAACGGCGGTTTGTACCAGCCGTCGATGTTGTAGGCGGGCCAGCCGCGCTTGGCGCGTTCCTTGTTGCCCTCTTCGGTGTTGGTCTGCAGTTCCTTGAGCAAAGCGTCGGCGTCAAGCTTGTCGCGGTCATCGTCCTTGACGTAGCCGATGCTGTGGAATTCGAAGATCACGAACCAGAACTCGCCAGTTTGCTCATTTTCCTTGCGCTCGGGGATTAGGACCCCCAATTCGGCGCCACTGGGAGGATTCTGAGTGAGTTCCAGGAACTTGCGGGTGCCATCCGCGCCGGCGAAACGAAAGCCTTCAGGGACTTTGATTTCGGCGAGGTCGCCGAGCTTGCCGACGGTGGGGCCGTCTTGCCAATCGATTTTTACTTTTGGAGTAGCGGCCTGCTCCTGGGCCGGCGAGGAGAAAGGCAGCACAAGCAATGCAAGAAGCGCAGGGAAATATAGAAAGTACTTTGAAAATGGGGCGAGGGGCATTTCTTCTCCGTTTCCGAAAAGAGGAGTGCCAATGAGGACATTTTCCGCTCAGAATCGGTAACTGTAAACAATTTTATACGACCGCGAAGAGTAAATTGCCAGGCCGACAACGTGCGTGCTACGCTCTAAATATCGAGGAACAAGAATGAACAATCTGCGCCCCACGGAATTGGTCTTCGAGGTTACCGAAGAAGCTGACGGGGGATACGTCGCGGAGTGTTTGACCGAAAGCATCGTCACCCAAGGTGACACTTGGGAGGAGTTGCGGGCGATGGTCAAGGATGCCGTCGACGCCTATTTCTTTGACGGCCCGAAACCAGATTGGATTCGGCTGCACCTGGTCCACAATGAAGTGCTCTCAATGAAATGAAGAGTCCCCGTGACCTAAGTGGCCGCGACCTCGCAGGCGCGCTTTGCAGGAGTTGGTCATACGTTGAAGTAGGCCAAACCGGCAGTCACATCATTCTGCAGACCGAGGAGCCAGGGCACCAACGAACAATTCCATCGCACAAATCACTTAGGGTTGGGACTCTAAACGCAATCCTTCGCCTTGTTAGCAATCATAAAGGTGTTTCGCGGCAGCAGATTCTCGAGACAATAAAGTAGATTATCCCGCGCAGTTTCCTCTTCAACTCGAAATCCGATACCCTTCTAATCGATGGCCACTTTGTTTGAGATGGAGCCGCTCGGGGAGAGCGGGGTGAAACTGAATGATGCGCAGAAGCGCGCGATCACGCATGGAGAAGGACCGCTTTTGGTAATTGCCGGGGCGGGAACGGGAAAAACGCGCGTGATTACGGAGCGCATCCGGCATTTGCTGGAGACGGACGCTTCTCTGTCTGGGGAAAATATCCTGGGCTTGACGTTTACCGACAAAGCCGCCGGAGAGATGAAAGCGCGAGTCGTCAAGACCGCGGGAGAGCGCGCCAAAGAGGTGACGCTGAAGACGTTTCATGCTTTCTGCGAGTCGCTGCTAAAAGATGTGGACGCCGACCACGTGATGCTCGACAAAGTCGACCACTGGATCCTGCTGAGGCGCAACTTGCACCGACTGCAGCTCGACCGCTACCGGCGGCTGGCGGAGCCGGGGCAGTTCTTGAGTGATTTCATCGAGTTTTTCTCGCGGTGCCAGGATGAACTCGTCTCCAGCGGGGACTATCTTCGCTATGCGGAGCAGCTCGCTAGCGAGCTGGAAGCCGAGCGAGAACAACTCGACTTGGACACACTCGGCGAACGCGAAGAAGCACTTGCCCGCGAGCGGGAAATCGCGCGCGCTTACCAAGCGAGCGAAGAATTGCTGCGGGAAAAGAAACGGTCCTCTTTTGGTTCACTGATTACCGGCGCCGTCGAGCTTCTTGAGCGTGACGCTGTCCTTCGGGCCGCCCTGCAAAACAGGTATCGCTACATATTGGTTGACGAATTCCAGGACACGAACATCGCGCAACTGCGCCTGCTGGAGCTTCTGGCCAACGACAGCAGGAATATCTTTGCCGTAGGCGACAACGACCAAGCCATTTACCGATTCCGGGGCGCATCCTTTGGGAGCTTCAAGCTTTTTCTGGAGCGCTTCGCGGGATGGCGCGAAGGCGAGGATTCGACGCCTTTTCGCGTGAGCCTGACGGAAAATTACCGCTCGACGCCGAACATCCTGCGGGTGGCGAGCCAAGTGATCGGAATGAACACGGCGAGCGCGGATTTTCCGAAGAAAGTGCTCACCACGAACCGGGCAGAAGGAGAAAAGATTCGCGTGGTGGAACTGCCTGAAATCGAGGACGAGGCGCGGTGGGTGGCCGGAGAGATCCAGCGCATTCGCCGAGCTGGCCGGCGATGGCGCGATTTTGCGGTGCTGTACCGCGCGCACGGGCATCGCGATGCTTTGGTGCGGGAACTTTCGAAGCGCAAAGTTCCGTTTGTAATCTCCAGACTCTCCATACTGGAGCATCCGTTGGTGAAGGATCTCATCGCGTACCTACGCCTGATTGCCAAGCCCTACGATGACATTGCGGCGGCTCGCGTCCTAGCGGCTCCGGCTTGGCGACAGTCACCGCCCGACCTGGTGCGTTTGGCGGAACGTGCGCGCAAGAATCGCAAGAAGATCTATGACGAGTTGCAGACCAAGCAGGCGAGCCTGCCTTTTGAGCCTGCCGCAAACGAATTGAGCGAACTGCTGGAATTCCTCACGGCGCAGCGCAAGACGATGCAGCGGCGGACGGCAGCAGAGATATTGGCGGATCTTATCGAATGGCTGGAAATCTACGGGCGCGCTTCGGAGCAAGACCGCGGGTACGTAAGAAGACTGCCGGAATTCGTTAAGGAGTGGGAAGCGAAGAGCGAGACGCGCGGCCTGGCGGAGTTCGTGGAATATCTCGAGTACTTCGACCAAGCGGGAGGCGTGATTTGCCTGGAAGTGGACTCCCCGGGCGACGCTGTACAGCTGATGACGGTTCATGGCGCCAAGGGCCTGGAGTTTTCGCATGTATTTTTGCTGCGCGTGAATAAAAACAAGTTTCCGCAGCCGGAACGTTCGCACGTGTTCGAATTCCCTGGCAGGCTCATGAAAGAGGGCGTTCCCGAAATCCATTTTCACCATCAAGAAGAGCGCCGGCTGTACTACGTTGCGCTGACGAGGGCGCAGGACCGGCTGACCATTACTTCGCTGGCTGAGAGAAAAGCAAAAGTACCGCCGTTCATTGAGGACATTTTGATGGATCCGCGGCTGAAGCGGCGTGATGTGCTGCAGCTCGCTCCAAGAGTAGCGCCAGCACCAGCCGAAGTCCCTGACGAAGGGGAGACTGAAGAGGCGCAGGATTCACTTTTTGTGCCAGCAGGCCGAGCCAAAGTTTTCTCGCGCATCGCTCGTTGGGCGAAGACGTTTCATCCGCCGTCGCCCGAGCCACTGCAATTGCATCCTTCGGCAGTGCAAAGTTACCGATCTTGCCCGCAAAAGTACCTGTTCTCTTCCCTATGGTCGTTACAGGAAGGGCCGAAGGCCACGCTGACATTTGGGCGAGTGATGCATGGAACGATCCGACGGATGATGGCGGAGTTCAAGAAAGGCAACCGCCTGCCGTTTGAAGAAGTACAGCGGATCTATGAAACGGAATGGTCCCGCGTCGGCTATGAAGACGAATATCAGGAGGGGGAGTACAAGAAGGATGGGCTGGAGCAACTGCGCGGCTTTCACCAAGCCATGATGGAGCAACCGTTGCTGGTGCTGGAACTGGAGAAGAATTTCGAGTTGCCCGTCGAGAACAACATCATTCTAAGAGGCCGCATTGACCAGGTGAATTCGCTGGGGCGAAACGATGTGGAGATCGTCGACTACAAGACGGGCAAGCCAAAAAAGGATTCTGATGCGCAGAAGGACCTGCAACTGAGCATCTATGCGATCGCGGCAAAAGAGATTTTTGAGTGGAATCCCGTCCGCACGGTTTTTCACTACTTGCAGGACAATCAACGGCAAGAAACCAGTCGAGACGCAAAGCAGCTCGACGAGGCGCTGCGTGTCGTCCAAGAAACGGCGGCGGATATTCGCGCTGGGGAATTTCCCGCGAAGCCAGGTTATATCTGCCGCAATTGTGCTTACAAGCCGATTTGCCCGGCGCATGAAGGGGCGCTGAGCGCTTCCTAGAATCTTTTCGGGATTTCTCAGCAGGGGTTCAAGTGGAGGACCCGTTGTGAATCGCAAAAATATCTACCTGATTCTTTGCATCCTCGGCACCGCGATCCCTTACTCGCAATTTGTGCCGTGGGTTATGGAAAACGGGCTGCCGCTCGGGCTTCTGGTGCGGCAACTTTTCGCCAACCGTATTAGCGCTTTTTTCGGGCTGGATGTGCTCGTATCGTCCGCCGTACTTCTGGTGTTTATGCGCCTGGAGGGAAAAGTGACGCCGGTGCGGTTCCGTTGGCTGCCAGTCGCCAGTTTATGCGCGGTGGGAGTTAGTTTGGCGCTGCCACTTTTCCTGTATCTTCGCGAGGGCGCGCTAGAAGAGAAGCAGTCAAGCACTCAGCGCGGGGCCGCTCCGGCGAAGTAACCTTCCCGGGCGAGGATGGTCAGGCCTTCGCGTTTCACGCGCACTTCGATGGCGTGATACTCCGCGCCGCGGTCGGTTCCGCTCGGGGCGTAGGCCAGGGTGTACTGGTTGCGAGCCTCTTCCGTGACGCGCTTATACAGTTCCTCCATAGCACGGCTCTTCATCCCGTAGTAGACGTCGCCGCCGGTGTCGTGAGCGTATTTGGAAAGGCGTTCGAATCGTCGTTCGAAATAGGCGCTGCCTACACCGACACCGTACACCCCAATGTCGTAGCGCAGAAGATCCTTCAGCACGGTGTCGTACTTGTTGACATTGGATTTCGGCCCGTTCACGCCGTCGGAAATCAGAAAAATGATCTTGCGCCGCTGGCGTTCCGGGTCGCGGTCCTTCAGCAACTGCGCCGCGTTGTACACGGCATCATCCAAGGCCTTGGTCGGCTGGCCCTTGATGTTGAGCAGGCCGCCAGTGATGTTCGGTGCGTCTCCCGTGGCGGAGTGGCCGTTGATGGAAGGTCCGGTGCCGACGGCCGGGCTGGAGGGCGCCACGGAGGGTTCATCGTCCAAGCGCGTGCGCTTCAGCTCGGTGAGAAGCTTGTCGGGGTCGCCGATGAAACCTTTGCCTTCGTGGAAAAACTGGTCAAAGCGGCAAACGAAAGCCTCATCGTTCAAGCTCAGGCCCCCAACGACGGCACGCAAGCTGTCCGTAACTTGCTGGGCATCTTTCGATTTCAAATCGTTGTCGACGAGCAAGACCATGGAAATGGGCGTGGGATCGGCGGCAAAATGAACGATTTTTTGCTCGACGTTGTCCTCGAAGATGCGAAATTCGTCGCGGCGGAGGTCGGCGACCAGCCTGCCGGACCTGTCCTTCACGGTGACAGGCACCACGACTTCGTTGACCTTGAAGACGATTTTGCCTTGCCCGCCCTGTTGGGGAGGCGTGGAAGGGTTTTGTTCCGCGGCAGGAGGGGTAGTGCCCGATTGCGGCGCTTGCGCGGCAAGCTGGGCGAGCAGCGCTGTAAGTAGCAGTCCGCAAACCAAAGGAAGCATTTTCCGTAGACTTTTCATGGTCCTCAAGCCAAACTTCCTAGTGAAATTATCCGCGCGGGTGAATGCGGCCACGCATCCATCGCACCGCTTCGCGGCATCCTACAAGGCGACAATACCCCGCGGAGCTTTTCTGGTCGGGCATCTCTCGCAGAGGAAAGTATACATGCAATCGATGCACAAGCTTTTGATGCAATGTGTGACCGCAACGGTTGCGGTAAGTTTGGCCATTCCTGCCATGACTCAGGAGCCCGTGGTGCAAGGCGGCACCATCAAGTCGCAGGTGAGCCTGGTGAACCTGTTTGCGACTGTGCGAGACAAGAACAAGAGGATTGTGCCCAACTTGAAGCAGGAAGACTTCAGGATTTCGGAGGATAATCAGGACCAGAAAATCGCATTTTTCTCGAAAGAAGTGGCACTGCCTATCACCTTAGCCTTACTGCTCGACACCTCCGGCAGCGAGCAGGACATGCTCAGCGGTATCCAAGACGCGGGCAGCCAGTTCATCTCCCGGATTATCCGCAAGGGCGACGAAGCGCTGGTGATGTCCTTCGATTCGAATGTGGATCTGCTTTCGGATTTCACTGACGAGAAAAGCCAGTTGGAACGGGCCATTCATAAAACCAGGATCAATGTGCCGGATCAGGGAGCTAGAGTCGGAAATCCGGGCCCGGTCGGTTCGCGGCAAATCACTGGCACAGCGCTTTATGATGCGATTTACCTGGCGTGCGGTGAAAAACTCGCCACGGAAGCGGGGCGCAAAGCAGTTGTGATTGTGACCGATGCGCAAGACGAGGGCAGCAAGGTAAGGCTGGAAGAAGCCATTGAGGCGGCACAGCGGACGGACACGGTCATTCACATCCTGCTCGTGGCAGACCCGCGATTTGGCGGCAACTCGGGAGTGGCGCACAAGCTCGCGGAAGAGACAGGTGGGCGAATGATTTCGGTGCGCTCGGAAAAAAAGTTGATGGAAGCCTTTGACGAGATTTCCGAGGAGCTGCGCAGCCAATACACGCTGGGCTACTATCCATCAAACGCGGCGCAGGACGGAAAATTCCGCAAGCTGAAAGTCGAAACGGCCGATAAGGACTTCAAGGTCCTCACCCGCAAGGGCTACTACGCGCCAAAAGGGTGAGTGTTGCAGAATGTGAGGCGGCAGCGCTAAAGGCGCGCCGCCAAAGCGGAGGGCAATGCGCTAGCGTTACCGCCTGACCGACCTTCGAATCATCCAGAACGATTCTCAATCAATGATTCGCGCAGCAACCGCCTGCGGCGTCGGTCGTCTTTGCGGGTTGAACGTACTCCGCCTGCGCGTCCACTTTGTACCCTGCGTCGTATTTATCGTGGTGGCGGACCCAAGCCATGCCGTGCTTTAACCCCTCTTCGTCCCGGCCCTTTGGCGCGAGGTCCAGCCAGTTGTATGCGCCGATGAGGATGTCCAGGCCGCGGGCGTAACTTGAGTAGGTGTGGAAGATGTTGCCGGCGGCATCCTTGTAGAACACGCTGGTGCCGGGCCGTTCCTCGCTTGGAAACTTCTGCGTTGAGTAGTTGTAGTAGACTTCGCCCTTCTGAAGCTCTTCTTTGGTCATGGACACCTGGTAGTCGTAATTGAAGTCGGTGGAATTCGATGAAACCCAGTGAAAGCGCCATCCCATGCGCTTCTTGAAGGCTTCGATCTGCGAGAGCGGAGCGCGCGAAACGACGGCCAGGTGGACGTCTCGCGCCGCCAGGTGCACAACGCTGGCGTCGATATGATCGGAAATGAACGAGCAGCTCGGGCAGCCTTCCTTCCAGTCCGGGCCGAACATGAAGTGATAGACAATGAGCTGGCTTCGGCCGCCGAAAAGGTCCGCGAGCGTTTCCTTGCCGTGCGGGCCATCGAACACGACGGCCTTCTCGACTTTTTCCCAGGGCATTTCCCGGCGCTGCTGGCTTAACTGGTCGCGCAGCCGCGTGAACTCCTTCTCTTTCTTCAACAATTCCTTTCGTGCGGCAAGCCATTCTGCCGGCGACACCACTTTTGATTGTTCCATCGCTCTTGTTGCCATGACTGATTCTCCTTTCACCAAGACTCATACTGAGGAAAATACGTCAATTTCCACAGCTATTAGGGAAGTATTCCGAGCCGTGAATACGGGAGCCCAAACACTCCCGCATTCACGGGCATTTCGCCAAAGTAGTACAAGGTTGAGCCGGAACTCTAGCTGCTCGCCGCCTGTGCCTTAGGAGCTTGGCTCGCCTGCTGCATTTGTGCGAGCATTTTGCGGATGGCTTCGTTGGACCCGGGGCTGCGCTTCTCCCGAAACGCTTCCAGGTGGTTGCAGTGTTTTTCCAGGTTGGCGAGGAAGTTTGGGCTGCTGAACATGGCGCGCCACGCGCCGATCACCGGCTTCACCTGTTCAAACACAACCCATTGTTCCCCGTTGCTTTCGAAGAAGAACTCTTCGTCGATAAGGCCGCGGTTTACGATGCTCGCCACCATCTCCCAGTAACCGAGCACCATGCGCACGTATAAGCTTTCCTTGCTGCCGGGAGGACACATGCGCATCAAGTCGTCGGCACTCTTCACGCGGAAGTTTGCCCCGAACCAGTCGCGCGCTTCCCTCAACTTAGTTTCGCGCCGCTCTTCGAACAGCCGCAACATCAAGTTTACTTGCTCATTCGTTACTTCGCCCATGTTTCCTCCTTTGGATTTTGGTACTGGACCGATTTTTTTGCGCCGTTCCTGTGGCCGATTTTCTTTATCACGGCCGCAGTCAGCCCGCCTGTAGACAACACGCTTACGATCATCGTGGCCACACTCGCCAGGCACGCTGGACACATAAGCGCCCTCCTTCCCTTGCGACCGGAGTCAGTGTGACCGAGCCGCTTCCGCCCTCTTGCGTACGCCCTCGTTCATATAACCCCATCCTTTTGAGACGCCCGCGCGGTGTTCGTCAGAAATAATCCCCATGGCAGAGTGCCGGAACTTAATGAGCGTCACCCCGTTCGCCTCGCTGAGCCGGTACTGCACGTTCGAAACGGCGGGATAGGACATGAATAACGGCCCGGCAAATTCGAGCAAGGTCGGGCGCTTGATCGCTTGGACGACCGCCCAGAAGTGGCCGTTATTGTCGCCCAGGTCGCGATACCACCTGCCGCCCGGCCAAGGCTCGAGCTTCATTGGCATGGGTCCGACATTCGGAGCTTCGTTGTACGGCCCGAGTTGTTCGAGGAGCGCCGCGAAAGTCGTATCCAGCGGCGCGCGAACTTGGATTTCCTCCGTGATATTCAACGTCAAATCCTCAATTTTTGTTCCGGTCAAAATCATTCGTCCTCCCTGAAATGAATTCCGGTCCCTTCTCGTTCGACGGACTACTCTTGCGTTCGGCACGTTCCTTAACGCGGGTCAATTGATGACGCCAGAAGCGCTCGAATGTTTCCGTCCACTCATGAAGCGGACGAATGGCCTCCGCGTTGGTGCGGTAAAGCATGCGCCGCCCGTCGCGCCGCACGTTGACTAGACCCACCTCCAGCAAAACGCGCAAGTGCTTCGAGACCGACGGCTGCTCCATTCCGAGCGAATCGACGATCTCCCCCACCGGGCGCTCCTGCAACGCAATGAAGTTCAGGATCTCCCGGCGGCGCGGCTCCGCCACGGCGTTAAAAGCATCCGAAGTTGTCGCCGCTCGTGCCATGCTCATACAATACATTCCTATATAGGAATATGTCAAGCACTTTTTTTCGTCTCCACTCCCGTGCACCTAATCTCTTGACCGCCGCCCCGTTTGGCGGTAGCGTCACGCCTAATTTCCCGCATCGGTCTTTGCTTCCAAGGAGGCTGCGCATGGTTCCGCTCACTTCTCTATTGCTGCCCATACTGATCGCTGCCGTTATCGTGTTCGTGGCCAGTTCGCTGATTCACATGGTGCTGAAGTATCACGCGAGCGACTACCGCCAGCTTCCCGAAGAGGACAAACTTCTGGCCGCCCTGCGGCCGGCTGGACTGACTCCGGGCCTCTATCATTTCCCGTTTTGCACACATAAGGACATGAACACGCCAGCCATGCAGGAAAAATATAAGCAGGGACCGGTTGGGTTCCTGACTATGTATCCCAGCGCCCCGCCCAACATGGGGAAGTTTCTCGGTTTGTGGTTCGCCTACTGCCTGCTGATTGGTCTTTTCGTAGCCTACATCGCAGGACGCACGGTTGCGCCCGGTGCGCACTATCCGGCGGTGTTTCGGGTAGCGGGCAGCGTCGCGTTTATGACTTATGGCCTGGGGCCACTGGTGAACGGCATTTGGAAGGGCCAGCCGTGGAGCATGGTCTTCAAGGAGGCCTTTGATGGCCTCATCTACGCGTTACTAACCGCTGGCACGTTCGGCTGGCTGTGGCCGCGGTAATGCTTTTCCAACTACTTAAACCAATCGCTGAGGAGCTTCGATATGCGGCTTGACGCTCGCCCCGAGCCTATTAACTTTGATCCCCAAGGAACCGCGCTGCTCGTGATCGACATGCAGAATGATTTTGGGACGAAGGGGGGAATGTTCGATCGTGCCGGAGTCGATATCTCTAAGATCCAAAGTGCCGCCGGGCCTACAGCTAAAGCGGTAGCCGCTGCCCGCAGGGCAGGCATCAAGATTATTTACCTAAAGATGGGGTTTCGTCCCGACCTTTCCGACGCCGGGCCTCCTGATTCTGCAAATTGGATAAAACACGCAAGGATGCACTTTGGAGAGGCGGTTCAAGCGCCGGACGGGACGCCGAGCCGAATCCTGATTCGCGACACATGGAGCACGGACATTGTGAGCTCACTTCAGCCCCAGCCCGATGATATTGTCATTTGGAAAAATCGCTTCAGCGGCTTCTATCAAACCGAGTTGGACAGCACGCTCAAACGCCTGAAAGCCAAAGTCCTCATTTTCACTGGATGCACTACGTCCGTCTGTGTAGAGTCCACCATCAGGGACGCGACCTTCCGAGACTACTCACCGGTCTTGCTGGCGGATTGCACCGCGGAGCCGATTGGCTACAATTTACCGACTAGTAATCACGAAGCATCTCTTATGCTGGTTGAGACTTTATTCGGATGGGTTTCCCACTCCGAGCATTTTATTCAGGCGCTTGAAGCGCGGCCGGCCGCAGCAAGCCAAGCGTAATGCGGCCCGTCGCCGCTCTATTGCCGCGGGAAGGTGAATTCGCCGGACGGGTCGCGCTCCTTCAATCCAGTCACTATGTCGTTTTCCATGACGAACTCGTAGATGTCGTCCGCGAACTGCGGCGCCCTGAACTTCAGACCCTGATGGGAATCAGCTTGATGGGGGGGCCGAAACGCCGGCACCGGGCTGATAGAGTACTTGGAATTTGACCTTGGTCGGAGTCAGGTACTCTCCCGCGAGCTTTTCGAGCACCGCCGGCTCCAGAGTTAGGGAACGAATTGACCCCACTCTCCCGACCGTCTACCATCCTTTATTCATGCCGCGCTCATGATCAACGAGACCTTTGCCCACTATCGCATCCTCCGCAAGCTCGGCAGCGGAGGAATGGGCATCGTTTATGAAGCCGAAGATTCCAAGCTCGGGCGGCGCGTGGCCCTCAAGTTTCTTCCCGAAAGCACCCAGCGCGACCCGCAGACACTGGAACGCTTCCTGCGCGAAGCCCGGTCTGCCTCGGCGCTCAATCATCCGAGTATTTGCACGATTCACGCCATCGAAGAACACGATGGCCGCACTTTTATCGCCATGGAGTTGCTCGAAGGCCAGACCCTAGACCAGCTCATTCCTCTGGGGGCCCTCCCGATTCCTCGCGCGATCGACATTGGCATCCAACTTTCGGACGCTCTCGATGCCGCTCACAAGAAAGGCATCATCCATCGGGACATCAAGCCTGCCAACGTTTTCATCACCGAGCGTGGGGCGATCAAGATCCTCGATTTTGGACTTGCCAAGCTTCTCCCCGAACATCACGCCAACTTTGACGGCGAAACTGTTGGCGATACTCAAACGATGCTCCTCACCAGCCCCGGCACCGCCGTGGGCACCATTTCTTATATGTCGCCGGAGCAAGCCCGCGGCGAGGATATTGATCCGCGCAGCGACCTCTTCTCGCTTGGTTGCGTCCTCTACCAGTTGAGCACGGGCAAGCTGCCTTTCCCCGGCGGCACCAGCGCGGTGGTTTTCGACAAAATTTTAAACAACGCCCCAGTGGCTCCCATCACCCTGAACCCGGAAGTCCCTGCCGAGCTCGAGCGCATCCTGAACAAAGCGCTCGAAAAAGATCGCGAAGTGCGCTACCAGGTAGCCGCCGAATTGCGCGCCGACCTGAAGCGCTTGCAACGCGAACTCGATTCCGGCAAGTCGATGGCGGTTTCGTCGGCCTCCACACGCGTGGCGGTCTCGCAGGCAGGGGTTGCGCGCGCCGCCGCGGAGCCGTCCCGGCCGGCGATCAGCTCAAGCGCCAAGATTTTCATCGCGGCTTCCACCAAGAATAAATTTGGGACCGGAGTCGCTCTTACTGTCGTCGTGCTGTTGCTCGCGGCGGCAGCTTTCGGCGTCTATTCACTCTTGCCACACAAGAAGGAATTGCCCGTCGAGAGAATGTCGATCGAAAATCTCACCAACAGCGGCAATGTTTTTCTTACGAGGATTTCTCCTGACGGAAAGTACCTGTTGCACGTCCGCCAGGAAAACGGGCTTCAATCGCTGTGGCTCCGCCACATTCCAACCGGCAGCAACACGCAAGTGGTCGCACCTTTTGCCACCCGCTACACTGGCCTGACGTTTTCACCTGATGGCAATTACATCTACTTCGTGCGGCGCGATGAATCGGAACAATCCATCGCTTCTCTCTACCAAGCTCCAGTGCTGGGAGGCATCCCGCGGCTGGTGATCAAGGACGTCGACAGTCCGATCGAGTTTTCCCCCGACGGACAATTGTTCGCCTATCTTCATCGCCACGAGGACTCTGCGCTGACGGATTTGTATCTCGTGCACAAAGACGGCACCCCGGATCGCGCCTTGTTCAGGCATAAGCCGATTGCCACGAACAGCCTGACGATGGCGTGGTCGCCGGATGGGAAAACGATTTTGATACCGGTAGCACAACCCTCACCAACCGATTTCGGGGGCTTTCTGGCTGTAAACGTTGCCAGTGGCGAGCAAAAACTGGTCGCGCTCGCCAAAGATAGGGGCTATTTCGATCCGGCGTGGATGCCCGACGGAAAGAGTGTCCTGGTTGCGGCATCACTGGCCGAAACCGCGTTCGAACGGCGGCAGATCGGAATCGTCTCCTATCCAAGCGGCGAATTTCGCCTGCTCACGACGGATACGAATTTGTATCTATATCCCAGCGTTGCTGCGGATGGACGGACCATTGCTGCCAGCCAGGCACAGTACAAATTCGAGCTCGACGTCGCTCCTGCTTCCTCTCCCGATTCCATCCATCCAGTCCCGCTGTCGTCACGGCTGAGCATCTGGCGATGGGACTGGACGCCGGACGGGCGCTTGCTTGTTCCACAAGGGCCTGACCTCCGCATTGTGAACCCCACGGGAGGTGAAAACGTTATTGCCTCCAACATGAAGCATCCTGCGGACCAGTCCGCTTCGTGCGGGGAAGGAAAATTCATTGTGTATCGCCAATTTGGAGGTACCAATGGTGTCGCCGACAACCTCTGGCGCATGGACGCCACCGGCCTAAATCTCAAGCAACTCACCTTTGGATTGAACGAAGCGGACCCCGAATGTTCGCGCGACGGGAAGTGGGTTTATTACGTGGATCGCGCGGACAACATGAACCTGAAACGGATTTCTGTCGAGGGCGGAACTCCAGAGACCATCATCAATATTCCGACGGGGTCATACGCATTGTCCCCTGATGGAAAGCAAATCATTCGAGACGAAGTCCGGGATTCCGATCACAAGCTGATGCTGGCCATTTATTCTATCGAGGATAAGAAGAAGACCTACATTGAATACGACCAGCGGGCATTGCTGGGGCTCACTTTTCTGCCCGACGGCAAGTCGATTGCCTACGTAATTCGTGAAAAAGCGGTGGACAATCTCTGGGTGCGGCCTTTGGATGGCTCGCCGGGTCGCCAGTTAACCCACTTTACGTCCGAATCGATTTCGGCGTTCCGGTATTCTCAAGACGGAACGAAAATCGCGCTAGAGCGCGGGCACGTGGATTCTGACGCCGTCCTTCTGAGCAACGCAACTCCGCAATAGAGGCTGAAAGCAGATTACTGAATCGTCCCGCCAGGCTGGTTTGGCGTGTTTGGCACGTTGGCGTTGGCGCGTGCAAAATAGCCGCGGCGAGCACGCACCTGGTAGCCCTTATGGTCGGGCACTTCGATGCGGATTTTGTGGTAGCGGCCATCGAGGACATAGTTAGTCGGAAGATAAGCGATGGAATATTGGTTTCTCAGTTCGTCACCGATGTCCTGAAACGATTGATCGAGGTCATCGACGTGATAAGGGAAAAACGCGCGCCCGCCGGTTTCCTCGGCCAACTCCTGTAGAATTTTGTCGCCGTCCGTAAGGTGGTATTTGCGGTCACCCATTTTGTTCGGATCGGTCTGCGAGAGAGAAACCCATTGCGTGCTGGTGCTGATGGTGTAAATAACCACGCTGGTGCGCTGGGCCATTTCGATGGCGTCCGCGCGTGTGTGCGACGATAAGTTGTCCTCGCCGTCGCTGATCAGAATCATCACGCGGCGCACCACGTCCGGCTGGTCGCCCGGCGGCCGCGGCGGATGGCTCAGCTCTTTCACGCAGGCATCATAAATCGCGTCATAGATGGCGGTGCCGCCGCCCGCTCGGGTCTTGGTTATTTGGTCGCGCAGGGCGCCCGCATCGCCGGTGAAAGCCTGGACGATTTGCGGCTCGTCGTCGAAGGTCATCACAAATGCTTCATCCTTGTTGCGCCGGAGGACGCTGTATAGAAAATTGACGGAAGCGTCCTGCTCAAACTTGATACGGTCGCGAATGCTGTTGGAAGTGTCCAGCAGCATGCCGATGCGCAACGGCAGATCTGTCTGCTTGCTGAAATAACGGATTGCCTGCGGCGACTTATCGTCCCAAATCTTGAAGTCGCCCTTTTCCAGTTCGGGGACGAGTTTGTTGCGGCGGTTCAGCACGGTGAAGAGCACGTCGACGAGGTTGACGATCGAAATAAGTTTTTCGTCGCTCTTTTGAGCCGGGTCCTGCTTCGGAGGAGTCGACTGTGCCGGTGCGGGCGTTTGGGGCTTGCTATCTGGTGAAGATTGCTGGGCCCCGTCGGTGAGCGGAAAGAGCAGCAGCGCCAAGGTCAAAAAGATCGAAATGATTGTCCGTCGCATTTGCATCGATTATAGGTATCCCGCCAGTGCAGCGTCAATTCGACTCTGCGGTTCTCCCGCAGCGTCGCAAAGTGTCTTCAAGTAGTCGCGCAGTTCAAGCGGCAACGCTGCGCGCACCTCGATCCAGGCACCGGTCCGCGGCTGCGCGAAGCCCAGCTTGGCCGCATGAAGAAAATTGCGCCCCGGGGGCGGCAAGTCAAGCTTTCCGACACGCAGCTCCCGTGCCGCTCCATAGAGCGTATCGCCAACCACTGGGTGTTTCAGCGCGGAGAAGTGCACTCGAATCTGATGCGTGCGCCCGGTGTGGAGTTGGACCTCCACCAGCGTCGTGCCGTCGATCTTGGCGAGCTCTTTCCAGTCTGTGCGCGCCTCGCGGGGATTGGCGATGGCTTCACCATGCCAAGATTTGCGCTGCGTGGTCATGCGCGTGCGGTGGATTGGGTCGCGCCCGATGGCCAGCTCGATTCGGCCGCTCTTCTCTCCAAGAACGCCCTGCACCAGCGCAATATACGTTTTCTTGATGGCGCGCAGGCGAAACGCTTCGCCGAGTTTGGCGTGCGCGGCATCGTTCTTGGCAACCAGAATCACGCCGGAAGTTTCCTTGTCGAGCCGGTGCACGATGCCTGGCCGAAGCGGATCGCCTGCCTGCGATAGCGATTGGCCACGACCCAGCAGCGCGTTGACGAGTGTGCCGGAGACATTTCCAGCCCCGGCATGAACCGTCATGCCAGCTGCCTTATTGATGGCAATGACGTCGTCGTCCTCGTAAAGCACATCAAGTGGAATTGATTCCGCCGCCGCGTGAGGCGCTGGCCGCGGGCGGGCCCTCACGGTGATGAGTTCCCCGCCACGAAGTTTCTGCGAAGATTTTGCGGATTGGCCATTGACGAGGATCAGGTCGGCGTCGACGAGTTCTTGCACGCGCGAGCGAGAGAGTTCTGGACAGTGAACGGCTACGAACCGGTCAAGCCGCGTCCCAGCGTCAGTACCAATCGCCAGAAGTTCACGCGTCTCGGGTTGGGCTTCAACCGGCACGGTCAGAGTGTAACAGGGGCCATCTGGAACTGGGATGGACGGCAGGCGAGGGACTGAACTCACGAGCCGCCCGGTCTGGCGAGGCTTGGCGGCTAGCCCTTGTTGGCTAGCCGCCTACGTTTTGAAATTATTCCCGCTACAAGAGCACCCCAAGGGTTGCCCCTCGCGTAGTGCCATTGTACGAAGCCGAGATCGTCGAAGAAGTTGAGATGAGCACGATAGACGTGCTGACCGTGAAGGACGCGCGGCTCGCTCCGGCAGGAACGATCACGCTCGAAGGCACCCGGGCAGCCCCGTTGCTGCTAAAAAGCGCGACGATTGCGCCGCCTGCGGGAGCGGCTCTGGTCAGGGTTACTGTGCCGGTGGACGATTGCAGCCCGCCAACAACACTCGAAGGACTCAGCGTCAAGGAAGAGAGAGTAAGCGGCGGAAGCGGCACAGGCGTCACGGTGAGCGAGGCCGATCTCGTCGCGCCACCGTAAGCTCCAGAAATGCTGACCGTCGTTGACGCAAGTACGACGCTGGTGCTAACCGTAAACGTGGCGCTGGTAGCTCCGGCAGCAACCGTCACGCTGGAGGGTGTCCTGGCCACGTTGGTGTTGCTGCTCGAAAGCGTGACCACTGCGCCGCCTGCAGGGGCTGCTCCAGTCAGCATCACCGTGCCCGTAGAAGATTGCGTGCCACCAACAACGCTTGTCGGGTTCAGCGTCAGCGAGGAGAGTGTCGGAGTTGGTGGAGGCGCAGGCGTCACGCTGAGCGAAGCCGATCTGGTCGCGCCGCCGTAGGTTCCGGAGATGCTGACTGTAGTCGAAGCAGCGACGGCGCTGGTGCTGACTGTAAATGTCGCACTGGTAGCTCCGGCTGCAACTGTCACGCTGGATGGCACCCTCGCCGCGGTTGTATTGCTGCTGGAGAGCGTCACCACCGCGCCGCCTGAGGGAGCTGCCCCACTCAACGTCACCGTGCCCGTAGAAGAATTCCCGCCGGTGACACTCGTCGGGTTCAGCGAAACCGAGGAAAGAGTAACGGACGCAGGGGCAGCAGAAGACAATTCAAAGTCCAACACTGCCGGATTGGGATCGTTCAGCGAAACCGCCACGAACTTCGAAGCAGAGACCATATAGATGACGGCGTTGCCTCCGGTCCCGGAAGCGACCGTCATAGTTCCCCGGCCATTGGTGGGCGAGGGAGTCACAGAATAAGTGGCCTTGAAGGCGGCGCCCGAGTTCGGTCCGCTCGGGGCGCCAATATCCTCCGCGCCGGTCATATTGCCGGTGGGGGTGGCGCCGTCCGCTGAAAATTCGCCGGAGAAGACAACCACTCCGAAATTCATCGGGTTGGTCGCGAAGCCCGCATACGTGCCCTTCAGGGCGCTATTGGTGAACGAGCCCGCCGCCTGGGGTTCGCCAATTCCGAACAAAACATTGATATCGGAGACGAAAAGGAAAATTTGGTTCAAATTCACTAGGTAAGCAACCAGGTTGAACCCTCCAACCGTAATCGCTGCACGCCCGTTGCTGGACACGCTGTACGTCCCCGGCGCATCGGTAAAGGAATTGGGCGCCCGGCAGAAGTTTTCGTCGTAGGTCAGAGAAAAGGCCCCGCTCCCGTTGGCCGTGAGCAAACCTGCGCCGGCTTTGGGCACGCCTGATCCACTGCTGCACGAAGAGAGTCCGGTAAGGGAAATCACCATGTTACCGTTCAGCGAGGAGTTGGTGAAACCTCCCGCGGGAACCTGCTGCTGCACCACTACGCCGTTGAGCAACGGCGTGGCCGTCGTAACCACGTCACTCTCCATCACAAACAACTTTCCGGAATTCACGACGTAAAAAACGAAATTCAGGGTGTCGGGTGTTCCGCCGAACGTGAAAGCGAGTTGCATGGTGCCGCGCCCCGTGGCCGTGTTGGTCACCGCGTAATTCGCCGCCGTAAAGTTCATCGCATAATCCGTGCCATAAGCATTGACGTCTCCCGCGGCGTTGGTGAAAGTGCCGGTCCCATTCGAAGTCCATCGCCCTTCGATGGCGGCGCGATTATTTACGTTATCCAAACCGGCGGCGCCAAAAGCGTAGTCGCCCGTGATTCTGGCGGTGCTAAACGCAGTTGTGTCCGCTTTTTCCATGGTCCCCGAGCCGATCGTTCCGGCTCCGCCGGCAGCGTCGAATTCGATGAACTGCGCGTTGCCGTTGGCCAGCATGGCGAAGGCTAGCCGCGCACTGCCGCCGCCGATATTTAAGGTCATCACACCGCGATTGTCCGCCCCGATCGCATAGGTCCCCGTGAAGGATTGAGCGGCTGCTCCGCTACCCACGGTGTTAGTGTCCAGTTCGCCGTTGGTGAGATTGCCGGCCCCATCCGCCGTGAATCTTCCCACAGCCCCAAAAACGGACGAGACCGCCCCATTCCCACTCACGCCCGTAAAATTAAACGCATAGTTACCATTCAACGCCGCGTTGTTGGACTGGCCCTGAGCTATCGAAGCAAAAACCAACGCGAAACAAAGAATCAACAGAACATTCAGCTTACGCATCTTTCTTTCCTCCATTTGCCAGCCGGGTGGCTGACTCTGAAATTCTTATTGCGAACTCACGGCGTACGATTGAGGCGCCTGGGTGGGGGGAGGGCGCCAGTTCTAAACCAGGGTTATCCTCACTCCGAGAATGAGGAACGCACGAATATCGCGCTTGGACAAATACGCCTCTCCAAGGCTTTGAGCTTTAACGCAAGCTTCTCAATTTTTTCTTCACACGCCCTGACTTACTCCGTCCACTTCCTGGCCCCGGTTTACTTAGCCGCAATTCGCCGTAGTAACAGATATGCTTGCTGCGCGGCACAATGGCAATCAGGTGGAAGCTGCAAAACCAGGGTCAGGAGATACCCGAAAGCGCAAGCCGCAGCTACAAACCGGTCGAGCCGTGTTTGCAATCGAGGTGCGCGCATCACGCTGCCTGGTCATTCCCACGGAATCCTTCCCACTGTTGCAGTCCTGTGAGAAGCGTTAGCGTTCTTCCGTAGGCTGCGATCGCTCCGGTCAGATTGTGGAACTCCGGGGAACCCACAATCGTTCCCCGTCTTCGTATGTGCGCATCCGCCGAGAGTTCGAGTATTCGTTCTATGCCTTTGTTCTCAAAATCCGAGTTAGTCTTCAGCATCACTTGGCCCTCCTTCTGTAACAAAGGGGCCAAGCCTTCAGGACTTCTGGATAGGGGAAACCCTCCAATTTGCTGCCGGATCATCATGGAGGCGGCCAACGGGTAGTTGCGGTACGCAAGATTCTCATTCTGGAATCGCAGCGACAGGGGCCAGCGAAACAGGCTAACGGTAGGCATGAGCGGTCGGCTAGAATGTGCCGCGAGGAGAGAACCCATGCGCAAAGCTTTGTTCTTGCTGATGTTGGTTCCAGGAATCTTGCTGGGGCAGAGCGCTGAAAATTAGCAAGGAACGGCTGAAAGCACTACGCTCGCGGTGAACTGAGAAGAAGAGGAGCGGGTCACTCCGGCAATGCTTCGGGGGTCGATCCGGCTACTTCTTGGAGTGAGAGGTACTGAGCGAGGAGTTGGCGATGAGAATCTGGGCCTCGGCTCGGTCGATGTGCTCCATTTTCACGGCTGGCTGGTGGTCCTGTCTTTCGTCCACACTAACACGCAAGAAATAAAGCTTACCGGATTCGGCGGTTAGATCGGCTGCGGAAGCCAGTTTGGAGTATCTCCCCAAGCCGGATTGCCAGGCCGCGCACACCCGATGATCGCCCGGTTCCACAGGGAAGAAAAAATAGGATCTGCCGTGGTTTGCGCCGATCCAAGCGCCATCGAGACCGACTCTGGCTGTGACCGTGCCGATATTCCAACTGTTGGCTTGTTGCTTCACGTCTAGGAACACATAGACCAGGGCCTTGCCCGCTTCCGGCTGCGGGGAAGGATGCTGCTTCTTATCCGTTTTGACTTCGAAATGGACCTCGGCAGGGCCACAGCCGGCTGCGGCGCGAGCCGCCGCTGCGTCGTCCTGGGCAAAGACGGGCGAAGCAAATAGGAGGACAACGAGAATGGTTTTCATCACAAATATTGGACGGGTCTTGCGGCGGCTAGGTTTCATGGGTTGGCGACCAAGTTAGCTAAGCGATTCAATTGGGACACAGAGTTTCTCCTCGACTAGGGCGTGCGCGGATTCGAATGGGTTGTTTCGGGATGGCGGCCAAAGAGTATGTCAAACAGGATGAGAGCGGCACCGATAAAAATGGCGGAATCGGCGACGTTGAACGCGGGGTAGCGGTAGGTGCCAAACCATACTTCGAAGAAATCCGTAACCGCACCGTGAACGATGCGATCGGTGACGTTGCCGGTGGCGCCCCCGAGCAGCAGGGCGAGACCCGCGAAGGCCAGGCCGCTGCTGTTCTGACTAGTGACCAGCAGCCAAGCCAGGACAGCGATGACGGCGATGGAACCAACGATCAGAATGATGCGCGTGGCGGCGGAAGCGGAATCGGAGAAGATGCCGAATGCTAGGCCGGGATTGCGGCTGTGTACGAGGTACATAAAGTTGTGGATTAGCTCATGGCGCCAGCCTTCGGTGGTTTGCGATTCGAACCAGGCTTTGGTGGCGCGGTCGAGGAGAACGACCGCGAGTGTGAGCCAGAGCCAGCGGAGGCGGGAGGAGAGGGTCATGAGATAAAGGAAGTTAGCGAAGTAAAGGAACTAAAGGAGGTAAAGGAAATTAAAGATGGCCCAAGGGTCGTTATGCGCGAGTCGTGAAGATTACGCGTGACGGAAAAGCGGCGGCGAGCTGCCGCGCTCCAAGGGTGGCGCGTTTGGGGATGAGTTTGCATCTCAGCTCGCAGCCACTCTCGCGGAGTCGTCGCTTTCGATTTCGGTTAGGGCTTCGGTGCACCGCTCGCAGACGTTTGGGTAGCGGGAGTTCTCGCCGACGTGAGTGGAATAGTTCCAGCACCGCTCGCACTTTGCGCCATCGGCACGCTCGATTTTGATCATCAGGCCAGGCAACGTCTCGGCAGGAACGGCTCCCGCAACGGCAGATGGCTCGACGGCAACCTTGGAGACGATGAAGAGCGCGGGGAGCAAGGACTGTTTTTCTTCGAGCAGTTTCTGCAAGCCTGCGGCTTCGGCTCCGGCGTGCAGATGGACTTTCGCTTCGAGGCCGCCACCGATGATTTTTGCCGCGCGCGCTTGTTCGAGGACTACGAGCACGGCAGCGCGTACCTGGGCGAGGCGTTCCCATTTTTCGGCAGCGTCTTTGGCGATTCCGCAGGCCAGCGATTCGGCTTCGGGAAACAGAGTCATGTGGACGCTGTCGGGCTCGCTTTTCGGTTTTGGCAGATATTTCCAGATTTCCTCGGAGGTGAAAACGAGGATTGGCGCGGCCAAGCGAACCAGGGCGCTGCTGATTCTCCAGACAGCGGTTTGCGCGGAGCGGCGTGAACCACTTCTGGGAGCTTTGGTGTAAAGGCGATCCTTTAGCACGTCGAAATAAAAAGCGCTGAGGTCAACCACGCAATAATCGTGGATGGCGTGGTAGACGCGGTGGAATTCATAATTGGCGTACCACTCGCGGCACTTTCTAACTAGCTCGGCGGTGCGGTCCAGCATCCAACGATCGATTTCCTCCAGCTGGTCATTGGAAAGAGCGTCGCGCGCGGGATCGAAATCGCCGAGATTGCCCAGGGCAAAGCGAAATGTGTTGCGAATCTTGCGATAGGCTTCGCTGAGCTGGGTCATCACGCGTTCGCTCATTTTCACGTCGGCTTGGTACTCCACGGAGCCGACCCAAAGGCGAAGCAAATCCGCGCCCCACTTTTCGCAAATCTCGATTGGATAGAGAGCGTTTCCCAGAGACTTGGACATCGGGCGGCCCTGCTCGTCGAGCGTCCAGCCGTGGGTGACAACGCCTCGATAGGGTGAAGCATCGCGAATGCCGGTGGCCACCAGCAGCGAGCTGTGGAACCATCCGCGATACTGATCGGGACCTTCGAGATAAACATCCGCCGGCCACTCCGCGCCTTTCAACACCGAGAGATTCGAGGAGCCGGAATCGAACCACACGTCGAGAATGTCGTTTTCTTTCCGCCACTTCGACGCTCCGCATGGGCACACCGTGCCGTTGGGCAGCAGTTTCTCCGAACTGTGCTTGTACCAGGCGTCGGCGCCTTCTTCTTCAAACCATTTCACGACATTGCGCAGCGCTTTGAAATCCTCCAGGCGCTTTCCGCAACCCTCGCAGTAGAAAACGATGATGGGCACGCCCCAGAAACGCTGGCGCGAGACGCACCAATCCGGGCGCTTCTCGATCATCTCGTACATGCGGTCTTCGCCCCACGCGGGAATCCATTTGACGCCGTGGATTTCTTCGAGCGCTTCCTGTCGCAGGGTTTTTTCTTTTCCGTGAGGGGCCTGGTCCATTTTGATGAACCACTGCTCGGTGGCGCGAAAGATTACCGGATTGTGGCAGCGCCAGCAGTGCGGGTAGCTGTGCTTGTAATCGTGATGGCCGAGGAGCGCGCCGCGGTCGGCCAGCAACTTTACGATGATGGGGTTAGCGGTAAAAACGTCCTTGCCTTTGTATTCGGGCAAGCCTTCGAGGTACACGCCTTTGTCGTCGAGCGGCGCGTAAATCTCCAGGCCGTATTTCTGTCCGGAAATAAAGTCGTCGGCGCCATGGCCAGGTGCCGTGTGAACGATCCCGCTGCCCTGATCGAGCGTGACATAGCCTGCAAGAATGCCCGGCACTTGGATGGGCAGGAAGGGATGCTGAAATTTCATGCCCTCGAAATCGCGGCCCTTGAAGGTCGCGCGAACCTTGGTTTCCTTGATGTCGCATTCGGATTGCAGCGCGGCGACCCGATCGGCAGCCAGCCCATCTCGATCGATGAGCCCTCGCCTGGTCCGTTCTCCTCCCGTAACAACCACCATATCGACCAACCAGCGATAGAGCAGGCGTGTCGTCAGATTCTTGTTCAGCGGAGTGGAGATGTGACGGATACGAATGACGTTGGGTCTCAGGCTCACGAGTTTGGCGGCGATGCTTCCGATCCAACTATCCCGTGAGCTATTGACTTGAAGAATTGCCGGATGTTCTGCCACGAGCATACGCCTGAACGTACGGATAGCGGACGGATATTGCGACCGCTTCATCGGGACTTGCCGGACCGGCAACCCCTTCGCCAAGGCCATCGCACAGATGGGACTCCCCGGTTCAAGGATCAATTGGAGCTCATGCCCTCGTTTGACCAACCCCTCGGCATGGATCAAAATTGCAATTTCCTGTCCCCCAACGGATGTACTGGATTCAGAAATGAAGATTTTCACGTGTGCTCATGCAACGATTGGACTGCCGGCTGATCTCGCACCGCGGCGATAACGTGCTCGGGACTAATACGAGTGAGACATTCCAACTGAACCGGGTTCTGACAGGTCCGGCTCAAACAGGGACGACATGAAAGCTCGGTGGTCAGTACGCGATGACCGA
>Ga0137418_10001150_pt1 | contig 24316 bp, 19 predicted proteins | sample CZODoug3_1_2_16f_FD_122242 | JGI IMG/M metagenome (GOLD analysis project Ga0137418, IMG submission 122242) | Vadose zone soil fungal communities from Angelo Coast Range Reserve, California, USA - CZODoug3_1_2_16fungal (Hybrid Assembly) | ecosystem: Environmental > Terrestrial > Soil > Vadose...
GGATCTCGCTTCGATCTGTTGTACTGGTTGGCTGTAACGCTTCCGTGACTCCGCCAGCATCTGCACCTCACTCTCGCGAAGCCAGAGGGGTTTGTAGATGTCAATGGGAACGACAGTCGCTTGAGCTCCCGCGGTGGCATTCGCACTGACTCTCGTTCCTGGATCTCGCCGGTAGACTTGAACCCTACTTCCAGCATCTTGGCGATGCCGAGATCCCCAGTCTTGGCATGGGTCTTGGCGTTCCGCAGGCGGTGCATCAACTCTGCATGCAGGAACTGGGAACGTTCTTCCCGGCGACGTTCGGCCGCTTCGACGGATTGGTCTTTACGCTTTTCCTGGAACTCCTTGAAGGTTTTGTCGATAACCGGCCGCAGCATAATGCTGGTGATGTTGATTCCCTTAGAAAGGCCGGCGCGGCGGGCGGCATCCGTTTTCGAGGCGCCGTCCAGCACGTAGTTGAGAAAGTCCAACTCGTCGCTGGTGACGTACTCGCGGGGCTCGCTTCCCCCGTGAGGCCGCATGTGCTGGGGATTGGGACGGAGGTTGGCTAAACTCTTAGCAGAGATGACGCGCTTTTTTTTTGTGGCGAGGCAGCTCCAGCGGCATCTTGGGCGGCCTTCACCATTGTCCTTCAGCGTTAAACTCTGCTTGCCGCGTGATGTTGTGATCCTCACCTGTGCGTGCCATTCAATCCTCCTCTTTCTGTTCGGTTTTGGTGCGCGGGTGGTGCGGATTTTGCAGGACTTTGCCGGAATCTACCGAGCTATCTTGTTGAAGTTCTTTAGAGTCAGCACCGGCTGGGCGACTCATAATCCGTAGGTCGTTGGTTCGAGTCCAACCGCCGCCACCAGATTTTGAGGTTTGTTTTCAAGAGATTAGAGGAGTTCCTCCTCCAGGGGAGAGTGCTCCCCTTGTGGTGCATTGTAATGAATGCCGGCCTTCGCCTGCTTACCTTGAGATGCTGGCAAAGACCGAGGATCCCGGTTCATGGATTGCCCTTGGCACTAACTGTAAACAACCCAGTTTGTGGGACGACGGCCCACCTTGTGCCGCCGATGGGTTTGAGCGGCCTGATTCATTGCTCACTCGCTCGAAAAATTCTCAACGGCGCAACAGATCAGACATCCCACACTTGGAGGCGATGTTTTGGAGGATCCGCAACCCGGCGGCTTTGACCGAATTCACGGGTCGTTTGGAATGTTTTGCGGCAGTAGATTCGGGCACAGCAGTGATAGCCAGGACTTGGCCGGTACGGTCTAATTCCACGTCTACGGCCAGTCCCGGCTGAGGTGGCGCCTCAGACTTCCAGATACCTTCCATGCCAAACCAATACTGCCGCCCGTCGATCATCAGTAGACCAGGGCCCGTGCGGGGATCACGCAAGATCTTGCCTCGCCTCATCGTGACTCTTTCTGGCAAATCAGGGAAACAAAAGCAGTTGTGCGAGCGCACTCCAGGTGGTAGGCTTTCCCGCATCGGAAGCCATACATTCGCCCCTCTCCTCCCTGCGGCTTCTCTATGTCCTCATTTGCATTACGCAAAGGGTGAGCAAAAAACGTCATGCCACTCCGAAATTCTTTGCGCGCACGTGCCGTTGGGCGGGGCGACGTGGATCCAACAGCACTGGAGAGAAAAAATCTCGACCAACTCTTCAGCTTGACCTATGAAGAGTTGCGAAGGCTGGCATCGAGCGTCAAGCGTGGAGATCCGAGCATCACGCTCAGTGCCACAGCTTTGGTCAACGAGGCATGGCTGCGACTGGCGAAGTCGCCCGGGATCGCGTTTACCTCCCGACTGCATTTCAAGCGCATCGCCGCCCGCGCTATGCGTCAAATGCTGATCGAGGCAGCCCGCCGACGCAACGCTCACAAACGGGGCGGTGACGGGCAAGCCATAATCGTTTCATTCGACGATTCTCTCGATCGCGCTGCGACGGGAACGGAAAATCTGTTGGCACTGGACACGGCTTTAACCGAGCTTGCCCGCCTGGAGCCGCGCCAGGCTCTTATCGTGGAGAGCCGGTTTTTTGGAGGGCTTGAAATCAGCGAAATTTCAAGCCTGATTGGCGTTTCGGAGGCTACGATTTTGCGCGACTGGCGGGCAGCCAAGGCTTGGCTGGGGCAAGAGCTTCGTCGGGCGGGGTAATTGCAACTTTAGGCGGTGATTATGGATAGTGCGCGCTGGCACCGGATCCAGAGTTCATTTCATGATGCAGCAGACTTGCCCGGGACCCAGCGCAAGGCGTTCTTGGAGGCGACATGCGGCAACGACGACGAACTCGTTGCTGAGGTTCTCGCGATGCTGCATCAGGACGCGAGCGGCCACTCGCTGCTTGACCGCAATCTGGCAGATATCGCGCACGAGACGCTCGCGCATCCCATTCATGCATCTCTTATGCCAAAAGAATTCGGTCCGTACCGAATCTTGCAGTTGTTGGGTGAGGGCGGAATGGGAGTCGTTTACCTTGCTGATCGTCCGGACCTGGGTACTCAAGTCGCCGTCAAGGTCCTGCGTGACGCTTGGCTTTCTCCGGCACGCCGCGAGCGATTTGCCAGGGAACAACGGACACTGGCGCATCTGAGTCACCCATCGGTCGCGCGAATCTACGACGCTGACACTCTGGAAGACGGGACTCCGTGGTTCGTGATGGAGTACGTTGACGGCCTTCCACTCACTGACTATTGCCGACAGCACGAGCGCTCGGTTGAACAGCGTCTGCAGCTTTTTCGTTTGGTTTGCGAGGCGGTGCAGCACGCGCACGGTCACGCCATCATTCATCGCGACCTGAAGCCCTCCAACATCCTGGTCAAGAGCGATGGCTCGGTTCGGCTGCTGGATTTCGGCATTGCGAAACAGCTGGAGAGCCTGGAACTGCAAGTCGACCAGACGATGACCGGGCTGAGACTGATGACGCCGGCCTATGCGTCGCCTGAGCAGATCCGCGGCGACCGAGTCGGAATTAGTACCGACGTTTACTCTCTTGGTGTCATCCTTTACGAATTGTTAGCTGGTCAACTTCCCTTCGACTTATCCGGTCTAACCCCTGCCGAAGCTGCCGCCGTGATTACGGAGCATGAGCCGGGCAAGCCATCCGCAGCAGCTAAGCGGACTACCCACTCTGAGGCGAATGCCCACGCGCTCGCGCTGAGCAAGACCGCATGGGCTGACGTCGATGTGCTCTGCCTGAACGCCATGCACAAAGATCCTCTGCGCCGCTACCGCACGGTGGAAGCTTTGCTTCGTGATGTTGACCACTACCTCAATGGTGAACCTCTGGAAACACGGCCCGATGCGTTGCTGTACCGGATTGGCAAATTTGTCGGGCGGAATCAACGTGCGGTTGCAGCAAGCGGGGTGATTTTCGCCGTCATTGTGGGATTGATCGCCTTCTTCACGGTTCGGCTGGAGAGGGCACGCGATGCTGCGCTGGCTGAAGCAGCCCGTACACAGCGCATTGAGCAATTTATCGCCAACCTCTTCCAGGGCGGAGATGCCGCGGCTGGCCCCTCCGATTCCTTGCGTGTGCTCACGATTGTCGACCGCGGTCTACAGGAAGCAAAGACCCTCGACAAGGACCCCAGGGTACAAGCTGATCTCTACGAAAACCTCGGAAGTATTTATCAAAAACTCGGCAAGTTCGAGCAAGCAGATTCGTTGCTTCGTGCGGTCCGCGATAAGCGGAAGTCGCTGTACGGAGCAGATAGTGCAGAGGTAGCCGAGAGCCTTACCGCACTCGGTTTGCTGCGGTCCGACCAAGCGCACCTGGAGGAGGCCGAGCAGTTGGTAGGGCAGGGACTCGCAATGGCCAAGAGGCACTTACCGCCGAAACATCCGGCAATTGCAAAAGCAACTCTCGCCTTCGGGAAAGTGCTAGCTCAGCGCGGCTCCTACGATCAAGCTATTAATACATTGAACGAGGTGGTCCGGTTGCAGTCGGCTCCAGGGGTGGCCCCGGCCGATCTGGCCACCAGTCTCTCTACTCTGGCGGACGCACACTACTCCGCTGGGCACTACGAGGTTTGCACCTCCTTGTATACCCGCGTCCTTGAGATGCACCGCCAGATCTATGGGTCACGCCACCCGCTGATCGCCGACGATCTTGGCAGTCTCGGCGCAGTCCAGCGGGATCTCGGCTATTACAGCGAAGCCGAAGGGTTAGACCGGCAAGCCCTCGATATCACTCAGTTTTACTATGGCAATAACCATCCCAAGACGGCTGGCCGCTTGACCGCGCTGGCAGAATCTCTCACGTATCAGAAAAAGTATGACGAGGCCGTCTCCGCACTGGAGCAGGCTCTCACAATTCAAGAACGTGTTCATGGCCCGGCACATCCCTCAGTCGCAGAAGTAGTCAATGAGTTGGGGAACGTGGCTTCAATGCGCGATAACCTGGATGCAGCGGAAGTGCAGTTCCGCCGCGCGGCTGACATCTATCGCACCGTCTATGGCGATCACCACTATCTGGTCGCGATTGCCCTTGCGAACCTGGCGAGTATTTATATGGATAAGAAGGAATATCCCCGCGCGGAGCAACTGTTTCGTGACGTGGTCCGGCGGTATAAAGAAACGCTGCCGGCGGACAACATAAACCTCGGCATCGTGCAGGTCAAACTGGGGCGGACGCTGCTTCGCGAGAAGCATTATGCGGACGCAGAGTCCGAAACCCTGGCCGGCTACGAAATTCTGATCAAGCAGAGCAGTCCTTCAACAAGTTTCATTCATGCCGCGCGAAAGGACCTCGCGGCGGATTATGAAGCTCTGAATCAACCGCAGCAGGCTTCGCGGTTCCGCGCTGAGCTGGCGGACGCCACGCGCGGTCCCTCCACCTCAAAACGCTAGAGCAGGTTGAAGAAGCGCCGAGGCGCGATGGCGCGTTATGTGCCCTAACGATTCCCACGTCTCGCCCGGCATTCTTCATTCCAAGCTGACTGATAAGTCGTCCTCCAAGTGCTTTTTTCGCGACTTCAAGAATCAAATGACGGTTTTGCGCCGCCGTTTGCGCAATGCAAAGTGAACATCAAAGGGCCCGGGAAGGCGGAGCTGGAGCTTTGTAGCGTTTCACTCCTCGCCGTTCGGCAACGAAAATCAGGAAATGGAGCTCTAAAATGAAGAATGGCGCCTCGAAATCCTATCCCCTGCATTTCTGCTTCGCCATTCTCGCTTGTGCCTTCGCCCTTGCCCTTGCCGCACCGCTTCATGCCCAGAGTTTTCAAAAAGTTGCCGCACTGAAATTCACCAAAGCATTCGCGGGTGCCGAACCGCTGCCCCAAGTTTTGACAATTGCGTATTCCAATCAAACGACGGTTCGCTTCAGCGTGACCGTATCAACCAGTAGTGGCGGTGGCTGGCTTTCGACCTCTCCGACGGGCAATGCCTGCTGCTTTACTCCACTCGCAGTTTCCGTGGTCGTGACCGCCGGCAGTCTGCCGGCTGGAACTTATTCGGGGCAAATCCTGATCACGAACTTCTCGAATCCCAGCATCAAAATGAGTATCCCGGTGACGCTGACAGTAGCGGCCTCAGGCGCTACATTCTTCGACGATCTTCCAGGAAAACTTAGCTTCTCGTTCAAAACGAGCGGCGTGGCGACCTCGCAGACGATCCTGATTCGAAACGCGGGAGCGGGCACTCTGAATTGGACCCTAACGAAGAGCACCGCAACTGGCGCGAATTGGATAAGCGTGTCGGCTACGAGCGGCATTGCTCCGTCCACCATTACCGTCGGAATTACAAAATCCGCGCTTCCTGGAGGGGGTGCGTCCGCAGGAACGTTCGTAGGCCAGGTGCTACTCCAGACTACTGGTGACAGCGTTAGTATTCCGGTCGCGGTCACTGTCGGCGCCGCCCCATTCACGCAAGTTAATCCCCTCAACTTCACCATGGCGTTCGGGGGAGCCAACCCACTCACACAAATCATCAATGTTGCCATGGTTGACAACTCCACCGTCCGCTACAGTGCTTCAGTCGCGACGGCCAAGGGTGGGAAGTGGCTATCGATTTCGCCTAGCGGAAACGCTTGCTGCTTCACGCCTCTGGCGAACAGCGTCAACGTGACCGGAGCTTCGTTGGCAGCGGGGTCTTATACAGGAGAGATCATCCTCACCGAGTTCGCCAATCCTGGCAGAGCGATGGTTATTCCGGTCACACTGATGGTGGTAGGCTCCGGCGCGTTCTTCGCCGACCTTCCTGGCCAGTTGAGCTTTTCTGTGAAATCAAACGGCACGACGATAACGCCGCAGACAGTTCAAATTGGAAACGGCGGATCAGGCGCGCTGAACTGGACCGTGACCAGCAGCACAGCCGATGGCGGTCATTGGCTCACCGCAACTCCGGTAAGTGGAACTGCGCCATCTGCGATTTCAGTGGGAGTTACTGTCAGCTTGTTACCTGGAGGAGGAGCAGTGGCCGGGGAATATATCGGTCAACTTGTCTTGCAGACGAGCACGGACACTACCACCATTCCAGTGACCGTCACTGTGGGAGTGGCGCCGTTTACTCAGTTAAACCCCATCAGCTTCACCATGCCATTTGGAGGAGCACCCCTTCCGCAGGTCATCAAATTGTCCGCCATCGATAACTCGACGTTCCGATTCAGTGCGTCGGTAGCGACCGCCAAAGGTAGTCACTGGCTGAGCATATCTCCGTCAGGCAATGCCTGCTGCTTCACGCCGCTGGCGATCACAGCCAGCGTGAACGCAAGTACGCTGGCGGCCGGAAATTACACCGCTGAAATCATTTTCACGGAGTTTGCGAACCCTGGGCGGTCGATGGTCCTGCCTGTAAATCTAACGATTCTTGCCAGCGGCGCATTTTTCGACAACTTGCCTGGTGCGTTGAGCTTCTCCTTTAAGACGGGCGGTACGGCCACCCAGCAGATCGTGCAGATCCAGAATGGCGGAACCGGCGTCCTGAGTTGGACGGTGAGCACCAGTACCGCCGATGGTGGAGCTTGGCTAAGCGCTACACCGCTCAGCGGCACCGCCCCCTCGATTGCGACGACCTCAGTCACCGTCGCAGACCTACCCGGTGGCGGAGACCTCGCCGGAACGTTCTCCGGTCAACTGGTATTCCAAACAGCGAAAGACACCTCCACGATCCCGGTCACGGTGACCGTAGGAACGGCTGCGTTCACACAGATGAATCCGATTAGCTTTACCATGCCGTTCGGGGGCGCGAATGCACTGCCGCAGGTCCTCAACATCTCCACCACTGACAACTCCACGATTCGCTTTAGTGCGAGCGCAGTAACGGCGAAGGGCGGCGCATGGTTGAGCATTTCTCCGACCGGCAATGCTTGCTGCTTCACGCCGTTGGCGGTGACAGCTAGTGTGAAAGCTAGTACGCTCGCGGCTGGAATGTACACAGGTGAAATTATCATCACTGAGTTCTCCAACCCTGGTCGTTCTATGACTATCCCAGTAACGTTAACGGTGGCCGCATCAGGCGCGTTCTTCGACAGTCTGCCTGGCGGGCTGAGCTTCTCGGTGCAGTCTGGCAATGCCGCGACACCACAGACGCTCTTGGTCGGAAATGGAGGCGCCGGTACGTTGAGCTTCACTGCCACTCCAAGCACGGCTGATGGCGGTGCCTGGTTGGGGGTGACTCCTGCCAGCGGGTCGGCACCAAAATCACTCACCGTCTCGGTCAATGTCGCCAACTTGCCCGGAGGAGGCGTCCTGGCTGGAACCTTCACGGGTCAACTGCTTCTCGAGGCTGCTGGGGGTATCGCCACGGTTCCGGTAACGGTTACGGTGGGCAAGGCAGTCTTTGCGCAGGTGAATCCGATCAGCTTAGTTACGCCGTTCGGAGGAGCCAACCCGTTGCCTCAGATACTGACCATATCAACCGCCGACAACTCCGCCCTTCGGTTTACGGCGACCGGGGTGACAAGCAAGGGCGGCAACTGGCTCAGCATCTCTCCGTTCGGAAATGCCTGCTGCTTTGCGACCCTGCCCGTGACGGTCAGCGTCAACGCCAGTGCGCTTGCAGCCGGGAACTATACGGGCGAAATCAGCATCGTCGAGTTCGCCAACCCGGGTAGATCCATGATCGTGCCCGTCAATTTGGCAGTCGTGGTATCGAGCAAGGCGTTCTTCGACAACTTGCCCGGCCAAACCAACTTCTCATTCAAACCGACGAGCGCCAGTCCGCCATCGCAGACGATTCACGTCGGCAATGGCGGCGCCGGGACCCTGAACTGGTCGGTCTCGTCGACTACCGCCGATCCTGGTAAATGGATCACTGTAAATCCAACCATGGGGGTCGGCAGCGGAACCTATACAGTTTCCGTCACCACCTCAAAGCTGCCCGGGAAGGGTCTGATCGCAGGCACGTACATCGGCCAAGAGGTGCTGAAGACAACTACTGGAAACGTGACCATTCCGGTGAGCGTGACGGTAGGCGATCCAGTGTTTGTTCAGCTTGGGACCGTTACCTTCAATACCACGAGGGGTGTGAATCCCAAGTCCCAGTCGATATCCGTAGCGAGCACCGGCACGGCGATTCGCTTTACGCCCAGCTCGGCTACGGGCAAGGGTGGTAGCTGGCTACACGTCTCTCCCTCCGGCACCGCTTGTTGTTTCACTCCTACCAGCGAAACCATTAGCGTCAACGCCAGCGCCTTGGCAGTTGGAACTTACGTTGGAGAGATTAACGTCATCGAGTTTGCCAATCCTGGGAAGTCGATGACCATCCCTGTTATTCTCAACGTCGCGCCTTGATTGGGTGAAATACGAGGAGACGATAGATACTCAGCGCAACTGACGGAGTCGGGTCAAACCGGCTCCGTCGCTTCATAAAATGACTCTAAACACCCGGGGATTAGACCTTAGTGCCCTGTTTGCGCAGTTCGCTGGCCCTGTAGATTACCCGCTACTCCAGAAGTTCCCAAGGGGTGGAAGGGGACTAGTCAGAAAAGCAAGCGATGAACCCCATGCACCACGGAGGCGAAACAAACTCAAGTAAGGTTTTCCGCCGGTGGAACACGATTTTCCGAAAAGCGGTCTCTTTGTCTGGTTCAGCGCGTAGCACAACCGCCTGAGCAATCAGAACCGCCTGAGCAAATCACCGCCGTCCTGTAGCAGATGACGTAAGAACCGCCGCTCCCTCTTCGCCTTCGCGGAATACAAGCCGCGTGCTTCCAATGAGCTCCCGAGACCGTGCTAAACCTTCGAGCGTACGCGGGCCGGTGCTGGTCCCTCCGTGCATCCGGCAACGACCGTTGCGCATTGCCGGCAATGCGTCCTTCGGCCCGGTGCCGCGAACAGCGGCGGCAACGTAGTCGAAGGATTTCATCTCTCGGCCGGCGAAATCACTCACGGCACTAGCGGCTTGGCGCAGAAAACGGTCTTGAAGAGCCTCCTCTTCAGTCCCAAATGTCCGCTTCAGCAAGTCGGCGAATGCTTTCTTGCCAGCCTCGGATATTTCTTTCGAAACTGGGGCTGCCTGGAAAGTTTGGGAGTCGGGGGCCACCTTGGTGGGTGGTTTCTCGACGGCAAGAGAGTCGAGCTTGGACTGCGGTGGCCTTTTCTTGCGCTTTGATTTCATGACCCACCTCCCGGGAGTTTTTCATTTGCTCGTGGAGTTTCGGCTCGGTAGACAAAGAAGGCTGGTCACCCATCGCGAGGTTTGCCGGGGGAAGGAGAGACGGGTTGTCGGTTGCGCCTGGGGTGCGGATTTTGCAACAGTTTGCCGGGTTCTGCCGAGCTAAGTACTTTATCTTCTGTGCTTACAACTGGGGTTGTAGGACTCCGAATCCGTAGGTCGTTGGTTCGAGTCAACCGCCGCCAGATTCAAACAACAGTAAACAGGGGGTTTACTGTATTGCAGCAGGCTTGGCGTCTGCCGCTTCTGTTGCCACTTCGTTGCCACTTGCGAAATCTTCGCGTTGTTCTGTTTCGGTTGCTGGCTGGTTGCCAATCACGAGCCGTTCGAGCTTCGCCATCGCTGCGCGGGTGTCATTCGCTGTGCTCTTCCCGCTTGACCACACCACGCGCGTCAATTTCAACCCAGGACAACCCTGCGCGACCATCATCGTTGTGGTTGTCGTTGTATGAGGAATCCTGCACGATGGCAACCAGCGTTCTATTCGAGGACCGCTGACGCTCCCTTCCCGATAGTCGCGCAAGTTCCAAAGAAAAAATAGGCAGCCGCTGCTGTCCGGCGGCTGCCTATTAGGAACTCACTGCCGCGAATTAATCGCACTCGCGTTTTGGCTTCGTCCGCATCCTTGGCCAAGTCCCGCAAGAGTTCAAAGAACTGGTCGGATTGGCCGATGAAGCGCAGACCTAATACCCGCGACGAACCCCGCGTCCGCCTCATCGAACCGATAAGTCGCCGAACTCCACCCTCTAAGGTGTGACCGTAAAGCTCGTCGCGCTTTTTGCTGTCCCTCCCGGAGTCGTGATAGCGATCGGCCCCGTCACCGCTCCTGTCGGCACGGTTGCAGTCACCTTCGTATCAGAGACCACCTGGTAACTGGTTGCTGCCACACCGCCAAATGTCACACTCGTCGCGCCCGTGAAACTGTTCCCAGTGATCGTGACTGATGTTCCCACCGGGCCGCTGGTCGGGCTAAAGCCAGAGATCGCAGGCACTACCACAAGCTTGCCACTGCTGGTAGCGGTCCCTCCCGCCGTTGTGATGCTGATCGCCTGGCCTGTTTTTGCGCCGGCTGGCACGGTGGCCGTCACCTGGGTATCTGAGTTGACCGTGAAACTGGCCGTCTTGCCGCCAATGATCACTTTTGTAGTCTGCCTCAGGCTGACTCCGGTGATCACCACGGAAGTCCCCACGGAACGGCTCGTGGGAGTGAAACTTTTAATCTGTGGTATCACGAGGTATTGCCGGTTGCTCTTCAATGTGCCGGTAAGGGTCGTGACGGTCACTGTGCCCGTGAGCGCTCCAGTAGGGAGGGTGGCTGTCAGGTAGGTATCGGAGACGATGTGGAACGTCGCGGAGACTCCGTTGAAGAACGACACACTCGTCGCTCCGTTGAATCCCTGCCCCAGGATCTCCACCGTCTTCCCAACTTTGCCCGTCCATGTAACCAGTCCGGCGAACGGTTTCAGGCCGACGTCCATGCTGTAGAACACGCCCCCGCCCAGAGAGCTCCCAGTGGTGTTTCCATAGAATTTTCCGTTCGTGTGTTGCACCAACGGTGTTTCCGGATTGAATCCGTCGGTGCAGCCCCTTACAGCGCAGTAGTCGTAGAGAATCGTCTCGGTGCCTGCGGGAGTGATTTTGAAGAGCGCTCCCGCGTTGAATTTTCCGCCGGCAGAAGTTACCCCGTAGAAATTCCCGTCCGTGCCCAGCGTCAGACCGGTGTCGGGATACGCTCCATCCGGATGCCCGGTGAAGTTGTGCAGGATCGTCAACACTCCGGCAGGAGTGATTTTGAACACTGCTCCGCAGCCGCCGCCGCAATTTGCCGAGTTACCGCCCTCGCGCGTCGCGCCGTAGTAATTGCGGTCATAGCCTTGTACCAGAACCCCCTCCGGCAGTGCTCCATCGTTGCCGTAAAACCCTTTGAAGTTCCAGAGCACGGTCTCTTTGCCGTTGGGGGTGAGCTTGTAAACTACTCCACAGCGGTACTGATAGCCGGCGCAGGCTGGGCTCCCGCCTAACACCGCGGTTCCATACAGATTCCCATCGGTGCTCCACGTAGGGAGATTGGGATTCGAGCCGTCCGTAAAGGTGAAATCGTGGAGCACACTGAACACACCGGTGGAAGAGACCTTGAAGAAAGCTCCGTACTGCCCGTTGTATTGTGCGAGTGAAACGCCGTACAGATTTCCATCCTGCGCTTGAAGGAGGGGGAAGATTGGGACGCTGTCATCGGTACCATTGGCAAAAGTCCACAGCGTCGTCAATGTTCCTGTGGGCGTGACCTTGAACACCGTTCCTGCCGCGTGCTTGCCGCCGCCCTGAGCGGTTCCGTAAAGGTTTCCATCGAAACCCAGGGCCACGCCGCCCATCGGATCTGTTCCGTCCAGACAACCAGTCTGAGGGCAAAAGCTGTAGACCGTGGCCGGCACCCCGGCCGTCGTCATCTTGAACACGCTGCCCAAGTTGTGGGCTCCGTTGTAAGCATCAGTCGAGTACAACGTGCCGTCCTGCCCCTGCGACATCGCATCAGGCGGCAAGATACCCGTATTGTTACGGTTGGTTTGTGGGTACGTATACAGCGGGGTGTAGGTCTGGGCACTCGCCGCCACGGCGAACAATAGCTCCGCTGCGATCACCGAAAGTAAGTTTCTGTGGTGTTTCATATAAGCTCCCCTCAAGTGAAATTCGAGTCGACGGACTTGCGAAAGAGACCCAGCCTGATCAGCTAGCGGTCCGGCGGGAGACGCTTTGGATCGGAGGCCGGGATTCTCCTTCCCGCGAGTCGCCGTGTCAAGATGAATGTTCTGAGTCATTACAATCCTCATGGCTCAGTCGGAAATGCCAGGGGGGCACGTCCTTCCCAAACCTAGGCATCCCCGTTATACAATTTGCGTGCTCGATGAACTCGTTCGTGGCAAAATGTTTCCGCTTGCCAAGCGACCGTCGGGCGACAGTGTGCACGTTCCCCCGCTACCTGTCCTGACGGAATTCTTAAGAACTCTAAAGTGTGGCTAAGTTTATGAATTTCAAAGGACCTGCAAGCGACGTTGCAGAGACTTCCGGCCGCCTGTGGCGCTTTGCCGACTACGAATTTGACGAACTGAGGCGCGAGTTACGGGTCAAGGGTAGAGCATTAGAGTTGGAATCGAAGCCGCTGGACATCCTGCTGCAGCTTCTTCTCCACGCTGGCGAGGTCGTGACTAAGGAAGAATTGCTGGAATCGGTCTGGCCGGACGTGATGGTGGTGGATGGTTCGCTCGCGACCGCAGTCTCAAAGCTGCGCAAGGCAATGGGAGACGAGGCCCAACCCGCGATCGTTACGGTTCCTCGCGTCGGTTATCGGTTGGCAGTGCCGGTCTATTGCAAGACGGTTGCTGCGGCGGCAGGACCCGATCTTGGATTCAAGGCAGGTGATTTCGTCCCGAGCCGGGAGCAATGGCGGCTCACTCGTCCCATGGATATCTCAGGATCGAGCGAGGTCTGGCTCGCCGAAAATCCAAAGACCCACGAACAGCGGGTATTCAAATTCGCGGCTGACGGCGTACGTCTGAAGGGATTGAAGCGCGAGATCACTGTCTCTCGTTTCCTGCGGGAATCGCTGGGCGACCGGCCGGAATTTGTACGCATCCTGGAATGGAATTTCGAGACGCCTCCTTTCTTTCTCGAAAGCGAATATGCCGGGCCGAACCTTGCAGAATGGGCGGCCGCACAGGGTGGACTGGCCAACATTCCGCTCGACGCCCGTCTGCGCCTTCTTATCGATGTCGCCCATGCGGTTGCCGCCGCGCACGGTGTTGGCGTCCTGCACAAGGATTTGAAACCAGCCAATATCCTGGTGGTGCCTGGTGCCAATAGCGGCTGGCAGGTCAAAGCCGCCGACTTCGGCAGCGCGTCACTGTTCGATCCGTCGCGGCTTCACGCGTTGGGCATCACGAATCTTGGTTTTACGCAGACCGCCTCACTTGAAACTCAGTCGCTGACCGGCACTCTGATGTATTTGGCCCCCGAAGTCCTGGCCGGCCAATCTCCCAGCGCCAGTGCCGATGTCTATGCTCTTGGCGTCATGCTGTATCAATTGATCATCGGCGATTTTCGCAAGCCACTGGCGCCAGGCTGGGAGGCGGAGATTAAGGATCCGTTGCTTAGGGAAGATATTGCGGAGGCGGCCTGTGGCGATCCGGCCAAGCGTCTTGGCAGCGCGGCTGATCTTGCCGAACAGCTTCTTACGCTCGAGCAACGCCGGATCAAGCGCAATGAACTGGAAAATTCAAGATTCCGAGCACAGGTCGCCGAGCACAAGCTGGCCGAAGCGCGGGCGCGGCGTCCTTGGGTCGTGCTGGCGGTAATTGCGCTGGCCGCCGGACTGGGATTCAGCTTCATGCTTTATCGCCGAGCCGCCCGCGAGCGCGACATTGCCAATCGCCAGACTGCGATCGCGGATTCCATCAACCGGTTTCTCTCTGATGATCTGCTGGGACGCAGCAATCCTTTTTCGAGCGGTAAGTCCAGCGAATCACTAATGGACGCAATCAAGCAAGCGTCGCCGAGCATCGACCGCAAATTCAAGGATGAACCCCTAATCGCGGCGCGTCTTCACCAAACCATTGCCAGAGCCCTCGACAATCGCACGGATTATCCCGATGGTCGACAGGAGTACGACCGCGCCGCCGCTCTTTTCAAGCGGGCAGATGGCGAGCTCTCACAAGACGCAATCATCGTTCAGCTCCAGCGAACCACTCTGGAGGCGCGAAGCTACGAAAAAGATTCGCTCCCTCTGGCGAAATCCATCCTTGCCCAACAGGAAGCTCTGATCCCAAAACTTTCCAACCCTCGCCCGGATTTGCCGGTCTGGTTGTCCTCAGCGAAGGCGATGGTTGCCTTGATCGACAACAACGCCAAGTCGGCGGCTGAGAATTTTCAGGCTGCGGTGGAGAGAGCAGAGGCTCTTCCAGCTTTCGACGAGAGCGCGCGCTTGACCTTCAAACAAAGGCTGGCGTTTTCCTACATCCGCTTGGGAGACGGAGCCAAGGCGGAGCAATTATTCCGCGAACTCATTGCTGCCTTCACCCGTGTCGCAGGTCCGGACAGTCCTAATGTTCTTCGGGTTCGCTTGAATCTGGCACAAGCCTTCATGATTCAGAACAAACATGCGGAAGCGGTCAAGGAAGCAAACACCATCTATCCGGAGTTTGTATCCCGTCTGGGCAACGACCACGAACTCACCATGCAGTTGTTGACCACGCGGGCCCAGTCGGAAGCGAGCCTCGGGCTTTGGGACGATGCCATCCACGACGATTTCGCCATCCACGATCTCGCGGTGCGCAAGCAGGGACCGCTGTCGTTCTTTGCTGTCGCTACTCTTTCAGACGGGGCTCTCGCCCAGTGTCGCGCCGGACACTATCGCGAAGGCGAACCCAATGCCCGCAAAGCATATGAAGCATCGGCAAAAGCCTTCGGACCCCACGCCGGATTGACCGGAGGAGCCGCCTCCACTTTGGCCGATTGCCTGATTGGCGTCGGGAAACTGGACGAGGCCAGCAAGCTGCTAGACCAAATCGACGTGCCGGCCGTCGCGCAGCTCGCCGGGGATCCCAATTGGGGCGCGGGAGTGACCCTCGCACAAGCCGAAATCGCGTATCGCCGTGGCAACTACGACGCCGCCCGCGGCTATGTCCAAACCGTGACCCCAGCCTTCACTCGCAAAGACACAGAGCCTTACCAAAAGCACGCGCTAGAAACGCTGCGAGCAGCACTCGATAAACATTCGCCGCGACAATAGGTATCTTGCATCGATCTATTGAAGCGTCGCTCTCGAAGCATCGCAAATTCAAAATCTCACGTTACCGGCAACCAGGATTGAATGAGCGAAATTCTTCAGGAGATTAGCCGGACGGATGCGCTAATCCAGCAGCATCTGTTCTGTTGCCCAACGACCGGCTGCCGGCCTCACCGCACTCCCTCATTGTTGAGGATTTGGTACCCGGGCGCAACGGATTGGTCAAGTGATCGGCCGGTGCAAAGAGCCCGCCGCCTGACGTTAACTGGTGTGGGTGTTGAAAAACTCGTTCCCGCGAAATCCGCAAAAACAAAATCGCGTGAGGATGCCCTACAAACGACTTTCTCAGTTTTCCTAGACATTATTCTATCCTCAAATTTTGGCGATTTTGAAGAAAATGGAGTTTTTCAACCCACTGGCGATTACGCTCACGACCCGATTGCTGATGAAATGCTGCGGCGCAGTCGGATAGCCCAAATGTCGTAGGTAACAACGGCGGGCCGAACGGGTTGTCAAGTGATTCCAGCACACGGGTATCGAGATCGAAGTATCGTAAGTCGTAATCCGTAAAGCTGACAAGCCAGATGTCGTTGTGAACTTCTTTGATGCCGACCGCCTGGCCGGCAAAGACCGTGCTGAAGTTAATCTTTTTGTTGCCCAGACAGATGCCGCAATGGGTGACGACAATGTCTTGTCGTGGAAGGGATAATCGATCTCGGGCAATCCCACATAGGCGCGGGCGTGGATGATGCTCGGGACCCATATGACAATCGCCAACCATCTTCCTACGACAATCCCTCTCGGCCGACGTCAGGTCGCGGGTCGGTGGGCCGGCAAGTGCCGGCATACCCGACCAGAAGAGCACGAGCGCGAACACGAATGCAGAACGGCACCTCGCCATGAATGATGCCAGGTAGTCGCTCAATTATTCTATCGGAGCAGAGAGAGAGAGAGCTCTACAGGTCTTGCCGATAATCTCGCGTTGGACAGGATTCCCACAAATTCAAACCCACACCGATGGTCGGAGCGACTGCGTACAACGGCATCAACGCTAAGAGGATTGCTCACAATCGGTACAAAGAACTTGAGATTTACAGCCGTGCCCGCTTCCCATCCAGTCACGAATAAACCGGCCACACCGGCTTCGCTGATATTAAGCGCCCGACCGCGCATAACTTCCTGTTTTTCCCTTCCGAACATGGCAACGTGGATTTCAGTGTCGATCTCATACCGTGGGAACCGCCGCGCTTCGATCGAGCCTTTGTGTCCCTCGGGGTGATGCATCGCGAGCTATCATTTCCTCACTCCGGCCCGGTTTGCCCGCCTTTCGCCGCGCCGTTACAAAAGCCGAACAAACTGCCCATGACAATCTGTTGACCGGACTACACACTTCGTCCGGGGATCGACACGTTTGATGATGGAGGAATACAGCCTGAGCTCATCTCCAGGCACAGCCGGCATTATCGTTTCGGTGACCTGGGATTGAGGGATGAATGAAACCTTTGGAACCGAATTGATCGCCCGCCTACCAGAGGACAACCCTACTGAGGACCAAGTTCCGCCTTGGGCGCGGAGTCAGAGGTGGACCGGAGTCGCGCAGGGAGCTCCTTGATCGCAAATCCGGTAAGGGCAGACATGATGGACCCGGCGATGGTCAGCAAGAACGAGCCGGCATAGCGCGAAAACCATGCCAAGCTGGAGGACGTTTCCGCCGAAGCGCTACCTGTCCCTTGCCAAGACAGAGAAAGCCCACTGCGGCGAGCGGAGACAGAGAGGTCACGCGCGGCGCTATGGGTAAAGTCCCCGCTGATGCTGTCCTCCTCGATCGCGGCGTCGTCGGGCTCGATCCGCACGCGGACATTGTGCTGGCCGGACCGCACCGGTATCACCTGTGACAGGCTGCCCTGCACCGAGGCAGTGGGAATCAAGCCGAATCTCTTTCTTACGGAGCCGGAGACTTTGCCAGAGTAGACGAAATCACCGTCTACCCATATGGAGACCTGAGCATTGTGGAAGCCGTGCTGCAACCTCAAATGCAAGGTGGCATCCTTTGCGGTAAACGCGCTGTACATCGCCATGAGCACGGCGGCGGCCAAGAACAATCCCAGTACAACCCGAGCTTTGACAGGCACACGCATCGCCCACTGGCGTGCATGATGGTAGAGCAACGCCGGTTTGGCGTGAAGCTGCGTGAGGTACTCTCGATTCATGGGTAGGTCGATTTTCGACCGCAGGAGGCATTCAGCTCCAGTTACCAAGGTGTAATCGGCCCAGGGAGTCACTCGATTGGCTGGTTTCTCCGAACCTAAAGAATAATTCATCAAATGTTGGCCGACTTTTGCACCAGTCCGCTTGAATCTATCGCGGGGATTGTTGTGGAGTTCTTTGTGTTCCGGTACTCGCGCGACGCGCCGCAACTGAACGTTGTTCTGGTTGCATTTTCCCGGGGATCGCGTCCCTAGCGTGCTTCTACTCGAACATTGGCTGGTAGAGTCCGGCTCTCGTCGAGAACAATCCTCTGCAAAGCGAACGCCAAGCCCATTAGAAACCAGAAAACGATCATTGATTCTGCGTCACCAAAGTTGTACTGGAGCGTCGCAGTCAACAAGACGGCCACCAGACCGCCGAGAATTCCAGAGGCTAGGCCATGAGGAAACCAGCCGAGGTTTCTGGATGCGGTTGAAAGTCGCATGAGGTAGCGGAAATACCCTCCCATGAGCCACAACCAAGCCGCTAAGGCGGGTAACCCACACTCTACGGCGAGTTGTATCGGAGTCGAATGGAAATGGCTCCTGAGAGCGTAACGACGGTTGGCTTCGAGGTTCCACCGCTGCCAGTGCCCCACAACACTGTCAAGCCCGACCCCGAACAGGGGATGGGCGCGTATGAATTTAAGGCTATCTCGCCACATCAGGAGGCGGTACTGACTGCCAGGGTCGCTGAGGTCCAGCCACTTCTGGGCACGATGGGTTTGAACCCAGTTCAGGCTTAGCAAGAGCACTAGGAAAAAAGCCACTGATATTACTTGGCGGGTCTTCCCACTCGCCTCCTTCCAACTTATCAGGAAACATCCAAACAGCAGGCTGGCAAGAGATATCCGCGTGAGAGTAAGAACTACAACCGCGGCAATCAACAGGAAAGTAAGACCCAAGAGAAACCTCAAGCGGATACCTGCCCCAGGTGCGACCAAGAGCCCCCAGGCGACAAGGCCGATGAGCACCATGACTTCTGAATAAGGGAAGTAGTGTTTCAGAGTACCTTGGGCGCGCTGCGGTCGGCCGCGAATCACTCCTATGCCCCGTTGTTTTAAGGCGCCTTCCAACGCATCCTTCCGGCCAATTGCCATTTGCACATGCGCAATCGGAGCTCCCCGGGCCACTGTGAGCTCTACTCGTGAGTGCATCGGCGACAGATCGAGCCTGTCAAACAACTGTCGTGCAGTGTGGACCGTGGCTCCATCAACCTTCTGAACAATGTCTCCGGGAAGCAAACCAAATTGATAGAGAGCGACCGCAGCTTGGTCATCTGCCATCAATTCAACCCCGATGCCCACTGTGTACTGCCAGGCTGTGATAGCCAAGCTAGCCATGCACGCCACAAACAAAAGGCCAACCAGGATCTTCACCTGCCGCAGACTCTTAAGATTCTGACCTATCAGTACCGCGATTGTCAGGTCGGTTATGCCTCTCATCCGTCCCCAGCTAAGCAAGGGCTCACTTGAGAAGATGGTCGAGGCACCGGTGAACAACAGGAACAGAAGCAGGGGAAGAGCCAACGGTTGACGGTGGAACTTCCGTCCGTCGACTAAGATTTTTACCAGCCAGACTAGCAGCGCCGCACGGAAAGCAGTTACTGCCCCTTTGGTGGCCAGTGGCGCACAGAGCGCAAACGCAGTGAGACAAAAGAAAAGAGCAGCGTCGAGCCAGCCTGCTCGTCGTTGCGTCGCCGAAGAACTGCTGGCCGGGATCAGCATAGGCGGCTGGGAGCACACGCCAGTTTCATCAATTTGTGATGGGTGGCCGGATGATTGGGGTACGACGTTTCTCAATTGCATTTCGCACGCCTGTTTTTGCGGGGCCGTTGCTAGGCGTTATGGTACACTTTGTCTTTCCGCGCTTCAGTAAGGCAAAATGTTTTCCCGTCGTTCTCGATTTCTTGGTGTCGCCTGCGTACTAAGTGATTCCATCCCGACAGGGCTAGCTTTTCTGCTCGCCTATTGGGTTCGAGTGTGGATTGGCCGTACAGGTTCTCTATCTCCGATTTATCCACTGAGGGTCTATCTCCCGCTTTTGCTGGCGTCCCTGTTCGTCTTTCCCATCCTTGGGTACTTGCTCGGAGCATATCAAGGGGTAGAAATGCGTCGTCCCAAGGATATCGCGAACGACGTTGTCAAAATGACCAGCTTGGGATTCTTGATTCTTTTAACAGGCCTTTTTCTTTTTAAGGGACACTATGTCAGTCGAAGCCTCCTGCTGGTGTTTGCTCTTTTTCACTTCTTGCTGTTAGGTGTAGGCCGCGCAATATTCATCTACGGAATCAGCCCCCGAAACAGGCAAGAACGTTATCGCCATTTTGTCATCGTAGGGACCGGTGTAGCCGCTGCCGAATTGGCTTCGCTGTTGGAAGAAGGCGAACGATTTGGTTTGCGTCTACTGGCCTTCGTGAGCACCGCGACTGGCGAGGCCAGCCCGCCAGCGGGTTTGCGCGGGTCATACCCCGTGGTTCCCCTGGAGAAACTCTCTGAATTACTTCACAACCATGTTGTCGATGAGGTTGTGTTGACTGCAGAAAAGATGGAGGAGCTATCCAAACTAGAGCCTTTGATGCAGCAATGCGAGCGGGAAGGGGTGCGCATGCGTATGCATCTGAACTTCCTGTCGACTGTCTTTGCTCATGTTTACGTGGAGCACTTCGCTCACGTACCCCTTTTGACTTTCACCAGCGCCTCTCCAGATGAGGGAGGGATGTTGCTGAAGCGCATCATGGACTTCTCCTTGGCCGCTGTGGCACTGGTTGTGTTCTCCCCGTTGTTTATCGTCTTGGCTGCGCTCGTCGGCCTGACCTCGCCTGGACCAATTTTCTATCGGCAGACCCGCTGCGGGCTGGGAGGACGCAAGTTCAGCCTTCTCAAGTTTCGCTCAATGATTGACAACGCGGAAGACAGTTTGCCCCATCTGGAGGACTTGAATGAGGCCGACGGTCCTGCCTTCAAGATGCGCGATGATCCGCGGTGCACGAATGTCGGGCGCTGGATGCGGGCGTTTAGTCTGGATGAGCTTCCGCAGCTCTGGAATGTCCTGCGCGGCGACATGTCGTTGGTCGGACCGAGGCCACCTTTACCACGGGAAGTGGAACAATACGAATCTTGGCAGCGGCGACGCCTGCGCATGCGCCCTGGCTTAACCTGCTTGTGGGCTCTGGAGGGACGTAGTCAACTGCGCTTCGATCGCTGGGTCAAGCTCGATCTTCTTTACATCGACCGATGGTCCATTTGGCTGGATTGCAAGATTCTGTTAAAGACCATTCCTGCGGTGCTCTCGGGGAAGGGAGCACACTAGCCCCTATCGTAGAGTTCTAGCTTGCACCCTATGGCGGGCGATAGGCGATCAGGGTCTCGGAATAAAATGTTACCCGACATCCAACCACACCGCCATCGGGCAACAAGCGTTGAAGCTGGCGCTTGGTCAGCAGATTCAAGTTGCCGTATGGCGTCCTGCCCAAACTCCTAACCAGACTACGTTGCCATCTCTGCGGGAGAAATTGAACCAGCGGCAGATGGTAATGGGGCTCGACTGGATAGTACAAATTCGGCGTGGTCACAAACCATCCTCTGCCGACGCGGGCTACTTCTGCAGCAAAGTGCTGCTGTGCATCGTGATCTGCCAAGTGCTCGATTACTGCATTGGAATAGATCACGTCGAAGCTCTTGTCACGAAAGGGGAGTGCGCAACCATTGAAGACCACCGCCTTCACGCCAGGAAAACTACGCCGGTAATCCCGCACTTCGGACAAAGAAATGCCGCCTCCGGTAACTTGGTCGCGGTGCTCGTACCGGGACTCGAACTGCTCTGCGAATGCGAAATTGGGCCCAGAGGCTCCCACATTGAGAATGTGCATCGCCGGTGTCGGTTTCAGTAACTTGACGAAAAGGCGGAACTTTTCCTCGCGCGATTTTGTGTGAAGGTGGGAAAATAATTTGTTCATCGTTCTGGAAGTTGCGCGATGGAGAATCGTCGCTCATCCGCTGCTCCTTCATCTGGGATGCTAAGATGAGCAGACTGTCGCTGTGCTATGCGGCAAAACGAGATCTTCATTTCTTAGTTTCAGCTGGCCGTGCCATGGTCTCCGTTCTAATCACAACCTACAACTCAGCACGCTTCTTGAAAACATGTCTGGAATCGCTACTACAGCAAGTCTACAAGCCCCTTGAAGTGATCGTTGTCGACAATGCGTCTAGCGACGGCACGCGGCATGTGCTGGCAAACGCCGGACCTGGACTCACCGTCATCTATAACGATAGCAACATTGGTTTTGCCGCAGCCCAGAATCAGGCCGCACGACTGGCAAAGGGGAACTGGCTACTCTCACTTAATCCGGACGTTGTCGTCAGTCGAGATTTTATCGCCAAAGCGGTTGCGTGCGGGAACCTGGATTCAAAAACCGGCGCGGTTTGCGGCAAGCTTTTACGGTGGAACCCTAGCGAAAATCCAGAATTTACCCGCATCATCGACTCCACTGGGATTTATTTCTTGCCCAACCTGCGTCATCTTGATCGCGGAGCCGGTGAGCCGGACCATGGGCAATTTGAACAAATGGAATACGTCTTTGGCGCAACCGGGGCAGCTGCCCTTTACCGTCGGAGCATGGTCGACGATGTCTCGGTGAACGGAGAATTTTTCGACGAGCAGTTCTTTGCCTACCGCGAGGACGCGGACTTAGCCTGGCGGGCCCAGTTAATGGGCTGGCGGTGCGTGTATACCCCTGAGGCCATTGCATGGCATGTAAGGCGAGTTACTCCGGAGCGTCGCGGCGAGCTTCCGACCGAAATCAACTGGCATTCCGTCAAGAATCGCTTTTTGATGCGTGCCAAGAACATCTCGCTTCCGCTTTACGTCAGGTATTTCCTGCCGGTTACTTTCCGAGATCTGCAGGTGATTGGATATTGTTTGCTTGCGGACCGCAGACTCGCTTCTGCATTGACCGCAGTTTGGAAATGTCGGCATGAACTCAGAAGAAAACGTAAAGTCGTGCAATCGCGCAGGAGCGTATCAGACGAGGACCTTTCCGTTTGGTTCTCGACTCGACCGGCTAGTGTACCGTTGAATCTTCCTGGCTAGAATGGCCGTTCTCATTCACTAGGAGATTCGGCGGGTCGTTCTTCTGGCCACCGCGTAGCATATGCACGAACAGCGCCTCGTACTGATCCACCACCTTGTCCCACCCGTAGACGGTGCGCGCGACAGCCTGGGCCTGCCGTGCTAATTCTTCGATTCGCGCCGGTGCGGCAATCAATTGTTCCAGCTTTTTCGCCAAGTCTCTTTCCTCGGGATGAAAGGAAATGCCGCAATCTCGCGCGGTCTCGCGGTTTGCCGCGGTGTCGAGATAAAGAATTGCATTTCCAGCCGCCATCGCTTCAACCAGTGCCGGATGAATCCCTCCAATCTCACCGGCAAACACGAATACCCCAGCATTTCTCTGTAAGCTCCAATAGGCGTCCCCGTAGACGGGCCCCGTGAAAATGACACGCCGATCGGCAAGAGATTTGAGCTGGCGCACATACACCGGTTGGTAAGGATTGCCGCCCACAATAACCAGTGGCCAGTCGGTTCGCAACTCCCGATAAGCCCGAAGCACCAGTTCTGGGTTATTTTCCGGTTCGAGCCTCGCGATGTAGAGGATGTACCGCCTGCGGGACAATCCGAAGCTGGCAAAATGCTTGCTGGGGCTGGGCGGCTCGGCCCCGTAGCCAATCATTTCTGATTTCTTGCCGTACCGTTGCCAATAATAATCCTGAATCGCGCGAGCGTCCGTCACAACTCGCGTAGGCGTGTAAGTAGAAAGGAGCTCGCACAAATGCAGAAACCACTGTCCCAGGAAATTCCATTTCCGGCGCTTTCGATCGAGTCCGTCGACATTGAGCGCAGTAGGTTTTCCGGCTAGTCGTGGCATCCAGGCGAACGGACTGTTAGCGACGTTGCAGATGAGCACAATCTCTGCATCGCCGAAGAGGACATGCACGGTAGACAGGAACGTGTGAAACAGGGTGTCGAAATGCATGCTAGGAAGGCTGGGTAAGATCACCCGGCGGATGCGCTGATCGAAAACATCGTCACGCGAAGTGAAAGGTCTTCTGCAGTAGACCGTTACTGTATGGCCGCGCTCCACGAGGCGTTTGGAAAGTTGGTCTGCAAGCGTCTCAAACCCGCCGTAGCGGGCGGGAATACCGCGAGTACCGACGATGGCGATGTTCATGGAAAAACGTTCGATTTGTGATGCTTCAAGAACAGGGCAGCACGACAGACACGCTGCGATGTTCTAGAGATCCGTGCTTTTCACACCGTAGTGCCAAGCTGCATGCCCGTAGCCTTTCAGGGCTTCGGCAACCGAAAGTCCGGAGGGGCCGAATCCCGTCAATGATAACAGTGCGCGAAATAGCAGCCCTGCCATAATCCCCACGCGCAAGATGACAAGTTGCGTGCGGCTGTGATGCTTGGCAAAATAACGAACGAGATTCTTATACCAATAGGATTGCCGATCACGGAATGCGAGTCTGCTTACACTATGTGCTCCGGAGTGAGAGAAGATCGCATCGGGACGATAAACAATTTTCCATCCTCTATCCCGCAGGCGACGACAGAAATCTACATCTTCAAACCACACCGGAAAAAACCCTTCATCGAAGCCGTTAAGCGCGTCCCATGCCTGACGCTTCAC
>Ga0137418_10001151_pt1 | contig 24309 bp, 18 predicted proteins | sample CZODoug3_1_2_16f_FD_122242 | JGI IMG/M metagenome (GOLD analysis project Ga0137418, IMG submission 122242) | Vadose zone soil fungal communities from Angelo Coast Range Reserve, California, USA - CZODoug3_1_2_16fungal (Hybrid Assembly) | ecosystem: Environmental > Terrestrial > Soil > Vadose...
TATCCTTTCGCGGATTCAGTGACGCTCCTCCGGTCAGTCGGCCCGGTGTCCTCTGCGGGGCAGTGTCCTCGCACGCCCGCCGTTGGGGCGCGCTGGCGCGCCCAAACGGCGGGCTCTTGCTGCGGGTGCCCCTCCGAGGACACCGGGCCTCCTTCCCTGTCCAGTATTTCGTGAAGCTCGGATTTACAGCAGCGCTCGCAGTCGCGGGCTTTCTCGCGGCTTGTGCGCGCGCTCCCAACAAGAACGAGACGGTCCTCACCTTCTCGGGCTCCGCTCTCGGGGCAGAGGGGACACTAGTTCAGAAGCAATTGACTCGCTTCATGGCGCTGAACCCGGGGGTTCGCGTTGAATTGCAACGAACGCCAGATGACGCGTCGCAGCGGCATCAGCTCTATGTGCAGTGGCTCAACGCGCGTGTCGGAAATCCCTCGATCCTTCAGCTCGATGTAGTTTGGACTCCGGAGTTTGCAGCCGCAGGGTGGGTGCTGCCGCTCGACAAGTACGGGCCGCCGCGCGCCGAGTTTTTTCCCGCGACAATTGCTGCCAACACTTGGGCCGGGAAACTCTATGCGCTGCCGTGGTTCGCGGACGTTGGGCTCCTCTATCGCCGCACCGATCTCGTTCCAAATGAGCCGAAGACCCTCGAGGAAATGGTGAAGAGCGCGCAAACTGCGATGGTGCGCCGTGGTGGCCCGCGGTACGGAATCGTCTGGCAGGGCGCGCGCTATGAAGGCCTGATCACGGGCTTCGTGGAATATCTGGGAGCGTTCGGCGGGCGAATCATCGATGACAAGGGCGAGGTCGTGGTGAATCGCCCCGAAGCGGTGCGCGCGCTCGAATTCATGCGCGACGAGCTGTACGGGACGCACGTCGCTCCACTCGACGTGCTGACGTGGCACGAGGAGGAAGCGCGCTTCGCTTTCCAAAACGGGAACGCTGCGTTCATGCGGAACTGGCCGTACCCCGTCGCGGCGATGAGTGACACCGGACAATCCAAAGTGGCCGGCAAATTTGCCGTTTCCCCGATGCCGGCTTCGGGCACCGCTCCCAACGGACACTCTACAGCCGCACTCGGCGGCGCTCAGCTCGCGATCAACGCCTACACAGAACATCCGGACGCCGCCTACAAGCTCATCGCCTATCTCACTGCGCCAGAACAGATGCTGGAGCGTGCGCAGGCGGTAGGGCAGTATCCGACGCGTCCGGCACTATATGACGACGCACGTCTGCGTGGCGCCGTCGCGATTCCCCTCGACAATGCCCGGCGGGCAATCGAAAGTGCGACGCCCCGACCCGTAACCCCGATCTATACGGAGCTCTCGGAGATCCTGCAGATCGAGCTGCACCGCGCGCTCGTGCGGCAAGCGGAGCCGAGGGAGGCGCTCAACTCGGCGGCCGCTAGGATTAACGCGCTCATCGAACGAACGGGGATGCGCAAGCTCATGTCCGGTGGCGCGAAGGAATCAGCACCGTCGAGCACGTCACCCACGGCGAGCAGCACAGTCAGTCACAGCGAATGACACGCGAACTCCGGTGAAAAAGATCTCCCGCCTCGGACACGAGGCTCGGCTCGGCTGGACGCTCGTCGCGCCCGCGCTGTCAGTCATCGCCCTCATTGCGATCTTCCCGCTTGGCTGGACCTTCTGGGAATCGCTTCACCTCCACGAGCTGAGAATGCCGTGGCTCGGAAAGCCGTTCGTCGGACTCGCCAATTACGCGGAGATCGCAAAGGATCCGCGTTTCTGGGCGGCGCTCGGTCACACGGCGTTCTTCACCGTCGTCTCGATTTCGCTGGAGCTCGTGATCGGACTGTTCCTTGCGCTCGCCATGAATCGGGTTTTTCGCGGACGCGGTTTCGTGCGCGCAGCGGTGCTCGTCCCATGGGCGATTCCAACTGTCGTAGCCGCGCTCCTCTGGCGCTTCATCTTCGAGTCACAGGGCGGAATCGCCAACGCACTGCTGGTCGATGCGGGAATCCTGAAGCAGCCAATGGTCTGGTTCATCCAGACGTCGACAGCGTGGGTGCCCGTGATTCTTTCCGACGTCTGGAAGACGACTCCGTTCGTCGCGCTATTGCTACTGGCAGGGCTACAGAATATCGACCTCACTCTTTACGAGGCGGCCGCCGTCGATGGAGCCAACGCCTGGTGGCAACTCCGGCACATCACGCTCCCGCTGCTAAAGCCGGCGATTCTCGTCACGCTCATCTTCCGTACGCTCGACGGATTCCGCGTCTTCGATCTGATCTACGTGCTCACAGGCGGAGGCCCGGGAACATCCACGGAGCCGGTCGCGCTCTACACCTTCAACGCGCTGCTCCAGAATCTGCGATTTGGCTATGGCTCGGCGCTCTCCGTCGTGATCTTCGCGATAACCTTCGGCCTCGCGATCTTCTACGTGCGTGGACTAGGCGTGCGCCTCGGGGGAGAAGAGTGATCAGGTTGATAACCCCGTCTCGTGTCAACATGCGCGAGGAGGCCCGATGAAAGCCAAGGCGTCGGGCGTTCGCTGGCAGCGCTGGTGGTTCGGCGCTGCGCTCGTCGTGCTGATGCTGTTCACGCTCTTCCCGTTCTATTGGGCGATCGTCGCGTCCTTCACCTCCGACGCCGCCCTGTTTCGCGACCCCTCGTTGTGGCCGCAGCATCTCATCTTCGATCATTACCGCGCGCTGTTCACCGAGCGCGATTTCATCACGCCAATCCGTAACTCGCTCGTCGTTGCCGGTACGACGACAATCTTTTGTCTGATCGTCGGGACGCTCGCGGCCTATGCTCTCGCCAGGATCGAATTCCGCGGCAAGGCGGCGATCATGGGGTTCATTCTGGCGGTCACCATGTTCCCGCAGATCTCGATCGTGAGCCCGCTGTACCTGCTGCTGCGTTCGCTCCATTTGATCGACACGTATCCCGGTCTAATCATGCCGTACATGACGTTCGCTATGCCACTCACAGTCTGGGTGCTAACCGGTTCTATCCGGCAGATTCCCAAGGACCTCGAGGAGGCGGCCCATGTCGACGGCGCCTCGCGACGACAGAGCTTCACGAAAATCCTGCTCCCGCTCGCCGTGCCGAGCCTGGCGACAACGGGAATTCTGACATTTATCTACTGTTGGAACGAGTTCCTGTTCGCGCTCTCGTTCACTCTGGGTCCCGAGCGGCAGACGGTGCCGGTTGCGATCGCGCTTTTTCGGGGGCAGTACCAGGTTCCGTGGGGAGAGATTTTAGCTGCAGCCGTCGTTGCTACTGCGCCCGTTGCGGCTATGGTTCTCGTGTTTCAACGGCGGATCGTGCAGGGACTCACGGCTGGAGCGGTCAAAGGCTGAGACCTACAAATGCAACTGAACAGGCGGGAGGTCTCAGTGGCAGAGATGCAAGTTTGTTAGTTCACTACGCCCCGACTTATCTCGATGGGATCAAGACAAAAAGCAACTGCTTGTGCCCTGAATGCCATAGCGGCAAGTCGGGGCGTAGTGAACTAAATCACTGACAACTTACCTACTGGGACCTCTCGCCTGTTCAGTTGCAGTTCTTTAAGGAGAAGGAATGGCCCGAATAGCTCTAGAGCACGTCGACAAAACCTATCCGAACGGCTACATCGCCGCGCGTGACCTGAGCCTCGAAGCGGCGGATGGCGAGCTGCTCGTGCTGGTCGGGCCATCGGGCAGCGGTAAATCGACGGTGCTCAGACTCATGGCCGGCCTCGAGCGCGTGAGCGACGGAGTGATTCGCATCGGCGAACGCGATGTCACCGACCTGCCGCCGCAGCAGCGTGACATCGCGATGGTCTTCCAGAACTACGCGCTGTACCCGCACATGACCGTGCGCGAGAATCTCGGATTCGGACTCAGCATCAGAAAACAGCCGCCGGCGGTGATCGCGGAGCGCGTCGATGCGATCGCCACGTCACTCGGGCTCGAGGCCCTGCTCGACAGAAAACCCGCGCAGCTCTCTGGAGGGCAACGCCAGCGCGTCGCACTCGGCCGCGCGATCGTACGCGAGCCGCTGGCATTTCTGTTCGACGAGCCGCTCTCCAATCTCGACGCGCAGCTCCGCGTCGAGACACGTGTCGAGCTGGCGCGACTGCATCGCAAGCTCGGCGCGACGATGGTCTACGTCACGCACGACCAGTCCGAGGCTCTCACGCTCGGCGACCGCATCGCGGTGCTCAAGGAAGGAGTGCTTCAGCAGATCGCGACGCCGATGGAGCTCTACAACCGTCCCGCGAACAAATTCGTCGCCGGATTCATCGGCAGTCCGGCGATGAACTTCATCGAAGGAGTGATTCAGCGCACAGAGGTCGCTGCCGGCCGGATAGGGATGTGCACGTTCAAGGGGATTGATCTAACGCTCGACGTTCCCTGCGGTGAATCCCGCGGCCGCGTGTTCCTCGGCGTACGGCCGCAACATATCGAGGTCAGCGGTGACGGCGAGAACAGGCCGAAGGCCGAAGTGGGCGTCGTCGAGCCGATGGGGAACGAACAGATTGTCTACGTCACCCTGTCGGGCGGGGATCGATTGGTCGCAGTCGCTCCGCCGCAAGAGATGATCAAACCCGGCGACATCGTCTCGATTCGGGTTCGTCCCGAGGGCGTACACATCTTCGACGCGGAGACCGGCGGGCGCATCGACCCGTCTCCACAACCGCTGGCGCGCTAGCGAGGCAGGGGCGTTTCTCCGGTGTCGGAGTTTCCCGTCACCTCTTCCAGCCACGCTTCTGCGGCGTGATGCTCGGTGAACACTTCGACCTCGATTCCCAACGCGCGCGCAAGGACCGAGAATGTTTTCGACACGCGGTAGGTCGCTGACATCTTGGCTACGATCGCGATCCGTCCCAGCCCGCGGTTGACGAGCTGCAGCACTCTGCTCGCGACTTCCGCGAGCTGGAGGATCGTGATATCAGGCGCGGCATCGCTCGCGTCGTAGAGACCGCGCAGGCCCGGCCGGAGATCAGGGTCCGCGAGCAATGCGTCCAGAAAAGGGTGCAGATCGTCCGCGCGGATGACTCCGGTCGCGTACGCCTTTATCAGCCGTTCCTCACGGGAGATCGTGTACGTGATGGGCATCGGGTGGCGTTCTTACCGCAACTCTGTCGCCAGCAAACCGATGTGTAGGAAAGTCAGGCGCTCGCGAGCCTCCGGAGCGCCTGAATCGCGTCAACGATTCCCTTGCTCGGCATCGCGCCCGACATGACGATTGGCACGAGCTTGTCATCCCGGTTGTAAAGGTCGTTTCCGAAGTAGAGCTGACCGTCGTTGATGTAGGTCGTGAAGTAGGTGATGTAAACCGGGATCTTGTGCGGCACCTTGACCGATTTGTTGTCGGGTGGGTTGTCCATCTCACTCTGCACCTTGTCCGCAGGCCATCCCAGAACCCATTGCGCCAGTTCGGCCGGCTTTTCGACTCTTATGCAACCGTGACTGAACGCGCGCACGTCCTGCTTGAACAACTCGTGGTTGGGCGTGTCGTGCAGGTAGATGTTGAAGTCGTTCGGGAAAAGAAACTTCACGAATCCGAGTGCGTTCTTGGGACCGGGGCGCTGACGAACGCGCGTCTGACCATTCTCCTGATAGGTCTCCATATTTTCGCGCGCCATGTAGGCGGCGCCCTTTGGGAAAATCTCCTTAGCCGCGATATCGGGGGTGACGTTCCAGTACGGGCGAAAGACCACGGTCTCCATCGAGTCAGCGAAGACTGGCGTGGCCTTGTCCTGGTATTCCTGGCCGACGATGACTTTCATGTCGAGGGTCTTTGTCCCGCTGTCATACGCCTCGAGCTTGAACGCCGAAACGTTCACGAAGATGTAGCGCTTGCCAAAACTCCTCGGTAGCCAGCGGTATCTCTCCATGTTCGCCGCGATCTCCCCGAGCCTGTAGCTCGCCGGTACGTTCATGGATTCGAGCGTCTCCTTGCCGAGTGCGCTGTCGACATTGATGCCATGACGCGCCTGAAAAAGTGCGACGGCCGCAGCCAGATCGTGATCGTAAGTCGCTGCCGACGGCGCGCTAGCGTCTTGGGGTGTTTGAATGATGGACGCCTTGCTGGGGCTGCTCGCCGGAACAATTCCCTCGACGGCGAGCCTTTCTTGCACTGCCGCCAACACGGCCCGGCTCGCGGGTGCTCCCGGCTTCAGGTTGCCGGTCGCCGGAATTGGTTGCCAGCCACCCTTTGCGACGATTAGACGATAGTTCTGAAGCTGCTTGCTCAAGCCCGCGTAGTCCACGTCGCTGGGACGCATCGTTGCGAGTGCCTTGTCCAGCTGCTCATAGCGCAGGTTCCTCGCTAGAGCGCTGTCGACATTGTCCTCCTCAGGATTGACGTGCCACGCCTGCGCGACGGTTCGCGGATCCACCTGGCCGGTGAGGAGATCCTCACCAAGCGATGTGTAGGAGGCCGTGAGAATGACGTCGACCGTTGCCAGCTGCTCGGCGGTCGGATTCTTTGTCTGCTTGAGCGTGCCGATCGCTTGTGCCAGCGCGCCGACTGGATAGTCGTCGAGCCGCATGCCGTCGGTGTTCGCGGCCAGAATCGCATTAGTGAGTGCTTTCGTGCGCCTCTCGTGGAGACCGGTACTGGTAAGCCAGAGCGGATTGCTCCCGTAGAGTTTGTAGAGTCGCTTCGTGTGGCCCCACTGGTCGTCGTCAATCCGGTCCAGCTTTGGACCATCAAGCTTCTTTTGTATGAGGGCTTCGATATCACTCGCGGGCACGCCCTGTACCGACGTGAGCTTTTCCGGCGCCCACGTCTGGGGATTCTCATTCTTGCCAACATTCGCCGACTCGCTGCGCGAGCAGCCGATGAAGAGGCCGAGCCCGGACAGCAGAGTTGTCAAGAAATGTCGTGGGGATAGCGAGACGGAAGCCTTAACCATGAAGTCGTGTGCGCTTGAGTGTGCGCTACCGAACGTAACTGGGGAGCGCCCGCCTATAGGCGAAAGTCAGGCCAAGCAACCCACAGGAACTGCTGCCATCAACAAGGTGACAACCCTCCGTTCTACTCGTCGATAACCGTCTTGCCGAATGCAACTCCCCTGCATCAAACCCGCGTCCTCTGAACCGGGTTAACCTCGTCGTTGAATGTGCCTAGCGGAGAAATAATGCCCGAAATGCTGGAGATGACGAGACTCCTGCGCCGCCTCGTATTGTTTTCAATAGCGGCGCTGGTTTTGATCGCTGTGACGATTGGCGGTTTTTATATCCATGAGCGTGATGCAGAAGAGGCTCTCCTCGAGAAGCGGGAAGTCACCAGGATCGCTCGGACTGCAGCCGCGCTCGCAACTGATCGTGAGACTGGAATTCGAGGGTACCAGCTTACCCACGATCAGAAGTCGCTCGTTCCCGAGGTTATCGGAAGAGCTCAGCTTCCGCATAAGCTGGATTCTCTCGCGAGCTTCGCGGCCTCCGACCCTGCTCACGCGAAGAGGGTCCGATCGATCGCGGCGTCTCTTGCGCGGTGGGAAAGTGAATTCGCAGAGCCGGCCCTACGTGGGGAAACCTCCGAGGACGCCATGCTTGCTGGAAAGCCGCTATTCGATGAGGTAAGAGCGGCCTTCGAGGATTTCCTTTCGGTCAGCGAGCAGCAACTTGAGCGCGAAGAAGGGCGCGTGAAGAATATCCAGCTATCCGGAGCGGCTGCTACGATCGCCGAGCTTCTGGGTTTCTTGGGCGTCCTTCTGTGGATTATTCGTGGCAGGCTCATGGGACAGGCCAGAGATCTCGGCCAACAGCAGGAGTTGCTCGAGCAGCAGGCTGTCGAGCTCGAGCTCCAAATGTCCGACATGGAGCTGGTCAACCAATCACTCCAGGAGCGCGAGGAAACGCTCCTCAAGAGCGAAGAGCGGTACAGGTACGCGGCGCTCGCAACCAACGACGCGATCTACGACTGGGATGTCGCCTCGAACCAGTTCGAGTGGAACGAAGGCATGCAGGGATTATTCGGATATCCCGAGAACGAGGTAGGAACTACAATCGAGTGGATCGTGGGTCTCCTGCATCCAGAAGACACCGAACGGGTGATGGGAAGCTTTTACGGAGTGTTCGAGAAGGGCGGCGGTAGTAAGTGGAAGTCCGAATACAGACTACGACGGAAGGACGGCAAGTACGCTGACGCAGAAGGGCGCGCTCACATCATTCGAGCGGCAGATGGAACGCCGAAGAGGGTAATCGGCGCGATCAGTGACCGGAGCCAGCAGCATTCCCTCGAAGGTCAGCTTCGACAATCCCAGAAAATGGAGGCGATTGGCCGCCTCGCTGGGGGAATCGCGCACGATTTCAACAACATCCTTACCGTCATCCGCATGTCGAGCGAGTTCCTTCTCGCTGGCATTCCGGAATCCGACGAACACCATCAGGACGCGCAGGAAATCATGAAAGCGTCCGACCGCGCATCCAGACTCACCAGGCAGTTGCTGACGTTCAGCCGGCACCAGGTGCTGACCCCGCGCCTTCTCGCGCTGAACGAGATCATCAGCGGCATGGACGGAATGGTAAGACGGGTCGTGCCGGAGAACATCGAAGTCGTCATGGAGCTGGACCCGAAGCTGAGCCAGGTGAGGGCCGACGCGGGCCAGATGGAGCAAGTGGTCCTCAACCTGGTGATCAATGCAGCCGATGCGATGCCGGAAGGCGGCCGACTCGCGATCCGTACAATCAATATTGAGGTTGATGCCTCGTTCAGCGCGTCGCACCTCGACGTTGCTGCGGGCCATTACGTCGGCGTTACGGTGAGCGACACAGGTCTCGGAATGGACAAGGAGACGGTGTCGCGAATCTTCGAGCCGTTTTTCACCACGAAAGCTGTGGGGAAGGGAACGGGGCTCGGCCTCTCGACAGTGCACGGGATCGTGACGCAGAGCGGCGGCAAGATCTGGGTGTACAGCGAGCCAGGTCTCGGAACAACGTTCAAGATTTTTCTGCCCAAGGGCGAGGGGGTTGCCACGCCATCGAAGACCCCCGTGTTCGTCGCGGCAACTGCTCCGCCGACAGAGACAATTCTGCTCGTTGAAGATGAAGAGCAGACTCGGGATGCGGTCCATCGGAATCTCGTCCGCGCAGGCTTCACGATGCTTGTCGCAAGGAACGGCATCGAGGCCTTGGAAATCGCACGGTCGCATCCTTATAGGATTCATCTCGTGCTGACCGACAGCATGATGCCAGAAATGGGAGGCGCGGAATTGGTCAAGCGTCTGAAGGAAGATCGCTCGGACATTGGCGTTTTGATGATGTCCGGCTACACCGAACACCTCGCGCCGACTGACGGTGATGACCGGTTCATCGAGAAGCCGTTCACATTGGCTGATCTACTGCTGGGAATTCGGACGGCATTGACCAGCTAGTCGGGCGTGATTTCAAGAGACAAAAGAGGGTAGAGGGAATAGGGAAGAGGGAAGAGGGAATAGGGAAGAGGGGAACGGGAATCCGGACTGGTCCCGCGAGTCCCGCTTCCCTCTTCCCGCGATCCGGACTGGTCCCCCGCGTCCCGCTTCCCCCATCTCCCTTCCCGCTACTGCACGCACTGCCCGTGCGGATCTGGTTTGGGCTTGTCCACAACCGGTCGCTGATCGAGGTTGGCGACCTTCGTGGCCAGATCGGCAACGTACTGCGCCACTCGCGCCATCCGATCATAGTCGATGTACTGGGGCTCGTCGGTCACCTGATGGTAGTCAGCGTGTCCGCCAGTCGTGAAGAAGATGATCGGGATGCCGTAGCGCGCGTACTCGTAGTGATCGCTCCGGCAATAGATGTTCGATGGATGGCCGTTGGCGTCCATCGCGTAATCGAATGCCAGCGGGTGCTTCTCGGTACGATTCACGGACTCGGCGAGATCGCCCAGCTGCGTGGAAAGTCGACGCGATCCAACCAGCTGAACGTAGTCGGGATTGCCGTTGTATCTCTTGCCTTCCCTGGTTATTCCCGTGTTGTCAGTGGCCGCGCCGCGACCCACCATGTCCATGTTGAGCTGCGCGACGATCGAATCGCGCGGAACAGTCGGATGATCGGTGTACCACTCCGATCCGTAGAGACCGGCTTCTTCACCGACGTGCCATACGAACAGCAGCGACCGCTTGGGCTTGACCTTCTGCGCCGCGAAATACTGGGCGATCTCGAGCGCGCTCACGCTGCCGGAGCCGTCGTCATCCGCTCCGTTGTAAATGGAATCCGGGCGCGCCGAAGCGCCGTTCGAGCGTTTCCTGATATCTGCGAGCAGCGCGTTGACCTGCGCCTGTTGCGCTGCGTCGAGCTGCGGCGGCCGGTCGTCCGCGCCACCCGTGCGGAAGAGATGGTTTACGACGTAGATGGAATCGTGCGCGACTGGCCGCGTGCTCCAGCCGATGTGATCGTTGTGCGCGCCGATGGCGACGTACTCGTCGCGCAGCTTCGGGTCGCTGCCACGGATCATCGCCACGACGTTTCGCGCCGGGTACTGGGTCGGCGATTCCACGAAGCGGGGAGTCGATGCGACGGTCGATCCGATCGCACCGGTTTTCACGCTGTCGATGCTGGCACCGAGCAGCGCCTCAGCGACGGGCTTGCTGACGTAGAGGAACGAAGGCAGCTCCGGATCATTTCCTTCCTTGAGCAGCTGGTTCGGCTGCTGGAAGATTTGAATCATCTGCGTCGGCATAGCTTCGAGACTCGCGACGGCGATGCCGGCCGCGTTGGCGTAGCGACGCGTCACGATGCCGCGATTGACGCCTCCGCCCGAACCCTGTGTAACGCCGGCGGGACTGACTCTCAGCACGACGAGCTTGCCGGCAGCCGCCGAAGGATCGATGAGCGAAGCGGAGTCTCCCCACGTTCCGCCGAAGACGGCCTGTACACCGTCGAGATTGCGCGCGCCTGACCCCTGATCACGTAGGACAAAATCTGTCCATGGACCGAACGCGGTTTTCCCGACGACGAGCTTGGTAGTGGGGTCATACTTACGATCGACGACGTTCACCGCCTGGAAATAGGTGCCGTTGTCACCCATCGGGCTGAGGCCCATTCGCTTCACTTCATTCGCGATATACTCGACGCCCTTTACGTTGCCCGCGGTCGCTAGCAGACGACCCTGCATGGAATCGTCGGCGAAGATGTAGAGGCGCGTTTTCAGGTCGGCCGCTGTAATAGCGGCAGTCGTTGGAGTCGGAACGTGCGTTCGACCGCGCATGAGCACATCCCAACTTGGGGGCGCTCCAGCCTCGGGACGAACCGTTGCGGCTTGTTGCGCGCCCGCTGAGCCCGCAATCACGGATGCCGCGAATAGAGCTGTGGTTCTCTGGAAGGTGGGTCTCATTTGATTTGGAAAGGAGAAAGAGGGGCCTGCTGCCCGGCAGTATCAAGCGGATGACAATTAGACACCGGCCAGGCGAAAATTGTTTTTTCCCGCCAGGCGATTTGTGCGTGACGTGCGCCTCACTGTTTTGCGGTCTCCGCCGCGCGTTTCAGCAGAGAGATCTGGCCCTGGTGATAAGTGTGGTGCTGGAGCAAGCCACGGATCAGCGTTCCGACCGTGACGCCGCGTTCGACCGACGGGTCGCGCTGGTCCGCGATCCAACGGTTGACATCGTCTGGTTTCAATGAATCGAACGCACTCTCTATCTCCTTCTGAGCGGCGGCGAGGTCCTCCAAGGCCGATTGCCACGCGGCTTTTCCTCCACGGGGCTTGGGCGTCGGCCAATCCATAGGCGGATTTTTCGGGGCTGCGCCGCGCACACGCGATGCAACTTCGCGCGTCCACACGGCCATGTGAAGCACGATCTCCCAGATCGTGTGTCCGTTTGGGATGCTTTTGAGTCCCGCGTTGTCGGCCTCAATGCCTTTAAGCACATCGGTGATCGACGAGCCGTGCCACGGCTCGCCATCGTAGACTTTTCGCAGGTCCTCCCTCAGCGCATCGAAATCGGATTTGGGGCGATTCATACTCGTTCCTCGCTGAATCGGTTCGGTCGCAGGTTACCCGGTTTATTCGAGGTGGGATTTTCGCCATAACCCCTCACTTCGGCTAGCCGCGCATGCTCGCGACCATATCTCTCACAAGCTGAACGCCTCGGCGAAGCTCCGCCAGCTCCTTCTCTTCCATGCGCCCCACGGCGATCGTCAGCTTTGCGACGCGTCGGGCGCGTCCGGCAGCCAGAACCTTCTGGCCCTTGGACGTCGCCTCGATATGGGTCAGCCGCCTGTCGTGTGGATCACCTTTCCGTTTTACGAGACCCTCCCTCTCGAGGCCCGTGACGATCCGCGTCATCGTCGGCGGTTTCACCTGCTCCGCGCGGGCGAGCTCACCCAAAGTGAGCGGTCCGCCGAAAACGACGACGGAGAGCGCCGAGAGTCTGGGAGCGGACAGTCCGCTCGCATCGTCCTCCTTGCGCAGCTGGCGCAGGAGATGGATCGCCGCCGAGTGCAGGTGGTCCGCGAGGGCTTCGGCGTCATGGCCCTTCGTCACGCTTCCGGAACTTCGCTTATCAGACCGACGACGTTCCCCTGTCCGTCCGAGAGCTCACCGATCCAGACCTCTCGTCCATTCATGCGTGTGATGATGTGTGGCTCCGAGAGGCTCTTCGCGCCGGAAGATTTGATGCGGGCGTGGGTCTCTTTGATGTCACTGACGTCATAGAAAAGGACCGCGTGCTGCTGATCTCCATCCTTACCGTGGGCCGCGGGTCCGGCGAGCATCAATCGCACGCCGCCGCAATCGAAGAATGAAAGGGCTGGAGGCGCATCGAACAGATGTCGCAACCCGAGCGTGTCGCGGTAGAAAGCCTTGGCCTCGTCGATGGAATGGACGGGGATCGCGATCTGTTTGATGCGGGAGAGTGAGTCCGTCGTGGTGCCGGTCATTGCAGCACTCCTGAAAGGATCGTTAGCACAGCTAACGATATCTTCCAGAATGCCTTGCCGCAAGAAGTCGCGGAATCGGAGTGACTAAGAAGCCTTTAGCTGCCCGGCTAACAGCTCCCCGCTTCGGTGTTCGATGGGCCAGATCGCGCACCGATCTGGACGCCGAGGTTTAGTCGGGGGGCGCCGCGATCTTGGTCTTTCCTTTGGTCTTGAGTTCCGTCTCGACCATCTCGCCCAGGTCGCGGAGCGAGTCGGCATCCTCGTCACTGAACTCGCGCGGGACCTTGTCCATGATGCATAGCGTGCCGACGTTGTGACCGCCTGGCCCCTTCACCGGCTGCGCAGCGTAGAATCTGATGTGCGGCTCCTCGAGTACCAGCGGATTCTGCGCGAACCTCGGATCCAGCACGGCATCTTCGACGACGAAGACTTCATCCGCATTGATCGCGTGGCCGCAGAACGAGAGATCGCGCGTGCTGTCGCCGATCGGAAGACCCTGCCTCGACTTGAACCACTGGCGCTCGCCCTCGACGAACGAGATGCCGGCGAAGGGAATGTTGAACACACGCTGCGCCATGCGGGTGATCTTGTCGAAGCGCTCTTCGGGCGGAGATTCGATAGCGGCGCCGCTCAGGCGGAACTCCACCAGTCGCTCCGCTTCGTCCTGGGGGATGAGCGGGCGCATCACTTCCTCCGTCTCCGACCACAATCCGCGGCTCCTCATGACAGCAGTCACGCGCGCACGGAATCGTCCGGCATCGATCGGCTCATGGAGGACGTCGTCCACACCCTGCGACAGGAGATCGTTCGTCTCGGTCTCCGAGCCGGCCGGCGCGACGACGATGATCGGCATGTCCACCAGCCCGACGACCGTACGCGCCGCGTGCACGACCTGCCGGCCGTCGAGAATGGGCAGCTTGAGTGCGACGACCAGTGCGTCGGGCGGATCCTGTGCCAGAATACCGAGTGCGGCCGCGCCGTCGTTGGCGATCTGCACGGCGAAGCGGGCTTCCACCAGGATGTCGTTGAAGCGCACGCGATCCGTTTTGTCGCCGACCGCCAGCAGGACCTTCGACGGCTTGGCCACGCCGTCCGCGTCGAGCTCGGGGACGTACTCCGCGGACACCCGCGGCGTGTTGGAGCGCGGCGTCCGGCGACGCTCGAACTCGGTGTACGGAATCACTTCCTCGGCCGTGGTGTCACCCTCGGCGATGTGCCACAGCGCGTCGGCGTCGAACGTGTGCAGTGCGTTCGTTCGCAGCGCGTGCGCGCGGATCTCGTCGGCCGTCTTGCCGACCGTGATCATGCCGCGAATCTCGGGAGTGATCTCGAGAAACTCGATGATCGGAAGGCGTCCCGTGTAACCGGTGAACCCGCACTCGGCGCACCCGGTCGCCTTCACGTGCCTCGCCGTTCCGTACACGCGCTGCTGCGCGGCGCGAACCATCGGGTGCAGCTCTTCGATCGGTGCCTCGAACCGGCAGTGGGGACATACCCTGCGGACGAGACGCTGGGCGGTGACCCCGATGAGGCCGGCCGCGACCCTGAAGGGCTCGACGCCGATGTTGGACAGTCGCGGGATCGCGCCGATCGCGTCATTCGTGTGCAGCGTCGAGAGCACCAGGTGTCCGGTCATCGCCGCCTGGAACGCGATGTTCGCGGTCTCCTGGTCGCGGATCTCTCCAACGAGCAACACGTCCGGATCCTGACGCAGCACCGAGCGCAGCACCCCGGCGAAGGTGAGGCCCTGTTTCTCGTTCACCTGCACCTGGTTGACGCCGCTCAGTCGATACTCGACCGGGTCCTCCACGGTGACGATGTTCACCGCTTCGCCGCGGCGCGTATTGAGCGCGGCGTAGAGGGTCGTTGTCTTACCGGAGCCGGTCGGCCCGGTCACGAGCAGAATCCCCTGCTCGCGCATTAGAAGCGCCTGGAATCTCTCGAGCAGCACCGGCATGAAGCCGAGCGTGGCCATCGAGACCTGCACCGACTTCTCGTTGAGAAGACGCATCACGACCTTTTCGCCAACGCGCGTCGGAAGCACCGAGACGCGGAGCGCAACTTCTTCTCCTCCAACGCGCACTTTCGCGCGGCCGTCCTGCGGGCGGAAACGCTCGGCGACGTCCAGGTCGGACATGATCTTGATGCGCGAGACGACTGGCCCGACGCCGATGAAGCGCGGGAGCACCATGATGTTCTTCAGCAGGCCGTCGATGCGGAATCGCACCAGTGTCGACGTCTCGTCGTGCTCGATGTGGATGTCGGAAGCACGGAGCTTTATGGCGTTGGCGATGATGGCATCGACGAGCTTGATGACCGGCGCGTGCACACGCGCCAGCGCGGCTTCGTTCTGCTCCTCCTCCTTGATCTGCTCGACGCCGACCGCCTGGTCGAGCTTCTCGATCAGGCCGTAGATCATGGCGTCGGGGCGGAGCGTCTCCGAGACCAGCTTGTCGAGCTGCCCCGGCGGGCAGAAAAGGGGCGTCACTTCGCGGCTGGTTGCCCAGCTGACGCGTTGGATCGCTTCCTGGTCGAGCGGGTTGGCCATGGCGAGCCAGACCATCCGGCTATCGGCCTTTACGGGCAGGACGTTGTGCTCCCGGCAAAGCTTCTCGGGAAGGATCTGCATCGCGTTCCGGTCGATTTCGGTGGGATTCAGATCGACGTAGTCGATTCTGAAGGCCTCCTTGACCACTTCGGCAATCTCCTTGAACGACAGGACGTCACCGTCAATGAGTGCCTGGGCAACGTACGGCTTCTGTTGAAAGCGCCAGCGCTTGATCAACTCGGTGGTGACACCCGGCATGGTGCCCACGAGCGCGACCAGCCACTCATCCTTGAAGCGGAATTTTCGCTCGTTGGGCTGTGGATCAGCAGGTATCGTCATGTCTTCCGGTGGGGCGCTCTTCCTGCTGCTCTATAGATGGCAGGCCGTCTAAATGACTGTCTTGACCCTCCGAAGATAACACCTGAGAGGCCCACGGAAGCCGAGGTGGCAGCGAGTGAGTTTGACATCGGGGACGACCTGTCCGGAAGGGCCCTCCGGGACTGAACGGCCGACCGTGGGTAGCCGCTGCAGGCCGGTTCGTCGACCCGGAGTGGGCAGGCCGGCGGTCCACGCGAGTAAGCCGGCGTCGGTTCGGTATTTGCAAAATCGGCCGTGTCTACCGCGATCACGGCGGGCCCAGATTCGCCGTGATCCTGTAATCTTTCACACGCCCCAACGGGGGCGATTTCCGACTCGACATGGCAGTCCCATCGATCCAGGCGGCAAGTCATGCCCCTCAGGAAGTGCCGGTTCCGACTCTTGCAGCGGCGGTCCGCAGTCGCAACAAGATTCTGAACCTTCTTTCCCCGGAAGAGCTGGAGGCGGTCCTCGATCGGAGCGAGACGGTGACGATCGAATCGCAGGAAATCATTTTTCGGCGGCGTGAGCCCATTTCCTACGCTTACTTCCCCGACAACTGCGTGATTTCGCTAGTCACCGAAATGGAAGACGGCGACGCGGTTGAGGCGATGACAATCGGAAATGATGGATTTGTGCCCCTGGCGGTTTTTCACGAAGTCCCATCGTCGTGGCTCAAGGCGATCGGTCAAATCACGGGTGCGGCGTGGCGCATCTCGGCTGCTGATTTCACCGAGCTGACGCGGAAGCTCGAAGGACTCCACCTGCTGATGCATCGCTACAGCCAATTCGTGTTCGAAACCGTATCGCAGTCGGCGGCGTGCAACAGGCTCCACGTCATCGAGCAGAGGGCCGCGCGGTGGCTCTTGATGTCAGAGGACCGAGTCGGCCGCAATCAGTTCGATCTGACGCAGGAATTCCTGGCCGAGATGCTGGGAGTGAGGAGGCCGGGGGTGACGGTGGCGATGGGGGTTCTGGAGAGGGCGGGCCTCATCGCGCATGGTCGCGGCAACATCACAGTGGTCGATCGCGCGGGCCTCGAGAAGGTTGCGTGCGAGTGCTACCAGTCCATCAAGGCCAGGCAACGGGAATTGTTTGGCTCGGCGTAAGGGCTCCGACGCTCACTAACCACAAGAATACCAAAGCAGGGGAATCGTTTGGCTCGGCATAAGGACCGGCGTTCACTAGCCACAAGAATACCAAAGCAGGGAGCTGACGGCGTGACAGCCGGAAAACGCTCGGAGCTTTTCTGGTGGCGTTCCAGAATTGCGGATTAAGGTCTCGACCCAAGGCGAATTCCCGCCCAATTGCCTACGGCGAAAGGGAGCGCCTGTACGAAGGCTCTCAGCCATCCAGCGGTGTTAGCCAACAGCTCCCTGCTTTGGTTTCGTGGATGCCAGATCGGCTACCGCGATCCGGAAGCAGCTGCCCCCTCGACCAAGGGCATCACGCTCTCTGAGAACCTCTCCATCTCTTCGTGCTGGGGACTGAACTGAAGTAGTAGCAGATCCACGCCGACCGATTCCAGATCCCTGATACGCTCGGCGACCCGCTCGGGCGTTCCGACGAGACCCGCACGCAGTCCACGATTGGAGACGGAGTAGTCCTCCAGGCTCACCTGCTGTTCGAGTGCGGTGTGAGATATCCAGTCCTGATAGTTCTGATAACCGGGCGTTCCGGGCTTCACATTCGTTATCCGCGCAACCTCCGACTGGGCCTCTTCCTCGGTATCGCGAACGACCGCGTAGGCAGCGACGCCGTATTGCATCGGGCCTAACCCAAGCTTTTCGCGACGGGCCCGCATGTCGGCGATCTTGGGGGCGACCCGATCGGCCGGATCGCCGTGCATCACGTACGCATCGCACGCGCGCGAAATCAGCTCCTTGGCGGCTGGACTCTCACCGCCGGCGTAAATCGTTGGCCTCGGCCGACGAAACGGCTTTGGCTCGAGGATCGTCTCTTCGACCTTGTAGTGGCTGCCGGAGTGGCTGAAGCGCGGTTCGGTCCACGTCCCGTTCACGACGCGGAGCCATTCGTCAGTCCGCGCGTAACGGTCGTCATGCTCCTCGAAGTTGATTCCGTAACGCCTCGCTTCGTCCTTCCACCACGACGAGACGACGTTGAGGGCGAGACGGCCGCCCGAGATGTGATCGATGTTCGCCGCCTGCTTGGCGAAAATCGCCGGCTCGTGAAAAGTCGGACGCACAGCGACCATCAGCTCCAGCTTCTCGGTTACGGCCGCCAGCGCCGCGGCGGTCGACCAAGCCTCGAGCGAATCGGCGTCGATACCCTTGATGTCGTTCATGAACAGCTCGGCGATCAGCGTGATGTCATAGCCGATCTGCTCGCTGCGTTGTGCCAGGCGCTTGACGTAATCCCAGTTCGCGCTCATGCCTTCGTCGGGGACATTGCGCAGCCAGCCGCCGAAGACGGGGAGCCAGTATCCGTACCGCATCAGGCCGCCCCCGCGGGTGCCGCCGCTCTCGCCGCGCTTGTCGTCACTCCTTCCGCACTCGCCAGCGAGGAGCTGGCGATTCGCTCGGCCAGATAGTCGACGAGTCGCTCGAACGGATCGAATCCGACCACGTTTCGCCCATCCGCGACAAAGTTCGAGAGCGCGTTGATGTCGTAGAAGTAGTGACGGCCATCGCGGTCATCGATCAGATACTCGATTCCACCGACGTCGAGCTCGACGCGGGCGGCGATTCTCTCGACCTCGCGGATTATCTCGCGCGAAGGTTTGAATTCCTCCACTCGCATTCCGTTCTTCTTGGCATCGACCGCGCACGCGGTGCGCGAGAGCTGCTGGCCGTCGGTTGTCTGACAGATGTCGGCAGGGCAAAGATTGAAAGAATCCTCGGCCGGATAAACGTTGATGCCGTAGAGAAACTTTCCGTCGAGGACCTCGACGCGCGTGATGTGTCCGTCGCGCAGCGGCGCCAATTCCTGCACGAGTGCGGCCCGATCGAGGCCAAGGTCGATCCTTCCCGTCCTCGCTGCCTCGGCTAGCGACTCCGCGTCGTCGAATCGAGTGATGCCGGCGCCGCTTCCGCCGATGTTGGCTTTCACTACTACGGGGAAACGCAGACCTTTCGCGGCTTGGGGCGCGAGCGCCCCGTCATTGATGACCCTCGCATTCGGGTATGGGAGCCCCAACTCGTCGAGGATCTCGAGCTGGAGCGCTTTGGATGTCTCCATCTGATATGGAGTGGACCCGTTGACGACGGGAACGCCGATGCGCTCCAGGTGCCGCAGCCAGCTCAAGGTGTGAAACGTTACCTGCGCGTGGCCGCGCAGATAGGCGGACGGACTTGCCCGGTTGAAGACCAGGGAATACGGAGACTGCCTTTCGGCGGGATCGTACGTGTGAGCCGAGGCGTCCACTCGCGCGTAAGGAATTCTTCGACGATCCAGCTCGGCGAATAGCGGCTTGAACCAGTCGGGGTGCTCGTAGTAAATCGCGATCGGTCCATCGGGTGTTGCGGGCATTCGTCCTCTCGGCGCTGACATCAAAAAGAAAGCCGCGTCTCGCTGAGAGACGCGGCTCCGTGCGACATGTTCGATTTAACCTATCGCACGGTACGCGCTGGTCAAGTCGCGGCGCATCGCCGAAGCTGCTGTCTCAAGCCTATCGCGTCGGGTCGGCGAGGGATGTCCTCTGCGGGGCAGTGTCCTCGGACGCCCGCCGTTGGGGCGCGCTGGCGCGCCCAAACGACGGGCTCTTGCTGCGGGTGCCCCTCCGAGGACACCCTCACCGCCCTTCCTCTCGAGATGTGTGGCCGCGGCGTCGCGGTCACGAGCGAAGATCGCGTGAGCGCGCGCTCACTTCGACGCGCACCGCGTGTGACGAACGCGCGACGCGCGCTTACTTCACGGCGCGCGGACGATTAGTCGCGCAAGACTAACAGCTGCTGCGATGTCTCACGGGAAGTCGGAGCGGGTCCTCCGCAGGACGCTCCGCAGCCCAGGCGCCGAGCGAAGCCGGCTGCCGTACGCGGCGAAGCCGCGTGGGCGAGGACGAGCGGCCGAAGGAGGACTCGCTCCGACGGACCGGCGCGAAGAACCAGACGCTACAAGAGTGTCCCGCTAAGAATGAGCAGCGCGACGTAGAAGTAGATCGAGAGGCCCGTGACGTCGACGAGCGTCGCGACGAATGGTGCGGACGCGCTCGCGGGGTCGAAGCCGAGGCGCTGAAGAATGAACGGCAGCATTGAGCCGGCGAGTGAGCCGAAGGTGACGACGCCGACAAGGGCTACACCGATCGTGAGCGCGAGCAGATTCGGGTGCGGATAGTGTGCAATACCGAGTTTCTGCCAGATCAGAATGCGCGCGATTCCCATCATTCCGAGAATGACGCCGAGCATCAGGCCCGAGGGCAGCTCGCGGAGCATGATCTTCCACCAGTCGCGCAGCTTGATCTCGCCCAGCGCCAGCGAGCGGATGATGAGCGACGTCGCCTGAGAGCCGGAATTGCCGCCGGAGCTGATGATGAGCGGCACGAATAGCGCGAGCACGACCGCCTTCTCCAGCTCGCCTTGGAAGTGTCCCATCGCCGTCGTCGTCAGCATCTCGCTCAGAAAAAGAGCCGCGAGCCAGGGCGCGCGCTTGCCGATCATCGAGAAAAACCCGATTTGTGTGTAGGGCATGTCGAGCGCTTCCATGCCGCCGAAGCGCTGCACGTCTTCCGTGTGTTCTTCGACGAGGGCGTCGATGACGTCGTCGACCGTGACGACGCCCTGGATCACGCCATCATGATCCACGACGGGAACGGCGACTAGATCGTACTCGCGAACCAGGCGCGCCACTTCTTCACGATCGGCGGTGAGGGGAACCGTCTGCACTTCCTGCCAGGCGATGTCCGACACCTTCGCACCTTCCGGTGCGGCCAGCAGCTCGCGCAGCGACATCACGCCCTGCACGCGTCCGGCGGAATCCGTGGTGTAAACGGTATTCATCGCCTCGCGACGCTCCGACCTCGCGATTCGTCGCACGGCGGCGAGCGCTTCATCCACCGGCGTATCCTGTGAGACGGAGACGAACTCCGTCGTCATGAGACCGCCAGCGGAATTGGGGTCGTAAGAGAGGAGCTTCTCTGTCTCGGCCCGCTCCGCCGCCGGAATCTCCGAGAGAATCCCTTCTGTGGTTTCTTCCTCGAGACCTTCGAGCGTGTCGGCGCGATCGTCCGGAGTCATCTCCGTGACGAGCTCGGCCGCCTGCCGCACGCTCATCGTCTCGAGCACTTCGCTGCGGAGGTCCTCGTTCAGGTACTCGAGTACGTCGGCGGCGCGCTCGACCGGGAGCGCCGACAGGAATGGTGCGACCATCTCCCGCGGCAGCGCCTGCGCGACGTCTGCGAGATCCTTGGCGTGCAGCTCTTCAGTCTCGGCCGCAATTGCGTCGGGACTCTCCTCGAGCATGACGAGAATGTCCGGCGCGAGCAGAGCGCCCACGGTGCCTTCCTCTTCTTCCACTTCCACCGGTGGATTGTGGGTCGGGGTCTTCATGGCGCGAGAGGAAGAGTGCGCCCGTCGATCTTGATTTCCTTTACTTCGTAACCGGCGACCGCAATGGCGGCGCGGATGTCTTCGGGTGCGACGGTGCCATCGTGCTCGATTACGGCCTTGCCGATGGTGACATCAGCTCTCCGGATTCCCTCTATGCCCGAGAGGGAAGTGAACACCGCGCGAACGCAGTGAACGCACGTCATGCCGGAGATCGAGGCCGTGGTTCTCATCGGGGCATAATATAGTAGTGCCGGCGAAGCCGACGCCCCTGCGAGTTTTGCGTTTTAAGCGACGACTTAGCAGAGCGCAGCTGGCGACTGTAACTGAACAGGCGAGAGGTCCCAGTAGCAGAGATACAAGTTTGTCAGTTCACTACGCCCCGACTTATCTCGATTGGATCAGGACACAAGCAACTGCCTGGGTCCTGAAACGCCACAGAGGCAAGTCCCGGCGTCGTGAACTGAATCACTGGCAACTTACCTACCGGGACCTCTCGCCTGTTCAGTTGCAGTAATCAGTCGAGCCTGTTAGCCGGTCGTGGCACCGGCGGATTTTTCTTCCGTGACACGAACGTCTTCTCGAGCGCGGGAAGAAACTTGTCGTACCTCGAACCCGGCTCCCACAGCACCCACCCATCGAACCCCGCATCGTACACCCCGCGCTTCTGCTCCTCGATCTCGTGCGGTCCGTACTTGGGATTCCCGATGCTGAACGCCTGCAGCCACGGACGCACGTGCTCACCCTTGATGCCAAGCTTCTCGTCGCGCTCGCGGGCGCGGGAGACCGCGATGTGGACCACGTCGTAGGGATCCGCGTTGGGATGCGGAAGCTGGAACGAGCCGGGTGGATAGTGTGATGGATAGACCATCGGCAGCACGACATCCACCGCCTGCGCAATGGGCTCCCACTTCTGCCCGACCTCGAGCGTGCCCCCAACCGTGGTCACGAGGCCGAAAATGTCGGCCGTCGTTCTCACGCCGAGTTTTGCGAAGCGATCGCGCGCGGCGCTGAGGAATTCAGAGAGGACCTGCGGCTTTGTCCGCCCCCGCTGCTCCGGAAATACCTGGGGCGGTAGACTCTTGTACGGCTCGGGGAATCGGATGTAATCGAACTGGATCTCGCCGAACCCCATCTTGATCGCCTCTTCAGCCACGCGGAAGTTGTACTCCCAGATCGCGTTCGCGTACGGATTCACCCACGTCTGTCCCTTCTTGTCGTGCCAGGGAGTCCCGTCCGCCTTCCTGATGGTGTGATTCGGATTGTTCCGGGCCGTCACTGAATCCTTGAAGACAACGATGCGCGCGATGGGCAGAATCCCATGGGCACGAATCGTATCGACGAGAGCCCCAAGATTGTGCGCCTTCACCTGCGTGCCCGCGTTCTTCTTCACCATCGGATCGCTCGACTCGTAATTCAGCCCGAATTCGTCTTTCACGTCGATGATGAGCGCGTTGATCTCGGTCGAATCGGCGATGGCGATGAGGTGCTTGAGGCGACGAGTGTTCGCGCCGAAGCGAAAGACGTACAATCCGCGCGCGGGAAGTGTGCCCTTGATCAGTGAGTCGAGGACCGGCGGAGTTGGATGGTTGCCGATCAGAGCCTGCCGCCGCACCGTAGTGTCGGTGTCGGCCCGCGCGGGCATGTTGGCGACTGGCCGATCCGGCGTATCCGCGATTGCAGGAGCGGGAGTCGAGATGCTCCCGGCGCTCGCATTGACAGCCCGAACGGACACGGACTCGGGCGTGGGCACAGGAGTGGTGTTTCCGGCGGATGCCTCGTGTGTGCCCGTGCACGCGAGCACCGACGCCGCCATTGCCGCGCTCATTGCGAGGGTGATCTTCTGAAATTGCATGCTTCTACGGTAGGGATGTCGGCAGGGGACGGAGAAAATCTAATCACAGACACGAGTCGGGTCGCAAGGATGCTCAGCGACGGCTACTAACTGGCTGTTGAGTGTGCAAACGGCGAGACCTGCTTTCTGAGTGTTACGGTATATTTGGCAACGATGCGCAAGACCAGCCTGGTTCTTATCGCCGTCCTCGGCGCCTGCGCCCTCCCGCCCCCGCCCCCGCCAGCGGCAGAGTTCCTCGTGTCCGCCGGCGACCAGACGTACTGGATCCGCAGCGACAATTCGGGGCTCAAGATCCGCGGCTCACCGCTAATTCTCGCGCGCACCGATGGACGCTACTATGAGATCTTCGTCGGGGAGATCGATCGCTCCTTCCCTCGCGCGCTTCTGAGCGGAGAGCGGGTGTTCCGGCGCGAGCTCGCGACGGGCGACTCTGCCGTCATCTACGACGATACCGCGATCGTCCATCTCGCCGAAGCGTACCATCGCCAGCACCCGCGGGCGCCGCTACTCGGCCCCGACGATGATCCGGAAGACGACATCGACATCACGGCGGTCGGCGAAATTGACATTCTGAACGTCCTCGGCCCCTACATCGCGCTCGAGCACCGCCTCTCAATCGAGCGCAGGGACGATCACGACCAGGACGACACGACACGCGCGGTGATCGACATCCGGAATGGAAAGCCAGCCGCGCTCGATCGAATGCTCCGCGACTCCACCGTTCAGGAAGCGGCCGGCGAAGGTGGGCTCGTCAATCGCAGGTGGAGACACGATGGCTACGACGTCGTCTCCCACTACGATTCGGTCCACCACGCGAACTCGTTGTCGCTGCGGGATCGCCGCGGACGGGAGTGGAGGTTGGGACTGGTCTCCTCCAGCTTCGTTCAGATATTCTGGCTCGACAAGCCACGGGTGGACGCGCAGACCCGGCACGCGCTGGCACGCGCGTTCAATGATGCGACCGCCTACGGAGAGCGAATCCAGCAGGTGTCGAGGAAGGCGCCGCACCCGAGAAGGTCGGTGAGAGCGACGGGGCGTCAGACGTGAGTCGGGCGAAATCGGCGGGCAAATCATCGAGTAAAACATCGAGTGCAAGCTCGAGCGCCGCGCAACCCGCTGCAATCTCGAAAAGCGAACGGGGCAACGCGGATTTGAATGCAAAGGCGCGCAACGCGGAAATGCGGGGCAACGGTGCGCGCCCGGTTCGGGAGACACAGCACGAAACCGCGCA
>Ga0137418_10001152_pt1 | contig 24309 bp, 20 predicted proteins | sample CZODoug3_1_2_16f_FD_122242 | JGI IMG/M metagenome (GOLD analysis project Ga0137418, IMG submission 122242) | Vadose zone soil fungal communities from Angelo Coast Range Reserve, California, USA - CZODoug3_1_2_16fungal (Hybrid Assembly) | ecosystem: Environmental > Terrestrial > Soil > Vadose...
GTAATTCCCGAGGAGCAAAGGGAGCAGGTCACCCGTAAGGATCCGAGTCAACGGGCAACCGGAGGAACTCGATGTCGGGGAAGACGGCCGTCTTCCGTGGGTGGCACGAGCCGGATAAGCTGAGAGGTTTAAGTCCCGTTCAGTGAGAGGCTCGGGGTGCAATTCCCCAGGCCTACTCGGCGGAGCGTGGGTGACCACTCCCCCTAGCCGATTGGAAGCTACCATACCCGGGAATGCCGACGGCTGCGCGTTTTTCCTCAGGCACAGCGGCAGAGTCTAAGGCGAATCCCCGAGAGTTCCCAAGAATTCAGAATTCTCCGAACTAAACGGTGCGGACTTGCGTATTCCTTGAGGTGCGTGGGGTGGGCCTTTGTCGGGACTTTGCTCATTGCTGGATAACAAAGTGGCAGACCCTCCGTCTAACTGGAAAGTGCAAGGTAAGGAGAGCGCTATGACATCCGAAAAAGCATGGTATTGGCTGGCAGCGGGGGTTCTGGCCCTGGGGCTGAATGGCGCCTATCAGGATGGCCAATTCGGATGGGTGCACGGAATCGCGGACCACTCGACGGAGATAGTGGAGCGGGCCTCGATGCGCGGTTTGAGTTTCGTGACGGCTGCGGAGGTCGTGCTGGGGCGCAATTCCGATGCGATGGGATGGTCGCACGTCACTCTGCAAAGAATGCAGGGGAAGTTGGCCTGCAAGCGGATTGAGATGGCGGAGCGGCAGATCGACATGGGGCGGATGCAGCGGGATCTGGCGATGGCGCGGGTCGACCGGCAGATGGCCAGAGTTCAGATGAAGATGGATAAGGTCCGGATGATTGCCATCGAAAACGGCCACCGTGCGCAGAAGTGCTCGGGGTTTTCCCGGATGGTGGTGACGGTTCCGCGAGTGGAGTTGCCGGATGTGCAGATACCGGAGATACAAGCGCCGGTCGCAGCTTCGCATGATCCGATCTAGGTTTCGAACTCTCTGGGTCGAGGCGCCCTTCGGGGCGCCGTTTCTTTTTGGGGACTGACCCGTGACGCTGATATGAGCGACGTGGAAAATCCTCTCCCGAGGCTTTCCGCCGGCAACGAAAAAGTAGATTCCCTCCGGCCTGCGCTGCCCTCGGCGTCGGAATGACAAGGAAGCGTCGAGCGAGTAGAGACGACGAAACGTTCGCACTCCACAATTGCGGTGCGAACCAAGATTTTGTCTATCTCAATCGTCGAAATGCAGCTATAGTTAGTTTCGCTCAGCGATTATCTGTCGACAACTAACCTGAAGTGATGGCGCGGAAAAGCAGCTCCACCATCTTGCAGGAAGAGTTGTACCCTCCGCCGAGTGAGCCGGAGCGCGAAGCACTGGATGATGCGCGCCTGGTCGATCTCGACGTGGAGGAGGAATCTCCATTTCTGCGCGGGCAAAAGCGCGTCTCTGCCCGGCGCGGGCCCCTACCGAAAAAGGCCGTGAGTTGGCTGAAGTGGTCGGCCATCGCGGCATTCGTGTTGTCGCTGGCCAGTATCAGCGGAGCCGCGGTGTATCGCTATGGCGAACGGTCGTGGCGCTTCCGCATCGAGTCGAGCGACGACCTTGAGATCAGCGGCACGCACAATGTTCCGCACGCGCAGGTGATGGAGGTTTTGGGCGGCGACCTTGGACGCAACATCTTCTTTATTCCCCTGGCCGAGCGCAAAGCGCAGCTTGAGAAAATTCCCTGGGTGGAATCGGCCAGTGTCATGCGCTTTGTACCTAACCGCCTGGTGGTGGAAATTCACGAGCGCACTCCGATTGCGTTCGCGCGGGTGGGCCCGCGGATTTCCTTGATTGATGCGGGCGGTACGCTTATGGAGTTGCCGGGATCGGGCAAGCAGAAATATTCGTTTCCGGTGATCCTGGGAATGAATCCGGGAGAGCCGCTCTCCACGCGGGCGGCGCGAATGAAGATCTACAACGAACTGGTGCGGCAACTGGATTCGGAGGGCGCCCATTATTCGCAGGACCTCAGCGAGGTGGACATCACCGACCAGGAGGATGTGAAGGTATTGGCGAACGATCCGGTGGGAGCGGTCCTAGTGCACTTGGGATCTTCCGATTTCCTGAGCCGCTACAGGATTTACGTCACGCACCTGCAGGCCTGGCGGCAGCAGTTCGACAAACTGGAGTCGGTGGACCTGCGCTACGAGCACCAGATCATTGTCAATCCAGACATGCAGAATGCGACGAAGACGCCGCAACTGACGCCGGCGGCGGCCAAGGCCGCGATGGCAGCGGGAGTGAAGCCGGCGGCTCTGATTCACGTGGTGAGTACGGTGAAGCCGAGCGCTCCGGCTGCGGTGGCCGTGAAGCCTGCGGTGAAGATGACGCCGCTGCCGATCGTCAGAGTCATGGCGAAAGGTTCACCAAAACCTGCGGCGAAGAAAATAGTGCACCGGAGGCCGAAGCACAAGGTGGCGTCGAAGAAAGCGGCGTCAAAGGCGGCGTCACCCGCAAAGCCAGTGGGAAGCCAAGCAGCCGCGCAGATGCCCAAGGCGTCGCCTGGTTCCGTGAAGGGTAACGCGGGCAGCGCTTCGTCGAAGCATGCAGTGCTGAGTAAGAAGAAACCGAGTCCGGCAGTAGCAAAGAATCAGGCTCAACAGGATCGTCCATAGGCATGGGGAATCAGCACGGGAATTTTCTTGCGGTGATCGATGTGGGCAGCGCCAAGACCTGCGCACTGGTGGCGGAAATTACGGATAACGGCCTGCGGTATCGCGGGCATGGTGTCGCCGAGTCACGGGGCACGCGCAAGGGCGTGATCGTTGATCTGGAGAAGGCGGTTTCGTCCATTCAGAGAGCGGTGGAGGCGGCCGAGGACGTGGCGGGTGCGGCGATTGAGCACGCGATGGTAGGTGTGGCGGGCTCGCACGTGCGTGGAATGAATACGCATGGGGGGATCACCTTCGGCACGCGGCCGCGCGAGATTGCGAAAGAGGAAATCCGGTTGGCGGTGGACAAGGCACGCGCCATCCCGCTGCCAGCAGATCGGGAGATCCTGCACCTTCTTCCCCAGGAGTTCATTCTGGATGAGCAGGCCGGCGTGCATGATCCTCTGGGCATGATGGCGGCGCGCTTGGAAGTGCGCGTTCACATGATCACGTCGGCTACGAGCGCCACGCAGAATGTGGTGACGGCGGTCAATCGCGCGGGCGTTCACGTTGACGACACGGTCTTCGAGGCGCTGGCGTGTGCGGATTCGGTTTTGCGTTCTGACGAACGCGACCTGGGCGTCTGCCTGGCTGATATCGGGGCAGGGTCGACGGAACTGGCTGTGTTCCACCAGGGGGCCGTTGCCTACACCGGCGTGATTCCCGTCGGAGGCGATCATTTCACGAGCGATCTTTCGGTGGGGTTGTGCACTCCCGTGAACGAAGCGGAGAAGCTCAAGAAGCTGTATGGAAACGCGATTGTGACGCTGATTCCGGAAGGGAACGAAGTGGAAGTGCCCAGCGTGGGGGATCGGCCATCGCGGTTGCTGCCGCAGCGGCTGCTGGGGGAAATTCTGGAGCCACGGGCTCGCGAGCTGTGCGAGATGCTGCGCGATACTCTGCGGCACAACGGGATGTTTGAGATTTGCCTGGCCGGATTGGTGTTGAGCGGCGGGTGTTCGCGATTGCCGGGGTTGTTGGATATTGCGGAATCGGTTTTGCGCAAGCCGGTGCGGTTGTCGTGGCCGGTGCCGCTGGCGAAGATGCCGACGGAGTTGGCGGAGCCGGAGTTTGCTACCGCTTTGGGGATGGTCTATTACGGGCATCGTGCATGGGTGGCGCGGGGGCTTCAGGATGCGCGGTGGAGTTCGCGATTGAAGGGGTTTTTCGCGAAGAACAGTGCTTAGGAGCAGTGGTTAGTGGGCAGTGGTCGGTGGCCAGTCTTAGTCGTGAAGGGCAACGATTCTTGACAGCCGCGAACAGAGGTTCTTCCGCCTCCGCTGCGCTCGGCGTCGGAATGACAAGCAGGTAGAGGGTCGTGGGATTTGACAAGGATTCGAGTTGACGGGGATTTGCAACAGCGAGCAAACAAAACCTATTGATGGTGGTGGATATGAAAAAACAAGAGAGCGGCATCCGCATCAGTTTTAACGAAGAGGCCCGTAACGACGCCAAGATCAAGGTCATTGGTGTGGGAGGCGGAGGCGGCAACGCGGTGAATCGCATGATCGATGCGGGCGTCGAGGGCATCGAGTTCGTGGTGGCCAATACGGACCTGCAGGCACTGCGCATGTCGCGCGCGCCGGTGAAGATTCAGCTGGGCGTGAAACTCACCAATGGGCTGGGTGCGGGCGCGAATCCGGAAGTGGGGCGCAAAGCGGCGCTGGAGGATTCGGACAAGATCATCGAGGCGCTGGAAGGCGCGGACATGGTTTTCGTCACCACTGGACTGGGTGGCGGCACTGGCACCGGGGCGACACCGATCATTGCGTCTTTGGCCAGCGAGATGGGGGCGCTCACGGTTGCAGTGGTGACTAAGCCCTTCGCGTTCGAGGGCAAGCGGCGCATGACGCAGGCGGAGCGCGGCATTGCCGAACTGATGGAGTCGGTCGACACGACCATTGTGATTCCCAACGAGAAGCTGCTGGCGGTCGCGGAGAACGCGGGATTCTTCGAATCATTCCGCGTGGCTGACGACATTTTGCGGCAGGGCGTGCAGGGAATTTCTGACATTATTACGATTCCCGGCATCATCAACCGTGATTTCGCAGACGTGAAGGCCATCATGGCGGCGATGGGTTACGCGGTGATGGGCACAGCCACGGCCAGCGGCAACCATCGCTCGACCGACGCGGCGCAGAAGGCGATTGCTTCTCCGCTGCTGGAGGCGGGCGCCATCGATGGGGCGCGCGGCATCCTCATTAACATTACGGGATCGAGTTCGCTGAAGCTGGCAGAAGTGCAACAGGCTTGCACCATCATTCAGAGCGCGGCGCACGACGACGCCAATATTATCTTCGGCGCGGTGCTCGACGAGAAGATGAAAGACAGCGTGAAGATCACGGTCATCGCCACCGGCTTCCGCGAAGTGCCTGCCATGCGGCGACGGCAGCAGGAGGTGCACAATTCTTTCGCGGCTACCCATGCCGAGATGATGGATTTTCCCGAGCCAGCGCCTTCTCCCCGGTTTGAGCCAGACCCGCTGCCGGAACGCATCATGATGGATACGGTGGTCGCGCCGGAACCGGTCGGCTTGGCGCAGGCGGAGCCGGATCCGGCTTCGCTGGACGTGGTGCGCAGCACCATGACCGCGAGCTTTGAGCCGGACAACCTGGATGTTCCGGCGTTTCTGCGCAAGCGTGGGGAGATTATGTAAGTTTGAGGTTGGGGCCATGTGACGGGCAGCCGGGGCGCGGATTATCCTGCAGTTTCAACGGGGCTGCGGAGGAAGTGCTCTGATTGCAACAGCGAACCTCAGCGGTTAAAGCCGATCTCCATCCCAAGGGTGTTAAGGCCCGACTGGAAGCCGGGTCCCTTCAGAACGAAGCGAGGTTCCAAATTTTCGCGCAGCAGCCTCTAAAGGCATGGCCCGATAGAAGGCGAGCGGTTTCGCACGTCCTGTTTCAAAGCATCCTTTTCTCTCTTCTTTCCTGTGCCGCGGTTTCTCAAAGCAAGAGGGCACACTCAGTTGCCTCCGCTCAGGTCGACGGGTACCAGATCGTTCACGTCTACCCCCACGATCCGTCTGCCTATACCCAAGGGCTGGTTTACATTGACGGACGTCTATATGAGAGCACCGGATTGAACGGCAGCTCGTCGGTACGGATGGTGGATCTGGCCAGTGGACAGGTTTTGCAGCGCTACGACCTGCCCGCAGAGTATTTTGGGGAGGGACTGACGAACTGGGACGGCAACCTCATTCAGCTGACCTGGACGTCGGGTGTGGGCTTCGTTTATGACAGTTTTAGTTTTGCTTTGCGGCGCACGTTTCATTACAAGCGCGAAGGTTGGGGGCTCACGCATGACGCGAAGGCAGTTATTTTGAGTGATGGGAGTGCGGTGCTGCGGTTTCTCGATCCTTTGTCGTTCCGCGAGGTGCGGCGGATTTCGGTGTCGGATGAGAAGGGGCAACCGGTTTTGAATCTGAATGAGTTGGAGTATGTGCGCGGCGAGATCTATGCCAATGTGTGGCAGACGGATCGGATTGTCCGGATCTCTCCTCGCACGGGAAAGGTGCTGGGCTGGATCGATCTACGCGGATTGATGGAGAAACCTGCGGGTCCGGATGCAGTTCTGAATGGGATTGCGTATGACGCGAAGGGGGATCGGTTGTTTGTGACCGGGAAGTTGTGGCCCAAGTTGTTTGAGGTTCGGGTGGGGCGTTAGGGTTCAAAAAAGCGGGTTGTCCCTCCGGGACTTGGGCCGGGTTACGGAGTTTTCCCGGCGCTGAAGCGCTGGGCTAAGCTTGGTCGCCCCTCCGGGGCTTAATCCATAATCCCTCTGGACCTCAAATTGTGGGGCCTTCTCGAGGGGGGAATTCTTGGACGAAGTCGCCTTTGCGAAGTCGACACTTCCACGGGTAACGAATACCAGCCGGGCGTCGCGCGTTCATCAGCAAAAGCTCTGCGGCTACCTTGTCCACACTGACCTCGCTCTGCAAGGTTAACATTTCGGCGAATCGCGCGAACCCTACTTAGATGCCGCAAGTCATGAGCGAAAAATCTTCAGCTACCCTTGTCCGCGCTGTGGGGCGATGGGGGCTGGCTGCGCTCATGCTGAATACGATGATCGGAGCCAGCATCTTCGGGCTACCTTCGCTGATTGCGGCGCGGTTGGGGAGGCTGAGTCCGCTGGCGTATGTCGTGGGCGCGGCGATTGCCGCGGTGGTTGCGGCTTGCCTCAGCGAAGTGGCTTCCCAGTTCACTGATACCGGAGGGCCATATCTTTACGCGCGCGCGGCATTCGGACGCTTTGTGGCCATTCAGATCGGGTGGCTCACGTGGTTGACGCGCATTGCCTCGGCTTCGGCGGTGGTCAATCTCTTCGTTTCTTATCTTGGGGAGGTCCTGCCGGCGGTGCGATTCCCGCTGATGCGCGCCGGGATTCTTGTCGCAGTGATTGGGTTCTTGGCGGTCGTGAACTATCGCGGGGTGAGCAGCGGGAGCATCGTCAGCAGTCTTTTTACCGGCGCGAAGCTGCTAGTGCTGGTGATTTTTGTGGGCGCGGGACTCAGGGCGCTACTGCTCCATCCGGGCGTGCGCGTTTTGCCGGCTGCGGTCCCGGCCAGCGCTGCTAACTGGCTCGATGCCATCGTTCTCATGATCCTGGCCTTCGGAGGATTCGAGGCGGCGTTGTTTCTGGGGGGCGAAGCGCGGGACCCGCAGAAAGATGCACCGGGGGCCCTGCTGATTGCGATTGTGTGCGCGGCGGCGGTGTATATCTCGGCGCAGTACGTGGTGATTTCTACGTTGCCGATGGCGGGGGCCAGCACTACGCCGGCGGTGGATGCGGCGCGGAGGTTTATGGGACCGTGGGGAGTATCGCTGGTGGCGTTGGGGACGCTGGTCTCGTCCTATGGTTCGGTGAGCGCGAATATGCTGCACACGCCGCGGCTGACGTTTGCCATGGGGGAGCAGGGCGATTTTCCGCGGGCGTTCGCGGCGATTCATCCGCGTTTTCGCACGCCATATTTCTCGATCGTGGCGTTCGCATTGCTGTTCCTGTTATTTTCAATCGCGAGGGATTTTCGCTGGAATGCGACCCTGGCGGCGATCTCACGGCTCTTTCTCTATGCTGCGATTGCGGCTGCGTTACCCCGGCTGAGAAAGCTGCGTCCGGGGGCGGCTCGGTTTCGGCTGCCGGCTGCACCGTTGTTTGTGGGGTTGGCGCTGGCGGCGACGGGGATCCTGGTTACACGAATGCATTGGGCGGATCTTATTATTCTTGGGATCACGTTTAGTTTGGGGTTGGTGAATTGGGTGTGGGTGCGGAGCCGCGGAGGCGGAGGTTCGGTGTGAGAGGGGAAGTCCAGGTCCGGAATGCCTGCTTTTCATCGATTCCTAGGTCCGTGCTTCTTTTGCTTTGCGAGCCATGCGCAAGAATCCCTTGGCGTGGGCATCTTTCTCGAGGGCTTTGAGCTGGGCGCGTCCGGCTGCAGCGCGGCCTGATTGCATTTCGATGGTGCCGAGTGCGAGGCGGATTTCGAATTCGAAGGGGAGATAGCCGCTCTTGTTGGTTTCGGTCAGAAGGTTTTGCAGGGCCTTGGACGCGTCCGCCGGGTTGGCGTTTGCAGCCTGGGTTCTTGCTTCGACGAGAGCGGTGACCAAACGCGGGGCTCGATCGGTCGCCTGTTGCGCGAGGGAGGCCGCATGTTGAGCCGCGACGACGGCGTCCTTGGTAGTCCCCCGTTCCAGCAGGATCTGCGCGAGCAGTGCATTGGCCATCGCCGCATTCTGTGACAGCTTCAGTTTCTCGAAAGTGGCAGCGCTATCGCGCGCCAGCGATTCGGCTTCAGGAAGCCTTTTCTGCTCCAGAGCGATCTGCGCGATTTGCAACTGGCTTACGGCGGTGTTGTTTTCGTCGGAGATGGTTTTGCGCAGAGCTAACGCCTCTTCCGCGGTTTTGCGTGCTTCGTCCAGTTGGTCCTTTTCGCGCAGCAGATCGGCAAGGCCTAAGAGCGAGAAGGCGCGACTGCGCTTGTAGCCGATTTGTTGCTGGACCGTAAGGGATTCCTCATAACTCTTCTTCGCTCCTTGAAGATCTCCGAGTTCGGCCAGAACATTTCCCAGGTTGTTCAGGGTGGAGGCTTCGCCACGGCGGTCGCCTACGTCGCGGAAGGCTTGCAGGCCTTCTTTCTGCTTCTGCAGGGCGGCGGTGAGGTTGCCCATGTTGTCGTAGACGTTGGCGAGGTTCCCCAGGCAGCCGGCGGCTCCGCGTTTGTCGTCGATTTCCTCGTAGATCTTCAAAGATTGCGAGTAATAGTCCTGCGCCTGCTCGGGCTTTCCGGTTTCGTAGAGCACGTTGCCGATTTCATTCAGGTTGCGAGCCACATTTTGCTGAGCGCCGATCTGACGGAAAACTTGCAAGGCCTCCTGATCGGATTGGAGGGCGCCGGCGAAATCCCCACGGTCGTAGAGGACGGTGCTCTTCAGCGAAACCATGTTGGCGGCGGCGCGACGGTCTCCAGCGGCGAAGTACAGGCCTTCGGCTTCCTTAATAAGCGCGGCTGCTTTGTCCAGTTGGCCCAGACGCTCAAACGCCCAGCCTTGCGCGGAGAGCGCTTCGGCGACTACCAGTTGGGCTTCCTGGGCGCGGCCTTTTTCGGCCGCTCGGGCCGCGGCTTGCTGCGCGCGTTGAAAGTCACCCAAGGACTCGGCGGCATGGGCTTCGGCCATGTCGATGCGCGCGTCGTCGACGGCCGGAGGAGGCAGTCGGCGCATTTGATCGACCGTAAGCAGCGCGTCTTTCCCCTGGCCGGCGGCCACTTGCGAGGAGGCGAGGCGCAGACCGTACTCCAGGTTGTCGGGAAAAAAGTTCCAGAGCGCTCGATAATTTTCGATAGCCTTGGCCCAGTCGCGCGTGACCGAACGGTATCGTCCTTCCACGGAAAGACGATTTTCGCGAGAGAGATTGGCGGAGAGATCAAAGGCTCGCTTGGCTTCGTCGCGGGCGTTCGCGTCATAACCGAGCGCGGACCAGGCATCGGAGAGAGCAGAGTGCGCCAAGGCGTGCTTGGGATCGGCGGCAACCGTTTGTTGCAGGAGATCACGCGCGGCCAGCGCTTCGAAGATGCGCAACTTCTCCAGGCCTTGCACGTAGAGCCGGGCTGCTTCTGGATTCGTGGGCAGGGAGGCGCGGACACCGGAACTTTGTTCTGGGGTGACTCCGCCGACGTTGAGTTTCTGGCGGAGATTCGCACCGGTGCGCGTGACGAGATCGAGCAACTCCGACTGCTGACCGTTTTCTGAAAAACTAGCGAGCGTCTCGCCGGCAATGGCGTCCTGCAAACGGAAATCGAGGCGGATCTGGTTGCCGGACTCGAGAAAAGTTCCCAGGACTACCAGGTCACTGCCCAGATGTTTGCGGATGCGCGCCAGGGTGTCGCGACCGAAGCTGTCGGCTTCGGGCAAGGAGAGATCCCGTCTCATGCGCGCTACGTTTTCGCCGGGGATGGTCCGGAGTTGTTCGCCGGCAGCGAGTTCGGTGGTGAGCATTTCAGCCAGAGCAGTGGAAAGCCAGGCGTCGTCAGGTCTTCCGGAAAGATTGCGGAAGCCGAGCACAGCGACCGATCGGCGCGGCGTGATGCTGGGCAGTGTTTCGGCGACGGACGGGTGGGGTTGCGGGATCAAGTGAAAGCGTGCTCTATAGATGCCTGCGGCGAGGACGAGAAGCAGCAGGGCGCCGAGGCCAGCAATCCACCTCCGGGAAGAAGTCCGACGCGTTGCCAGGGGCACGGCTCCGGTGCCCAAGCGTTCCAGATCGATGCGCAACTCGCGCGCGGATTGGTAGCGGCGTTCGGGATCCTTGTCGATCGCCTTGACGATGATGCCTTCGAGCGCGGGAGAAATTCCCTGGTTCCTGGAACTGGGCGGCGAGGGCGGCCGTTCGAGAATGGCGCTGATCAGCTGCGGACCGGAAGTATCGAGGAAGGGGCGCTTGCCGGTGGCCATCTCGTAAAGCACGACACCAGTGGAATAGATGTCGGTACGCGAATCGGCTTTGAGGCCGCGAATCTGCTCGGGGGCCATGTAGGCGATCGTGCCGACAATTTCGTTCGGCAAGGTGAGAGTTGCGGTCTCGGCAGAATCTGTTTCCGGGTGCACGAACTGGGCAATGCCGAAGTCGAGAATCTTGATCCGGTTATCCTGCGAAAGGCGGATGTTGCTGGGTTTGAGGTCGCGATGCACGACGCCTTGGGAGTGCGCGGCATCGAGACCGTCGGCAAGTTGTGTGCCCAGTCGCAGGACCTCGCGCTCGGGCAGAGAACCGGCGGCGAGCCTGACATCCAGAGTCACGCCAGAGACGAGTTCCATCACCAGGAAATCCGCGCCGTCCTCAGTACCAAATTCGTAGATCGCACCGATGTTGGGATGGTTCAGGCGGGCGAGCGCCAGAGCCTCTTTGCGAAATCTCTGACGCGTGCGCTCGTCGGGGAGCGTGTGAGCGGGCAGGACCTTGATGGCGACGTCCCGGTCGAGTTGGTCGTCGTGAGCGCGATACACGACGCCCATACCGCCCGCCCCGATTTTCTCGAGCAGGCGGTAATGGGAGAGCTGCTTGGGAATCATGAAGACAGGAGATGCAAAAGGTTTTTTCGGAATGGTAGTCGCAGGTACGCTGCAGGTCAAAAGCTTTGCAGATTGCCGGGCATTGTGGTGGTGTACATGCGCAGAGTGTTCCGGAGTGCTCCAAAATGCGCAAAGTCTTGCGGAGGGGGAGAGTGCCTTAGGAGTAATCCTCAGGAGCATTACGAAAGGGCAGGGGTAGGCGCTGTGTTGCGATTAAGAGATTCTAAACAAGGGATTTACGATCAGTTTCACGAATATGATTCTGTCGTAATTTTTGTTTGCGGCTGAAAGCATAAGTCCCTTATTATCGTAGAGATGGAGAATGCGGGCTGGTCGGGGCGAAAGACTGGCACGAAGTTTGCATCGTATACGGGAAAGACCGGGGGCGGGTAGAGGCCAGATGTCCACGAAAGTCGGCAAGGTCCTTCGATTCATCGCATTGTCAGCTATGGCGGTTGCGCTGGCCAACTTTTGCTGGGCGGCGAGTGTCAACAGTCGGGCGCTAACTGTCAAATCCAAGTCACAAAAAGTGTCAGAAAGCCAACGGGCGCGCCGACGTATGAACCGATTGGCGAAGAGCCGCGGCGTGACGCCCGCGAGCAGGCGTGTGGCTGGACGTCGGCGGCATCGGTATTACGAGCGCTTCTACACCAGTTCGTTCGCGGAAGATATAACGGATGGCGACATCACGGTCGGAGAAGATCCGGTTGTCCGACAGGCAGCGATTGACGCGCTGGGCAACATGAACGGGACCGTGGTCGCGATCGAACCGACCAGTGGACGGGTCCTGGCGATGGTGAATCAGAAGCTGGCGCTTTCGAGCGGCGCACAGCCTTGCTCGACGATTAAAGTCTCGGTGGCACTGGCAGCGCTGAGCGAAAATCTGATCGACAAAGACACGCCCATCGTACTGGGGCGCCGCAGCCGTGTGAATCTTACGGAAGCCATGGCGCGTTCGAACAATGCTTATTTTGAGGCGCTGGGACGCAAGCTGGGATTCGACAAGGTGAGCTACTACGCGCATCAGTTCGGGTTGGGTGAGATGGCGGGGTACAACATCGAGGGCGAACATCTTGGAATTTATCCCGATGCGGAAATTCCCGCCAAGCTGGGCGGAGTGGGGAAGATGTGTTCGTTCGGCGAAGGAGTCTCGATGACTCCGTTGCAGCTGGGAGCGATGATTTCGGCGATTGCGAATGGGGGGACGCTTTATTACATGCAGCATCCCACTTCGGCAGATGAAATTGCCAGCTTTCAGCCGCGGGTAAAGCGCCATCTGGATATCGCGCCGCTCATTCCGGAAATTTCAGATGGCATGGCAAACGCGGTGCTGTATGGGACTGCGCGCAGCGTGCTGTCGAACTTTTCGGAGGAGCAGGTGTTGGGCAAGACAGGAACCTGCTCGCGGGCGGGAACTCGTTATGGTTGGTTTGGTTCCTACGCCAACACCAACGTGGGACGGATTGTGACTGTCGTATTCCTGCAGGGTGGGCGGCCTACATTCGGACCAAAGGCCGCAGAGATTGCGGGACGCATGTATCGGAATCTTTACGACCACAACTTCTTTGCCAGCGGGCCGGCGTTGCCCTCCAGCGCGGCGAATGTTCGGTCGGTAGGTAGTTCGCAATAGGCCATCGTACTTTCAGGGTTTGACCCACGGCATGCGCCGTGGGTTTTGTTTTTGCGGGTTGAGCGACGAGCCTTCAGGGTTTGTTGTCGAGTTTATTATTCCCTCCACCGATTCGAACCCCTGACAAGAAGATTGCCGAAACAGGACAATTCCGTGACAAACGGTCGATCGCTTGGGGACTACCGTCAGCGTGCTCCCAGAGTAGCGCAGCCATACCGCGCAGCAGTTTAGTTCAAAACCAGTCGAGGTATCCGTATGTGGATTTCTGTGGTTCGTCGAGTGATTGTCCCCGTCGCCGGCGTGGCCGTGCTGGTCCCGGGGTTGGCTTTTGCACAGCTGTATCATCGCACTGACCTGACCGCCGATTCGTCGGCGGCTTCTGCATCCGCACCCAACACCGATCAAAATCTTGTCAATTCCTGGGGACTCTCCCGGGGCAGTGGTGGTCCTTGGTGGGTTGCAGATAACGGGACGGGCCTTTCTACCGTCTATAACGCGGCAGGTGCGCCGTTTGTGCCACCTAATGCAACCAAACCGTTGGTTGTCACAATTCCCACGCCTGATGGAACTGGCACTTCGGCGCCTACGGGAGCGGTCTTCAATGCCACCACTGAATTTCAGGCCGGTCCGAACGCGAAGTCAATCTTCCTGTTTGTCACCGAGGATGGAACCATCGCCGGCTGGAATCCGGGGGTGAGTCCCAACGCGGTGATTCTCAAGAATCGTGCTGGCAAGGCGATTTACAAGGGCTGCGCGATTGCCATGGTGAATGGCCATCCGCGGTTCTACGCCGCGAACTTCCAATCGGGGCGAGTGGACGTGTTCGATGGAGGCTTCAGTCTGTTGCATCACGGTGAGGACGAAGACGCCTTCCGGTTTCCGGGTCTCGACCGCAATTGGGCTCCATTCAACGTTCAGAACGTGGGTGGGGACCTGGTGGTGACGTTCGTGCATCGGGCACCGGGAAGCAAAGATGAAGACCATGGTGCGGGTCTCGGCTTTGTGGGTGTATTCGATCCGAGGGGGCGTCTGCTGCTTCGCCTGCAGCATGGACCGTGGTTTAACGCGCCCTGGGGCGCGGCCGCTGCGCCGGGCGACTTCGGCAAATTCTCTCATCGGCTGCTGATCGGGAACTTTGGGGATGGCACCATCCACGGCTTCAATACGTTTACCGGAGAGCACGAAGACATGATGATCGATGACACCACCGGGCAGGCGCTTGTCATCGATGAGTTGTGGGCCATCAGTTTCGGAGGCGGTAGCGTCACCAATGACGGACCGACCAACACGCTGTATTTCACCGCGGGTCCGAACGAGGAAGCCAACGGTCTGCTGGGAACGTTGACTGCGAACTCAGCCGACCAACCAGGTAATAGCCAGTAGGATTGCCAGCCCGAAGGGTGAGCCTCCAGCCGGGTTGCACCCATGAGGGAACCGGCGAGGTGGCGGAGTCGACGATCGGCTCCGCCGCCGTCTCTCAATTCAGCTTTCCACAGATCAGTTGGATTGAGAGAAAGCCGGAACGGCGCACCTCAGGCGCTGAAGCGCGGGCGCATTCCCAACGACTAACGACACAAGGTAACTTGTGCCCTTCCCGTTCTTATCACCAATCAGGATCGTCCGCATCGGGTTCGAGTCCCCAAAAATCTCCTTTGACATCCCCTGCCGCGTCAAGCACCATCGACCCACTATCCCTATGACGCGCACCGTTCTTTTCTTGGCCACTGTGTTTTTTTCGCTGAATATAAGGGCGCAAGATTCACTCGACAAGCTAGCAACCGATTTCTGGAGTTGGCGAACGCAATACCAGCCATTCAACAACGATGACATCCCACGGATCGAACGTCCGGGCGGACTGAAGCGATCATGGTCGGCGGCCGCAGCGGCCAGGCAAAGAGCCGAGTTGGCCGGCTTCGAGGCACGCTGGAAGAAACTGGATGCCACGAAATGGCAGAGGACCCAGCAAGTGGATTATCGGCTGATGGGCTCAGCACTCGCCCGCGTGCATTGGGAACTTGACGTCAATCGTCGGTGGCAACGCGATCCTACCTTCTACATCGACCAGACACTCACGGCGGTGACGGAAACGCTGCTTCCGCCGCCGCCTTTCGACGAGGCGCGGAGCCTGGAACTCGTCGTGCGGCTTCAAAATATTCCGGGCATCCTCGAGGACGCGAAAGCGAATCTCCAGCAGCCGGCTGCTCCTTTCGCGAGGCTTGCGATCGAATTGCTGGCCAACATCGGGCAAGACCTAGAGCTTGTCGTGAAAGAGGTGTCCCCCCTGTTGACCGGCGGCCGGGGCACGGAACTTGCGCCGGCTATGCAGGCCGCGGCTTCGGCCCTGGAGTCCTACAGGACCTGGCTCCAGCAACGGCTGCCGAAGATGACGGAGCACACCGCGGTGGGACGCGAGGCCTACGCATATTTTTTCAACAACGTTGCGCTGTACACCTTCACTCCAGAGCAACTACTCGAACTGTCGCGCCAGGAATGGGCCCGCTCGGTAGCGTTCGAACACATGGAGAGGCAGCGCAACCGGAAGATCCCCGTGCTCAAGATGTTCGCGAACGTCAATGAACAGATCAAGGCCACCACGGAAATGGAAGCGCAGGTGCGCCGTTTCCTGACCGAGCAGGGACTACTCACGATCCCTGCGGGCTTTCCCCACTACACCATTCGTGCCCTGCCCGAATACCTGTCGGTTCTCGGGGATTTCGGAGAACAGGACGATTTCACGGGGCCATCGCGGCTGACCGAAAATTGTATCCGGTGGACGCCGGATCCGTCGGACAGCCTCGGTTATTTTGCGAAATCCAACGCACACGATCCGCGTCCCGATCTGGTGCATGAAGGAGTGCCGGGACACTACCTGCAGCTGTGGCTGGGTTGGCGGAATCCTGATCCAATTCGTCGACGCTACTACGATTCCGGCGCCAATGAGGGCCTGGGTTTCTATGCGGAAGAGATGATGCTGCAGGCCGGGCTATTCGATGATTCTCCCCGTAGTCGCGAGATCGTATACAACTACATGAGGTTGCGTGCGCTGCGGGTGGAGGTCGACGTCAAACTCGCGCTCGGAGAGTTCACGCTCGAACAGGCGGCGAATTACCTGTCGCGGATGGTTCCCATGGATGAGAAAACGGCACATGCCGAGGCGGCGATGTTCGCTACCCAGCCGGGACAGGCCATCTCGTACCAGGCTGGAAAACTGCAGATCACGAAGTTCCTGGCGGAAGCCCGGTTGCGCGCCGGTGACAAGTTCGACCTGCGGGCATTCCATGATTTTGTCTGGAAGAATGGAAATGTTCCCATTGCACTGCAGGAGCGGGAATGGTTCGGGGAGCGGATTCTGGACCCGATTCAGGCACTGGTGGGCAGCCAGAATTAAGGCTGAAAAAGTCAGAGTGCAAACGGGTGTCCTCGTGATAGGCTCACCCTCCAAGATGAGCGATTCCACGCAGGAGCGGAGGTCCGGCACCCGCGTCGCGGCAACGATTCCGGCGACGGTGAAAAGCAGGCAACCGTCACAGGAACTCACGGCGGTTACCCGGGATCTGAACACCAGGGGTGTGTTCTTGTACACCGACCAGCGCATTGCGGAAGGAAGCAAGCTCGAGATTGTGTTGATCCTGCCGGAGGAATTGGGTCTGGGAGAGAAGCAATGGGCCTGCTGCCAGGCGTCGGTGGTTCGGGTTGAGGACGATGGGAGCCACAAGTTCGGGGTGGCGGCAACCATCGATCGACTGGACGTTCTTCCCGAAATTCCTAGCTGAATGCCAATTTGGGATTTTGGAAAACGCTTGGCAAGATTGCCGGTCAGAGTTGAGGCTGTTTCAGCAGGTTGCACTCTTTTTGGTGCAAGGCGGGGTGTCACTGGCTAGTCTTGTCCAAATATTCCAACTAGTTGGCTGGCGGTGGATCGCCGGTACCTTCGCGTCTGGGGGCACAAGATTTTGGTTTCAATGCATCAGCCCAGGTGCAATAATGGGCGGCCTTTGAAGTGCTCTGGCGGTTTTGTTGAAACTGGAAATATCAGGTAGGCCCGGTTATGTGGATCGACAAACTTGCCGGTGGTGTGCTGCGCATAGTCACGCCGATCGGCCCCCGCTACATTGAACTCAGCTTCTGGCAACGGGTGTACTTCCTTTGGATTTTCCGGTATTTCGACAAGTTGCCGCAGCAGGTGCTAAGCGCGCGAGAGCAACGCCTGGTCGACTCGCTATGCGTGGAGCAGAGATTCATCTCCTTGCGCTCGACTGTGGATGAGGCTCCGCTGATCGGGACGCTGGAACGCTTGCCACTGAAGCAGGTAGAGGAAGCGCCGGCGAAGCGTCCAGTGGCCAGCGTAACGGATGCAGCTGCAGCGTCGCCGCTAGTGGCGGATCTGCAGCAGCGGTCATGAGCCATCCGAGGATGCAGATTCTCGGAGGGTGTTCCACGGCTTCCTGTGGTCGCTGTCAGGCCCAGTCGTTTTTGCGTTCCCTCCATTCCGCCGTGTCGTGAATAGGCTGACTTTTGGGGCACGGCAGAGATGGCGACTCCAGCGACATAAAGTCTTCTCCGTTCTGCTACATTAATGGACCATCATTTACTGCTATGGATGCGACTGCCGGAGGGCGCCGTGCGATGCTGCAGATCAGACAGGAGTCGATTGCGCCCGACATTGTGGTGTTGCGCTTGACCGGACGGGTTTCGATGGGGCGGCCATGCCAGGAGATCGAGGCGCAGATCGATGAGTTGATACGGCAGAAATCGACGAAGCTGATTCTCGACTTGAGCGAGGTGCAGCGTGTCGACAGCACCGGCTTCGGAACGATCGTGATGTGCGCCGGAAAGTTCAAGAAGGCAGGCGGAGATTTTCGGGTTGCGGGAGCCAAGGGCATCGTCGAGGAAATTGCCCACACCTCAAATCTTCCCACCATCATTCCGTTTCATGCCACGGTGGAGGATGCCGTGGCTGCGTTTCCTCCGCGAGTCTGAATCTGCTGCGCTGGCTGATGTACTTCCTAGTTCTTTCTACAGAATTTCCCGTATTGCCGGTTCGAAACTGAGCTTTTAGCGTAGTTCCAGACGAAGTGGCGCAGACCCCGCGCCAGGAGATAATTGAACGGGATTCTCCTGACGCGGGGTCTTAATGCGTCCAATTGCATGTGTACATTTCGCGGAGGTGAGAGCAGTGAAGGTAAAGCACAACTGGGTCCAACGTGCAATGCGTCTTTGTACGAGTGCTATCGTAAGCGCAGCCCTTCTCAGTGCCGCCTTCATTTTGATCAGTGCGCCCCGCGCGCAGGCAGATGAGCGGGAAAAGTGTCAGCATCGCATCGAGAAAGCCGAAGCCCGGCTGGATCGGGCCGTCCGCGAACACGGTGAGAACAGCCCGCAGGCGCGCAGCAGCCGTCATGCGCTGAATGAAGAACGCGAGCACTGCTGGAGCGCTTATCACGTCTGGTGGAATGGCGTGGAGCACCGGTGGCACGACGATCGCGATTGGGATCGCGATGACCACGACCGTGATCATGACCGCGATCATGACGACCACCACTGAGGACCTGCGGCTGATGCGCGAGAACCTGTGTCGTCCCTGAAAGGGACTCGTGCTCATTCCGACTTTTTACCCAGCCTTACGTCCGGGGCTATTTTTGGTGCCGTCGCTGCGCGACTCGGAGCGAGGAGTGCCTCCTAACTTAACTAGGAACCTACGAAAACTAGATGCCCGGTGGGGCGGCGGGTTCGATCGGCCCTTGACGCACGATCTTCGACTTCATTTCTTTTCCATCCAATCGTTTCAGAACCAACTTCTTGCCGTCGACCCTAGCGTGCACCAGGTCTCCCGCGCTGAAATCGGTCATCTTGAAATGTTGGTCGACCGGATAGACCGCGGTGTAACTGGTGCCTTCGATGTCAACTGTGACCTCACAACGCAGCTGCTGGCTGGGCACCGACGTAGTCTGAGCTCCTCCCGCCTGAATGGCAACCGGGTGGTTCGCCACCGCGGATGCAGCCAGGGAGCTGGCATCGTGTACGTCGAGCACCTTAGCCAGTTTGAAATCGGCGGCCCAGGCGAGGGAACTCAATAGCAGGAATGCGGCGAGATTCCATTTCATAAAGATATTTTCATTCATGGTGTACGCGATCGTCCACTTCTCGGGGGTCTGGCTGTCGGGGAACCGCAGGACGAGGCAACTCGCCATCGATCCAGACGCTAGCACAACCGCCGCGACCGATTATCGCGTTTTACACTTCTTTACGAAGCGGTAGAAATCAAAGGGAAGACTCGCTTTTCACCGGTGATGTCTTTTCAATTTCGGATCGCATCTTACGCAGACTTTACAAGGGCACTACAAGGTTTTACCTCAGTTCGGGCCGGATTGGCGTTTAATCGCAGCATTGCCCTCCCCCCTGCTCTCGATGCTCAGCCGCCACGATCGATACGGAAGGATCGCATGCGGCATGGGGAGGGCCCCGTCATGAGATTGCCAGAGTTCTACACGTTGAGTGCCATGCTGACTGACCCGCCGATGGCGACGGTCAATCCACAGGAATTTGCTGTTCCAGCGGCACGAGGGAGCGAACCGAGCACACGCCTTCTCCACAGACGCAGGCTTATTGAGGCGGCGGCAGAATTGTTTTCGCGTCAGGGATACAGGAATACCGCCCTGCGCGAGATCGCCACCGCAGCGGGATGTGCCGCGAGCGCGATTCGCCGAGAGTTTAATGGGAAGCTCGGTCTGCTCGAGGAGGTGATTCACGCCTGCGGTGACGGCGATGGAGTGCAAGCCCCGAGCGAGTTGGGAAGACCCGTCTTACAGGAAGACATTTGCCGGCTCATGGTGTGGGAAGTCGATCGCATGCGAGGTCAAAGAAAATGCTTGCTGGCTCTGCTACCGCTAGACAGTTTCGATCCGGTCATCTTGCAGGTCGCAGGGAAGTTAAGCCTCGCGGGAAGTACCCAAGTCCTTCACAAGCGTTTGAGTAAACACGGGGTCGGAGATGCGGAACGAGGGTTTCTCGTATGTTCAATCCAGGCGGTGGGCTTTGCGCTTGGGTGGACAGGGTTTGAGGAAGCAAACTGTGTGATGTTGAAAGTGAAGCAGGTCGCCCGAACGCTGGTTAATGGCCTTGAGCAGTGTGAAGTTCTTAGTTGCTAACTTTCCCGGCGCTGCAAAGTGCGTCCCACCGACAGCGTAATGCGACCGCGCTGGACTATGTAGATTCCGCGCGAAGATTCTCCCTCGGAGAAGAGCACCGCTCCGGTGGGATTGTGGTTGTTAAGGGTGATGGTTTCCAGGATCTGTCAGACTGCAGGAGGCAGATCAACCAAACGCCGTTCGGGCTGCCGTTGTGTTCCGGGGGGTACCGCAGGGGTTGCGTTGCCAGGACTGCCTCCTGCCACAGAGAAGTGCACCCCTGCAGCCAATCGGTGGCCTGCTTTTTGTCGCGAGGTTGGTTATAATTTAACTGCTCTAAAATCAGTAACTTACCTCGACTGTTTCCCAGCGCGGAACCTCGGTGGCTAAAGCCAGATCGCTTTGGATCTTTCGACGCGCCTGACGCGCCCGAAGGCGCCCCTTCAAGTCTTTCCTCGGCAACGGCGATGGATCTGAAGCGGGCCCTTTCGAGCCCGGTTTTGGGTCGTTGCTGCAGATCTGTGTGGCACCACTTTAACCAAGAAGGATCATGAGCCCGGAATATAAACTGGATGTTGGGCTCTACTTATCATCATGGATTTCCAAAGAGGGCGCGAAGCATTTTCTAGAGCGGCGTATGTGTTGATTCTGACCATGTGGGGCGCTGACTGTACTGCCAGTACGGCTGGTGCAACTTCAGCGACCACGATGGCGGGTCCGACGTGGGCGGTTCGTGCCAACCCGTCCAAGTTAGTGAATGGGGCTCCGGTTTTTCTGGAAGTGACACCGCCTGTGCGGTTGAAGTCGTTGACGGGAACCTGGCTGGGGCACGAGATCATTTTCGATCAAGGCGGCGCTCGGACGTGGTTCGCTCTGGCGGGCGTAAGCCTTGAAACCAAACCGGGGAGCTATCCGCTTACGTTGGACGGGGTCACCGTAGCGGGGAATCGGAGCAGCTTTCGGAGGGACTTCACTGTTGGATACGCGAAATATCCAGTCATCCAATTGACCGTCTCCAAGCAATTTACTGAACCGGGTCCCGAGCAATTGCAGGTAATCAAGGAAGACCAGGATCTCAAACACAAGACGTTTAGCGCGACGACACCGGAACGCGAATGGTCCGGCAGGTTTGCTCCACCGGTGGATGCGCCGACTTCTGATGTCTTCGGTACCAGGCGCGTCTTCAACGGAGCCACCAAAAGTGTGCACCAGGGCCTCGACTATCGCGTACGGCCCGGCACGCAGGTGGCGGCCGTGAATGGCGGCACCGTGATCCTGGCTCGACCGCTTTATTTCGAGGGAAACTGCGTGGTGCTGGATCACGGGCAGGGGTTGTTGAGTCTTTACTTACACCTTTCCGAGATCAAGGTGAAGGAAGGGGAGCGCGTCACACGGGGTCAGTTACTGGGTTTGAGCGGGGCCACGGGACGCGCGACCGGGCCACATCTGCATATTGCCGTGCGCTGGCAAGGGGTCTACTTGAATCCCGCGGCGCTGCTTAGCCTGCACCTGCCTGAGTCGCAGGCGAAGAATTTGCTACCAGCGCAATAGTCAAGGGCGCGGCGCTTGATGCCTCGGAGACATGCCGCGGGCCGGAGCTGCTGTCTTCACGGAATCCTTCAAATCAAGATTACGGATGAGCCGATGAAGGTAGTTGGGATGGACTCCGAGCAAGCGCGCAGCTTCGGTGTAGTTTCCGCGAGCCTCTTCCAGAGCATTCTGAATCAGACGCTTTTTTAATTCCTTGACCGAGGCGTGATACTTCGCCTCGTGCATGCCGGGAGCAGGCGCGCGCTCGAGCAACGACTCCGGTAGATCTTCCAGCAGAATGTCATCGGATGTGCCCAGCACCAGGGCGCGCTCGATGACGTTCTCCAGTTCCCGCACGTTGCCGGGCCACGGATGTCGCAGCATCGCCGTTTGGGCCCGCCGCGTAAGACCCGAAATTTTCTTGCCGTAGGCATCGTTGTATTTTTTCAGGAAAAACTGCATCAGCAGGGGAATGTCTTCGAGCCGCTCCGCCAGGGACGGGATTCGAATCTGAATCGAGCTTAACCGGTAGAACAAATCCTCGCGAAATCGCCCCGCCAGGACCTCCGCGCGCAGTTCGCGGTTCGTCGCCGCGATCAATCGCACGTTCACGTGCCGGACTTCCGGCGAGCCGACGCGCTGTATCTCGCGGTTCTGAATCACGCGCAGCAGCTTCGCCTGCATCGAAAGCGAAGTTTCGCCGACCTCGTCCAGAAAGACCGTCCCGCCGTTGGCGTATTCAAACAGTCCGGGCCGCGTGTCCGTTGCTCCGGTAAATGAGCCGCGAACGTGGCCGAACAGCTGGCTCTCGAGCAGCGTATCCACCAGCGCCGAGCAATTGCAGACCGCCAGCTTCTGCTGGCTTACCGGACTGATTTGGTGAATCGCCCGCGCTACAATCTCTTTTCCGGCGCCGGTCGGCCCCGTCAGCAGCACGTTCGAGTAGTGCCGCGCCACTTTCCGCGCGAAGTCGAATACTTCCAGCATCGCCGGGCTTTTCCCGACAATTCCGTGGAATTCGAGGTCGCGCAGCAGTTGTTCTTCGAGGGCTCTCACCCGACGGCGCTGGTCGTACAACGCCGCGGCTTCTTCCAGCGTTCGCTTCATCCGTACCTGATCGATCGGTTTCGGCAAAAAGTCTGTCGCGCCTCGCCGGATGGCATCCAGCGCGGAGTCCAGTGTGTAGTCACCGGTCATGATGATGACGTGTACGCCGGGATCGCAACGCAGCGCTTCATCGAGAAATTCGTAGCCATTCATGCCCGGCATGTGTACGTCCGCGAAGACCATGCGGCAACGGCCGGATCGAATCAGCTGCAGCGCCTCGTCCGGATCGGATGTCGGAATCGCTTCGTACCCGAGTATCCCCACCTGCTCGGTCAGAAGCTCGAGCTGCGCGGGGTCATCGTCCAAAATGCAGGGAGTCAGAGTCGCCTTGGGCGACACTATTTCTATTGCCTTCGTCGTTGCGTGTGCCATACAGAACCGCGTCGCACGTTTTCTTCCATCGGCTCTTCTTCGAAATTTTCTGACCGGCATGCCCACGTTCCGGGCCTGTCGCCCGCAAATTGCGGCAAATGGAAGACTTGTGTTGGAACAAATAATCCGGAATTCGCGCGCGTCTGTTCGGAATAATTGATTAGGCGTAACTAATCGGCGGCCAGCCACGCCGCTGTTCCGAAATGGTGCGGACCACCATCCCGCTTTCCCAGAACGGAAGCCACACGATTAAGAGTTGTCTCAGAAAAATTGCGGCATCAGGAGCGTTCGCACAACAAAATCCTGAATCGGCGGGTATACGCGCGGGAAAACCAAAAGCGCGATTACCAATCCAAATAGTCCAAAACTCCCACCGCGCAGCCAATCCAGATACCGCCGCGCCGTCGAATCGCTCATGAAAATCATGATCGCGGCACTGCCGTCAAGCGGCGGCGCGGGCACGAGATTAAAAAGTCCCAGCAACAGGTTCAGCGAAAACATGATCCACACCACTTGCTCCGCGAAAGGGCTCCAGCTGTGATTTCGAAATAAATCAAAGTGTCTTCCCACCTGCACGCCGAGGACTGCCAGGAACATCAGCGTAAAATTCGCCGCGGGCCCCGCCATTGCCATCAGCGCTGACTTCTTCGGAAATTTCCATTCCCACTCCGGATCGAACGGCGCGCTCGCCCAGCCGAACAGGGAATTGCCGCCCGAGATCAGCACGGAAGCAATCGGCACGAGAACCATTCCCCAAGGCTCCCGTTGAATGTGTGGCACGGGATTCAGCGTCACCTGGCCGCCGCGCGCCGCCGTTTCATCTCCCTGCAATTTTGCCGCAAGCGCGTGCGCCGCTTCGTGGCAGGTGGTGGAAAAAAGAAAGGCGACGTACCAGATAAATGCTTTGACGATGACTTCCGGCGTGATCTCGAACATGCGGCTCCGTCGCTTGGATTATGCTCAATCAGGGTAGAGGCACCGCCACCTCATTGCAAGCCGCGCATTCTCTCGCCGGAGCAGTTCGATGCAACCGGGAAGCCGCTCGGACCGCAGGGTATCGCAGCCGGACTGGCGATATGCCGTCCGTCCACTAGTCCGTCACCAGAGCAGTTTTAGCCCAAATTGCACCTGCCGCGATGTCGTCGTTGTGCTCGTAATCACGCCCGCGGTAGGCGAAATGCCGGAAGGAGTAAACGCCACTTCATTTGGCATATTGAAGTTCGCCCGGTTAAGCAAATTGAAAATCTCGGCGCGGAATTGCAAATTCAGCCGCTCGCTCAGCCGGGTATTTTTCAGCGCGGAAAAA
>Ga0137418_10001153_pt1 | contig 24290 bp, 20 predicted proteins | sample CZODoug3_1_2_16f_FD_122242 | JGI IMG/M metagenome (GOLD analysis project Ga0137418, IMG submission 122242) | Vadose zone soil fungal communities from Angelo Coast Range Reserve, California, USA - CZODoug3_1_2_16fungal (Hybrid Assembly) | ecosystem: Environmental > Terrestrial > Soil > Vadose...
CCTAACATCCTTGCCGTGCCGACTGGAATCGAGGAGCACAACAAATATGCCTTCGATTTCATAGAAGCCAATCGGCTGATCAAAGCGACGCTGACCTTCGTGAAGGGCAGCGTGGCTTTGATCCGGCGAGTCGCCTCGATGAAATCGACGGCATAGTTGTTGTGCTCCTCGATTCCAGTCGCCACGGTAAGGATGTTCGGATCGAAGATGATGTCGTGCGGCGGAAAGCCGGCATCTTGAGTCAGGATGCGATATGCGCGGGTGCAGATTTCAACCTTACGGTCGGCCGTGGCCGCCTGGCCCTTTTCATCGAAGGCCATGACGACGACGGCCGCGCCATAGCGTCGAATTCGGCGCGCCTGGTCCTTGAAGACTTCCTCGCCCTCCTTCAGGCTGATCGAATTGACGATGCCTTTGCCTTGAATGCATTTCAGGCCGGCCTCGATGACCGGCCACCTGGAGCTGTCCACCATGATCGGAACGCGGGCTATGTCCGGTTCCGCCGCGATGAGGTTCAGAAAACGCGTCATCGCGGCCTCGGAGTCGAGCAGTCCTTCGTCCATGTTGACGTCGATGACTTGCGCGCCGCCCTCGATTTGCTCTCGAGCGACGCTGAGAGCCTCGTCATATTGGCCGCCGAGGATCAGCTTCGAAAACTTCGGAGACCCCGTCACGTTGGTGCGTTCGCCGATGTTCAGGAAACTCATCTCCGGGCGCAAGGTCAGCGGCTCGAGCCCGCTCAGCCGCGTATGCGGCTCGACCTGCGGACGGATTCGGGGTTTCAATCCGTGAACCGACTCCTCGATCGCCTGAATATGCTCCGGGGTTGTCCCGCAGCATCCGCCGACAATGTTCACCCACCCGCTTGCGGCAAAATCGCGCAGCACGGCGGCGGTTTCGTGGGCGGTTTCGTCGTAACCGCCGAAAGCGTTCGGCAGGCCCGCGTTCGGATGGCAACTAAGAAACACCGGCGCGACGCGCGAAAGCTCCTCGATATAAGGACGCATCTGTTGACCGCCAAGCGCGCAATTGATGCCCACCGACAGAAGCCTGGCATGCGACACCGAGTTCCAGAAGGCTTCGATCGTCTGTCCCGAAAGCGTGCGGCCGCTGTTATCGGTGATTGTGACTGAGGCCATCAAGGGGACGCGGTGGCCGGTTTCCAGAAAATACTTTTCGAAGGCATAGAGCGCGGCTTTCCCGTTGATGGTATCGAAGATCGTTTCAGCCAGGAGAAGATCAACGCCGCCGTCCATCAGGCCGCTCGTCTGGTCGTAGTAGGCAGCGACGAGCGCATCGAAGGTTGCCGCCCGGAATGCGGGATTGTTGACATCCGGCGACATCGACGCGGTGCGATTTGTGGGTCCCACTGAGCCTGCAACGAATTTTGGCTGCCCCGGATTTCGCATCATGAACTCGTCCGCAACGCTGCGCGCGAGTTTCGCCGCCGCAAAGTTCAACTCATAAACCATCGATTGCATCTTGTAGTCGGACATCGAGATGGCATTCGAGTTGAATGTGTTGGTTTCGATGATGTCCGCGCCGGCTTCCAGATACTGCCGATGGATGTTCTTGATGATTCCGGGCTGGGTCAGCGACAGCAGGTCGATGTTTCCTCTGAGGTCGGCCGGATGATCGGTGAAGCGGCCGCGATAGGCCTCCTCATCGAGCTTCAAGGCCTGGACCATCGTTCCGATCGGCCCGTCGAGGATGACGATCCGGTCGCGGAGCAGGCGTTCAATTCCTTCAGCGGAGTTTCTGCGTTGTGTCATCGCTACATACTCTTGTATATTCTCCGCCCAAATGACCGACCTGGCGAAACGGTTGTGTGATCAGATTCGAAAACAAGGGAAAAATCGAGGTCTTCTGATCGCCTTCGAAGGACCGGACGGCTCGGGCAAAACGACACAGCGAAAGCTATTTAAGGACTGGCTCATCGGTGAAGGGTACGACGTCACCACCACCAAGTGGAATTCATCGAAGCTGATCAAGCCTATCATCAAGGCCCGCAAAAATGCCCGCTCGATCAATCAGGAAGAATTCTGCCTGCTGCATGCCGCCGATTTCCGCCATCGTCTGGAGAACGAAGTCATTCCGGCGCTGGTCCAGGGCAAGATGGTCGTAGCAGACAGATTTCTCTTCACGGCGCTGGCGCGTGATGCCGCTCGCGGCCTGGAGTTGGATTGGCTGCTCCACATTTACTCGCCGTTGTATTGGCCGGACATCGTCTTCTATTTTTCGGTCTCGCCGGAGACGAGCGGCAAGCGCATTGCGGCGACCCGCTCGCCGAAGTATTACGAGTCGGGTCAGGATGTGACCAGGATCGACGACCCGTTTCAGAGCTATCATCAGTTCATCAGCCGTGTCATTCAGGAATACGAGGCACTGGCCGTGATCTTCAAGTTCATCAAGATCGACGCCGAGGCTCCGATTTACGACCAGCACATCACCCTCAGGCGCCTGTTTCAGAAATCGCGCGAACGTCCGTGGCCCGAGTGGAATGAGGAAGCCATCTGCGACTGGGCGCGAACGGCGCCGCAGGCTTGCGAGGTGGTCGTTGGCCACTAGTGTCCCGTCAACGGGCCAGCTTTTCAGCCTTGATGTGATCGATGGACGGGACGTGGTGCCCGCAGCAAAGAAAGTCCTTAAACAACACCGCGGGCAGAATGGCATCTCCACGTGGGATTCGTCTTCAATCTTTTTCGAAATGCATGGCCTGGAGGTCGGCGAGCATCCTTCTCCCCGAACGCTCGTGCTGTTGTACGCGGCGGATATTTTCTTCCGCTTGCGCTGGCAGATTCTTCCGGCTCTCGAACAAGGGAAATGCGTGGTCGCGGTGCCTTACCTGGAAACCGGTTTCGCTTTCGGCGCCCTCGCCGGGTTGCCCAAAAGGTGGCTCACGGAAGTTTTTCGTTTCGCACCCAAAGCCGCCGTCAGCTACCGGCTGAACGGATCTTCCGCAAAGCTCGGCCCCCCAACTGCCGGATTCATCGAATTCTGTTCCAATACCCTGAACGAGGATCTCCGGCCGAAATTCGCCGACTACTTCGACGATCTCGAACGCCGCGGCCGCTGCCGTTCGCTATAGCCGAAGTGCCTTTGTGTCTTTGTGTCTTTGTGTTGAAATGTACCTGCCCTTCGCCTCTTCCCACCAATGAGAGGTTTATGAACCACAAAGACACAAAGGCACAAAGGCATTTCGTCCCGGAGAACGTCAATCGCGCTTCCAGAGTGGTCGTCGATGCAGCGTTTGCGGTGCATTCGCAACTTGGTCCGGGACTATTGGAGAGCGTCTACGAAAAATGTCTCGCGCACGCAATACGAAGAAGGGGATTGTTCGTGCAGCGACAGGTGCTGCTGCCAATCGAATTCGAAGAACTGCAAATCAACTCCGGTCTTAGGTTGGACATGCTTGTGGATAACTGTCTGGTCGTTGAAGTTAAGGCAGCCGAAGTAGTTTTGCCAGTGCACAAGGCGCAGCTCTTGACCTACCTGAAGTTATCTGGTCACCGACTGGGGCTACTGATCAATTTCAATGTGCCACTAGTGCGGCATGGCATCACCCGAATGGCCTGTTAACCCTGGACTGAGGTGACGGCTGTACCGTTGGGGGTGGTTACTTTGACGGTGATGTTTCCGTCTACGGTGAAAGGAAGCTGGGCGAAGACCTGGGTGTTGGAAACGTAAACGAGGGAAAGGGGACGATCGTTGATCGTGACGCTTGTGCCGAACATTTCGTCGGGAAGCGCAGAACTGCAGAAAGTGGATTCCTCGGTCGAAAGGGAACGGCCCACTATCCGCACGAGCGCTCCGGCAACCGGCGCGGGTTGGAACGAGACAGGTTTAATGTTCGGGTCGTCCGTGAACATCGGTCTCGGGGTCAAAGTGGTAGTTTCGATCTCGGTTCCATCGTAACGAATCGCATGCACGTCCATGCGGGACCCACGCACTTCGACCCGCAGGTAGTGGTGCTCGGATTCACCGAAGGCCACTTCGGGCCGCCTGTAAACCGGATAAAGAAGCGCTCCGCCCCCGCCGGCCACGAAATAATTGATTCCTGCGTTGGGAGCAACGATGTTTCCCTTTCTCATCGGATGGCTTCGCTGGTAGCTGTGCTCGTGTCCGCTTAAAACCACCTGAACCCCGTAGGTTTCCAGAATTGGAACCACCTGTTCGCGAATCAGGCGGCATGCGCCGTCATTTTGGTTCGGTCCTCCCGCGTAGGGCGGATGGTGAAAGTAAACAACGCGCCAGAACTGCCGAGTGGTCTGCAGGTCGTTATTCAGCCAGCGCAACATCTGGCCGGCACCGGATGCGGCGCGTTCCAGCGGAAGATTGGAATCCAGCGAGACAAAGTGAACGTTGCCCCAATCATAGGAATAGTAACGGCCTCGCTCGGCCACGGGTACGCTGTCGCTCGGAAGGCTGTGGACGGCCAGATAGGGTAATGCACCTTGGACGTTGTAATCATGATTCCCGGGGGCGGGGAAAAACGGTACTGATCCCATCGAGGCGTAGTAGTAGTTGAAATGATTTCGCCCGTATAACTCATGGGTGCCATCCGGGTAGACAACATCGCCGACATGGACCACCATCGACGGCTTTTCGGCCAGCAGTTGCCGCGCAATAAGGTACTGATGTTCCGAGTTTCCGAGACCGCTGTCGCCGACTCCGCTGTCACCCAGGACACAAAAATTGAAGGGTCCAGGTCCTGCAGTTCGAAAACGAAGATCCCCACCACCCAGCACTGTCGCGCCGCTGACGAAGGCGTTGTAGAAATACTCGGTATTGGGACTCAAACCCGTGAGTGTCGCCTGATACAGCGTGTAAGGCACAGGTAAGCCGGTTTCTGCAGGTCTGAATGTGCGGCTCCTGGCAGGAGCTCCCCGGTAGCTCACTCCATCCGACGTGTAACGCAGGCTGCCGACACCATTTTCCAGCGTTGCCCAAAGTATCGTGGCCTTATTGTTCTGGACGTTCTGGACGTAAGGAAAGCGGGTCGGTGAAATTTCGGACGGGACCGCATCGGACGGGACCGCATCAGACGAGACCTGATCAGACTGGACCGGATCGAGTCCATATCGAACCCAGTTCTGAGTTGCCGTCGCGAAACCTAATGCTGCGAGGAATCGCCTTCGATTCATTGAGTCGTCACGTCCAGTGGTTGACCCGTTTGGGAAAAATATCGAATCATTCCGGCCGAAGTCTGTCCTGCATAACCGCTGAAAAGTATGAACTGCGTTGTGTAACCGCCCCCATATGCGAAGTGTGGAAATAGCAATTCACTAGCCGTCGGGCTGCTATTCTCTAACACAGGCGGAGTTGTTGTAACAAGAAAATCGCCACGTTCGTTATAGCGCCCCCGCAGTCCAACCATGGAAATCCCGCCGGATGAAGCAGTTGAGGCTCTTAGCACCCCCTGAAAAGGCACCGGCAACGAAACGAAACCTGGTATTTCGCTCAGGAACAGGCCGGTCTGGCCGTTCGACGGAATGGTGATGCCACCGCTGAGTCCCGTCGGGGTACCTGCCAGGGTGGTGAGCTCGAAATTCACGATGGCCGGCGTGCTCGACAGATTCACCACGGCAAGTCCGGTCTGCAAACCCCCGGTTCCGGTCTCGACGTACATTCGGAACGCATTCCCCGAGGAAATTGTCGGGACGCCCGCTTCGCTTACGGTAAACCCATCCTTCTTGAATGAAAAAATCGCAAAGGCTTCCGGCAATCGATCACTGGTCACCACGCGCGCAGATCCGACCTGGATGCTCGTTCCAACACCTGCGGTCCGCAGGCGCACAGAGCTGCGCGGAGCGATGGTATAGGCAAACGAGCTATTCGTTTGGCCGCCGATCGAGACGGTTACGGGCTGTGCCGGAGCCGTCAGCGTTCCCTGACTGAAAAACTGAACGCTCCCGCTGATCGACTGATCGGAAGGATTTACCAGCACGATTTGAGACGTCCACCCCCCTCCATCTGCGAAGTGCGGAAGAACGGAGGCAGGTGACGGATTGGACATGTCCACGACCGGCAGCGTTGTGATGAGGAACTCCGATCGCTCATTACTGAATCCTCGTATTGCCACAACAGCCACAGGCACGGACGACGTGAAGGTAAGCGAACCGAAAAGAGAGGCGCCGCCGTTGAAGGGAGCCTCGTTCAGGAAATGAGCGGTCTGGCCATATGCGGCAATCGTGGTGCTGCCTTGATCGAAGTTATTGCCGGACGAGTCCGTGAAATAAAAGCTGATGCTCGCATCCTGTCCGTTTGGATTCGCGATCGCCAGCCCCGTATTCACGGGACCATTCACTTCCGCAAAGATCCGCCCCGATTGTACGAGCCCTGCTGCAGGAACCGAAGCCTCGGTGACGAGCACATTGTTCTGCCGGAAGCCGAAGATTGCCATACCGGCCGGAGTTGTATTGCTGATGGCCGGTTGAATTCGCGCATAACCGACGACAGGTATGCTCGCTGTTCCCTTGCTCAGGAAAGAAGATCCGCCCCGATCGGAAATCGTGAAGGACTGCTGGCCGCCGGTCACTGCCGCGATCTGGGACGCGACCGTGTCGCTTCGCGTCCGCGCAAATACAGTTATGAAGGCGACCTCGGCATCGAATTGGGCATTCGTGCAGGGCCTCAGTGCGCCGGTATGTCCGGGATCGCACTCTTTGTTCGTATCCAGATATGCCGCATCACGGGTCAGCGCATAAACCCGGCCGATCTCTTTTTCCATCCATCCTCCGGCGCCGCCGGCCAGGCTTCGGGCGCGCGATAAGGCGTCCACAAACATCGCCTTGAGACCGGGTACTGCAAGGGTTCTACGCATGAGAACGTTTTCATTGGTGTTTTGCCAGACGGACCGGTCCTGCGCGTCGAAAGCGTTGCTCTTATCCCAGGGTATGAATTGAAAGCGAGTCGTGTTGACGAACTGGTAGAGATAGAAATTATTGACTCCGTAGTCGCCGAGAATCCCGTCCTGTTCGGCAAGAAAAGCTTCGGCCGCGATCTCCGTCAGGAATGGATTGAAGTTGAGATACGGCGCCATTGCCGATGTGAAGCTGGCATCGGGCGCTTGATTGATGGTGCGAACCAGCGCCTCAATGGCAGCGGAATTCGGGTTGTCTTCGTGCGTTTCGGGCTTGAAAGGCTTCGGGACGTAGAGCGCGGGATTCGAACCTTTGTATTCGAATAACCAGGGCTTATCGCCGGGATTATAGTCGTACTGGTAAAGGTAGCCACCGTCTTCGCCAAAGTGTTCGTTGAGGAAAGTTTTGTCCGGGGATTCGACGACGGTGTAGAGACCCAGGTATGCGCCGTTAACGTACAGTTTGGTGAACGCTTCGCGCATTGCTGGCAGCCCCATGCGCCGCATCAATCCCATCGCGATGAATTCGTGCATCATGGACGCGTCCTGCGTGTTGTTGCGAAGGATGAACGATTTCAAACCCGCGAACTTCTGCTTTGAGTCGTAGCGGTCGAAGTCCACACGGAGGCCGGGTTTGAGAGAACTGCGGCTTCCTGTGCCTCTGGAGCGGATGCCGATTTGAGGTATCGCCACATCCTGACCCTTGAACCGCCAGGTCATATCGGATGGGTAGTATGTATTGTCCAGGAAGTTTGCTTTCAGCTTCTCCCAGTCGGCGGGAAAGATATCGAGCCGGATTTCTTGCAGGATCGTGTCGTTGAAGAAATCATCAGCCGTCTGGGCGGACAGGGAAATTGAAAAGGAAAGGAATGAAACCAGGAGGCAGAAATTCCGCATCACATCACAAATTGCAGCCGCAGGAGACCCATCCAATAATCAGCGCGGCCGGAAATCGGACTGCGTTGAAGGTCCTCGAGCCTGTCGTGGATACCATTCACCTGAATTTTAACGAAGTTGTTCAAATACCAGTTCACGCCTGCCGTCCACACGCGATCGCTGTTGGCGAGAATGTTCGAAGCCCGCGGAGTTCGCGAAGGCGCTCCGATATGCTCGCTGCTGCCGAATCGAAGTTGCTCGTAACGGGCGGCCAGTTCGATGGCGCCCATACCGCCGGCGACAAATAATGGACGCCGGGGCTCGATACCGTTGGCCTTTTTCTCACCCGTGATCACCCATGTCCCGGTGACGTACCAGCCTCTTGAAATGAGGAAAGGCAAATCGGTTCCCCGGATGCTTTGTCCGGATCGCTCGTCGCGAGCGTGAATGAATTCGCTCTTTACTGAAAACGGTCCGGGACTCCAGTTCAGTTCCGTGCCAAGACGGAAGCGCGTGCCGCGGACGTTCGAGCGATGAAAGAAAGTTTTGCCGGAGGCCGTATGCCCGCGCATGCCGTTCAGTCCTTCGGGGATTCCGCCCGAGGTTCCGGCAATCCCAAGTTCAAGATCCTTCAGAATTTTCGGAGTCCGCAGGAGCCGCAGGGGCGCCCCCGTCACACGTGCGGCGTAGGTGCGCTGGGCGATGGTTTCTGTCTCAGCTGCCAGTGCGTCTTCGTGCTCGCCACCGTGCCCGAAGACGCCGACTTCGTAGTTGAGCCCTCTTTGGAAGAACCGGCCGTGAAGCGATGCGCCGATGTCGCGACCGGGCGCCAGATCGTCGGCTACGCGGGAGCGCAGGACGAAATCGAGGTTATGAGTGCCGGTCAACTGCTCCATGCTGAATGGGATCTTGAATTTTCCAACCTGAAACTGGAAGTTTCGAAAATACCGAAAGTTCAACTTGACGTCGCGCCAGGGCGTAACGGTAGTCCGGCCGCCGAAAGAATCTCGAAATTCCCGCTCGACTTCATATTCGAACTCTTTGAGGAAAGTGCCCTCCAGTCCGAAACGCACGCGCTGCATGTCGAACTGGCCTTCGTCGGTTGTAAGGTCGGGAGAAAAAGCGCGAAAATCGCCCTGAACCTTTGCGCGAAAGTCGATGCGCAGAATCCGGCCGAAGCGCAGCGACGGTTTGTCTTTGAACACGAGGCGGACGCCCGAGTTTTTGTCTGTCGTCTCGTCTTGAGCGGACAGCGGCAGGCAGATGAGAACGCTGAGAAGGAAGCTATGCGCCCACCGTAGAATAAATCTCATCTTCATCCTCATCTTCATCGTCATCCGTACGTACGTGAGTTTCTGATGAAAGGCTCATGAGATTGGACCCGTCGGCGGCCAGGCTATCAAAGAAATCGTTCAGTTCGTTGATGTTCTCCCGATCGCGAACGACAATTGCCACTTCCCGGCGAGAGTCGAGACTCGGCGGCGACAGGTGAATGCTGCCCAGGGCTGCAACACCGTTATCCACAAGAATCATCCTGCCATGGGATATGAGGCCGCCCATCGGTCCCTGCCCCAAGACCTGAACGAGAACACCCTCTTTTTGCTTCTCGAGAAGTAGAGAAACCATTCTCGGATCGATGACCCGGTGATCGATGATCCGGATACTCGCTTTGGCTCCGGCAAGCAAATGAGTGATCCGCTGCCGGGCATGATCGGGCCCCACGATCAGTCGATCCGTCAGCTCGGGCAGCGGCGATGCCGGTTGTCCGTAATCGTTGTCAAAGATGATGTTCAGACCCGATACAACCGCCGGATCTTCGCTGAACACCATAAAGTCGCAGGTGCTCTCGAAACATTTCCGCGTGAAATTCAGCGAACTGACCAGCGCGCGCCCGTCGTCGGCGATGACGTACTTTGCGTGGTATTTCATCAACGGGCCGTCATACCGGTGCACGGTTGCGCCCGTGCTTTCCAGCAGCGCACCCAGTTCTTTCAACCGCTGTTTCCAGCCGCGTGCCCGTTGCGTGATCAACACGCGAACCAATACGTTTCGCTTTACTGCAGCGGCAACTTCGTCGATCACGGCCAGGTCGTCGCAGCGGAACATGGAGAGAGTGAGGAAGCGCTGAGAGGAGCGCATGAGTTCAAGCACGGCGTTCCGGCGTGCGGCAGGTGCAAGAATCAGGTGGTCCATTGTTGTTCTTTAGAAAAAGCGGGCAAGTATAGCATTTCCGAAGGAGTGCTGGTGGGCCCAAATCAACGCGGACTAAAGCCCGCGACTACATTGAAGCCGAAGTTGATCCCATGTATGTAGTCGCGGGCTTTAGCCCGCGGTCCTTCTACAAAAGCCTACGGCAAAGGGGGCGGCGCGTACGTAATTCCCGGCACGAGTTTGCCGGGGGCCACATTTGCAAGGATCAGCAGGCTGCGGCTGAAGAACACCTCCGTCCCGTAAATCGGGCCATCCGATCGGACGAAGATGTATCCTCCATCCGTCGTACGCGTCTGGGTCTGTGGCACCCATTCGCTCAGCAGCTTTGCCATCTTTGTGGAGCCTTTCAACTCAAAACGGGCGCCGCCGATCAGCAAGCCGTCCGGATTGAGCGCGAAAACCTCCACGTTTACGCTTCTGACACCGGGATTCAGCAGAGCCAGCCCGGTCCACCACGGGGGCAAGTCGGCGATATGGGCAAACAGCAGGTTCGTCTGAGCTTCCCCTTGCCCGGCCGTCACCGCTACTCCTCCGGCCACAGTCTCGGCGTAAGCGACAAAGCCCGCAATGGGGAGAGTTCCGGTCACCTTCGCCCATCCGCTTTGATAACCGGCCGGCAAGCCGAAGAGCATTCGTGCATTGCTGCGAATGGCGCCGTTGGGCGGAAGGGAAAACATGACGGACTTCGTTGTAACCCCGTCCTCAGCAGTGAATGTGAGGGTTACGTCGTTCGGGGCGCTCGTGCTGAGATTCGTGATGCCTATTACGCTCGTCCAGTTTGCGCCACCCAGCGTTCCATCAACAACCTGTGGAAAATTGAGGTTCGTCAAAGTCTGCGAGGAAGGCACGGCATTCGCGACCGCCCAGGACGGACCGGCGATAAAGTTGCGGACAATCACCAGGGCCGCAAAAGGGTTCACGCACGTCACCCTGAGGTGCGTTGCAGTGGCAAGATTCAGAGAAGGAAACAGCGTTGATGTTTCCGATTTGAAGAAGCCCTTGGGTGGGATGACCTGTACTACGGCCGGGGCGAGCTGAAGTCCGTCTTCGCCATACACGCGCACTTGTGCCACGACAGGGTTCATGCTGCCGGTATTTGCCACGTGGAGTTCAGACTGCGGAGTGACAATCGGTACGACCAGATCGGGCGAGGAAACGGCGGCATCGGCGCCATCCATGAATGTGGTCCAGTCTCCGGCCATCCAGAAGCCCTGCAGTCCCAGCGCCGGACTGGTAGCCTCAACCCACCCGGTATTCGCCGCGTCTGGAAACAGGTCGCTTCCAAGCTTCGCCAACTGCCCGCGCGCCGGGACCGTCCGCGTCGTCGCGTTTTCGACCGTACCATCGGCCCTGTACAAGGTGAAGGTAACGGCCGCATCAACAGCGGAAGGGTTCACTACGGCAAAACCGCTGGTGCTGAGTTCCGATGGCTGAATGGCCCTGGGAAAACTGAGCGTTGACTGGCTGTCGACGAATGCGGGCAAAACCAGGATCGTGATAAAGACAAGAACGGCTCGTTTCAATCCCACTTTCGCGCACATGTTTAACACAAAGACTCCAAGGGCACAAAGACACAAAGAATTGACGTCAAAAAATCGGTGGAATGCAGGTCGCTGTTGGCGGAAGAATAGCAATCATGATCAATACAATGCCGTCCGTTAAAGAGATGAAGCAAGCGTACCTTCAAAAAGATCCGTCCTATGACGGGATTTTCTTCCTGGGCGTTCGCACCACCGGGATATTCTGCCGTCCATCGTGCCCTGCCAGAAAACCGCTGCCCGAGAATGTAAATTACTTTTCGAGCGTGCGCGAAGCCGTTTTCGCAGGCTACAGGCCCTGCAAGCGATGCCGTCCACTGGATACAGACGGCCGGCCGCCGGATTGGGTGGGTCGGCTGTTGAACTTCGTCGACAAAAAAGAAGAAAGAATCAGGGATTCCGAAGTACGCCAATTCGGAATTGATCCCTTTCGCGTGCGCCGCTACTTTCAAAAACACTACGGTATGACATTTCAGGCATACTGCAGGGCAAGGCGTATGGGTGACGCTTTGGATCAACTCCGCCGGGGAGCCAGCCTCGATGACGTGGCGCTGGGGAACGGCTACGAGTCGCACAGCGGATTCAGAGACGCCTTCACCCGCACTTTCGGACGGCCTCCAGGCACAAGCCGGGGCACCGACTGTATTGTTGTTACGTGGATCGAGAGCCCTCTTGGTCCGATCGTTGCCGCAGCGAACGACGACGGAGTTTGTTTGCTCGAGTTCACCGACCGCCGAATGCTGGAAACACAATTCCGCACACTCCGGAAGGTCTTCTCCTCTGCGATCGTGCCGGGGGAGAACTCGCACCTGAATCAACTCCAGAAAGAGCTTCGGGAATACTTCGCCGGCTCTCTCCGGGAGTTTTCAGTGCCGCTGCTCTATCCGGGTACGCCTTTTCAGAGCCGCGTATGGAACGAATTGCTGCGCATACCATACGGCGAAACCCGTTCATATGAGGACCTGGCTCGCCGCCTGGGCTCTTCGGGCGCGCAGCGGGCCGTCGGCCATGCAAACGGCTCGAATCGGATCGCCATCGTCATTCCATGCCACCGCGTGGTTAACAAAGACGGCAAGCTTGGTGGCTATGGCGGGGGTCTGTGGAGAAAACAGTTCCTCCTCGATTTGGAAAAGGGTAAGCGGCGGCTCCTGGACTAGGCATTAAACACAAAGACACAAAGGGCACAAAGACACAAAGAAAGGCCGCATCAAATAATCTTTTGTTTGCGGCCTTTCTTTGTGTCTTTGTGCCCTTTGTGTCTTTGTGTTTAATGCCTACTTCCTTGTGCTGCCACCCTCGCGCTTGACCGTTTTCAGCACGACCGGCGCTCCGGCGAAATTGTCCAGGGCGATCGTCTTTGCTGCACTGTCAGGAACCACCTTGGCGAGCACAGAAGCCTTGCCTTCACCTATTCCCTGGCGGTTGAATCGCAGCTCGATGACGCTGAACGAATACGAAGTCGCAGCCGAAGGATTGGGGGCTTTCCAGATGCGCGGATCCCATGAGCCAAGGGAGCGGTCTGTCGCAATAATGATGCGTTCGCTGCCATCCGGTGTTGTGAGATGGTGGGCATAACGGATCGAGTAGCCGGCACTCTCGCTCGTCCAGACATACCCCAGGGTGGGCGCTTTTTCCAGAGCGCTCGCCAGGTCTTTGTCGCTCTTTACAAGTGATGCGAGCAATTGTTCGCGCTCAGCGTCAGTTGACCAACGGAGCAGATCGATCTTGAACGGATCGCCGGCTCCAGTGACGTTCACAGTTGTTCCCGTGAAGCGTTCTATTGGTCCCTTCGTTTCTGTCTGCGCGACAATTACAAGAGAGGCGCCCGCCATCCAAGCCAGCACGAGGGCTAAGGCGGGGCCGCGTCGAAGAATGGTGTTCGTGTGCATCGGACCCTCCTCAAATAAATTCGAAACACGAGCATATTAATGCAAGACCGGCGGGCTGTGGGAGGGGCGAAAATTAATGCGGCTCAAGCCACGCCGTCGACCAATTCAGGCGACGTCGCAACCCGGAGGCGGATGGTTGTTGAGGTGTTAATCGAGACAACCCGGACGGCTTCCTCGTCACCCCGCGCGGATCGGTACAGAACGACCTCCGACGGCCGGAAAAGGATCTGCCGGATCTCTTTCTGATCCGATCGAACGGTGACGTTGATTCGGGGATTCTTTTCATCCTCCAGATCCAGCGCTATCGATTGCAGTGGCAAAAATCGAGACGCGACGTCTTCAGCGGTCTCCAGATCATGCGTTTCGACCGTGACCAGCCAGCCATGGTGTCTGCGGCTAAACTCCTGAAGGAACTCACGCCACTGCTTTTGAGGAATTGAAACACTGGACATTTTCTATCACCGTGCTCCCGTACATCCGTAGCAAGACAACTGCCATTAATCAACCGGCAAAGGGATTGCTCTTTCTACCTTAAGAAAACCCCGAAGGAGAACTGTAGTAATGAGAAGACTTTCAGTGTTTTGCTTCATAGTTTTCATGTCCTTGCTGGTTGGCTGTAACAAGGAGCAGGAGACCACCACCCAGGCGGCCAGGGAACCGGCACCTACGATGTCGAATTCCGACCTGCAAAAGCAAATCGAATCGAGAATCAATTCCGATGCCGACCTGAAGGCGGCGGATTTGTCGATCGAGGCTGACGCCAATCGCAATCACGCGACATTATCAGGAACCGTCGAATCGGACGAGCTTCGAGATAGAGCCGTCGAATTGGCCAGGAGCGCGCATCCCGGCCTGGCGCTGGAGAACAGGATTGAGGTCAAGCCACGCGAACTGAGTCGATCCGAATACACCGAAGAACACGCGCGACAGGAACGTGAAACTGCGAAGGAGAACAAAGAAACAATCGGCGAGTCGCTCGATGACGCATGGATTCATTCCAAAATCGTCGCGAAACTGGTCGCGGACTCGCAAGTACCCGAACGAAAAGTGAACGTCGATGTGAAGAACAATGTCGTGACCCTTCGTGGCACCGTGGAGAGCGCTTCGGAAAAAGCAGAAGCCGAGCGGATTGCAAAAGACACAGATGGGGTGAAAAGCGTCATTAATCGACTGAAGGTAGCACCGAAAGCATCGTAGTGGCCTGAGTACGGACGAACGCGGACTAAAGCCCGCGACTACATTTCAGGCCGAAAGCTGATCCCAAATGTAGTCGCGGGCTTTAGCCCGCGTTCGTCCATGACGGGGAATTTTGCCCAGCAGTGTGTGCAAAAGTCCCGGCCGGTCCGATATCCGGGAATTCATGCCGCCCGGATATGCGAGTCAGAAGCTCCCGCCTTCGCAAATATCTTTTTGAGGTAGTCCGGCAAAAGGTTGTTCGTCTCGCCGAGGCTGCACCGGAATCCAACATGGCCGTCCGGCCGCACAAGATACGCGGCAGCTTCGATTCCATAACGTGATGCGACATCGCCACTCACGTCTGTGAAGTCCGCCGTGGTCGAGCCATTGGCAGCGATCTTGTAAACCGCCAGGAGATCCGCAGTGAGGTTCAACTGCGGAACATCGTAGCCGCCGGGCCAAAGAAGAAGCAATGTGTGGCGGCCGCGGGCGAAGAGTTCAAAGAACCGATGGGGCGTGCGGGAGGCAACGCCGTGAATTCGGGCGTCTGGAGCACGATCTCCCGCACGGGGACCGCCAGAGACAGAGTGTTCTTCAACCAGCGGGCCGTGGCGATACCGGACACCCAGTTGCGATGCCGCATTGGCGATCCGTCTGCGAAGCCAGGCGAACTGCATCAGGAAGGAAACGACTTCAGTCCTCACACGATGGGCTGCAGAACCCTGCAGGAAAAGCAGCCGTGTTCCTCGATCTGTCCATCGAATGATCGCGTCATCGATCGGCTTGCGCTCCGTTTCGTACGTTTCCAGCAGGGAAGGAGCCGCAGCCTCACTGGCCGCGAGGCCCAGTTTCCACGCAAGATTGAATGCGTCTTGAATTCCGGCGTTCATGCCTTGTGCGCCGATTGGGCTATGAACGTGGGCGGCATCGCCTGCAAGGAAGACACGGCCCTTCCGAAAATGAGCCACGCTTCGATGCGGGATTTTGAAGGTCGACGTCCAGATGGGATCGGTCAGCCGCAAATGGCCCAAACCTCGGCTGTTCATGATCGATTGACATTGCTCCAGCGTGGGCTCGGTGCCCCACTCGGCCGGCGGCTCTGTCGCCACTAATCGATGGCGGCCTTCCGGCATCGGAAGCAGCGCCGTCAGTCCGTTGGGCGCAAAGAATAGTTGAGCCTCCAGCGGATCGATTTCGCCCACTACCCTGATGTCCGCCAGCAGCACAACATCAGCGTAACTTCCTCCCTTGAAGGACAAGTCCAGAAGATGCCGGACGGTGCTGTGAAACCCGTCGCAGCCGACGACCCAATCCATGCGCTCCTCTTCAACTCGCCCGCCGGCCGAGCGAAGGCGAACGGAGACGCCGTTTTCGTCCTGGTGAAGCGCCATGATCTCCGTTCCACGCTCGACGCGAACGCCTCGGCGCCCGGCGTGGTCTTCAAGGAGGCGTTCGGTCTCATTTTGCGAAAGGCTCAATATAAATGGATAACGAGACTCGAGAGTGTCGAGAGCCAGCCGCGCGATTCTTCGGCGGTCGCTGTAAGCACTCGCGGCGCCAATCCGATGGCCAGCCGCCAGAAAATCATCCACAACGCCCATCAGCTCGAACACTTCGAGCGTACGCGCGTGGATTCCAATCGCTCTGGAGGTCAGCGATCGTTGTGATGTTTTTTCAATCAGACGGCACGAGACACCATAACGCGCGAGCTCGTGAGCCATGACCAGGCCCGTCGGACCCGCGCCGACAATAAGGATATTCATATGCGTTTAGACGGCTAGGGGAACGAAGCGACAGGCGAAGAGCGGTTCCGTCTACTGTAGCGGCGGTCTATGACCGCCGGTATTTCGTCGATTCCAGGAAAAACCGGCGCTCATAGAGCGCCGCTACAGTAAAGAGCCAAACGCTAGTTGCTTGATTTAGGCATATCACGCAGCTTGCCGCTTGCGCTTTTTCGTACGCGCTTCTTCAGCGATTTCTGCAGTCAGGCGCAGCAAGCCATTTTTGAATTCAGCTTTGACTTTATCAGGGTCGATCTTCTTGGGCAGGTGAATTGAACGAAACATCTTGCCGGTTACGAACTCGCAATGGTGAACCATGCCCTTCCGCTCGCTGTGCCGGTGTTGAGTATCGGCCGTCAGAATAATATCCTCCGCGGTTACTTCGACATGGATGTCTTTTGTTTCGACACCTGCAATGGCGGCTTCAAGCTGAAACTGGCCATCTTTTTCAGACAACTCAAAAGCGGGTTTCCAAACCAGTTCGCGTTCGGCTCGAGTCCAGTTTTCGAGATCGGAACCGGAAGCGCCTCCGTTTTGTTCAAAGATTTCGTATGCTCGCTGCGTGACGCGGTCCTGCATCTCCCGAAGTTGATCGAAAAGTGAAGTGGTTTTGCGGATAAGAACTCTTTCTGTCATTTTCGTGCACTCCATCCGGTCATCGTTAGTTAACTAGAATCCGTTCCGGATCGACTGCATTCCTTGCACTAAAGAGAATACACCTCTTTATGATGGATGAGTTTCAAACCTATTATCGGATACCTGCGTCACGGAGCGCGGTCCGAGCGGCATGGAAACCACACATTCCGTGCACGCCGCCGCCGGGTGGTGTGGAAGATGAGCAGATATAAACCCCTTTGATTGAAGTGCGATAAGGCGACGACGAGAATACAGGCCGTGCCAGAAGTTGCGGCAGGTTTTGCATACCGCCATTGATGTCGCCGCCCACAAGGTTCGGATTGTGGACTTCGAGTTGGCGCGTGTTGAAAGTGTGCCGCGCCAGAATGCAGTCCTTGAAGCCGGGGGCGACCGCTTCGATTTGGGCTTCGATGCGGTTGGTCATGTCTTCGGTGGAACCGTTTGGGACGTGACAGTACGCCCAACCTGTGTGGTTGCCGGGCGGAATCCGGCTCGGGTCGAAAAGGGAGGGTTGTGCGAGGATCACAAAGGGCTTGTCCGGATGCCGTCCGTGAGACACGTCGTTCTCCGATGCCGCTATCGCTTCGAATGTTCCGCCAATGTGAACTGTTGCTGCGCGCGCACACCGGCTGTCCTTCCACGGAATCGGAGACGACAGAGCCCAGTCGATTTTGAACACACCCGGCCCATACTGATACTTTTGAAGCTTTCCTCGGTATCGATCATTCAGACTGCTCCCGGCGATTTCCAGAAACTGCCGCGGTGTGACATCACAAAGGACCAGCCGCGAATCTGGCAGTTCGTGAAGAGAACGCACACAGACGCCCGTGACAATACGTCCCCCCAGCGAGCGGAGGCATGCCCCGAGCGCCTCGGAAATCTGTTGAGACCCGCCTTTGGGCAACGGCCATCCCACGGCGTGAGCAAGCACCGTTAGAACCAGACCGAATGCGGCGCTCGGCCGGTCTTCGAGCGCCAGCAATGAATGCGCTGCCATTCCGGCAAATAGCGCCCGCGCCGGTTCTTCTCGAAAATGGCCGTATGCGAACGTGCGGGCGGAACGCACCGCTTGCCAACCAAATCGCGCAAGCAACAGCGGATGAGTGGGCATGTGAACCGGCGCGAGTATTTCCGTGGTCAATGAATCCCAGTGCTGAACCAGTTTCCCGAAGAGTTTTTGATATTGCCTTGAGTCCGCCTCCAGGATGCGCGCCGTTTCGACCAGACTGCGTTCGCAAATGACCGAGCTTCCATCGACGAACGGATGTGCGAGCGGAGCATCCGGCTGGATCCATTCCAGACCAAAATCGGTTAGAGACAGGGTTCGAAAAAATGGTGACGCCAGGCCCAGCGGATGGATGGCAGAACAGACGTCGTGAACGAATCCCGGGAGCGTCAGGTACGACGAGTGCGCACCGCCGCCGATGGAATCGCTTCTTTCAAACACACAGACGGAACAACCGGCGCGTGCCAGTTCGATCGCGGCCGCCAGTCCATTGGGTCCGGAGCCGATGACGATCGCGTCATATTCCATGAGTTCATTTTATCGTCTGAAGATTGCGGCAACAGCGGGCGTTCTCGGATAGAGCTATACTGGTTACAGTTAGCAGGAGGCGATATCAAATGACCACTTTATTAAAGAATCTCACAGTATTAGTTGTCGACGACGATGCGGATAGTTGCTATCTCTTGCGTTCGGCCCTGGAGGAAGCGGGAGCATCCGTTCTCGTGGCTCAGTCCGTGGAGAGCGCACTCGATACGTTTCGCCGATCTCCGGCTCACGCAGTTGTTGCCGACATCCGTCTGGGTAATTCGGACGGATATGCACTCATCAAGGCGATCCGGGAACACAATCTTGAACATCGGGGGTTTACTCTTGTAATTGCGATGACCGCTTTCGGCTCTCCGGACGACGAAGAGAGAGCAATTGCGGCCGGTTTCGACGCTTATCTTACCAAGCCTATTGACCCAAGCGGCGTTGTGGATGCCATCGCTGGACTTCTGCGTGTTCCAGACGATCTTGCTGCGTAGACGTAACTTCAAGTCACGCCATCTTTTGCCCCGGGATCCGAAGCCATTCACCCGGACGGACGTCAAAGATTAGATGGAAGTAATTCCGCGATCTCCCGCCCGTGTGGATGTGTCTGTATGACTATCGCCACCGTAAATCCCGCAACTGGAAAACGAATCCGATCTTTTTCTCCGTTAACGGATCAAGAACTGGACGAGAAGGTCCAAAAGGCGTCGGATACTTTTCGTGTATACCGGCACACGTCGATTGCAGAACGCGCGGGAATCATAAGGCGCGCCGGGGAAATTCTCGAACATGACAAGGAATCATTCGGGCGGTTGATGACGATGGAGATGGGGAAGACGCTCCACTCCGCAATTGAGGAATCCGTCAAGTGCGCATGGGCGTGCAAGTATTTTGCGGAGAGTGCGGAAGGCTGGCTCACCGACGACGTTATCGACACAGCGGCGGGCCGTTCGTTTGTGCATTACGAGCCGATGGGACCTGTGCTCGCCGTGATGCCATGGAATTTTCCGTTCTGGCAGGTGTTTCGATTCGCGGCGCCTGCTCTCATGGCCGGCAATGTCGCACTGCTCAAACACGCGTCGAATGTCCCGCAGTGCGCTGTAGCGATTGAAGACGTGTTTCGACGCGCGGGCCTTCCGGACGGCGCATTTCAGACACTGTTGATTGCAACAGATCAGGTGCAGCGCGTTATTGAGGATGCGCGTGTTGTAGCGGTCACTTTGACCGGCAGCGAGGGAGCAGGCCGCCAGGTGGCCGGCAACGCCGGCAAACAGATCAAGAAGGCCGTCCTGGAGTTGGGGGGCAGCGATCCATTTATTGTTATGCCGAGTGCCAACCTGGATGCCGCGATCAAAACCGCCGTGCAGGCGCGCATCATCAACAATGGTCAGTCCTGCATTGCCGCTAAGCGCTTCATCATCGCGGATTCCGTTTATGACGAATTCGAACGCGGCTTTGTTGCAGGAATGGCGGTGTTGAAAGTCGGCCATCCACTGGATTCGTCGACCGAGATCGGCCCGCTCGCAACCGGGAAGCTCGTTCAGGATCTCGACGCGCAGGTACAACGCCTTGTGAAAGACGGCGCCCGAGTGCTGACGGGCGGGAAACGCATTGACGGTCCGGGCAATTACTACATGCCCACTGTTCTGACGAATATCGACCGCAATAGTCCGCCCTACCGCGAAGAACTCTTTGGTCCCGTGGCGATGCTCTTTCGTGTGCACGACATTAGCGAAGCCATCCAGCTTGCCAACGATACGCCTTTCGGACTGGGATCCAGCGCCTGGACAAATGATCCTGCAGAGCAAAAGCGGTTTATCGATGAAATCGAGGCCGGCATGGTCTTCATCAATCAAATGGTCGCGTCGGACCCGCGTTTACCTTTCGGCGGCGTGAAACATTCCGGCTACGGGCGCGAACTTAGCGGACACGGCATCCGGGAATTCACGAATATCAAAACCGTGTGCGTGAGTGAGGTTGGCTCCGATTCTTCCCGGATTGCAGCAGACTAGTCATTGCTATATCTCTTGACCCAATCGGAACTCGACCGGTAAACCGTCTCCCCAACCGTACTTTTGGCGAGCTAACTCTCGAACATCTGCGTACAACTCGGCGTCCGCATCGGGATCGAGTACACGCCCTCCAGCGATCCACCGGCGTTTTGCCAACCTGATTGTCACGGAAGGATTCGCGACAACGTTCCGAACCCAGTGCGCTTTGTATCCGTGCTCGGCAAGAATGTACAGATGGCCCTCACGCTCCACGAACCAGATTTCAATCTCCCGCGCAAGGCCCGTCTTACGACCGGTCGTCGTGAGGTAGACGAACTGTTCTTTCAAATAGTCATTCATCAGTGATCCGAGGCCGCTATCATTTCTCAATTCCCAGCGCGCCGCGCATTTCTTCGAGTATGCCGGATTGTTCAACATCCCGTCGTGCACGGCGTTGAGGCGTGAGATCAGATCGCCGTCCGTCATTAGAGTCACTCCTAGTGCTGGCTTGATGATGTCCAGTTTGGTTTTTGGCATTGTTGTCCTTTCGTTAGGTTTAGAGACACTCCGGCCGCGTGAAAAACAGGGCATGAGCGGATGAAGAGATGCCGCCGGCTCCCTTGCGGTGACCGCCGCCGATTCTGACGAAGGCCGCTTCGGCTGCCTGTCACAGCCGATGCAAAACCCCCCATGTCATTTTAGAGTCGGCACGAAAGTTCCAAGGGCTCGCTTCGCGAGACGATTTCCTACTCGACCGTCGGTCCTGCACCGACATTCACGCAGCAATTCTTTTGATGGGTCTGCATTCAGCGCCGTCTGGAATGGATCGTGCCACGAATTATTGGAGTCTCAATTTTTTGAAATCGGAGGACCCCATGAAATCTGTCCTGATTTTGGCGATAGCTCTGTTGGTTGCGGTTCCTGCTTGCAAACGTTCAGATTCCGACCGGGCCCGCGCGTCGTCAGAAGAGCGCACCTCGGATACGCAAGGTCTGAAACAGCAGCGAGACGACTATGTGAAGGCCATGGAGGCGAAACTCGATGAGTTTGACAAGAAAGTCAGCGGACTCGAACAACGAGCTTCCGCTATGAAAGGCGCAGCCAAGGACGACTTTGAAAAGTCCATTGAGCGTCTGCGAGACCAGCGAAAAGCGGTCGCAAGGAAGCTTGATGACATAAAGAGAGTGAATGTGGAATCGTGGACGACAATGAAAAACGACGGTGACAAGGCCATGGCGGACCTGGAGCAATCCTATGAACAGGTTTCCGCCCGATATGAGCCAGCTGCAACGGGTGCTCCCAGAACTCAACCCGAACGCAGGTGATCATAGCCGTCAATCTGACATGAAAACACGGGGCAAGTCGGCAAGATGTCGGCTTTCCCCGTTTTCAGTATGCACAGTCGATCGTCAGTGACGGCAAGCATTCAAAATGCAATACTTAAACGCTTCCGCCTGGGTGGCGGAACTGGCGGACGCACCGGACTTAAAAACACCCTTCAGCGCGTTTTCAACAACATCATTCAAGACTGAAGTGGAACAGCGTCGTTTTTGGGAAGAGCATGACTCCACTCAGGATGTGGATTGGTCTGGAGCGGAGCCTGTTCGTTTCCCGAATCTAAAGCCGTCTACGCAATCAATTTCTCTTCGACTACCGGCCTCGCTTCTCGACAACATCAAAATTGAAGCAAACAGGCGGGATGTTCCATACCAATCTCTAATAAAGGTGTGGCTTGCGGAAAAGACTGCTGCGCTATCCACAATGCCTGCTCGTTCTAAATCTAGAAAGTGATCGTGAGTATGGAATTCCGTATATGACGCATCGCTTTCGCATCGACGAGTTCATAAACATAACTCGGTTTCGGCAGCCCGGCGAGTCTTGCGCCGCCAATCTCTGCCCTCTGGCAGAAACAGATTAATCACCAAACCTTCCTCAGATTCTCCAATGCCTTGAGATAGTCTTCCTTCTCCACGTTGGCTCTTCGCGCCATATTCCTCGAGCGTGTTTATCATTTCGCCGAGAGTCAGGCTAGGGCGGATCCGGCCATCTCACGGGTCAAACACTGCCGATGTCTCCATCACCATCGATCCGAAAGCCGCGCTTTTGCAGAACGGCAGGTTTCTTGCTTGGAAAGTTTCAAGATAAATCGCGAGCGGCGAAAGAATGAGACCCACGCCTCGACCACCGACGCCGATGTCCAAATCGCCGTTTCGGTTCGGTGAGTTCAGACGCCGAAATTCGCCAGACCGGCATGGCAAGTCTCACCGACACGGCCATAGAAAACGCGGGCCTATCCGTGAACAGAGCGTAACAAAAGGAGCGACGAAATGAGTAATCCAATGAAGGCTATGCGAGTAGTACGAGGAATATCTCTATCCGTCTGCATCGTATTATTGCTGTTGATCTACGGCGCGCTCTCAGCGCAGAACGAAGCACATCGCGTTCGGAATATTGTTCTGGTTCACGGTGCGTGGGCAGATGGTTCTGGCTGGAGAGGCGTTTACGACATTCTTGTCAAGGATGGCTACAATGTGAGCATTGTCCAAGAGCCGGAGACGTCCTTTAAAGAAGATGTGGCGGCCACGAAGCGCGTCCTTACTCTACAAGACGGGCCGTGCATTCTTGTCGCTCATAGCTATGGGGGAGCCGTGATTACTGAAGCGGGGACGGATCCATCGGTTGCCGGCTTGGTGTACATCGCGGCCCACATGCCAGATGCTGGAGAGAATGAGGCTGACGACGGAAAGCGCTTCCCAAGTGACCTCAGCAAGTCGGGTGCGATAAAGAAGACTGCTGACGGTTTCACGTACCTCGACCCCGCACGGTTTCATGAATACTTCGCAGCCGACCTGCCAGCCGAGCAGGCCGCTTTCATGGCGCATCGCAGGTGCTGAACCTCGCTGACAATTTCAAGGCAGTTATCACCACGGCTGCGTGGAGAAGCAAACCGAGCTGGATGTTGGTAGCTGCAGCAGACAGAACCATCAACCCCGACCTCGAACGCTGGTATGCCACACGAGCCAACAGCCACAAGGTCGAAGTCTTAGGCGCCAGCCACGCAGTCTACTCCTCCAGGCCGAAGGAGGTTGCAGCTTTGATCGAAGAGGCTGCATCGCACGCTTGGTAGAAGAACTTGCAATGGCAAGGCACCTCAAAAGGGTCGGTGTGTCCGCGTGCCTCTCTGCGGTCGAATAAGAAAGTGTTTAGGTGGAACTGATCGAATGCTAGGACAGGAGAATTCTCCGTGTGGCCCAGAACATCACACATCACCGCCAAGACACTGAAGATGTTGCGCAGAACGCATTCGTGAAAGGTTTCAGAAATAGTGGATCACGGGCAACCCCTGAAATAATCGCCGACGCCGGCCTTTTAAGGGCTGGATGCAGCTCATTCGGCAGCGCTGCACAACGGGAAGACACAATGTGCCGCTGAGTCCTTTCGATCTCGACTGCTTCGCGGCAATGACCAGCACGGTCCCGGCTTTCCGTCTTAAGTTAGAACGAGACTTCGACTGGCTTTCCCTCAAACGTCACCTGCCGCTTGGTTTCAGCCAGCTTTACGGCAATGGCCTTGGGAATCGGCGGCAGCATCCGAGAACCAGAGGCAAGATGCAGATTGAGTTTCCTGCGCGAGTCGTTCCACGTCATCTGGATCCCCATCCATTCTCCCTTGCGATAGTTGAAGGAAGAACCGTCGTCTTCATAAAGCAGGAACGAAGCATCGGCGCCTGGGTAAATCGAGATCGAAATGGGCTCATCGACTTTCTCGCCGGTGAACTGTTTTACTGGGCCCA
>Ga0137418_10001154_pt1 | contig 24290 bp, 17 predicted proteins | sample CZODoug3_1_2_16f_FD_122242 | JGI IMG/M metagenome (GOLD analysis project Ga0137418, IMG submission 122242) | Vadose zone soil fungal communities from Angelo Coast Range Reserve, California, USA - CZODoug3_1_2_16fungal (Hybrid Assembly) | ecosystem: Environmental > Terrestrial > Soil > Vadose...
GGAGAGGTAGATTCATGACCGATGCCGGGCCAGGGAACCGCAGATGCACGCGCGCCGGTCAGCTTCATTCCTTCGGATACTCCCGCACGGGGGCCAGAGGACGGCATCGCGTTGTGCCTCTCGGGTGGCGGCTATCGCGCCATGCTGTTTCACCTGGGGGCCCTCTGGCGGATCAACGAGGTGGGGCTCCTCCAGCGGCTCGACCGCATCTCGAGTGTCTCGACGGGATCGATCGTCGCGGGACTCCTTGGTCTCAAATGGCAGGCCCTGCGCTTCGATAGCGCGGGGGTGGCCGCCGGTTTCGACGCGGAGGTCGTGGCGCCGCTCCGCGCGCTTGCGAGTCGCACCATAGACCTGCCGGCCATCGTGCTCGGGATGCTGCTCCCCGGCGGCGCCAGCGCTCGCATTGCCGCGGCCTATCGGCGGCACGTGTTCGGGCGCGCCACCGTTCAGGCGCTGCCCGACTTCCCGCGTTTCGTGATCAATGCGACGGACATGCAATCGGGTGTGCTGTGGCGCTTCATGAAGCCGTACTCCCGCGACTATCGGGTGGGCGAAATCCCGCACTCTACGGTGGAGCTTGCCCGTGCCGTCGCGGCGTCGTCGGCGTTTCCGCCGTTTCTCTCGCCCGCGCGGTTCACCTTCCGGGAGTCCGACTACACGCGCGACTCAGGCCAGGATCTGCAGTACGCACCGTACACCACGAGCGTGGTGCTGACGGACGGAGGGGTCTACGACAACCTGGGGTTGGAGACGGCGTGGAAGCGATTTCGCACCGTGCTCGTCAGCGACGCGGCCGGCAGGGCTCAGCCCCGGGAGCAGCTCAAGGGGAATTGGATCAGCCAGTCGATTCGTGTCGAGGAGCTCATCCATGCCCAGGTCGGGAGCTTGCGCAAACGGCAGCTGATTGCGTCCTACCGCGCGAACGAGCGCAACGGTGCGTACTGGGGGATCGGATCGGACATCGCGAACTACGCGCTCGCCGACGCGCTGCCTTGCCCCTTGGACCACACGAGCGAGCTGGCGAAAATTCCCACGCGACTCAAGCAGCTGGACTCGGGCGTTCAGGAGCGCTTGATCGATTGGGGCTACGGAATTTGTGATGCCGCCCTCCGCAAACACTTCAACCCGGCGTTACCCAAGACGACGCGGTTTCCCTTCCAACGGGGCGTTTGATCCTCACTCGTACAGCTTGGCCGTGTCCGCCTTCGCGAGCTCCACCAGGAACCCTCCGATCTTCTCGCTCACCGCCTCCACGTATTTCCGACCCTTCTCCGCGGTCGCGGCCGCGGGGTTACCCACTCCCGTGTCATCGGTCACCTGGCGCCACTGGCGCGGCGCCCAGGCCCATCCCTCCCGCAGGGCCTTGATCGTGAAGCGGCGCGCGCGCCCGGGCCCGGCGTCGGATAACGGCCGCACCAGCTCCGGCGCGAGGTGCAGCATCACGCTGGTCTCGAGCTCGCCTCCGTGGTCTCCCAGGTCGGAGAAGAACAGCTTCGGGTCTACGACCTGATACCAGCTGACCGTGCAGAGGAACAGGGACACCGCCGGCTGCAGCTCCCGGATCATCTGGCGGAAGTCGTTTCCGCCGTGGCCGTTCAGGATGACGAGCTTCGGCACGCCCTGACCTGCCAGCGCCGTCGCGAGGTCGCGCAACACGAGGGACTGGGTGCTGGGGTTCAGGTTGAGACAAAGGGGAATATCGAGCTGCCCGGTGTTGACCCCGAACGGCACGACGGGTAGGACGACGACCCGCGCGCCCTGCTCCCACGCGTGCCCCGCCGCCAGCGCGGCGATCCGCTCCGTTTCGATGTTGTCGGTGGTGTAGGGGAGGTGGAAGTTGTGCGCCTCGGTCGCGCCCCACGGCAGCACCGCGACCTCGTAGCGCGCGTCGCGGACGGTCTTCCAGGTCAGCTCGTTCAGGATGTAGGGGCGCAGGGCGGGCAGGGGCGGCATCGGACACCGTCGGGACGGGGACTCCCGATACTAGCACGCGGCGGGCGCCGGCGCCGCAGATGGGCCTCTTGACGAGTCCGAAAGTCGCCCGTATATGCAGCCGTAACGCCGTCAGCGTTTAGGGATTCCCAAAGGCCGTCATCCCTTGGGTCACCCTACAAACAGTCGTTGGTGCGCCCGCGCCCCCTCTCATCAGGGGGTCGCGCCGTCATCCCGTCGGGAATTTTGGGGGGCTCGTATGACAGACGTTGGTCGTTTGGTTCATTCCGTCCTCGCCAGCGGGCTCGTGCTGCTCGGCCTGCTTCCCGTTGTCGTGGGGACGGCGCCGGCACAAGCGCCCACACGCGTGACCGGTCAGGTGCAGGATTCCGCTACCGGAAGACCGATGCGATACGCACGGGTCATGGTCCTCGGCACGGCGGTCGGCACGGTCACCGACGCGAACGGCCGCTTCGTGCTCGACGTGCCCGCGGGGCGAGACAGTCTCTCCTTCAAGTCCCTCGGCTACAAGCCGGTACTGCGGGGCGTCGAGGCGGTCGTCAACGTCGTCATGCAGCCCCAGGCGATGCAGGTGCAGGGAGTGGAGGTGGTGACGACGGCGCTCGGCATCCAGCGCGAGCAGCGGGACCTGTCATACTCGGCGCAGACCGTCTCCGGAGACCAGTTGACGAACGTCCCCTCGACCAACGTGCTGTCGGAGCTGCAGGGGAAAGTGGCCGGCCTCCAAATAACGAACTCGAGCAACCCATTCGGCTCGGCACGCATCATCTCGCGCGGCCCCAGCTCGATCCTGGGCCAGAACCAGCCCCTCATCGTGGTGGATGGCATCCCGATCGACAACTCGGCGGCCCAGAACGGAGGTTACGGGCCGGGCGCGGGGTCGACCGGGGCGTCGATGGGTGGTTACGACGTCGGCAATGCGGCCTCCGACATCGACCCGAACAACGTCCAGTCGATCACCGTGCTGAAGGGCCCGAACGCGGCGGCGCTGTACGGCTCGCGCGCAGCGAATGGGGCCATCCTGTACACGACGAAGAGCGGTAAGGACGCGCCGCGCAGTGGCATCGGCGTCACAGCCACGTTCGGCACGACATTCGCGACGCCGCTGCGCCTGCCCGACTACCAGAACCAGTACGGCCAGGGCTTCTACGGCGAGTTCGACTTCGTGGACGGCAATTTCGGCGGGAAAAACGACGGCGCCGACGAGAGTTGGGGCCCGAAGCTCGACGGGCGCACCAGCGGGTGCGTCATGGTCGCGGGGACGCCCTTCGGTACGACGAATTACGACACCTCCAAGCCATGTCGTCAGTTCTTCGGCGTCGGGCCGTGGGCCGCCCATCCCAACAACGTGCGGGACTTCTGGAACACGGGGGCGCAAGTCAACGCGAGCGTGGCCATCGCCAAGAGCACCGACCGCAGCAGTGTGCGGCTGTCGGTCGGCCGCATCGGCCAGGACGGCATGTACCCCAACAACACCAATAAGCGGACCGATGTGACGCTCGCTGGTGGGACGCAGATCTCGGATCGGTGGAGCGCCGAGGCGTCGATCAACTATATCAACGAAGCGCTGACGAACCAGCCGGCGCAGGCGTACGAGGAGATCGACCCGATGCAGGGGTTCATCTGGTTCGGCCGCCAGGTGGACACCAGGATCCTCAAGGACAACCTGTACCGCAATCCCAGCGACCCGCTCACGCAGCAGATCCTGGCCGGCAATCCGAACATGCGCACGGACGCGCCCATCCCGTACAGCTGGAACTACAGCTATCACCCGAGCCCCTACTGGATGGCGGGCGTCAAGACGACCGCTTTCGCGCGCAACCGCGGCCTGGGGCACGCGTCCGTCACGTACCGGTTCAACGACTGGTTGAGCGTGACCGGCCGCACCGGTCGGGACTGGTACCAGAACCATTTCCGGGCGAACTACCCGGTGAACGACATCTCGCCGCTTCCGCAGGGCGGATTCAACGATGCGGCAGAGACCCATAGCGAAACCAACAGCGACTTCCTCGTCACGGCCAACCACCAGCTCGTCGGGGACTGGAGCGTCACGGTGAACGCCGGCGGGAACGCGCGCGTGAGTGACCTCGAGACCGATACGAGCAACGTCCATCAGCTGGTGATCCCCGGCGTGTACACGCTGTCGAACTCGGCCGGCGTGCCGGGGGTTGCGCTCATCCAGTCGAAGAAGAAGGTCAACTCGCTCTACGGGCTGGTCAGCTTCAGCTTCAAGAACTGGCTCAACGTGGACGTGACGGGCCGCAACGACTGGTCGTCGACGTTGCCCAGGGGCGGCAACTCATTCTTCTATCCCTCCGTCGGCGCCGCGTTCGTCTTCACCGACGCGCTCAGGGTCCAGAGCCAAGTCCTGTCGTACGGCAAGCTGCGCGCGAATTGGTCGCGCACCGGCAACGACACGGACCCCTACCAGCTCGCGGCCGTCTACAATGCCGGCATCGCGTGGGGCGGCCAGCCGAGCTTCACCGTGCCCGACCGGTTGCCCAACCCCGCCCTGAAGCCGGAGCAGACCACCGCCGAGGAAGTCGGCGCCGACCTGGGCCTGTTCAACAACCGGGTGAGCCTGACCGCGACCGTGTACCACAAGTCCAGCACCAACCAGATCCTCCCAGTGTCGATCTCGTGGACCACCGGCTCCAGACAGGCCGTCGTCAACTCGGGGAACGTACGGAACCGCGGCATCGAGCTGTCGACCACGGTTCGCCCCATCGAGCGGCCGGACTTCCGGTGGGACGTGACGGCAAACTGGTCGAAGAACACGAACAAGGTGCTGTCGCTCTATGGCGGCGTGCAGCGCGTGGTCGTGGGCAACTACTGGGGTGTGAACGTCACGGCAGATTCCGGGCAGCCGTACGGCAACCTGGTGGGCACCCAGTGGCAGCGCGACGCTCAGGGCCACATCGTCGTCGACTCGACGAGCGGGCTGCCGATCCGTGACTCGAAGCAGGCGGTGCTCGGCAACTACAACCCCGACTGGGTGGGCGGCATCACCAACACCTTCAGCTACAAGAGACTGAGTCTGTCCTTCTCGCTCGACGGGCAGATGGGGGGCCACGTGTATTCGGTGACGAAGTGGTTCGGTCAGTACTCAGGGGTGCTGCAGGCGTCGCTGCAGGGACGCGAGAACAACTGGAACGACCGCATGGTGGTGCCCAACGCGGTCTACAACGACACCCTAAAGGTGCACAGGGCGGACACGACGCACGTGTTGGCGCAGGATTACTGGCACAACGGGTTCTACGCCAATGAAACGGGTATCGTGGATGCGAGCTACTTGAAGCTCCGCGAGCTCCGTCTCGCCTACGCGTTGCCCCAGTCGGTCGCCCAGCGCTTGGGCTTCACCGACGCGACCGTCGCGCTCGTCGGCCGCAATCTGCTCCTCTGGGCCAAGCAGTCCACGATCGATCCGGAGACCACGTTCGACACCGGCAACCGCCAGGGCGTCGAGAACGGCCAGCTGCCCACGGCGCGCAGCCTCGGCTTCACCGTATCCGTGCGGCCGTAGCCGCCGAGCGAAGGAGAGCGACCATGAGAGACACGATCCTGAGCGTCCTCGCCGCCGCGCTCGTCGCGAGCGGCACGGCGTGTGGCAATCTGACGGAGATCAATACCAACCCGAACGGGCCGGTCGACGTCCCGCCACCCTCGATCCTGCCGAGCGGGATCCAACGCGTGGTCGACGTGGTGGACGGGGTCAACAGTCTGAACATCCGAGGCGGCGGGTTGTGGGTGCAATACTACTCGGAGATCCAGTACCGGGACGAAGACAAGTACATCGTTCGTCCGGGCACGAGCGGCGGTTGGGAGTTGTACGCGTCCAGCTCGAACGCGAGCGGGGCGCTGGAGGACTTCCAGCGGATGATCGACAAGGGCGTGGCCGTCAACACGCCCAACTGGGCGGCCGCGGGGCGCATCATGAAGTCCTACGCGTTCGGCGCCATGACGGACGCCATGGGCGACATCCCGTATTCGGAGGCGCTCAAGGGCAGCGCCAACCTGACCCCGAAATACGACACACAGCGCGACATCTACACGGCGCTGTTCGTCGACCTGACCACCGCCAGTCAGCAGATCGATCCCGCGGGCATCGGCTTCCCGACCGGCGACCTCCTGTACAATGGCGACATGACCAAGTGGCGGAAGTTCGCCAACTCGCTGCGGCTGCGGCTGGCGATGCATCTGACGAACCGTGACGCCGCTACGGCGGCGGCGCAAGCCCAGGCGGCCGTAACGGCCGGAGTGTTCCAGAGCAACGCCGACAACGCGACGCTCCTGTACCTGTCCGTTGCGCCCAACCAGAACCCGATCTACACGGATGCTCACGTGAACAACCGCGACGACTACGGCTTGAGCAAGACGTACGTCGACTCGTTGAAGAGCTGGAACGACCCACGCCTGCCGGTGTTTGCCCAGGTGAACAAGGACACCATTGTCGCCAACCGGACCTATCAAGGTCTGCCGAACGGGCTCAACGACGGCGAGGGTCCAGCGCTCTTTTACATCTCACGCATCGGTTCCAACTGGCGCGAAACACCGAACGCGCCGCTGTCGCTCATGACGTACTCCGAAGGGCTGTTCCTCGAGGCCGAGGCGGCGGAACGGGGTTGGATCGCCGGCAGCGCGGCCACGCTGTACACGAACGCGATTCGCGCGTCCATGGAGCAGTACGGCATCGCCACGGCCGCCATCGACGCCTACGTGGCCCAGCCGCGGGTGGTGTACGCTGGTGGGGCCGCGGGGCTGACCCAGATTGCGTACCAGAAGTGGGTCTCGCTGTACATGCAGGGAATGGAGGCATGGACCGAAGTGCGGCGCACGGGTGTACCGGCGCTGGTACCGGGTCCGCGCGCGGTGCTCACCAGCATCCCCGAGCGCCTGCCGTACGAGGACCAAGAGCTGGTGCTCAACAAGGCGAACGTGGATGCCGCAGTCTCGGCGCAGGGGTTCGCGAGCAGCACCGACCTGAAGAAGCCGCTGTGGTTCACGGGGCGGTAGCAGGTCGCCTGCTCAGCCGCCGCCGGTCGTATCCGCGCGCTCGACGAAGATGAGGATCAGGCCGTGGCCGCTGCTCGGATAGCCGGGCCGGGATGTGACTCCTTGCGGATACACCTCGATGCGGCGCGTCTCCGCTGCCTGGAGTGACACGAGCGGGCACGTGTCCGCGGTGCGAGTCCCATCCACGTATACATCGGGCTCGGAGCTGCCGGCCAAACTGTCCTTGCCCCGCAGCTGTACTAAGGGGCAGTGGTTGCGGGACCAATCGGAGACCCGGAGCTGTGGCATCGCCTGTCTGATGGCGTCGAGGACCGTCCGGCCGGGGTCGGCCGAGAGTGCATCACCGGTGATGACGACGCTGCCGGTCGTGCTCGGCGGCGGCGGCCTGCCGCCCGGCTCGGTGGACCGGTCGAACGGTCGCGTCGTGGCGCAGCCCAGGATGAGCGCGTAGGACGCGAGGAGGGGCTGGAGAGAACGGGAACGCGTCATGGCGAACCTCCGCGTGAGCCCTTACAATCGTACGGTCCGCGCCGGACCGCCAGCACGCCCGCTCAACCGTATTACCTTTCCTCATGAGTCGATTCCGCACCACCGCCCACTTCCTCGTTCTCGTCAGCGCCGCCAGCCTCCTGGTGGGCGAGACCGCTCGGGCGCAAATCCCGGCGTTCGCGGCCGCGTCGCACGTCACGCCCCCCAAAGGGGGGGGCGAGCAAATCGCCGTGTTCGCCGGAGGATGCTTCTGGGGCGTGGACGCCGTGTTCAAGCACGTGAGGGGCGTCTCGAGCGTGGTCTCCGGCTACTCGGGCGGAGGCGCGGCCGCCGCGCGCTACGGGGTCGTGAGCACCGGCACGACGGGGCATGCCGAGTCGGTACAGATCACCTATGATCCATCGCAGATCTCCTATAGCGACCTCCTGCGGGTGTTCTTTTCGGTGGCGCACGATCCGACGCAGCGGAACCGCCAGGGGCCGGACGTGGGCACCCAATACCGCTCGGCGATCTTCTACGCGAGCGAGGCCGAGCAAGCGACCGCGCAGGCCTACATCGACCAGCTGAACAAGGCCCGTGTGTTCTCCGGTCCCATCGTTACGCAGGTGGTGCCGTTCGAGCGTTTCTATCCCGCCGAGGACTACCACCAGAACTACCTCGCGCTCCACCCCGACCAGCCGTACATCGTCTTCAACGACGCGCCGAAACTTCGCCGGCTCAAGGAGCAGTTCCCGGCGCTCTACCGGCAATAGTCGCGGGGTCGGTAGTCCTTGACCCCCGTGACATTCACATCCTTCGGCCCGCTGGCATGGGCGGCCTTCGGCGCGATCGTGCTCGCCATGCTGGTGGTGGATCTGGTGGCGGCGCCGGGGCAGCACGTAGGGTTTCGGGCCGCGGCGCTGCGCAGTGCCGCGTGGATCGTGATCGGCCTCGGCTTCGGGGTCGCCGTGTACGGGAGAGCAGGATCCGACGCGGGCCTCTCGTACTGGGCGGCGTACCTGCTGGAGCAGTCGCTCAGCATCGACAACCTCTTCGTGTTCGTCCTCGTGTTCTCGTACTTCGGCCTCCCTCCGTCCTACCAGCCCCGGGTTCTGCTGTGGGGCATCCTGGGCGCCCTCGCCATGCGCGCGGTGTTCATCGCGGCCGGGGTGGCGCTGCTGGCGCGCTTCCACTGGGTCATGTACCCGTTCGCGGGCCTGCTCCTCGTGTCCGCCGTCCGATTCCTGCGATCCGGTGAGACCGCGATCGCCCGGGCCTGCTGCGAGACCGGTCCGCGGTGGGTGAGCCGGATCCTTCCCGTGGTCCCGCGGCTGAACGACGGCAAGTTCCTGGTGCGGGAGAACGGAGCGCTCGTCGCCACGCCGCTGCTCGCGGCGCTCATCGCTATCGAGTCGGCTGATCTCATCTTTGCGCTCGACTCGATACCGGCCGTGCTCGGGATCACGCGCGACCCGTTCCTCGTCTACACGTCCAACATTTTTGCGCTACTGGGCTTGCGTTCGCTGTACTTTCTCGTGGCCGGAGCGCTGGGCCGCCTCAAGTACCTGCGACACGGTCTCGCCCTGATCTTGACGTTCGTCGCCGCACGGATGCTGGTGGGATCGGTGTGGCCGATGCCGGTCTCCATATCCCTCGGCGTGATCGCGGTGGTGTTGGTGGTCACGGTGGTCCTGTCACTCCGGGCGTCGGGGCGGGAGGCCGCGCAGTCGGTGCCCGCACCCGAGCAAGGGTAGCCGGATGGCGTCGATCGGAGCCGATCGCATCTCGCTCGCGCAGCTCGATGACCTGCTCCGCCGGGGCGAACGAGTCGTGCTGCTCGACGTCCGGAAAGAGCCTGGGTATCGGGACAGCGCCACCCGCGCCGCGGGTGCCATCCGCGTGCCGCCCGACCGCGCGGCGCAGACCGTGTCGGCGCTCGGACTGCCGCGTGACGCGTGGATCGTTGCCTACTGTACCTGAAGCGACGAAGCGACAAGCGTCCGGGTGACGCGAGAGCTGCAGGCGGCGGGATGGAGCAGGGCGCGGGCGCTGGTTGGGGGCTGGACGGCGTGGCTCATGAGCGGTCGTCCGGTTGAGCCGCGGCCCGATGCTTGATAGGGCTAGCCCGGGGCCGCCGCGACTGCGTAGACCGGATGAAGCTCCCACAGCGCGCGCAACGAAGCGTTGCAACGTCCGTGTTGGCTGGCGTGAGGAGACGCATCGGCCGCCGTTTGCTGCTGATGGTAACCGTCGAAGAAGGCGGTACCGGTGAACTGCAGCCGCAGCGGCGGATGGAGATCGCCGGTGGGACCGAGCTGCGTCGTATCCACGAAGGCAGCGAGTGCTGCACGGGCCCGGGCGTAGACAGCGCCGTACCGCTCCGCTGGGATCTCGACGATGATGCATGAGAGGACCGGGGTGGCCTGGGCTTCGGTCAGCTCGATGTGCCAGTCGCCGTCGGCCTCGTGGAGCTTCAGGCGCCGGACCCAGCCGACGACGGCGAACACGCTGTCCTCGCGCCCCGCCCGCGGGGCGCACTTGTCCTTGCTCGTGAGGCTCAAGGGCGTCCAACTCGTCAGGATCTCGGCGATGTTCGCCGGGGTGGCCGGGCGGGTCTGCAGCGTGGTGTCGACCTTCTCGCTCCAGCGATAATGCGGCTCGGCGCACGCCTGCCCCGCCCCCGCGGCTGGCACGAGGAGTAGCCAACTCAGGGCGACTAGCACCAGGCGCGTCATCACATCCGAAATCATCCGGCTACCGACCGCGGGCGCAAGCCCCAGGGATACTGGTCGGGCTCAATTCGCACCCGTATCATGGAAACGTCCCAGACATCGAAGGTGCTGTGTCCGACCTTGCTAGTCGCTTGGAAGTTGCCCTGACTGGCCGGTACGCGATCGAGCGCGAGCTCGGCCACGGCGGCACGGCGCTTGTCTTCCTGGGGCGAGATCCGAAGCACGAGCGCCTCGTTGCAATCAAGGTTCTGCGACCGGAGCTGGCGATGGCGCTGGGGGCCGAGCGCTTCCTGCGGGAGATCAAGGTCACCGCCCGGCTCAACCATCCCCACATCTTGCCGTTACTCGACTCGGGAGAAGCGGCCGGGTTTCTCTACTACGCGATGCCGTACGTCGAGGGCGAGTCGCTGCGCGACCGGCTCGTCCAGGAGCATCAGCTGCCCGTCGAGGAGGCGTTGCTCATTGCCCGGGAAGTGGCCGACGCGTTGGAATACGCCCACCAGCACGGCGTGGTCCACCGCGACGTCAAACCCGAGAACATCCTCCTCTCGGCCGGGCATGCGGTCGTCGCCGATTTTGGCATCGCGCGCGCGATTCAGGCTGCCGGGGATCAGACCGTGACGCAGACCGGCATACTCCTCGGGACGCCTGCGTACATGAGCCCCGAGCAGGTGGCCGGCGAGTCCGAGCTGGACGGCCGGAGCGACATCTACAGTCTGGGCTGCGTGCTCTACGAAATGTGGGCCGGCGCGCCGCCGTTCGCGGGGTCCTCGGCCCAGGCGGTCATGGCGATGCGTCTCACGCAGCGTCCCTCGGCCGTATCGAGCGTCCGCGACGCCATCCCCCTCTGGGGGAGCCGAGCCGTCGCCAGGGCCCTCGCCCTGGACCCGGCGGATCGCTACACCACCGCCGCGCAGTTCGCCGCCGCACTGATCGCTCCGGAGCCCGGAAGCCCGGCCCCACGCGACGCGTCGATCGAGAAGTCCATCGCCGTGCTCCCATTCACCAACATGAGCTCGGACGCGGAGATCGAGTACTTCGGCGACGGGATTGCGGAAGAGATCATCAACGCACTCGCTCAGCTGCCGGGGCTGCGGGTGGCGGGTCGGTCGTCCGCCTTCTCGTTCAAGGGGAAGCACGAGGATCTGCGCGTCATCGGGGACAAGCTCTCGGTGGCCACGGTGCTCGAGGGCAGCGTGCGGAAGGCAGGAGCGCAGCTCCGGATCACGGCGCAGCTCATCAATGTGGCGGACGGCTTCCACCTTTGGTCGGAGCGGTTTGACCGCGAGCCCGCGGATGTGTTCGCGATCCAGGAGGAGATCGCCCGAACGATCGCTGAGCGCCTGCAGGTGAGCCTGGCCGGCAGCGATCAGAGGACTTTGGTGCGGCCCCACACGGAAAACCTCGAAGCCTACCATCTCTATCTCAAAGGCCGTGGGTTACTCTACAAGCGGGGAGTCGCCATCTGGCAGGCGCTCGAAGCGTTCCGCGCCGCCTTCGAGCTCGATCCCCAGTATGCGCTCGCCTCCGCTGGCCTGGCCGACGCGTATACGCTCCTGGGCATGTACGGCGTTCTCAGTCCACGCGACGCGCTCCCGCACGCGCGCGCCGCCGCGCGACGGTCCGTCGAGCTGGGCCCAGAGCTGGCCGAGGCGCACAATGCCGTGGCGGGCGTGCGGTTGTGGGATTGGGACTGGCCGGGCGCCGACCGGGAGTTTCGCAAGGCGTTGCAGCTCAACCCGAGCTACGCGCAAGCGCGGTGCTGGCACGGGATGTTCAATCTTCAGTGGGTGCACGGCCGCGACGAGGAGGGGATTGCGGAGGCCGCGCGCGCGGTCGAAATGGAGCCGCTGGCCGCGTACCCGCGATCGATGTTGGCTCTGGCGCTGTCCGGCGCACGACGCCACGGCGATGCGGTGGAAGAGGCCCGGCGGGCCGCGGGACTCGATCCCGATGCGTACTTCTCCCAAATCATCCTGGCGGCGGCTTACCACGGGGCCGGGCGACTGGCGGACGCTCTAGCGGTGTACGAGCGGGCTCTCGCGATCTCGGGCCGACACCCGTGGGGGGCAGCGGGCCAGGCGGTCGTCTATGCGGACTCGGGCAGGCCAGACGAGGCGCGAGCGATCCGAGAGGAGCTCGTCAGACGGTCTCAGCGCGAATACGTCCAGCCCACGACCCTCGCCATGTTGTCCGCCGCCGTGGGAGCGCGAGATGAGGCCCTGTCGCTGCTGCATCGGGCGTGCGATGAGCATGATCCCTTTCTCATATTCACGCTCTACGGCGTGCCGACCACGGCACGCCTCCGCGACGATCCACGCTTTGTGGAGATCCGGGAGCGGATGGGCTTACCGTCGCCGCTCTAGGTGAGCCTCAGTGATCCCGGGCGCGACCCCGGCGATCACCGGAACGACGGAGCGCGTTGTCACCGGCATCACGCAAGGACTGGCTCCGGGGGCGGGCCGCGTGAAGCCGGCGTATGACGTGCTCGACGCCGTCGAGCGCGACTATCGCCAGGCAATACACCAGGCCCGTGATCGGAAACACGACGGTACTCACCCACAGTATTGGAACCGCGAGTGTCGCTGCCACAGCCTGCCGCATCTTGTCGATCACGAGTTGGTATCCCCGAACGCCGGTTCCGAACTGCATCGTCGTCAACGCGCTACTCACTAACAGGGATACGAGCAGCGTTGCGCGATCGCTGACTGCCGCGGGAGCGCTTTCAACCTCAGCCGGATCTCGTTCGTATATCGGTCATGACTGATGAGCTCTCAACCTCGAGGAGTTGCACCATGAGACTGACGACGGCGGTTGTTCTTTGCGTCGCCGCGACCCCCGTGACGGCTCCGCACCCGGATGTTTCCGGCCAGTGGACGTTCAATGCCGCGCAAAGCGACAACCCACGGAACATGCTCCAGGGGCGCGACAGCATCGGCGACGAGTCGCGCGGGGGCCGGTCCGGCGGTGGGTACCCTGGAAGGGGTGGAGGGGGAGGCGGTTTTGGTGGACGGGGGGGGTTCGGCCGCGGGCGCGGCGGAGACCGGGGCGGGGGCGGTGGGGGCGGGATGACCGACGAGCAGCGCCAGCGGATGCACCAGACGATGCAGCTCGCGTTCGATGCGCCCCCCGCACTCACGATCGCCGAGACCGACTCGAGCATCGCACTGACGTCGGACGGCGGCGCGGCGCTGATGCTCTACAGCGACGGCCGCAAGGTCACCCAGAAAGTCGAGGGAGGCGGGGACGTCGAGATCAAGGGCCGGTGGCTGGGCAACGATTTCGTCGTCGAGCGCAAGGTATCGGGGGGCGGAAAGGTCACCGAGGACTACCTCCGCTCCCAGGACGGGAAGCAACTGTTCGTGATCGTCAAGTTCGAGGGCGGACGGGGCCGCTCGATCGAGTTTCGGCGTGTGTACGACGGGGCGGCGGCGCCCCACTGACCCCGGGCGCAAGCCCGGGGATCACGTCAACCGGGCCCACTAGGGCGTGAGGCACGAAGGGGCCCCTCCCGCGCCCCGATTCCCTATATTGCGTCCCCCGGCTCTCGAGCTACCGCGTGACGCTACCCCACCCCCTGCCTTCGGCCGACGACTCCTGGGCGGTCGACGACCGCTCCCTCAAGCTGTTCGTCGAGGCGCTCAAACAGCCGCCGGCGGAGCGCGCCTGGTACGAGCTGCGGCGCGAGGCGGAGCGGATCGCCCTGGTTCCCGGGTTCGACCGGCTGATCACGCTCGACGCCAACGCGATCAAGGAGCTGCCCCATCAGATCGACGTGGCCCAGCGCGTGCTGCGCGACATGGGCGGGCGCGCCATCCTCGCCGACGAGGTGGGCCTCGGGAAGACGATCGAGGCGAGCATCATCTACAAAGAGCTCGCGGTCCGCGGGTTGGCCCGCCGGACGCTGATCCTCACGCCCGCCTCACTCGTAGGCCAGTGGCAAGGGGAGCTCGAGGAGAAGTTCTTCGAGCGCTTCGAGGCCCCGACCGACCCGGCGGAGTGGCAGCGCGGGACCATCACCAGGGCGATCATCTCGCACGACCGCGCCCGCTCGCGCCGGCACGCCGAGGAAATCTTGCGACACCGCTGGGACCTGGTCATCGTCGACGAGGCCCACAAGGTGAAAAGCCACCGCGGCGCGACCTACCAGTTCATCGAGAAGATCGAGCGCGACTTCATCCTGCTGCTCACCGCCACGCCGCTCCAGAACGACCTGCGCGAGCTGTACAACCTCATCACGCTGCTCCGGCCCGGCCAGCTCGGCACCTGGCAGGAGTTCAAGACCGAGCATCTGGTCTCGGGCGACCATCGCCAGCCCCGCGACCCCGAAGCGCTGCGCGCTCTGACGCACGAGGTGATGATCCGCACCCGGCGCTCGAGCGTCGCCCTCGACCTGGATCTGCCGCCGCGCCGGCCGCGGCACCCCGAGGTGAAACTGACGCGCGCCGAGGCGGACCTGTACCAGCGGACCACCGACTTCCTGCGGCGGCTGTATCGAGAAGGCTTCGTCCAGCCGGTCGAGGCGGAGGAGTCGGAAGACGAGGCGCCACGCCGGCGCACCACCAAGAAGGGGATTCTGCAGCTCGCCGTCATCCACCTGCGCCAGCGGCTGTGCTCGTCCTCGCGCGCGCTCGCCGAGTCGCTCGCGCACCTGGCCGAGAGCGAGCGTATCAGCCCCGAATACCGCAACATCGCGAAACAGCTCGCGAAGCGGGCCCAAGGCATCAAGACGCACGCCAAGCTGGACGTGCTGACCAAGCTGCTCAAGGAGACGCCGGATCGCCTCGTGATCTTCAGCGATCACCGCCCGACGATCGAGCTGATCGAAGAGCGCGTCAAGAAGCTCGGCCGGCAGCCGATCGTCTATTGGGGCGCGCATTCGACGGCCGAGCGGGACAAGCGCATCCGGGCCTTCCACGACGACCGGCGCAGCGTGCTGATCGCCACCCGCGCCGGCAGCGAGGGCCGCAATCTGCAGTTTTGCAACGTGCTCGTGAACTACGACCTGCCCTGGAACCCGATGGTGGTGGAGCAGCGCATCGGGCGGCTGCATCGCATCGGGCAGAAGCGCGAGGTCCACATCGTGAACCTGGCCGCGGCGGGGACCATCGAGTCGTACATCCTCCAACTGCTCGACCAGAAGATCAAGCTGTTCGAGCTGGTGGTGGGGGAGCTGGACGTGATCCTCGGGGAATTCGGCGGTGCCCAGAAGTTCGAGGGCCGGCTGGCGGAAGAGTGGCTCGCCGCCGAGAGCGAGGAGGACTTCGCGCGCCGCGTGGAAACGCTGGGCGCCGACATCGAGAAGAGCAGCGCCGTGGGCAAGGAGCAGGAAGCGCTCAACTCCCTCATCGCGCCGGACGACAACGCCATGCGGCTCGAGCGCCGATTCGGCACGTTGTCGGTTCCGGGCCGCCTGCGCCTCGGCCTGGGCACGAGCCAGGTCGTCAAGGCAGCCGGCTGGGACGCGAAGCGCCTCAAGCTCGGCTTGCACATAAGAGACGTGCTCGAGGCGCTCGAGTCGATTGAGCCGATCGGGGGCGTCACGACCGAGCAACCGGCCGGCAGCCACCCCGAATACGGAGAGCTGGTACGGCTCACCGGCCTGACCAGCGCCGGACGCGCGATTACGCTCGTGGCGCAGGTCGCCCGCCTGCCCCTGATGCTCGTAGACATCGCAGTGGATACCGCGTGAAACGCCCTCACAAACGCCGCCCGAAGCGCGCGAGTAAACGCGCGACTCGGCGCTTACCCGTAAACGGGCCTGCCGTCGCCGCTTCAAGGGCAGGGCCCAGCCGCGACTCGTTGGGCGGCGACGCCGATCCGCTCGCCGACGCGCGGATCCGACCGCTGCTCGAGCGCTATTGTGGCCTCGCCCGCGTGAAACAGGCCGCGCTCGGCCCCGATCACTCCGAGCTGCGCATTCCCCAGGCCGAACGGCCGTTCTTCAGGGATCGCGCATCGCTCCGCGTGGCGTTCTCGCTCGACGCGCTCGAGCGCGACCCCGACGCCGAGATCGCGGTGCTCGGCAGTCCGTTCCTGTCGCAGCTGATCGAAGCGATTCGGGCGCGCGCCGCGCGCCTTTCACTGGGTTTGATCGCCCCGAGCGCCGTGAGCGACCCGACGCGCGTCGAGCTGACGATTCCCGTGCGGGACGGCACGGCCAAGCGGACCGCGATGCGCGTGGCCGTGCATCCGGTGGGTCGGCTGGTGGCGCGCGTCGTGCTGCGCGCCGGTGGTGGCGTCGAGGAGGCCGTGGTCGAGAGTGACGTGTACGACCTGTCGGCCGGCACGAAGCTCGATGACGACCTGGCCGCCGCATTCCGGGACCTCGAGGCGGGCCGTATCGATCCCGCGGATGCATCGGTCGCGGCGGGGGTCGCGCTGGTCCCGGCCCGGGAGGCCGCCGACCTGCTGCGCCTGCTGTTGGGGCATCTCCAAGAGAAATCGGCGGAGCGTGTCGCCGCGCGGCGTGCCGCGGCGGAGCAGTCGCTCGCCGCCGAGCTCGCCCGACTGGACCGTTACTTCGAGTCGATCCTCCAGGAGCAGGGCGATCCAGAGGCCATCGGAACCGTGACGGCGCTCGCCGAGCGGCGCCGCGCCGAGGAAATCCGCCGCAGCCAAGTGAAGGCCGTTGTGCATCCAGTGCAGCTGATCGAGGGGACCGCGCTGATGCAACGCGCCGAGTGGCGGCTCGAGTCGGCGCAGGGACGCCATGCGACCTTCAGCGCGCAGCGGTCGTTCAGCAAGGGCAGTGATGGGTCGGCCTGGGTGCTCGCATGTCCGCATTGCGGCCGCCCGCCCGCGACCCTGGTGATCTGCCGGCACGACCACTGCGGCTGCGAGCGCTGCACGTCTCGCTGCTCGGTGTGCGCCGAAGGCTTCTGCGGCGACCACGGTATCGCGCATTGTCGCGTGGACGCGGAGCCGGCGTGCGATGAGCACGTGCGCGTCTGTCCGTCGTGCCGGCTGGAGCACTGCACGGCCCACGAGGGAGTCTGCGCCGAGGACGGGCATGCCGCGTGCTCGGCCTGCCTCGCGCCGTGCGGCAGCTGCGGCCGGGTGGTCTGCAACCGACACGCGGAGCAGAGCGGCGCGGATGCGCCGAAGGGAAGCCGCCGTCTGTGCACCCAATGCCTCAAGTACTGTGAGGGCGGGACCAACGAGCCCGTGGGTGTGGATGAGGTGACCGAGTGCGTGACCTGCGGCAAATCGGTCTGCACGGCGCATCAGGCGGTCTGCGCCGTCGACGGCCAGGTGCACTGCTCGCAGCATCTGCGCCGCACCGACAAGTCGCGCCGCCTGGTGTGCGCCCGGCACCGGGCCGGCTGCGCCGAGGAGGCAATGGCCTTCTTCGCGTCCGACGAGGTCGAGGAGTGTCCAGTGTGCGGCAAGGGCGCCTGCGCGGAGCATCGCTCCGCGTGCGGGTACTGCGGCCGGCAGGTGTGCACCGCCGACCTGCCGCGGCAGTCCCGCCGCTGCGCGACCTGCGCGCAGCTGGCGGCGGTCGCCGACCCGCCGGACGACGTGGTCACCGCCGCGCGAGCCGTGGCTGGCGTGGGTCCGAAGCCCTCCCGCGCCTGGCGCGTGGCCCGCGATCGGAGGCACATCGTGGTGGAGATCGATCTCGGGTTCAGTCGCAAGGCGGTCTTCACGCTGCGGCACGGAACCACGGTGCCGGAGAGCGTCGTGAAGCACTCGCTGCTCGGCTCGAAGCGGCGGCAGTAACGGCCTCTATGCCGGGCCCGATCAACCTCCACGATTACGAATCGCAGGCGCGCGAGCGCCTGCCGCAAATGGTCTACGACTACTACGCAGGCGGCGCCAACGACGAGCTGACGGTCGCGGAGAACGTGCGCGCCTGGGACCGGCTGCTGCTGCATCCACGCGTCCTGGTGAACGTGAGCGCCGTGGACCTCAGGACGACGGTGCTCGGTCGCCCGGTCGCGATGCCTCTGCTCACGGCGCCGTGCGGGTTCAACATGCTCGCGCACCCGGAGGGCGAATGCGCCGTGGCTCGCGCCGCGGCCGCCGCCGGCATCATCCAGGTCGTGAGCACCGCGGCCACCCAGACGCTCGAAGAGATCGCCGCGGCGTCGCTCGGCCGGGGAGAGCGCTGGTTTCAGCTCTACTGCTATCGGGATCGGGAGATCACGCGCGACCTGGTGCGGCGTGCGGAAGCGGCGGGCTACACGGCGCTGTGTGTCACCGTGGACGTGCCGCTCCTGGGACGCCGCGAGCGTGAGATTCGCGATCACTTCCATCTGCCGGCGGGGACGACCATGAAGAACCTCGAGCCCTACGCGGCGGACCTGATGGCCGCACCCGGCGAGGGATCGGCGCTCGCCGCGTACGCCGACTCGCTGTGGGACTCGAGTCTCACGTGGGACGTGATCGGGTGGCTGCGCTCCATCACGCGACTGCCGCTGCTCCTCAAGGGCATTCTCACGGCGGACGACGCGCGCCGCGCCGTGGAGCACGGCGTCGCCGCCGTCATCGTGTCGAATCACGGCGGGCGCCAGCTCGACACCGTGGTGAGCAGTTGCGAGGCGCTCCCGGCGGTTGTGGACGCGGTAGCGGGACGCGGCGAGGTCCTGGTCGACGGCGGCATCCGGCGGGGCACACACGTCTTGAAGGCGCTGGCGCTGGGAGCCCAAGCGGTCCTGATCGGCGGACCGTACCTGTGGGGACTCGCTGCCGGCGGCGAAGCCGGCGTCGGTCACGTGCTGGAGTTGCTGCGCGATGAGCTGGCGCTCGCCATGGCCCTCGCAGGCTGCCCGAATGTCAGCCGCATCGGGCGGACACTGGTCGCGCCAGGTTGAAACAACCTTTTCAGAGGCCCCGTTGTCTAATCCGGAAACCTCTAGAGGTTTGTCATGCTCCTGGGCTTGCCGCTCCTCGCCGCCGTCACGCTCGCCCTTCAGGTTCCCGACCCGCGGCCGCACCAGCCTCCTGATCCGCCGCCCCCGCCCACCAGCGTCGCCGCGACGCGCGCCGCTCAGCCCCCCGTCATCGACGGGCGCGACGACGACGCGGTGTGGCAGGCAGCACGACCCATCACCCAGTTTCAGGAATGGCGGCCCAGCGAGGGCGGACCGCCCAAGCTCCCGACCGAAGCGAAAATCGCCTACGATGCGGCCAATCTGTACGTGTTCGTCCGCGCGTTCGACCCGCACCCCGACAGCATCATCACGGTGCTCGCCCGGCGCGACTACTTCGTGCCCAGCGACATGATCTGGCTGTTCTTGGATTCGTATCACGATCGCCGAACCGGCTATGAATTCGGCGTCAACCCGTCGGGCGTGAAGCTGGACGCGCAGATCTACAATGACGGCAATGAAGACTTCGCCTGGGACGCCGTGTGGGACGTCGCGACCCGCGTCGATTCCCTCGGCTGGACCGCCGAGTTCCGCATCCCCCTGTCCCAGCTGCGCTACGGGCGCCAAAAGCGCCACACCTTCGGCCTCATTATCGATCGGGATCTGTACCGCTACTCCCAGCGCGTGAGCTGGCCGCTGCTACGCCAGTCCAAGGCGGGGTTCGTGTCGCAATTCGGCGATGTCGACGGGTTCGACGACCTCGAGGCGCCGCGCCGCCTGGAGGCGGCACCCTATCTCGTGACCAAGAATGTGTCCGAGTTCACGAGCGCGGGGCCGGGTCGTACGCAAGACGTGACTGTCGGGGGCGACCTCAAGTACCGCGTCGCGTCCAATCTCACGCTCGACGCGACGATCAATCCGGACTTCGGCCAGGTCGAGGCCGATCCGGCGGTGCTCAACCTCACGGCGTTCGAGACGTTCTTCCGGGAGCAGCGACCGTTCTTCGTGCAGGGCGCGGGGATCTTCCGCTACGACGTGAACTGCACCGCGGTGAATGACTGCGGCACGGGCGAGGGGCTGGTGTACACACGGCGCATCGGGCGCACCCCCGAGCTGGGGGACAATACGTCGCCGGCCTTCACGCGGATCCTGGGCGCGGGCAAGGTCACCGGGCGCTTGCCGAGCGGGCTCACGATCGGCCTGCTCGACGCCGTCACGCAGCATGTGACCGACCTGAGTTCGAAGACGGTCGAGCCGACCAGCAATTACGGCGTGGTACGGCTGCGCCAGGATCTGCGCGGCGGCGAGAGCAGCATCGGCGCCATCGTCACCGCCGTGAACCGCGACAACGACCTGTTCACGATGCGGCACCTGCGCCGCAGCGCCTACGTCGGCGCTATGGATTTTCGTCACCGCTTCCCCGGCGGGCGCTACGAGATGTCGGGCTCCGTGGACTTGAGCCGGGTCGCGGGAACCGACTCGGCGATCGCCCTCACGCAACGCGACGCGGCGCACTACTACCAGCGGCCCGACGCAGCGCTCCGATACGACCCGACGCGTACGTCGCTTTCGGGCGACGACGAGTCGCTGCAGTTCGGGAAGGTGGGCGGCGCGCACGTCCTCTTCCAAACCGGGTACGAGCGCCGCTCCGCGGGCTTCGAGATCAACGACCTGGGATACCTGCAGCGCGCCGACCAGCAGGCGTGGAGCACGTGGGTGGGATTCTTCGATCGCCACCAGCGCGCCCTGTACCAGCGGTTCCAGTGGAATTTCAACTGGTGGCAGTACTGGACCACGGCGGGGCTGCCCGAGGAGAGGGCGTTCAATACCAACACGCATACCACGTTCAACAACACGTGGTCGTTCCACGTCGGGGGCACCCTGGGCCAGCTGGGCGAGACCTATTGCTACTCGTGCGCCCGCGGCGGCCCCGCCGTGCGCCAGGATCCCTACTTCGCGCCCTGGGCCGGTCTGAACGGCGACGACCGCAAAGCGGTCGTGCCGTACTTCTGGGTCAACTACTCGCGCGGCGACGGCGGGCGGTCCCACAGCATCAACGTGATGCCCGAGGTGGACTTCAAGCTGGCATCGCGTGTGACGGCGGCGCTTATCCCCAACTACACGCGCGCCACGAACGAGGTACAGCCACTCGACCCGATCACGGACTCGGTCACGCACCTGGTCACGCACTCCTTGTTCGCGCACCTCGAGCAAAAGCAGCTCGGCGTGACGATGCGCTTCACTTACCCCTTCACCGCGAACGCATCGCTGCAGCTGTACGCGCAGCCCTTCATCTCAAAGGGGACTTACAGCAACGTGCGTGAGCTGTCGACCACGCCGCGCGCCGCGGATTTCGCGAGCCGCTATCGGCCCTATGCGGACACCGCGGTCACGAACAACCCCGGCGGCTTCAACTACAAGCAGTTCCGCTCCAACGTCGTGTTGCGCTGGGAGTACCGGCCCGGATCGACCCTGTTCCTGGTCTGGAGTCAGGGGCGACAGGGGTCAACTGGCATGGAGGGCACGGGTGGCTTCGGCGGCGACATCGGCGATCTGTTTGACCTCCGGCCCGACAACAGCTTCTTGGTAAAGCTGTCGTACTGGATCAACAGGTAGGGGTCAGCCGGTAGTCGCTTGACGTCGTCGGTGCTCGGGAATATAAGGGAGCGATGGCCGCCGAGGACGTCGCTGCCCAGCTGGCGCGCGAGCGGGCCCTGAGCCAGACCGAGAAGATGGAGACCATCGGCCGGCTGACGGGCGCCATCGCGCAGCAGTTCAACGAGCTCCTCAACGCCATCCTGGTGCGTAGCGCCGCGCTCGCCCAGACGCTGCCTCCGAACCGCGATCTCGAGGCGCTGAAGGACACGGCCCAGCGCGGGGCCGAGCTGGTGCAGCGGCTGCTGGGCTTCAGCCGTCACCGCGTGCTCGACCTCCAGCCGCTGATCCTCACCGAGTTCGTGCGCGACGCACTCGACGCCCTGCGCCGCGGGCTTCCGGCCAATATCGAGGGTCAGTTCGAGGCGGACGAGGACGCGGGCGTGGTCGAAGCCGATCCCGCAGCCGTGAAGCAGATCCTGCTGCACCTCGTGACCAACGCCCGGGACGCCATGCCGAAGGGCGGCACGCTGCACGTCGAGGTCCGGCGCGCGCGCCTGGGCGCCGCGGATCGCCCGCTCCACGCCTGGGTCGAGCCCGGATCCTACGTCAGCGTCGCCCTGAGTGACACCGGCGTGGGGATGGATGCGCAGACCCTGGCTCGAGTATTCGAGCCGTTCTTCACCACCAAACCCGTGGGCGTCGGCACCGGTCTCGGCATGTCGATGGCCTATGGCCTCGTGAAGCAGCACCGCGGGTACCTCCACATCTACAGCGAGGTCGGGCAGGGGACCACGGCCAAGGTGTACTTCCCCGCCATCCGCGATCAGGGCATGTCGGCGCTCGAGGCCGCGGCCGACGAGCGCCTGCCCGGCGGGACGGAATCGATCCTGCTGGTGGAAGACGATCAAACGATGCGCCTGGCCGCGCAGCAGCTCCTGTCGAAGGTCGGCTACCGGGTCGTCACCGCCGTCGACGGCCAGCAGGGACTCGAGGCCTTCCGCGCCCACCGCACGGACCTTCAGCTGGTGATCACCGACGTCGTGATGCCGAAGCTCAGCGGGTTCGACATGTACGAGGTCATCCGGGGAGAGTCGCGCGGGGTGAGGGTGTTGTTCATGAGCGGCTTTCCCGCGCCGAACTTCCGGAAGACCGTGGGCCAGGATCCCGGCGTGGCGTTCGTCACGAAGCCCTGGACCGCGAGCGAGCTGCTCGCGCAGGTGCGGCAGCTGCTCGAGCTCGCTCAACCCTAGGGTCTGTCATGGGCCCGCGAGGCAAGGGTCGCCATCCCGCGTTCGATGCGCGCGACCCGCTGCTCGACGCGCGAGCCGATGCCGAGCTCGACCTGCACGGGTTCGGCGCGATAGAGGCGCGGTCCGCGGTACGCGCCTTCCTCGAGAGCTGGCGGCGCCGTAAGTCCGGTGCGGTGGTCCATATCATCACGGGGAGAGGGAAGGGCTCGCCCGGTGCGCCGGTGTTACGTGGGCTGGTGAAGACACTCCTGCAGAGTGAGCTGCGCGCCCTGGTGAGCGAATGGGGTCTGGACGATGGGGAGGGGGGATATAGAGTGAGGGTGCGGTGAGTCGGCCCCACTGACCCCGGGCGCAAGCCCGGGGGTCAGGAGACTGGATCAGCGCCGCGCGGTCTGGAACAGCGGCAGGTAGCGTTCGTATCCCTCTGCTTGCAGACGCTCCACCGGAACGAACCGCAGCGCGGCCGAGTTGATGCAATACCGCAGGCCCGTCGGCGCCGGGCCGTCGTCGAACAGATGGCCCAGGTGGGAGTCGGCGTGGGCGGACCGCACCTCCGTCCGCGCCATGAAGAGCGAGCGGTCGGACTTCCGGTGGATGTTCCCGTCCTCGAGCGGCTGCGTGAAGCTCGGCCACCCCGTGCCCGACTCGAACTTGTCGAGCGAGCTGAACAGCGGCTCCCCGGAGACGACATCCACGTAGATGCCGGCCCGGTGGTTGTCCCAAAACTCGTTGTGGAACGGCGGCTCTGTCGCATCGTGCTGGGTCACCTGGTACTGCAACTGGGTCAGCGACTGCCGCAACTCGGCGTCGCTTGGCTTGGTGTCGTGCATGCTCGATTGTACCTCCGTCGACGGGGCTTCGGCGCCCCATACCTCCCGCAGGCGCCGGTCGCGGCCGCACGCCACGCGATACATCCCGTACCTGACAGGATTCTTGCGGTAATAGTGCTGGTGATAGTCTTCTGCCGGGTAGAACGCTGTCGCCCGCACGACGTCCGTGGCAATCCGTTTCCCGAAGCGTACCTCGAGCGCGCGACGCGAGGCCGCCGCCACGCGGTGCTGCGTCGTGTCGCGATAGAAGATCGCCGTGTGGTACTCCGTGCCGCGATCGCAGAACTGGCCGTCGGCCTGGGTCGGATCGATATCGTGCCAGAATGCGTCCACCAACCGCTCGTACGTGATCTTTGCCGGATCGTACACGACCTCCACCGACTCGAGGTGTCCCGTCTGGCCGGTGGACACCAGCTCGTAGGACGGGTGCGCCACGCGGCCGCCCGTGTAGCCCACGGTGGCGGACACGACGCCCGTGACCTGGTCGAAGGCGCGCTCCATGGACCAGAAGCAGCCGCCCGCGAAGGTCGCGGTGTCGAGCGGCGCCGTGGTGAGAGCGAGGGCGAGTAGCAGGATCATGGATGGAGTGTAGGGGAGCGACGTCGGTGTGAGAAGCGTCCGCTCACA
>Ga0137418_10001155_pt1 | contig 24289 bp, 19 predicted proteins | sample CZODoug3_1_2_16f_FD_122242 | JGI IMG/M metagenome (GOLD analysis project Ga0137418, IMG submission 122242) | Vadose zone soil fungal communities from Angelo Coast Range Reserve, California, USA - CZODoug3_1_2_16fungal (Hybrid Assembly) | ecosystem: Environmental > Terrestrial > Soil > Vadose...
GTGCCGCCCAGCAAGGCAAGCACAACGGCTGCGACCCCCGCCGCGAAGAGCGCGTTCGAGATCAGCCCGGCCCGCCAGAGCCCAAACGCCGCGGACATGGTCAACATGGCTCTCGGGAACGAACTCAACACAAAGGCTGCCCATACGAAGTCGTTCAGGCCCGATGTGAGCACGTGACTTCCCGAGCCGGCGACGGAGTACGCGAGGGCTGCGACCACCGCGATGAGCAGGAGGAAAAGCGCTCCGAGTGCGGCACTTGAGGCGGTCGCCGCCGCGCCCCAACCGTCTTGCCCCGCATCCGACAAGGTAGTCCGGAGCGCCGCAGCGAACCACAGGAGGTTGAGGATCGACAGGCCGAAGAACACCGCAGCGATCAGGATATGCGTGCGATCGCCGTCGTAGAACGCGGCCAATGCGTCGGTCGACGCGCCGATATGCGGCTGGTAGCCGTAGATGACGTAACCAATGATGAAGAGCCCGACAGACTGGATGCCAGCCGTGCGCCACAGGCGTTCCCAAAACGCGGGGGTCGTGTACGCGCTGGTGGATGAGGTCACGGCTGTAGTGGATGCGCTCATGAGGATCTCCTCTCGAACTGAATGTGAATTCGGAAGCCCTGCCGCCAAATTTTTCGGCAATGCCCTAGTGCGATAGTGTTCGGCCGATGATTTGGGTGGAATGCTACGTCCAGGGCCAGAGCAAGTCAATGGAAGCGGACACTTTGCGAAAGCGCCGACCAATCCATTGGCGATAAATCCCATAGCGCTCACGACTTCACAACAGGCCTTCCCACGGACGGTTGGTCGGCAAACCGAAAACGAGCACACACATTGGCAATCCTCCGTTGCGGTCACAGATTGTTTTTGGGACCCCCAAAGCACCCTGAGTGGATGAAGGCAAATGGTGTGATATCTTACCCGCGCGCCTGCGTGATTGCGAGATGGGGAGGTCAAAGAAATGCTGGATCGGCGGAATTTCATGAAGACCTGTTCGGGAATGGGCCTGGCCGGAACGCTTTTTCCGGGAGTGCTTTGGGCGCAAGCACAAGCGCAGGGCGCGAAGAAAGTCACCAAAGAGATGATTGACAACGCGGCAGCCATCGCGGACGTCCCCATTTCCGAAGAATACAAAGAAATGATGCTCGAAAACCTGAACGACCAGGCTAAAGGCTACGAAGAAATCTTCAAGCTGCACATTCCGAATTCCGTCGAGCCCGCCCTGATTTTTGATCCAGTTACATCCGGGACAAAGTTCGAGACAGAAAAGTGGCCGATGAAAATGTCGGCGGCTTCGAAAAGCTGGTCGACCCAGACTCCGAAGAACATCGAAGAGCTGGCGTTTGCGAGCGTGCGGCAATTGGCAGAGCTTGTCCGAACCAAGAGTGTTTCGTCTTTAGCGCTCACCGAAATGTATCTGGGACGATTGAAGAAGTATGACCCGGCCTTGAAATTTGTTGTGACCCTGACGGAAGAACGCGCGCTCGCCCAAGCCAAAAAAGCGGACACGGAGATCGCCGCAGGGAAATATCGCGGGCCGCTGCACGGTTTGCCTTGGGGCGCGAAGGATTTGCTCGCGGTGAAGGGTTACCGGACAACCTGGGGCGCTGGCGGATTCGAGAACCAGATGATCGACGAAGATGCCACCGTGGTGAAACGGTTGGACAAAGCGGGCGCGGTGCTCGTCGCGAAATTGACACTGGGGGCATTGGCGCAAGGCGATGTGTGGTTCGGCGGTGTGACCAGAAATCCGTGGAACACCAATCAAGGGTCGAGCGGTTCATCGGCGGGGCCGGCTTCGGCGACCGCTGCGGGTTGCGTGGCGTTCAGCATCGGCTCCGAAACACTCGGGTCGATTTCATCGCCATCCACGCGTTGCGGCTGCACCGGTCTGCGGCCGTCGTTTGGGCTTGTCCCGCGAACGGGCGCGATGGCACTTTCCTGGAGCATGGACAAGCTTGGCCCCATATGCCGAACCGTGGAAGATTGCGCGCTCGTTCTGGACGCGATTTGCGGGCGCGACGGCCTGGATCGCTCCGTGCAGCCCGCAGCTTTCAATTGGGACGCGAATCTCGATTGGCGAAAATTGCGCGTCGGGTATTTGAAGACCGCATTCGAACGAAGACCCGACGACCAGCAGGAAGCTGCGAAGGAAGAGCTGCCCGCGACTCCCGAAGAACAAAAGAAGCGCGAAGAACAGAAGAAACGTCGCGAAGCCGCGCGCGCACGCGCCGAGTACGACAGAAAATACAACGATGCCGCTCTGGCGAAACTACGTGAAATGGGCGTAAACCTTGTTGCCGTCGAAATGCCCAAGTTTCCCTACGATGCCATGGTAGCCATGCTGACAGCCGAATCCGCGGCGGCTTTCGATGATTTAACTCGTAGTGGCAAAGATAAACTGCTCACCTCGCAAAAAGATTACGACTGGCCGAATACCTTTCGAACCGCCCGTTTCATCCCCGCTGTCGAATACCTCCAGGCCGCGCGGGCGCGCCGGATGGCGATGGATGCGGTGGCAAAAATATTCGATAGTTTTGACGTGATCGTGGCGCCCACGAGCGGCGAACAACTTGTCATCACAAACATGACCGGGCACCCGGCGTTGATTTTGCCGAACGGTTTGCGCGGCAGCGATGCCCCGAAGCCGCCATCGGACGATATCAGTGATTTCCGGAGCTCCGGCGGCCCCGGAACTCCCACCAGCCTGACGTTTCTCGGGAAACTGTACGGTGAGCCAGCCCTGCTTGCTTTCGCGCGCGCCTATCAGGAAGCCACGGCCTTCCATCTCCAGCATCCCAATTTACCGCCCGCTTCCTAATCCGATTCGAATGCTCAGTGGGAGCTGTGCTAGATCCCTTTCTGAATGGGAAAGTCTTTCTCGGCCCAATCCTTCACAAAACTTGTAGGAAGAATAAGCACTCGCAAATTCTTGAATCCCATCCCGCTGAGCGCCGTGAACGCTGGCCGGATGTTAGGACATTTTTCGAACGGGCAGCAGCCGCAATAAATCACCAGATTCGCTGTCCGCGGCAGACCATCCGCCCACTTCTTCAATTCCGCCAATCCCTGCTCGTTCGAAGCGGAGCCGTGAAACGTAGCCCCCGGAATATGCCCGCCGGCGAAGAGAGTGTGGAATCCGACGTAGACAGGCACGGCGGGCGTCACGCTTTTGTCCACCATTTCATGGGCAAGCTTGGCCGCCTGCACTGTCTGTGCGGAAGTCCAAGGATCCGAGGACTTCTTATCGTCCGCGCGTATCGCCGGAACAATAACGAGCACTGCTGATACGGCGACCAGAACCAAAAGCATTGAGATCAAGAAAACAATTTGGAGACGGAATTTTACGGGCGCCAAAGGAGTCCTCCGGGAAACACTCCAATTCTAAACCCAATTGAATTGGTAGACTCAAAAGAGCGACGAATTATTTTTTGAGTTCAGCGCGCGTTTTCTGGAGCTTGATGGCCGTGGTGCGCAGAGTCTCGGGAACATTCTTATTGGAGGTGAGACGCTTTAGGTCAACAACGTTGAGCATCGGCAGCATGTGCATGGTGACGTCCAGTGGCGTCTTGGGATTGTTGATGAGGTTGCGGACGACGCTGTAGTTTTTGCGGAAAACGCGGTTTCCGGCGATGAGCCGAAGAATTTCGTCGGTGAGGCTGGTCATCCCCGCGAAAGCTTCGACTTCCTGGTCGGTGAGCCGGGGAGATTGCAGCACGGCGCGTTGAACAACTTTGTTATTGTCGCGAATCAGCGTGCGGCGCGCCTCCGGGCCGCCCTTCATCGCAAATTGTACCCGCTGCGCAACGGTCATTTTCGCCAGCCGCTGAATGAGGGTCTGGCGCCGGACGGCGTCGGGTTCAACCGCAGCTGCGGCTTCCTCGAGTGCGGCTTCGTCGATAGGATTTCCCGGGCCGTGAAGTTCGTGGAGCTGATTTTTTTGCTCGACGGTCAACGAACTGGAATGTTCGAGGGCCAGAGCGAGGGCGGGAGATTCGCTGATGCGGTCCAGCTCTTCCATCAGCGACTGGATGCCCAGCGTCGAAAGGTGGCGAACCAGCGGCACGAGCTGTTCGGCTGGACAGTTTTTGTTTTGCACCATGGCGTCGCAGACGCCGGGCTTATCCGCAAGATTCCTGGCCGCGTAGGCAAAAAGCGCGGGCAAGGCGTGCTCGCGTTTCAGCGCCTCGACGAAAGATTCCAGGGGCGCTGAGAGAATCGCATCCTGTGCGCGGACTGCCACCATTTCGTCGGCGTCGTGCGTAAGAACGGCAAGAATCTCCGCGTGATCCGCGGGAGAAAGATGCGCTCCGCCGGAGCAGACGGCAATTTTGCGTTCGCGCGTGGCGCGCCCGTGGCGCAAGTCTTCTAAAACTTCAGGGCTGAGAGCTTCCACTGGGTTACGGCCTCAAGTCCTTCTCACTCAGGACTATTCTACCGGAGGCGCCGGGCGCGCCAATAGGCGGCATGGCCTTGTGGTTCAATTCCAGCAACACCGCGGAGGAGTCCCCCGCACTCACCTCGAAATGGTCGTTGGCGGGAAAATGACGAGTCTCTCCGGCCGGCAGCTCCGCGTCGAGCAAAAGTTTATCGTCAGCCAGGACACGCACGCGCGTGGCCGCCGAGGTGGAGACGGAAAGATCGAGCGGAGCCTTGGCAGGGGCCCCGGCAGAAAACTGCTCCGCTGATCCCGGCGAACTGGGATCAAATTGAAGCTGTGGCTGCGCCGGCGAGGAAGCTTCGGCTGATTTTTTTGTCGCGCGATACGCGGCGTAGCGATGGCAGCCATAGCGGCCTGCGTAGAAAAGCCCCAAGAGGAAAAGCAGCAGGATCAAAGCGGCCGCGACGGGCAGCCATTTTGGCGGCGAGGGAATGCGCTCCTCGACTTTGGAGGGAGCCGCTGCCAAATGATCGGTGCGGGCCAAGTCATATTCGCCGAGCAGCGCTTCTTCATTGAGGCCCAGATAGCGCGCGATGGTGCGCACAAAGCCGTGACCAAAGACGCCGCCGGGCAGCTTGGCCCAATCTTCATTCTCGAGGGCTTCCACAAATCGGGTGCTAATGCGCGTGGCTTTGGTCAGTTCGTCCATGGAAACTTCGCGGAGCTCGCGCTCGCGCTTCAGGCGTTCACCAAAATTTCCCCTGGCCATGAACCGAAACCTGTCCTCAACTAACTTATTGTAACCGCGAAGTAGTTGACGTAGTGGGCGCGCGCAAAAAAACGGCGTGGGATCCCTGAACGGACTATAGGCGGAGCAATCCTGAAGTGTCAAACCTGGTTCAGTCCCTTGCTTTTGCAGTGGCGCGGATGGCGAAGTGTTTCTCATGACGCTCACCCGTCAATCGCGGTCGGGTCCAGGCATATCAATCATGATTCTCTGTGACTCCACAGCGGGGCGGGCAGCGGCGAGGGGAAGCCACGAGGCCAATCCGGGATTTTTCCTCAGGGCAAAAGCCCAATTAAAGTGCGCCTTTGATGTCGGAGCTAAAGCTCCGGCCCCCTTTGCGGTAAGCCGCGAGAGCGATAGCATGTAGCGGGAGAATTGCATGGGAATTGAAATACGAGGGATGGCGCCGCTGTTGCAAGTTTTCGATATGCTGGCGTCCATTAAGTTTTACCGGGACGTGTTGGGGTTCGAGGTGGTTACGACCTCGACGCCTCGGGCAGAGCACTTTGATTGGGCGCTGCTGCGGCTTAGCGGGGTGGAGTTGATGTTGAACACGGCTTATGAGCAGGATGCGCGGCCAGGAGCTCCGGATGCGGGGCGTATGCGTACCTTCGTGGACTTGGCGCTGCGGTGGAGGAACCCAAGGTGGCGCATTATGGGATGAAGCAGTTGTACCTGCGCGATCCGGACGGGTATAGCTTGTGCTTTCAGTGGGCGGCCAAGTAGTGAGTTGCGATCGTCTCCATTTCAGGAAGGTCGGTCAGAGGCGTGTTCCGCGGACTCTTTATCGCGGGGCCAAAAGAAAAATAGACATCCGGCAAATCCAGAGAGTGCGGCTGCGCAAGCCACGAGCACGCCCCATCCTAAAGTCGCCATTTCGTCGGGGTCAGTCTGCCTAGGTCCTAGGCGATCTCGAAGATAGCCTGCGATGAGAAAGCCGAAGAATCCGAGCAAGATTGCCATGACAAATGCGAAAGCAACGGTCGCCGTCGCGCGCGCTCTTCGATTCGCTTTGTGCATCAAGCCCCCGTGAAGCGGCGACACCCGGTTGTCTCCGGACCCTGGATTTGGTGGAGTCTAACACCCGGGGGCGAGGATGGCGAGATAGCCACGCCTGTACCACGAGCGGGTTGCATGGCTTTTTGGGAGGGGCCTATACTGACCAAGATTCGCCGCTGCAGGTAAGAATCGCGCGAATTCGTGTTTCTTGGCGTTAGGATGGAGCCAGGAGCGCGCGCGAGCAGTGCCAAGGTTTGCGATCTCCAAGGGGAAGGAACCAGCGCGAGTGGAAGAAGTAAATCAATTTCCGGCCGTTGAACGCCGCCGCAATCCGGGGTTGCCGGCGGAGCAGAGAGAAAAAGGCGAAGTGGCGATCTTCCAGGAGTTGGGGAAGGCGCTGACCTCTTCACTGCAGCTCGACCAAGTTCTCCGCACGATCATGGAGAAGATCGATGAATTCCTGCGCCCGGACAATTGGTCGCTGCTGCTGCTGGATGAGGCCAAACAGGAATTGTATTTTGAACTGGCGGTGGGAAAAGCATCGCAGGCGTTGAAGGATGTGCGCATCAAGATGGGGCAGGGAATTGCCGGCTGGGTGGCGCAACATCAGGAGACTGTGGTGGTGCCGGACACCACGAAGGACACACGGTTTTTCTCCAAGGTAGACGAGAAGACCAAGACCGAGACGCAATCGATCGTCGCGGTTCCGGTGCGATTCCGCGACACCTGCCTGGGAGTGATCGAGCTGATCAACTGCATGGGGCCGGAAGGATTTGATCCCCGCGACTTGAAGCTGCTGGAAGCGCTTTCGGATTTTGCGGCGATTGCGCTGGAGAACGCGCGGCACGTCAAAAAAATTCACGAGCTGACGATTACGGACGATTGCACGTCGCTCTATAACGCGCGGCATATGGGATTCATTCTGGAAACGGAGATTTACCGTTCGCAGCGCTACAACTACGAATTCTCGATCGTGTTCATCGACCTGGACCACTTCAAGCAAGTGAACGATACGCACGGGCACTTGGTGGGCTCGCGGCTGCTGGCGGAAATTGGGAACGCGCTGAAGGAACATTGCCGGCTGATCGATTTCGCGTTCCGCTACGGCGGCGATGAATTTGTGATTCTGCTGCCGCAAACTTCGAAAGATAACGCGTTGAACGTGGCGCGGCGCTTGCACAAACTGGTGCGCGAGAGCGTGTGGCTGGTGGATCAGGGCTTGAACATCAAGCTGACGCCGAGCGTGGGCGTGGCATCGTACCCGGTGGATTCGCGAACCAAGGAAGGCTTGCTGCACCTCGCCGACGAAGCCATGTACCTGGTGAAAAATACCAAGCGCGACAGCGTGGCTGCGGCGAATATCGGAATCCTGCCGGCGGCCGCAACCGCGGAATCCGCCAGCTAAAGCACCTCTTTTTCTGTAAGAATGCCGCACCAGAGTTCCCACTTCTATACACTCCCGCGAAATTTTGCTTAACTGAAGGCATGAAGCGAAGCGAAGCGGCGAAGTATGCGCGCTGGTCGGCGGCAGTAGCGTTGTTGCTGGCGAGCGTGACAGCTGGAGTGTATCTGGAGCGCAAATGGGTGGCGTATCGAGAAAAGCAAAAAGCGCCGCCGCCGGCTCCGCAAGATGTGTCGCGTCTTTCGAACGGGTTGACCTTTTCCAAAGGGGAGGGAACACAAAAAATCTTCACGGTGGAAGCGTCAAAGATGACGGATTTCAAGGGTAAGGACGCGAGCCTGCTGGAGGACGTTAAGATCACCATCTTTGGAAACAGGGGAGAGAGGCGCGACACGATGCATACGCAGAGCTGCCAATATGAAAGAACGGGCGGAAACATCGCCTGCAGCGGCGAAGTGCAGATCGACCTGGAGAGCAGTGCGGAAGCCGAGCGCGCGGCAAAAAATCCAGGAAATACGGCGCAGCAAAAAGTGCACCTGGAGACCCGCGGGGTGGTCTTTAACCGCGCGAGCGGCCTGGCGCGCACGGATCAACCGGTGAAATTTGTATTTCCGAACGGGACTGGCGAGGCCGTCGGGGTGGAATATCACTCCGAAGAGGGGAAAGTGCGGCTGTTGAGAGATGTGCAGTTTTTTTTGGTGGCCACGGGAAAAGACACCGGGGAGAAAAAAACAGCGTCAGCGGTCGCGAAAGAACCGATTCACGTGACGGGGAAGACCCTGGATTTTGAGCGGGAGTCGAGAACCATGCAGTTATACGGACCGGTGGAAGCGAAAACGCAGACGACGAGTTTGCATGCCGGAAAGCTGACGCTCACGCTGGACACGGCGTTTCGCGCGGAGAAACTCGTGGTTACGCCGGGGCCGGATGGGAAAAACCCAGAATTGGAATCTCAGGGGGCGGATGGGCCGACGAATCTAAGCGCGGAAACCATCACGGCACAATTTGCTCCTGCGGGGTGGCTGACGAAAATTGAAGCGGCGGGAAGCGTTCGCGGCGCGCGGCGCACTGGAAAAGAAACGGAGGACTTCCGCGCGGAACACGGTGCGATGGAGATGTGGCCAATAGTAAACCAGCCGCGAGAGATGAACTTGAAAGGCGGCGTGATACTGAAAACTCAAGCGGAAACATCCAGCGAGGGGCGCACCCTGCAGACTAGCGAACTCCAGATAGAATTCACCGACAGAAAAAATGGCGAAGGCAGCAAGCTCAAGCGAGCGGAGACAATGGGGCCGGGCACCATGGAATGGACGGATGCAGTGGCGCAAGGCGGCACGCCCGGAGTGCCCCCGAATAGCGACGCCGCGCGAACAAAACTGCAGGCCGATAAGCTTGAAATGGAATTCGGAGAAGAGGGCAAGGCGCGGCGGTTGATTGCGACCGGAAATGTTTTGACGGAGCGCGCGGTGGCTGGGAAGCCGGCGCAGACGGCCAGGGCACAAAGCGGAGTGGCGCAACTGCTGGCGAGCGGCGGGTGGGCGCAGATGGATTTGCAGGGAAGTGTGAAACTGAAAGAAGGCGACCGGAGCGGCCAAGCGGACCACGCCACATTTGTGCGAGCCACGCAGACGGCTTTGTTGACTGGAAGAGCGCTGGCGCGCGATGCCACCGCGGAGACGCAAGCGCAGCGAATCACATTTGTGCAGGCCACCGGAGAGATTCGTGCCGAAGGCGGGGTGCGGTCGACGGAATTTTCGACCAAAGGGGGCGGAGCGCAGCTCGGCGCCGTGCCGGCGAACATTTCGGCGGACACGCTGCAAGGAAATTCAAAGACGGGCCGAGCTTTGTACACCGGACACGCGCGATTGTGGCAAGGAGATTCCGTGATGGAAGCGGATTCGATCGAGTTGCTGCGCGAAGCACGGGTCATGAATGCGGCGGGGAATGTCCGTGCCGTATTCCCGCAGGCCACGGCGCAGCCGCCAGCGCAGACGGTGGCCATGCAAGCCGGGCCGAAGAAGGCGCGGCTATGGCACGTGACGGCGGCGACGCTGACGTACCGCGACGCGGAGAGCCGCGCGCACCTGGAAAAAAACGTGGTGGCACAGTCGGCGGAGCAAACAATGCGTGCGGCGGCAGTGGATCTCTATTTCACGCGTTCTGATAAACCCAATCCGAATGGGACACCCGGTTCCGTCCCAGCAAATTCAGCGGCCGGCGCTCAGCAGATCAGCAAGGCAGTCGGCACGGGCGGTGTGATCGTCGAGCAAGGAAACCGAAAAGCGACGGCCGATCGCGGAGAATACTCCGCGGCGGATGGAAAATTCGTGATGAGCGGCGGAACTCCCACGATTTTTGACGCGACGGAAGGGACTACGACGGGCCATCAATTGACCTTCTTTTTAGCGGATGATACGATCATCGTCGACTCAGAAAAAGGTTCGCGGACTGTGACCAAGCACCGAGTCGAGAAATAATCCTACAAATCCGCGGCCGCCCGTGAAGAGGTATGCTGAAGCTCCAGGCCGTCGATTTAAGCAAGTCTTACCGTGGTCGCAAGGTCGTTGACGACGTTGAGCTGGAGATTGGACAAGGTGAAGTCGTCGGGTTGCTCGGTCCCAACGGCGCAGGCAAGACGACAACGTTTTATATCCTGGTAGGCCTTGCCCGGCCCGACTCCGGCCGCGTTCTCCTGAACGACGAAGAAATCACGGACCTCCCCATGTACCTCCGGGCCCGTAGCGGAATCAGCTATCTTCCCCAGGAACCCTCGGTTTTCCGGCAATTGACCAGCGAAGAGAATCTGCTTGCGGTGTTGGAGACGCTTCCGCTGACCCCGGAGCAGCAGCGCGACCGCCTGGAAGAACTCCTGGCGCAAATGGGGCTGGAAACCGTTCGAACGAGCAAGGCGTACACGCTATCCGGGGGAGAGCGCCGGCGGCTGGAAATCGCGCGCTCCCTGACTTTGCAGCCCTCTTTTATCCTGCTCGACGAACCTTTTTCGGGGATCGACCCTCTAACGGTGAAGGATCTCCAGGAATTGATCCGGGACCTTGCAAAGTCGGGAATTGGCGTGCTCATTACCGATCATAACGTGCGGGAAACTCTCAGCGTGACGGATCGCGCGTACATCCTGAAAAGTGGCAAGATATTCCGGAAGGGCCGCCCGGACGAATTAAGCAATGATGCGGAAGTCCGGCGCGTTTATCTGGGCGATCATTTCCGCTTGAACTAAAGTTTGGGAATTGGGTTAGAAAAGGGAGTGCGGGACCATCCATGGCCTGGCAGGGACTTAAACTTAACCTCCGAGTGTCGCAGAAGCAGATTCTGACGCCCGGCCTTGTCCAGATGGTGAGCGTCCTGGCGCTGAACCGCCTCGAACTCCGCGAGATGATCAACCAGGAGATGATTGCCAACCCGGTCCTCGAAGAGCAGAGCGAAGAGCCTACCCAGACCGACAACTACAGCGACGAAACCTTCCTGAAAGCCGAAACTGAAAAAGTCCCGGAGAAACCGGAAGCCAATCCCTTTGACGAATTCGACGTCGGAAGCTTCTTTAACCAGTACCTGGATACGGGCGGCGACGGCGGGCAATCGCAAGAGCGCGAAGTATCCGAGCGGCCTTCCTTCGAAAAATTCCTCTCTTCGTCGACCGGGTTGGCCGACCACCTCCAGTGGCAATTGAGCGTCACCATCTGTTCGGACACCGTGTCGGAAATCGTCGAAAGCATCATCGGCAACCTGGACGAGAACGGCTACCTGACCGCTTCCACCGAAGAGCTGACGCAAAACGGAAAATATTCGCAGGATGATTTCGAGGACGCCCTGGCAGTGGTGCAGGACTTCGATCCGATAGGAGTGGGCGCTCGGGATTTGCGGGAATGCCTGCTGCTGCAATTGAAAGCGTTCGATCCGCAGAACACGCTGGCCCACCAAATCGTTTCCGAGCATTTGAAGCAAGTGCAATCCAATCAGCTGAAGGAAGTGGCCCGCGCTCTCAACCGGCCCCTGGAGATCGTCAAACACTCCCTGGAAGTGATCCGGAAACTCGATCCCCGGCCTGGGCTGCGCTACAACAAGACGGAGCCGCGGTTGGTCGAACCGGACGTCTATTTTCGCAAAGTGGATGACGCGTGGCAGGCGTTCCTGAATGAAGACGACATGCCGCAACTGCGGCTAAGTCCAACGTACCGGCGTCTGCTGGTGAAGGATGCCGCCGACCGCGACGTGCGCAACTACGTAAAGGAACGATTCACGGCTGCCGTGCAGTTGATGAAGAACATCGAACAGCGCAAGCACACTATTTTGCGTGTCTGCCAATCGATCATCGCGCGCCAGGGCGAATTCCTCGATCACGGCCAGGACGCGCTGAAGCCCATGATGATCAAGGAAGTAGCGGAAGAGGTCGGCGTGCACCCTTCGACAGTGAGCCGCGCGGTGGCCAGCAAGTACGCGCACACTTCGCAAGGCGTGCTGGAACTGCGGTCGTTCTTCAGCGAGAGCGTGAACGGGCCGGAGGGCGGCGGGATGTCGCTACTGACGCTCAAGCGCCTGGTCAAAAAAATGATCGAAGAGGAAGACGCCGCGCATCCCCTGACCGACGAGCAGATTGCGCACAAACTGGATGACGCGGGCATTCACGTCACCCGGCGCACGGTCGCGAAATACCGCGAAGACATGAGAATTCCCAGCACCCACCAACGCCGGGAAAAGAGCTGAGCGGCAGCACCCGTGAAGCCGCAGAAGCGCCACGACGCACGGCACCTCGTTATTCTCACGGGACTTTCCGGCTCCGGGAAAAGCACTGTCCTGCACGCCTTCGAAGATATGGGCTTCTACTGCGTGGATAATCTTCCCGTGGAGCTCATCCCTATTTTTGCGGAGCTGCACGCGGCGGGCGAAGGAGATTTTACCCGCGCGGCGTTGCTGGTGGATGCGCGCGAAGGCGCGCAACTGGAGAAATTGCCGCCACTGCTGAAGCACCTGAAAAAAGATCATCCCATCACGCTGGTATATATCGAAGCGAACGAGGATGCCTTGCTGCGAAGGTACAGCGAGACGCGGCGCCCGCATCCGCTAGGGAAGAATTTTTCCGTGCGGGAAAGTTTGTCACATGAACGCGCGCTGATGGAGCCGATCCGTAAGCTCGCCGATGTGGTGATTGAAACCACGCAGTTCAACGTGCATGAGTTGCGCCACTTCGTGACGCAGCGGTTCAAGAATCCGGACAAGCGGCCGATGCTGGTTTCCGTGGTGAGTTTCGGCTACCGCTACGGAGTGCCGTCGGACGCGGACTTGGTTCTCGACGTGCGATTTCTGCCCAACCCGCATTTCGTGCCGCGATTGCGGCCGTTCACGGGTAAAGATCCAAAAGTGCGGCGGTACATTCGCTCGTTTCCGCAGACCGGGGAATTTTTGCGCCGCATGGAAGGCTTACTGACCTATCTGATTCCGCATTACATCCGCGAAGGGAAAAGCTATTTGACCATCGCGTTCGGCTGCACAGGCGGGAGGCACCGCTCCGTTATGCTTGCGGAATCGGTGAGAAAGTCGCTCGAGAAGCGCGGATATTCCGCCAAGGTCATTCATCGCGATATTGACAAGTAAAACTGGCGTAAGGGACGATTTCAAATATGCGCGTTCTCAGTGCCGAGGAAGTGGCTGAGTGGTTCAAGGGATTTGAGAATCTTGGAGTAGAGTCCGATTATGTGCATGCCGACAAAGACGGACTGTTCTTTACACATCCCGAGGCCGCCTGTATCGACCTAGAATATCCGGCGAAGTTGGAGCGACTCCCGTTCTTTGCACATTACGTCGCTACAATCGGCTATGAGGACCAGCACTTCGATGGAGCGTTGATTTGGTTTTACAACTGGGGCGTTTGGAATTTATTTGACGAAGGCATCGGTTATCGGATCGTTGAAAGGCTGAATGCAGGTGCTGGTCAGGCGAGGTCATTCGAAGTTTCTTCGGGCCATCGATTTAGAGCGGATGAGCTTCCCGAGGCGATTGGGATGCTCTTGCAGCCGATGATATTCGCCTGGGATAGCTATTATCTGCCAATCTGGTCATATGGCACCGGTGACTTCTTCTTGCATTTAAGCCATCATTCGACTGTGAGTGTCATTACTCGGACGAAGGCATTTCGCGACCGCGTGTTTCAACAACTAGAAGAATTCCATCTCAATCCTAAATCCGCAACCGATGAACGAAGGAGCCGTTTCTGCCACCCGTCCGCCGCTAAGTCCTGACAAGTCGCCTAACCGGAAAGCGGCCCGCAAGCGTGCCGCGGAAACTTGACAGGCTGCGACGCGGCGAATAGCGTACCAAGTGGACTAGTCAGGGAGCCTGCGGCGTGGCCTCGTTGTTATCACCACAACTGAAAAGACTCTTCGCCTATGTGCGGCCGTACTCCTTTCGGCTGGGTGTGGGCATTGCGCTAGTGGCGGTCACGGCGTTGGCCGATGGCATTGTGGCGTTGATGCTGCGGCCGGGCTTCGACTACGTACTGAATCCGTCCGTTTCCGGTTCGCTGGTGCCGCTGGTGACTTTTCCGAACGGCTACACGATCTACCTCAATCAGTTTTTTCCGCCCAGTATCCATCACGTGTGGACGATGTTCGCCCTGACGGTGGTTACTCTCTACGTCGCCAAAGGAATCTCCGAATATCTCGGCGTCACGCAGATTCAGTACGTTGGGCAAGCGGCGGTGACCGGGCTGCGGAACCAGGTGTACGCCAAAATCATTCGTCAGCCGATTGGATTTTTTCAGAGCCATCCGACGGGACGGTTGCTCTCGACCACTATCAACGACGTGGAGCGCACGCGCATCGCACTCTCCGAATACCTGGCTGACCTGTTCCAGAAGGGCTTCACGCTGATCGTGTTTTTGGCGGTTGTCGTCGTGCTCAATTGGAAGATGGCGCTTGGAACGGCCATTCTGGTGCCGTTGGTGGTCGTGCCAGTGGGAAAACTGGGAAAGAAAATTCGCCGCTCCTCGGAAAGCAGCCAGAGCAGGCTTGGGGATCTCAGCCAGATCTTGCAAGAGACGGTCAGCGGCAACCGCGTTGTGAAAGCCTTCGGGATGGAAGATTTTGAAATCGACAAGTTTAAACAGACGGCGCAAAAGCTGCTGCGCGAAAATATGCGCTGGGTTCGCGCGGCGGTAGCTACCGGGCCGATCATGGATTTGCTGGGCGCGCTGGTCATCCCGTTGCTCATTTTGTTCGCCCGCGACCAGATCAAGCACGGCTTAATGACGCCAGGAATTTTCATGGCGTTTCTTTTTGCCATGTTCAACGCCTACATGCCGTTGAAGCGCATTGGCCAGGTGTACCAGCAATTTCAGCTGGCGCAGGGAGCCAGCACGCAGGTATTTGCCTATCTGGACAGCCAGGAAGAGCAGAGCGAGCAGCCCGGGGCGAAGCCACTGGCGCCATTTTCAACCGAAATTGCTTTTGAGAACGTGGGCTTTGCGTACGACGAGGATTCGAACCACGTGCTAGAGCACATTCATTTCCGCGCGCGCCGCGGAGAAGTGATTGCACTGGTAGGCTCGAGCGGCGCGGGAAAAACCACCCTGGTGAATTTGCTGCCGCGATTTCATGAGGCGACCTCTGGGGCCATCCGCATCGACGACCAGAACATTCGCGATGTGACCATCAAGTCGCTGCGCGAACAGATCGCCATGGTGACGCAGGAGAACATCCTGTTTCACGATACGGTGTGGAACAACATTTGCTACGGTTTGACGAATATCCCCAAGGAAAAAGTGATCGCCGCCGCGCAAGCCGCGCTGGCCCACGAATTCATCACCGAGCTTCCGCTGGGCTACGATACCGTGATTGGCGAACGCGGTACGCGCTTGAGCGGTGGACAGCGCCAGCGCATCGCCATCGCACGCGCTATCTTGAAAGACTCCCCGATTTTGATCCTGGACGAAGCCACTTCCGAGCTCGATGCCGAGTCCGAGATGTTCGTGCAAAAGGCGCTCGCCAACCTGATGGTTGGACGAACCACTTTCGTGATCGCCCATCGCCTGGCCACGATTCGCCGCGCCGATAGCATACTTGTCCTGGAAGACGGCCAAATCCGGGAAAGCGGCACGCACGCGGAGCTGATAGCAAGTGGCGGAACCTACGCCCGGCTACACGATTTGCAGTTTGCGGACGACGACATGCTGGCGCCGGCGCAAGCCGCGCCCGGAAAGTTGAACGGAACATTGGATTCCCTATGAGCCAAACGACCACAGTACCGAGGAAAAAAATCGAATGCTTCTCCATGACCGGATACGCGCAAGCGCGAGCCGAGCAGGACGGCTGGGCAGTCCGCGTGAGCGTGAAAAGCGTCAACCACCGCTTTTTGGACTTGAAGCTGCGCATGCCCGAGGGGTTTGATTTGTACGATTTGCGATTGCGGCAAATCGTGCGCGAAAGAATTCATCGTGGGCACGTGGAAGTGACCGTGAGCGTGGAACCGGGGAAAGCTGCGCCGGTGCAGGTGAATCGCGAGCTGGTGCAATCGTATCTGAAAGCCGCCGAAGCGCTGCGGCAGGAGACCCGGGCAGCAACGGACATGGACGTCGTCGCGCTTCTGCGATTGCCCGGAGTGATTACCGGCGTTACCACCGCCGTACCGGAGTCGGAAGAAGAACAAGAGAAACTCGGGCGAGTGCTGGACACCGGCTTGCGCGATGCGCTTGCAAAGCTGGATGATATGCGTCGCGCGGAAGGACGACACTTGGTCGATGAGTTGCGCGAGCGCTTGGCGCGCATCGAAACTCATGTGGAGCAAGTGCGCGGCTTGGTTGCCACGTTGCGTCCGGCTTTTGCGCGGCGCTTGGACAATAAATTGAAGGAACTGCTCGGCGGGGTCGGCATCGATCCGGCGCGGCTCGCGCAAGAGGCCGCGCTACTTGCAGAGCGCAGCGATATCAGTGAAGAATTAGACCGATTGCGAAGCCACCTGCAACAGTTCACCAAGTTGCTGGACGGCGCCGGAGAGCTGGGAAAGAAACTGGATTTTCTTCTGCAGGAGATGCATCGCGAGGCCAATACCATGCTCTCGAAAACGCCCGGCGTGGAAAGCGAGGCCTTGGCGATCACCGGAGTAGCGCTGGAAATCAAGGCGGAGATCGAAAAACTGCGAGAGCAGGTGCAGAACATCGAATGAGCACGGAGACTGTGATCGCGCCGCTGGTGTTGATCGTATCGGGGCCGTCGGGATCGGGGAAATCGACTTTGGTCCAGCGAATTTTGGAGCTGCCCGGCACGATGCCCTCGATCTCATGTACTACCCGGGCGCGTCGCGCGACCGAGGCCAGCGGGAAGTGTTATGATTTCGTCACGGAAGCGGAATTCGACTCCATGGTCGCCCGCGGCGAATTTCTGGAGTACGCGCGGGTTTTCGGAAAACATTCTTACGGCACGCCGAGGAAGTGGCTGGAGGAATCGCGGAAGACGGGACTCGACCTGGTGCTGGAGATCGATGTGCAAGGCGCGGCGCAGGTAAAGGAAAAGCTTCCGGAGTCGGTGGCGATTTTTATTTTGCCGCCGTCGCGCGAGGAGCTGGAGCGCCGGCTGCGCAGCCGCGGGCAGGATTCGGACGAAGAGATTGCGCGGCGGCTGGCAAAGTCGCACGACGAAATTGCGCAGTTCGGCAAGTACTACGATTTTTGCGTGATGAATGAGGATGTGGAACGTGCGGGACGTGAAGCGCAGGCGATCGTAACCGCCCTGCGATGCACTACCGCTCGACGGAGGGCGAGAGTGGAACAACTTCTGGCATCGTTTGGGAGGGCATGACGGACATGACTATGCAGACAAAAGCTCCGGAGAGCCAGTTTGCGTATGTGGTGCTGGCAGCGCGGCGTGCGCGGCAGATCATGGCAGGCGCGCCACCGCTGATCGAAAACCCTAGAACCCTGAAAGCCACGCGCATCGCGTGCGAAGAGCTGGAAAACAGCCTGATCGAGTACGACTTCACCGAGCCGTCTTCGATCGACGTCGACAAGGAAGGGAATAAGCGGCGCAAGTAACGGGCCGCGAAAGGCAGCGATGCGAATCACGCTTGGTGTGACCGGCGGAGTGGCGGCTTACAAAGCCGCGGAACTCGTCCGCCGTTTGCAGCAGGACGGATTCAGCGTGCAGGTGGTGATGACGCGAGGCGCGCGCGAGTTCGTCACACCGCTGACGTTTGCGGCGCTGAGCGGGCAGAAAGTCATCACCGACCTCTTCGGTGATTCTTCCGGCGGCGAAGCCAACCTGGAAAGTGCGATCGAACATATTGCCGTGGCGCAGCGCACCGATTTGCTGCTGATCGCGCCGGCCACGGCGGACATTATTGCAAAATTTGCGCGCGGGATTGCAGACGATTTTCTGACAACTTTGTATTTGGCATCCACCGCGCCGGTGGTTTTGGCTCCGGCCATGAACGTCAACATGTGGAACCACGCGGCCACGCAGGAAAATGTTGAGAGACTGCGCGCGCGCGGCGTAAAAATCGTGGACCCTGCCGAGGGTTACCTCGCTTGCGGAATGATCGGCGCGGGGCGCCTGGCGGGCCAGGAAGCTATCATTGCCGCAGTTCGCGAAGTGCTGAAAACCCAGCGGGATTTGGACGGCGAGACCGTTCTTGTCACCGCCGGCCCCACTTGCGAAGACCTCGATCCTGTTCGCTACATCACCAATCGTTCGTCAGGAAAGATGGGTTACGCCGTCGCCGAAGCTGCGGCGCTGCGAGGCGCGAAGGTCATTCTTGTGAGCGGCCCCGTGAATTTGGAAACACCAGCCGGTGTGGAGCGCATGGACGTGCGCACTGCGAAGGACATGCACCGCGCCGTTGCAGATCGGATTTCAGAAGCTTCTGTGGCCATTTTCGCAGCAGCAGTCGCGGATTACCGCCCAGTGGAACAGCACGCGGAGAAAATCAAGAAGAGCGACGCGGCGCTGACGCTCTCTCTTGAGCCGACCACCGACATTCTGTCCGAAGTGGCGAAGAACAAGGGCCAGAAAATCGTGGTGGGCTTTGCGGCGGAGACGGACCACGTGGCGGAAAACGCGCGCAAAAAACTTTCCGCGAAGAATGCCGACCTGATCGTCGCCAACGATGTCACCGCCGAAGGTGCAGGCTTCGACCGCGATACGAATATCGTCACGCTCTTCTCACGCGATGGCCGCGACCTCGCGCTTCCGAAAATGAGCAAGAGCGAAGTGGCTCAGCGTATCTTGGATGAAGTCGTGCGACTGCGAACCGTCTTGCACGGCACGGCGGCGCTGAAGCGCACTGGCGCTTGATCCTGCCATGGCCGAGCCCATCTCCGAATCCCTCCAGAAAAAACTATCCGCCAGGCTGGGCTTTTACGAAGATATAGGTATCCGCTTGTTCTATCGCGGCCGCAGTGCCGATGCTGCGCCTCTTAGCGAACGTTTATTGGAACCACCCGCGATTGCCCATTTCTCAAGTCCGGTAATTCAAAAGGAAGAGACATTGCCCAAGCCCGCAGCAAAGCCCGCACCACAAAAATCCGCGCCAGTCGTGGTGCCCGTGATTCCGAAGATCGCACCCCTGCCGATCGTTGCGGGGCCTTCGCTCTTCGAGTCCATGGAGAAAGTTGCAGGCGACTCGCTGCTGAAGACCCGCGAAGACCTCGGCGAATGCACGCGCTGCAAACTCCACAGCACGCGCCACAAAATTGTTTTCGGCGACGGAAATCCCAAAGCCGAACTGATTTTCGTGGGGGAAGGCCCCGGCGCCGATGAAGACGCCCAAGGTCTGCCGTTCGTCGGCCGCGCGGGAAAACTGTTGACTCAGATGATCGAAGCCATGGGTTTGCAGCGCAAAGACGTTTACATCTGCAACGTGGTGAAGTGCCGCCCGCCCGAGAATCGCCAGCCCGAGGAAGACGAAGTCAAATCGTGCTCGCCGTTTCTTATGCGCCAAATCGATGCCATCGCCCCCAAAGTAATCGTCTGCCTCGGCGCCACCGCCGCGAAAACATTGCTGCAGACCAACCGCGGCATTTCCCAGTTCCGCGGCGAGTGGCTCGAATTCCGCGGAAGAAAACTGCTGGCGACGTACCATCCCGCCTATTTGCTGCGCAACCCGCCCGCCAAGAGCGAAGTCTGGAAAGATCTCCAAAAAGTAATGGCCGTCCTCGGCCTCGAAGTGAAAAAAGGCAAGTCCACGTAAACCATCATGGGAATCTTGCTGGGGTTGCTCACGGCACTGACCTGGGGCGGCGCGGATTTCATTGCGCGTTTTGCCACGCATCGCATCGGCGCGCTTCGTTCCATGCTGTACATGCAACTGATCGGTTTTCTTCTGCTCTCCTCCGTTCTGCCGTGGCTTGGTGGCTGGGGGCATCTAGCGGATGGTTCCGGGTGGCAACCGTGGGCTTGGGGAATTCTCGCTGGATTTTTGAATGCTGTGTCGGGATTGGCGCTCTACCGCGCGTTTGAGATTGGAAAAATGTCTGTCGTGGCGCCGCTTTCGGCCAGTTATCCGGCGCTGACCTTGCTGCTTTCTTGGATGACTGGCGACCGGCTGAGCGTGGTGAGAATCGCGGGAATTTTTTGCACGCTGGTGGGTGTCGTGGTAGTTGCGGGTGGAGAGAAAACACCGGATGTGAATGATCCCGCGGCGAGGCAGCGAAGTGGTAAGGGAATCGGCTGGGCGGTCTTTGCTTCCGTTGGCTTCGCATTATTGTTTTGGTTGCTCGGCATTCGCATCGTCCCGCGGGTCGGCGCCGTTCAAACTGTATGGACGATCCGCCTCACCAGCACACTGCTCATGGCGGCGGCGAGCTTCATTGTCAAACAGCCCGTAAGTCTTCCGCGCGGCGAAGTGCGCTGGATGGTCCTGAGCATGGGCGCGTTCGATACTGGCGCGTTTGTCCTCAGCAATCTGGGAATGAAGATGGAGCAGGTCGCGGTGATCAGTGTTCTTGGTTCGCTCTATGGAGCGGTCACCGTCGCGCTTGCGGCCATTTTTTTGAGAGAACATGTTTCGCGCTGGCAGTGGATGGGCATCGCCACCATTTTCGTGGGAATCTTTCTGATCAGCCGATAGCGACTCTTCCTTGACATCAAGAGTTTTTAGGAGAGATTTGTCATCCTGAGTGCATCCAACAAGAATGCATGAAGGATCTCAACCTAAGCCCACCTGCGATTTGCAGCGCTTTCTTGCGATTTTCCTTGTGCTGATACACTACACGGCGGGATGACTTCTCCATTTTGCAACGTAGCGCTGCCGGTGCCGCTGCGCACGACTTTTACCTATGCGGTGCCAGAGAGTTTGCAGGGAACGGTGCATTCGGGCAGCCGTGTTCTTGTGCCGTTCCGAAAGAAGACGCTCGTCGGCGTCGTTGTGGAATTGGCGGAGAGCGCGCCGCCGGGAACGAAAATTCGCGAAATCACGCGCGTATTGGATTTTGTTCCGGCGCTTACACCGAAATTGATCGAGTTGGCGCACTGGATCGCAGGTTATTACCTTGCGCCGGTCGGCGAAGTGTTTCGCGCGATGCTGCCGCCGTTGACCGAGGTGAAATCGCAACGCCAGATTGTTTTGACGGAAGCGGGGCGCGAAGCGGCGGAAAGCTTGAGCGGCGGTGAACTGTCGCGCGGGCTCACTTCAGGCGAGGCGGCGTTTCTCGCGAAGTTGAAGGAGAAGAAAGGAACTCTGTTGCTTGGTCCAGCAGCAAAGCTGGGTGTGGACGCTGGAGCACTGCAGCGGTTGCAACGGCGCGGGCTGATTGAGATCCGGGAAACAGTCGAGGGGAGAAAAAGAAGGACGCAGCGAGTGGTCGCGTGGAAAGATCGCGGTGCGGCGATTGAGAATCCGAACGAAAGAGAAAGCGAAGAAAAAGATAACGCAGAGACGCAGAACGCGCTGAGGAAACGCAGAGAAGAAAAAATCCGGGAGCTGCTGGAGACGGAGCGGGGGCCGCTTCCTTTACCGCAGCTTTTGAAGCTGGCGCAGGTGACGCGGGCTTTCATCGAGCGGATGTTGCGCGACGGGTTGCTGGAAAGCTGGGAGGAGCCGATAGATCCGGCGGAGGATCCGTTTGATGCGGGGTACTCGCCGCCGGCGCACGAATTGAATGCCGAGCAGGAAAGCGCGATGAAAGCGATTCGCGCGCGATTTGAGCTGGGCGAATTCGGCGTGCAATTGCTTCACGGAGTCACCGGCAGCGGAAAGACGGAAGTGTATTTGCGCGCGGTACAGGACACACTCGCTCGCGGAAAAACGGCGATCGTCCTCGTTCCAGAAATCGCGCTGACTCTGTGGATCGGGCGGCAGTGCCGCGGGTGGTTTGGCGCAAAGTTCGAGGGTGTGGCAGTTTTGCATTCGGCGCTGAGCGACGTGGAGCGCGCGCGCGAATGGTGGCGCGTGCGGAACGGCGAAGCGCGCGTGGTGGTGGGGACGCGCTCGGCGGTATTCGCGCCGCTGGAAAATGTCGGGCTCATGATCATCGATGAAGAGCAGGAAAACAGTTTCAAGCAGGAAGAGACGCCACGCTATCACGGGCGCGATGTAGCCATCGTGCGCGCGAAGATGGAAGGCGCACTGGCGCTGCTGGGTTCAGCGACGCCCTCGATGGAAACGTATCACCACGCGCGGGAAGGAAAGTACGAACTGCTGACACTGGCGTCGCGCGTGGCGGACCGTTCGTTGGCCAGCGTGGAAGTCGTGGACCTGCGCGAGGATTTTCAGCAAACGCACCAGACCAGTCCGATTTCCGCGGCGCTACATGCGGGGATTCAGGAATGCCTGGCGAACGGCACGCAGGCGCTGGTGCTGATCAATCGACGCGGATATTCATGGTCGGTACTTTGCCGGAGCTGTGGCGCGTCGGTGCAGTGCGTGAACTGCAGTATTTCGATGACCCATCACAAACAGCGCAACCGGCTGGAGTGCCACTACTGCGGATCGATTCAGGCGATCCCGAAAAGTTGTCCGAAGTGCCAGTCGAAGTACGTCTATTTTTTTGGAGAAGGTTCGGAGCACCTTGAAGAAAGATTGCGAAAGGAATTCCCCGGTGCGCGCATCGCGCGGCTGGACCGCGATACGGCGCGGACGAAGCGGCAATACCAAGAAACGCTGGGGGCGTTCGCGGGCGGGGCGCTGGACATTCTCGTTGGGACGCAAATGCTGGCGAAGGGACACGATTTTCAGCGCGTGACGCTGGTTGGCGTGGTCAGCGCGGATTCTTCGCTGAGCATGCCGGATTTTCGCGCCGCGGAGCGAACGTTCCAGTTGCTCACACAAGTTGCGGGGCGCGCGGGGCGCGGCGAACTTGCCGGCCGAGTCCTCATCCAGACTTACTATCCAGAGCACTATGCGATTCAGGATGCGGTGAAGCAGGACTACCTCTCTTTCTTTGAGCGCGAATTGCATTTCCGGCGAATGATGGCCTACCCGCCGTTCACGTCGCTGGCCAACGTGATCGTGCGGGACGTCAGCCTGGAGAAGGCCATTCGCTGGTCGCGGCAGCTTTCGGAATATTTTTCGCCGCATGACGATAAAGGCGTGCGCATCCTGGGACCGGCGACGGCGCCGCTGGCGCGGCTGAAAAAGGAGCACCGGTTCCAGTTTCTGCTGAAGTCGCCGAAGCGCTCGGTGCTGACGAAGTTGCTCGGCGGAGCGATGGCATATTGCGACGCAAAAGAAATTCCGGATACAGCACTGCTGGTGGATATGGACCCGCTGAGCTTATTGTGAGGCGATCCTAGAAATTAGTTGAACCTTCCTCAGAAACCTGAAGCGGATTCCTCCTCGAAGATGAGTTGCTTATCCATGTCCAGCATCTGTTTGCGGAATTGACGCGCACCTAAGAGGCTTAGCAGAACCAGGGGAATGAAAAGGGTGCTGCCCCAGCGCGTGACTACGGACCACTGGACAATTTGCGGAATATAGATCGCGAAGAGGACGAAACCGGCGAGGTAGGCAACGATGTAAAGCGGAGAGTTACTCTCAAAGGGCGGGTAAGAGCAGGTAAAGGGAATCTTGCGAAACTTTACGAGCAGAGCTTCCACGAAGACTGCAGAACACGCGATAAGAATGGCAGTTTGGAGCAGCGCGGTGAGCCAACCCCACAAAATTGTGGAATAGAGGAAGCACAGGGGGGCGAGCCAGCCGAGAGAAAAAGTGAGAAGCACTCTCCTGGCGACCTGGCGGGGCAGTTCTCCGCCGGGATTGATCCAAAGTTTGAAGATCCAGTTGGCGGACAAGTCCAGAGGGACTTCGAAGGCCAGGCGGATACCGAGGAGCAGGCAGTAGCTCAAGATAAACGGGATGGAAATAAGTTCTGCCGATGGAGGCTGTCTGGCGATGGAAATGCCGGGATGGAAAGCAGTCGTTAGGGTTTGCGCGGCAACGACAAGGCCGAGAGCGGCGAACGCGAGAACAATCTGCAAGTGAGCGTCGCTGCGCAGGAGAGTGCGCGAAACGAAGTGGTAGCAGGCGCGCCGCTTGGGATCGCGAAGAATAGTGGCGTCGAGAATTTTTGCGGTCAGGCGCAATCGCTGGGCACGCGGCAGTGGTCCGACATCGGCAGATTCGGGGATGCGGACGAAGGAACGGCGGAAGCTCACGGCGTAAGAAATTATGGAGATTAGAAGTGTCAGGACTAAAGCAACCAGGGCCCTGCGGGTCATCGCGGCGAAGAAAATGTCATGGCCGCGGCCCCACAGGGTTTCCGTGAGACCTAGAAACCAAACGGGTGG
>Ga0137418_10001157_pt1 | contig 24266 bp, 20 predicted proteins | sample CZODoug3_1_2_16f_FD_122242 | JGI IMG/M metagenome (GOLD analysis project Ga0137418, IMG submission 122242) | Vadose zone soil fungal communities from Angelo Coast Range Reserve, California, USA - CZODoug3_1_2_16fungal (Hybrid Assembly) | ecosystem: Environmental > Terrestrial > Soil > Vadose...
TGAAGTCGACTTCGCGCTTGTTCCAGGTGTCGAGCAGCTTCTGGTCTGGCAGGCAGCCGATCAGGCCGGGATGGATCAACCCGGCGAAGTTCACACCCGGCACATGACGCGAATGGGTGTAGAGACCCGAGATGTCCCAGATCGATTTCTGCGCCTCGGGGAAATGATCGGTGAGGAAGCCGCCGCCGTTCTTCTTGGAGAAGAAGCCGTTGAAGCCCCACAGGCTCGATGGCAGCGCGCCGACATCGAGCAGGTCGACCACCAGCAGGTCGCCCGGCTCAGCACCTTCGACACCAATGGGTCCGGAGAGGAAATGCACGATCGACAGATCGATATCGCGCACGTCGTCGGCCGACTCGTCGTTCTTGATGAAGCCGCCGGTCCAGTCATAGGTCTGCACGATGAAGTCGTCGTCCGGCTTGACCCAAGCCACCATCGGAATGTCCGGGTGCCAGCGATTGTGGATCATGTCGTTGGTGTAGGGCGACTGCGACAGATCGATCTCGATCAGGGTCTTCGGCATAGGTCAACTGCTCCTTGGGGCTTGCATGATCTGTCCGGCGAAACGACTAGACGGCGAGGAAGCGCGCGATCGCGGCCTCATTGACCCCCGCGCGCGTATCGGAATGCACGATGCGGCCGTTCTCCATCACCAGGATGCGGTCCGCGATATCGAGCACGAAGCTCAGCACCTGTTCGCACACCACGATGCAGAGGTTGCGAAGCTGGCGGATTTCTTTGAGCACCTTGGCAAGGTCCTTGATGATGGAGGGCTGGATGCCTTCGGTCGGCTCGTCGAGCAGAAGAATCTTCGGATCGCTCGCCAGCGCGCGCGCGATCGCAAGCTGCTGCTGCTGGCCGCCGGAAAGATTGCCGCCGCGGCGCTTGGCGAATTCCTGCAGGATCGGAAACAGCGAATAGATCTCGAGCGGTACATCGCCCTTGCCGGTGACGACGCGGCCGGTCTCGATGTTCTCCTTCACCGTCATGGTACCGAAGATCTGGCGGCCTTGCGGCACATAGGCGAGGCCGCGCGCGACGCGCTGATGGCTCGGCAGCGCGCTGACGTCCTTGCCGTCGACGATGATCTTGCCGGACTTCGAGGGCATGGTGCCGATCAGCGACTTCATCAGTGTCGACTTGCCCATGCCGTTGCGACCGACCACCGCGACGATCTCGCCGGGCCTGACCGCAAAGTCGACGCCGTGCAGCACCTCGCTCTGGCCGTAAGCGGCGGACAGGCCCTGAACCTCGAACATCGTCGTCCCCTTTTGGCGACCAGCTTAGTGGCCGAGATAGACTTCCTTGACCTTCGGATTGGCCTGGATCGATTCCATATCGCCCTCGGCCAGCACCTTGCCCTGGTGCAGCACCGTGACCCGATCGGCGATGCTGGCGACGAACTTCATGTCGTGCTCGATCACGATCACGGAGCGGCCCTTGGACACGCGCTCCAGCAATTCCGCGGTGCGCGTGCGCTCCGAGACACTCATGCCGGCGACCGGCTCGTCGAGCATCAGGAGCTCCGGGTCCTGCATCAGCAGCATGCCGATCTCGAGCCATTGCTTCTGGCCGTGGCTCAGGGTCTCGGCGAGGCGGTCGAGATGCTGGTCGAGAAAGATCATGGCGGCGACCTCGCGCACCTGATCGATCACCTCGCCGGTGCGCTTCCAGAACAGGGCGCCGACGACATTGCGGCCTCGCGGCACCGAGATTTCCAGGTTCTCGAACACGGTCAGATCTTCGTAGATCGACGGCGTCTGGAACTTGCGGCCGATGCCGCGGCGCACGATCTCGTGCTCCTTGAGCCCGGTGATCTCCTCGTCCTTGAACTTGATGGAGCCGCTCGACAGCTGGGTGCGGCCGCAGATGAGGTCGAGCACCGTTGTCTTGCCCGCACCATTGGGGCCGATGATCACCCGCAGCTCGTTCTTGTCGACGTAGAGATTGAGATCGTTGACGGCCTTGAACCCGTCGAAGGAGACGCTGACGCTTTCCAGCGCGAGCAGGAAGTCGGTCGAGTTCGACATCGCCTCGCTCCCTATTCGGCCGGACTCGCGGCCGGCGACGGGCTCGCCGGCCGTGCGCCACCGAGCCTGCCGATGAACGGCACGATCTGGTCGGTGACGAGGCCGGCGAGGCCGCGCGGGAACGCCAGCACCACCAGGATGAACAGCCCGCCCATGGCAAACAGCCATAGCTGCGGAAAGCTTTCGGAGAACAGCGTCTTCGCCCAGTTGACGACGAGCGTTCCGACGACGGCGCCGACCAGCGAATGGCGGCCGCCCACCGCGCAGAAGATCACCATCTCGATCGACGGCACGATGCCGACGAAGGACGGCGACATGAAGCCGACCTGCAGGGTGAACATCGCGCCACCGACCGCGGCGATCGCCGAGGCGAGGCAGAAGATGAACACCTTGAAGTTGGCAACGTCATAGCCGGAGAACCGCACCCGGTCCTCCTTGTCGCGCACCGCGACCAGGATGCGGCCAAGCTTGCTGGCGATGACGAAGCGCGCCAGCAGCATCGAGCCGATCAGCAGTGCGCAGCACACGAAATAGAGGATGTACTTGGCGTTGTCGGTACGAATGTCCCAGCCGAGCAACGTCCGCAGGTCGGTGATGCCGTTGATGCCGCCGGTGTAACCCTGGCGTCCTACAATCAGGATGGTGAGCACAGCCGCCGCCGCCTGCGTGATGATGGCAAAGTAGACGCCGCCGACCCGCCGCTTGAACATCGCTATGCTGAGGATCAGAGCCGCAAGCGTCGGGACCACGATCACGGCAAGGAGCGCGAACGGCAGCGACTTGAACGGAATCCAGAACAGCGGCAGCTCGGTGAGCTGATTCCAGTCCATGAAGTCCGGGATGCCGGGCGTCGACTGGATCTTGGTGTTCGCGACGCTTGACGCCTCAAGCTTGAGGAACATCGCCATGCAGTAGCCGCCTAAACCGAAGAACACGCCCTGCCCCAGGCTGAGGATTCCCGTATAGCCCCAGCACAGCACCAGGCCGACGGCGACAAACGCATAGGTCAGGTACTTGCCCACCAGGTTGAGGCGGAAGTTGTCGAGCAGCAGCGGCAGCACCACCATGATCGTGACGGCGATCAGAAGGAAGCCGACGAGCTCGATATTACGGTTGTTCTTGAGAGCCGCCGACATGGATCACCTTCTGACCTTGAGGACGAACAGCCCCTGCGGACGCAACATCAGGAGGCCGATGACGATGAGGAGCGTGAGCACCTTGGCCATCGATCCGGACAGGAAGAATTCGAGCGTCGATTGCGACTGCGAGATGGTGAGCGCCGATGCGATGGTGCCGAGCAGGCTCTGGGCGCCGCCGAACACCACCACCAGGAAGGTGTCGACGATATAGAGCTGGCCTGCGGTCGGCCCGGTCGAGCCGATCATGGTGAAGGCGGAGCCGGCGATGCCGGCGATGCCGCAGCCAAGCCCGAAGGTGAGCCGATCGATGCGCCGCGTGTCGATGCCGACGGCGCCGCTCATGGTGCGGTTCGCCACCACGGCGCGCACCTGCAGGCCCCAGCGCGAGCGGAACATCAGGAGCGCGACCACCGCGGTGATGACGAGCGTCAGCCCCATCACGAACAGCCCGTTGATCTGCACCTCGATGGTGTCGGTGACCGGCAGTGCGCCCATCATCCATGGCGGCAGCTCGACGCCGACCTCGCGCGCCCCGAAGATCGAGCGGAACGCCTGCTGCAGGATGAGGCTGAGCCCCCAGGTCGCGAGCAACGTGTCGAGCGGGCGCGCATAGAGGTGGCGTATCAGCAGCCACTCGACCGCAAGCCCGAGCGCGCCCGAGACGATGAACGCCACCACCATGGCGATGAAGAAGTAGCCCACATAGAGGCCGGGCGCGTAGGTCTGGCACAGGTGGGAGCACAGATACGTCATGTAGGCGCCGAGGATCATGAACTCGCCGTGCGCCATGTTGATCACGCCCATCTGCCCGAAGATGATCGCGAGACCCAATGCCATCAAAAGAAACACGGAGAAGAGAATCAGTCCGGCGAAGCCCTGCATCGCCAGGATCGAACCCAATTCGCCGAATGTGTATCCACCGAGCATTTGTGGCTCCTGCGGGCTTAAGTGCTAGTCGATCGCTTCAACTAATCTGAAGGGATTGAAGGTCCTTCAACATTGCCTCCTGTAGGGGCGACCCTTGTGGTCGCCCGTTTGCGCACTGCGTCCGCCGGCAACAGGGCGACCACAAGGGTCGCCCCTACATTTCCTTAAGGTCGCTTTTCACGATGCTCCGATCCCTTCAGGTCTTCTCCCTCTCCCCGCAAGCGGGGAGAGGCTAAGGCCCCCGCGTCACTGATAGCCCTTGGGGAAGGGATCGGGCTCCATCAGGTTGGCGGTCTCGTAGACGAGATCGTACTGGCCGTCGGTGCGCGCACGCCCGACCCGGGTCTTGCTCCACAGGTGATGGTTCTCGTGAATGCGCACGTAGCCCTCCGGCGCGCCCTTGAATTCGACGCCGGGCGAAGCGGCAGCAACTTTGTCGATATCGAAAGAGCCGGCCTTCTCGACGGTCAGCTTCCACAGCCACGGCCCCAGATAGGCCGCCTGGGTCACGTCACCGATCACGGTCTTGTCGCCCCACATCTTGTGGAACGCCGACACGAACGCCTTGTTGTTGGGGTTATCCAGGGACTGGAAGTACTTCATGCACGCATAAGCGCCGACGATGTTCTCGCCGCCGATGCCGTCGATCTCGTCCTCGGTGACCGAGATGGTCATCAGGGTCTGCTTGTTGAGGTCGACGCCGGCCGCCTTGAGCTGCTTGTAGAAGGCGACGTTGGAGCCGCCGACGATGATGGCGTAGATCACGTCGGGCTTGGTCAGCTTGATCTTGTTGATGACCGAGTTGAATTGGGTGTGGCCGAGCGGGAAGTATTCCTCGCCGACAACCTTGCAACCCGCCAAATGTCCTTCGATGTGCTTGCGCGCGATCTTGTTCGACGTGCGCGGCCAGATGTAGTCGGAGCCGAGCAGATAGAAGGACTTGGCGTTCTTGGTCTTGTTGACCCAGTCGAGGCCGGCGATGATCTGCTGGGTCGCTTCCTGACCGGTATAGATGACGTTCTTGGACTGCTCGAGGCCCTCGTAGAAGGTCGGGTAGTACAGCATCCCGTTGTACTGCTCGAACACCGGCAGCACCGCCTTGCGCGAGGCCGACGTCCAGCAGCCCATGACAGCGGCGCATTTGTCGTTGACCAAGAGCTTCTTCGCCTTCTCGGCGAAGGTCGGCCAGTCGCTGGCGCCGTCTTCCTGGATGAACTTGATCTTGCGGCCGAGCACGCCGCCGGCCGCATTGATCTGCTCGATCGCCAGTTTTTCAGCCTCCACCGACCCGGTTTCGCTGATCGACATGGTGCCGGTGACGGAATGCAGGATTCCGACCGTCACTTCGGTGTCGGTAACCGCAAGACCCGTGGTGTTGACGACGGAAGTTGCGGGAACGTCCGCGAATGATGGCCGGGGCAGCATCGATATGGCCGGTAATGCTGCCATTCCCATGAGCAGTTTGCGCCGAAGCGGAGACTGCAGGCCCCGTTTGATCTCATCTGACATGGTTACCCCATTTGTGTGCAAGGACGCGCTATTGGCCAGGCGAGGATTGCTGAAATTGTGCAGTGCACAGATACGCAAGATCGCGTATATTGCACCGCAAAATAGCGACGTAGATTTGCACGGGCTTTGCAAGCGTAAAGCTTTGGGGTCAGGAGTACCGAAGTGGCAGGGCGGCAGCGGATAGACCGCGTCAGGCGCCAATATAATCAATGGGTTGCCAACCAGACGCTGGAAGACTACGCGCTGCGCTTCACGGCCAAAAGCGCGCGGCGCTGGTCCGCCGCCCGGGTCGCCAACACCGCGCTGGGCGCCATCTCGTTCCTGGCCCTGGAGGCGATCGGCGGCACGATTACGCTTAATTATGGCGTCACCAACGCCACCGCGGCCATTCTTGTCGTTAGCGTTATTATCTTCTGCTGCGGTCTGCCGATCGCCTACCACGCCGCCAAATGCGGCATCGACATCGATCTGTTAACCCGCGGGGCCGGCTTCGGCTACATCGGCTCAACCATCACCTCGCTGATCTATGCATCCTTCACGTTCATCTTCTTCGCGATCGAAGCGGTCATTCTCGCAACCGCGCTGGAGATGTGCTTCGGAATCCCGCGCCCCCTCGGTTATCTCATCAGCGCCGTCGTCATCATTCCGCTGGTGACGCATGGCATCACGCTGATCAGTCGCTTCCAGTTGTGGACGCAGCCGCTGTGGATCATTCTTCACATTCTCCCCTTTGCCGCGATCGCCTATGCCAATCCGCACTCCTTCTCGGAGTGGACAAAATTTGCCGGCGAGCATGGCGACCCCAGAGGCCATCTCGACCTGCTGCTGTTCGGGACCGCCGCCTCGGTGGTGTTCTCGCTGGTGGCGCAGATCGGCGAGCAAGTCGACTTCCTGCGCTTTCTTCCGCGCGACCGGCGAACCTCAAAGACATCCTGGTGGATTGCGCTGCTCAGCGCGGGGCCGGGCTGGATCATTCTCGGCGCGCTCAAGCTGCTGGCCGGATCGTTCCTCGCTTACTTCGCACTAAGCCATGGCGTGTCACTCGAGCATGCCGCCGAACCCGCGCATATGTATCTCGAAGCATTTCGCTACGTGCTGTCGCAACCCGATCTCGCACTGGCGTTGACCGGCACCTTCGTGATCCTCTCGCAATTGAAGATCAACGTCACCAACGCCTATGCCGGCTCGATCGCATGGTCGAACTTCTTTTCCCGCCTCACCCACAGCCATCCCGGCCGCGTGGTCTGGCTGGTTTTCAACGTGGTCGTCGCACTGCTGCTGATGGAGATCGGCGTCTACAAGGCGCTCGAGCAGACGCTGGCGCTTTACTCCAACGTCGCCATCGCCTGGGTCGGCGCGCTGGTCTCCGATCTCGTCGTCAACAAGCCACTCGGCTTGCGCCCGCCGCACATGGAATTCAAGCGCGCGCATCTCTACGACATCAATCCGGTCGGCGTCGGCGCCATGACCATCGCCACCATCGTCTCCATCAGCGCGTTCTATGGCCTGTTCGGACCGACCACGAAGGCACTGTCGGCGTTCGTGGCGCTGCTCGTTGCTTTCGTCACGGCGCCGCTGATCGCATATGCGACCGACGGTAAATACTACATTGCGCGCAAACCGAAACGCAGCTGGCAGAATCTCAAAGCGATCCCGTGCTGTATTTGCGAACATTCGTTCGAGCCCGAGGACATGGCGTCGTGTCCCGCCTATGCCGGCCCGATTTGCTCGCTGTGCTGTTCGCTCGATGCACGATGCCACGATCTCTGCAAGCCGCACGCGCGGATCCAGGCGCAGGTCGCCGAAACCCTCGGCAAGCTCTTGCCGGAGCCTATTTACACACGGATCAATTCGCAACTCGGACACTATCTCGGTGTGTTCGCGGTTTCCGCCGGACTGGTCGGGCTGACGCTCGGCCTGATCTACCTGCAGACATCGGCGACAGTTCACGTCGACAACCTGCAGCTATCCGACGTGCTCTGGAAGGTATTCTTCGCGCTTACGATTATCATCGGCGTCGTCGCCTGGCTGTTCGTGCTCGCGCAGCAGAGCCGGCGCGCGGCGGAAGCGGAAACCAGGCGGCAGACCACGCTGCTGATCCAGGAAATCGACGCCCACAAGCGTACCGACGCCGAGTTGCAGCGCGCCAAGGAAGTCGCCGAATCCGCCAATCTCGCCAAGAGCCGATATGTCGTCGGGCTGAGCCATGAACTGCGGTCGCCGCTGAATGCCATCAGCGGCTACGCTCAGTTGCTGGAGCAGGATTCGAGCTTGCTCCCCAAGCCGCGCGATCAGGTGCGCGTGGTTCGTCGCAGCGCCGATCATCTTTCCGGGCTGATCGACGGCATTCTCGACATCTCGAAAATCGAGGCGGGCCGGCTGTATCTGTCGCGGGACGAGGTTCGCTTGAGCGAGTTTCTCGATCAGCTCGTTGGCATGTTCCGTCTTCAGGCCGCCGCCAAGGGCATCGATTTCGTCTTCAGGCGGCCGAACGTGCTGCCCTTCGTGGTGTTCGCCGACGAAAAGCGCCTGCGCCAGATCCTGATCAATCTGCTGTCGAACGCGATCAAATTCACGCAACGCGGCAGCGTGCAATTCGTGGTTCATTACCGCAGTCCCGTCGCCGAATTCGAAGTCATCGATACCGGTCCGGGAATTCAGGCAACCGACCTTGAGCGGATCTTTGCACCGTTCGAGCGCGGCGCATTGGGCGTATCACAGCCGCAAACCGGAACCGGTCTTGGCCTTACCATAAGCCGGCTGCTTGCGGGCGTGATGGGCGGCGACATCCAGGTGTCCAGCGCGGTTGGGACTGGCAGCACCTTTCGGGTGAAAATCCTGTTGTCGGAGGTCACCCATCCGACGCGCATTGCGCCAATGGACGCTCCGTTCTTCGGCTACCGCGGTCCGCGCAAGACGATCCTGATCACCGACGACGATCCCGTCCACCGCGATCTGCTGCGCGAAGTGCTGACGCCGCTGGGTTTTATCCTGCTGAGCGCGCCGGACGGACCCGGCTGTCTCGCTCTCGCCCAACACTGCCGGCCAGATCTGTTTCTGCTCGACATCTCGATGTCGGGCATGGACGGCTGGACCGTCGCGGAGACGTTGCGTTCGACCGGCCATCACCAGGCCCGCATCCTGATGGTGTCGGCGAGCGCGCTGGAGGCACATGGCACGCCGCTGGCGCAGCCGTTTCACGATGGCTATCTGATGAAACCCATCGATATTCCGCGGCTGCTGGAATTGATCCGCCAGCTCCTCAAGATCGAATGGCAATATGAAACCGATCAAATTGCCGTCCCGCACTGGACGCCGGGCAGCGGTTCGCGACCACCTGTGAAGCATGTAGAAGAGCTCATCGGTCTTGGACAAATGGGTTACATCCGCGCCATCCAGGTCAAGCTCGATGAAATAGGAACCGATTACCCCGAGCATACCGACTTCGTCTCGCAAATGCGGATGCTGATCGACCGCTTCGACCTCGATCAGTACATGGCAACCCTGAAGACCTTGCACAGCTATGATCACTGAACCCAAGAAGCGTGACGTCGCGCTCATCGTCGATGATTCGCCGGAAACGCTGCGCCTGCTGACCGACGCGCTTGATGGCGCGGGAATGACGGTGATGGTCGCCATGGATGGCGCCGCCGCAATGCGGATCGTCGACCAGATCACGCCGGACATCGTTCTGCTCGACGCTGTCATGCCCGGCATGGATGGCTTTGAAACCTGCCGGCGTCTCAAGCGCGAAGCGGGCCTGAGTAATGTGCCCGTCATCTTCATGACCGGCCTGGCGGAGACCGAACATATTGTGCGCGGCCTGGAAGCAGGCGGCGTCGATTATGTGACGAAGCCCATTGTCATCGAGGAAATGCTGGCGCGGATTCGGGTTCACCTGGCCAACGCCAGACTGACCCAGAGCGCCCGTGCGGCGCTCGACGTGTCCGGGCGGTACCTTCTGGCGGTTAACCGGCAAGGCAAGATCATGTGGGCGACGCCGCAGGCGCAGAAATTATTGTCGGATAATCTCGCCGCCGGGACTGACGATGAACTGGTGCTGCCGGATCCCATGCTGCAGTGGCTCGAACAGGCTCAAACAGGCAAAGCCGGGTCGAAAACCACAGCCATGGCGTCCCTTCCAAACGACGAGCAGTTGCGGCTGCAATACATGGGTAAACTTGGCCCGAACGAGTTCCTGTTGCGCCTGGCAAAGGATACCAGCACGAATTTGCCCGCAGAATTCAGCAGCGAACTCGGACTGACCACCCGTGAAGGCGAAGTGCTGTCGTGGTTGTCGAAGGGGAAAACCAATCGCGACATCGCACAGATCCTCGGCCTCAGCCCAAGAACCGTGGATAAGCATCTCGAGCAGATCTACGCCAAGCTCGGCGTCGAGAACCGCACCGCCGCCGCTGCCATTGCCACCAGCACCAGCCGACGCAATTCGTGAGCTCACGTCTTGACCGCTCAAAACGGTCGCGGGACGCAGTCCTTCCGGTAGCGCAGGCCAGCACCGTTCTATCCCGACCCAAGATCACTTGTGCAAAATCGCGATTGGCGGTCTAATGATGTTCGAGGCGTTTTGACGAACGCCTGCTTCGCGCGCTCCGAGGCTGTGGCGCGCCCACAAGGCGATGCTTGCCGAGCCCACTTTGGTGGGGAGGAGGTCTTCGCGCGGGCGGGCGGCCTTCCCACGCACAATCCGTGGAGATGCGCATGAACCTCGATGCCTATCGAATCACCTCAGAACCCTTTTATCAGCCGGTAGGCGACGAGATCGCGGTGTTCGACGCCGCCTTCGCCGAGCGCCTGCCCGTCATGTTGAAGGGACCGACCGGGTGCGGCAAAACCCGATTTGTCGAGCACATGGCATGGCGTCTGGCCAAGCCGCTCGTGACTGTCGCCGCGCATGAAGACATGACCGCCTCCGACCTCGCCGGCCGCTACCTGCTGGAGCCAGACGGAACCGTTTGGCACGATGGCCCGCTGACCATGGCGGTCAGGCACGGCGCGATCTGCTATCTCGATGAAATCGTCGAAGCCCGGCAAGATACTACGGTCGTCATCCATCCGCTGACGGATGCGCGGCGGATCTTGCCGCTGGAAAAGCACAACGAGATCGTGCCGGCCCACGCTGATTTTCAGCTTACGATCTCCTATAACCCCGGCTATCAGAGCGCGGTGAAGGATCTGAAGGAATCGACCAAGCAGCGCTTTCTCGCGATCGATTTCGGCTATCCGCCGCCGGCGGTCGAAGCGGCCATCGTGGCGCGCGAGGCCGGAACCAATGTCGAGCTTGCCGGGACCCTCGTCGCCATCGCGGAGCGGTCCCGCAACCTTCAAGGCCATGGTCTCGACGAAGGCGCGTCGACCCGCATGCTGATCCATGCCGGACGACTGGTGCGCGCCGGCCTGCCGCTTCAAGCCGCCGTCCGATCGAGCATCGTTCTGCCGATCACCGACAATCACGATATCCGAGAAGCGCTCAGCGCTGCCATTGAGGCCTGCATACCGTGAGTGCTGCCGTCCGGTCAGTGTCGCTGCGAATAGTTCCGGCTCAACCCGACGGAGCCGTCCGCCGCGTTCATTTGCTGATGCGTCAGCGCGAGACGCTGAGGCCGCTGTTCCGTTCCGCGTGGGACAACCTTGCCGCTCGTTTTGACACCGACGAACTCGAGGGCTGGGCAACTGGCGTGCTGGCATTGGCCGACGTCAACGCCGGCCCGTCCTGCCTGGTCGCGTTCTGGGAGATCAGCAGAAACCAGCCGACCGAAGAAGGTATCGCACCGCTGATCGTGGCCGCGCACACCGCCGCGAATGTTTGTCGCCACGCCGGCGCCAAGGCAGCCGCCTCCACGATCAAGTCTGTCGCGGTCGCACGCCGAATGCTGGGCGCCGGTCCCGGCCTGGCGCGCTGGTGGCGCACGATGGACGACCTTGCGTTGCGGGCGCCGGAATCGGTGGAGTCGGCGGCATCGCGAATGGGCGAAATCCTCTCGGTGAGCAACATTTCTTCCTTCGAGAACTTCGTCGCGGCCGGTTTGAAACTGGCGGCCGGCGACAAGCGCAGACGGCTGGCATTCTTCACGCTGCAGGATGAGCTTGCACGTCGACTGGTCGAGCGGGCAGCGGCCGGCGTCGGATTTGCCGAGACCGAACGCCAGACCAAGGCGTTCATCACCTCGTTGTGGGGACTGCCGCCGCTCTTGCGCAGTTTTCCGGGCGACACCGGCCAAGCGCCACAACGCCGTGCCGGTATAGCAGGGCCGCTGATCCGCATGCCGGAGATCTATCGCGGCGTGCAGGACGCCGCCGCCTACGCTTTGTATAGAGCAGCCGCAGCGCATGCCCAGGCGCATCTCGTCTTCGGCGGGCCCCGATTCCCCGTTGGGACCTTGAAACCGCTTCAGATTGCGCTCGTCACCCTGATCGAGGATGCCCGCATTGAGATGCTGGCGATGCGCCAGCTGCCGGGATTGCGCAAGCTTTGGTCGCCCTACCATGTCGCCGTGCCGGCCGGCGTCGCCACGGCCCCGACCCTGCTCGCACGCCTGGCTAGAGCTTTGTTCGATCCCTCCTACGACGACGCCGACAGTTTTGTCGCGAAAGGGCGCGGGATGTTTGAGGCCCGACTTGCACGCCTGGAAGACCCGGCGATCAGCCGTGAGATCGGCATGCTGCTGGGCAACGATCTCGGCCAGATGCGCGTTCAGTTCAACGCCAAGACCTACGTGGTCGAGCCGGTCTATCGCGACGACGGTCTGGGCCTGTGGGACTTCGGCGACGACGCGCTCTCCTCCGGCGACCCCCTCGATCTTGCCGTCGATGCGGTACGTGTTGAGCGGCGCGACGATCCGGCTCAGGGTTCCCTGCATCCGGATGTACTCGAGGACAAAACCAAGGTCGGCCGCGCGCGGCCTGTCGCGCCTGACCAGCGCGGCATTGTGGTTGCGAAATATCCCGAATGGGACCGCGCGCACGGCGTTGAACGCCCGGAGTGGACCACCGTACGTGAGGTCCCCGCGCGGCCCGGCGATCCACGCCTCATTGAAGAAGCCCTCGATCGCGCCGACGTCCTCCGCAATCGAATTCGACGGCTGGTCGGCGGCGTGCGCGTCGGCCGCACCATCCGGTTGAAGCGACAGCTCGACGGTCACGACCTCGACGTCGATGCCATGCTCGACGCAGGGATCGCGTTGCGCATGCATCAGGAGCCGGACCCGCGGATATTTCGCGCCACGACCTCAAAACACCGCGATCTTGCGGTGCTGCTATTGCTCGACATCTCCGAATCGACGCGCGATCGCCTGGCGGCGTCCGGCGTGTCTATTCTTGAGGTCGAGCGCCTGGCGGTCGCGGTTCTCGCCGAAGCCATGAGCGCGCTCGGCGATCCGTTCAGCATGCTCGCATTCGCCTCGAACGGGCGCGACGATGTCGAGATGACGACCGTCAAGGCCTTCCATGAGCCCTATGACCGCGCGTGCGTCGGCAGGCTGGCGGCATTGTCGTCCGGCCTGTCGACACGGCTCGGCACCGCGCTTCGCCACGCCGGCGAACTGATCAGCCATGCCCGCAGCTTCCGCAAGCTCGTCATCGTCCTGACCGACGGCGAGCCATCCGACATCGACGTTGCCGATCCGCTCGATCTTGTCGAAGATGCGCGCCGCGCCGCGGTCGGATTGCGGGCGCGCGGTATCGACGGATTTGGCGTGGTATTGGGATCGGGGGCCATGAATTCAGCGACACGCATTTTTGGACGCGGCAACACGATGCTGGTGCCGCGGGTCGAGGACTTGCCGAGCCGGCTGTCTGAACTGTATTTCCGCCTCGCGCGCCGTTAGATCACGCGCGTCTTCGACGCGCTATGGGGCGGTGCACCGCGGGGCCCGGACACAAAATCGCGAAAACAACCCCATGCAAAGTAGAATGTTCATCGTTTGTTTCATTTGCGCCGCGGCGTCAGATCGACGCCAAGTGCCGCGCGCGCCGCGATATGGAATGCGGCTTCGATGCCACGAATCAGGGTGCCGCTATCCGGCGCCAGCAATCGCATGGCGAGCCCCGCCTGGTTCGGGGCCGCGGTTACGCCAGCAAGACATCCGCAGGCGTCCGCCGCCGCCTCGATCTCCGCGATATCGGCCAATCGATCGGGTGCTGCGATCATGAGAACCGAACCGGCGGCGGCCGTTCCGCCAAGTGCGCCGCAGCTTACGAAGAGTTCTTCGCCGCGAACACTGCCCCGGTCAGAAACCAACAGCGTTCCATCTGGTGCCATGATGCGGGTATGGGTCGAAAATCGCGTGAATGTTCCGCCACGCCCATGCGGATCGTGGGCTGCAAAGCCCTCGGCCATGATCAAGGTTGCGCCGGCAGCGACGGTTGCTGTCGTTTCGATGTAGAGATCGGCGCCGGGAAAAAGCACGTAGGGATCAGAAATAATGGCGCAAAACGCGTTGTCCTTCACCGTCACCGACTGGCACATGGACGAACCCTGCCCTCGCGCGTCATGCACGACCGTCGATGCCTGCGTGGTAAGATTGAGCGCGGCGCCAGGGCCGACGACAAGATCAAGGGCCAGCCGGTCCGCGGCATAGAGTCCCCCGGATGCCGACTGAAGATACAACGTCGCGAGCTCCGGCCGCATCCGGTCGAGTTGGAATGCGCGCGTGACGTGAAACGGATACCCGACATACTGGCGGCGGAGCACGGTTCGTCCGCCGGCGAGTTCGGCAACCAACAGAACTTCCGCCTTGCGGCCGGCCTCAAACCTTGAAAAGGACTGCGGCACGAATTGCATCGGCAACCGCCTCCACTCCAACGCCGGATCGCGCGTTGGTAGCGATCACCGGCCGCCCGGCGCGCACTCGTTCCGCCTCGGCCAGCATCGGCGCAAGTTCCACTCCAACATAGGGCGCCAGATCGATCTTGTTGACGACCAGCAGGTCGCACCGCAACAGCCCCGGTCCGCGTTTGCGCGGAATGTCGTCGCCGCCCGCGACATCGATCACAAACATCCACCAGTCGACCAGATCAAGCGAGAAGGTCGAGGCGAGATTATCACCACCCGATTCGAACAGGATCAGCTCGACGCCGGGGAATCTGGCCTCAAGGTCATCGCCGGCCGCGATGTTCAACGTCGGATCCTCGCGGATCACGGTGTGCGGACAGGCCCCTGCCTCGACCGCGGACACGCGCGAGGGATCGATCAGGCCTGAGCGGCGCAGGCGTTCGGCATCTTCCTTGGTGACGAGATCGTTGGTGACCACCGCAAGATCGACGCCGCGGCGCTGCAATACCGGGATCAGCGCCTCGATCAACGCCGTCTTGCCGGATCCGACCGGTCCGCCAATTCCGACCCGGGCCGCCGGCGATACGACCTGGGGCGTCGCATTCTCCTTGTTAATGGCATGCAGCATTTGTCACCTCAGCATATAGCGACGCGCGAGCGGCACTTCGCGTGCCGGCTCACAGGTGGCAAGCACGCCGTCAACGAAGACATCAAAGGTCTCCGGATCGACGGAAATCTTTGGACACGCATCGTTCCACAACATGTCGCGTTTCGACAGCCTTCGTGTGCCGCCGACTGGAAGTATTTTCTTGGAAAGGCCAAGTTCGCCCGGCAGGTCGCGCGCGATCGCCAGCGGATGCACGAAGCACGCCGACAAGGCCGCCGGCGCCCTGCCGAACGCGCCCCATTGCGGACGCATCAGGATCGGCTCGCAGGTCATCAGCGAGGCCGCACTGTCACCCATTGCACCCCATGCGATGAAGCCGCCCTTGATCACGAGTTCAGGTTTGATGCCGAAAAAGGCCGGACGCCAAACCACAATATCGGCGAGCTTGCCATCTTCCAGCGAGCCGACATGGCCTGATATCCCGAAGGTGCGCGCGGCGTTGATGGTGTATTTGGCGATGTAGCGCAGGATGCGGGCGTTGTCGCCAAAGCCCGGACGATCCTCCGGCAATGCGCCGCGCTGCTCCTTCATTTTCGATGCCAGCTGCCAGGTCCGGCAGATCACCTCGTGGATACGGCCCATGCCCTGGCTGTCGGAGCCGAGCATCGAGATGGCGCCGATGTCATGCAGCACATCCTCGGCCGCGATGGTCTGGGTGCGAATGCGGCTTTCCGCGAATGCCACATCTTCGGGAATTGCCGGATTGAGGTGATGGCACACCATCGTCATGTCGAGGTGTTCGTCGAATGTGTTTACCGTGAAGGGATTGGTGGGATTGGTCGACGACGGCAGGCAATGCATCTCGCCGGCGACACGGATGATGTCCGGCGCGTGGCCGCCGCCGGCACCCTCGGTATGATACATGTGAATGGTGCGGCCGCCGATGGCCTCCAGCGTATCCTCGACGAAGCCGGATTCATTCAACGTGTCGGTGTGGATCTGCACTTGAAAGTCGTGCTCGTCGGCAACGCGCAGGCAGGTGTCGATCGCCGCCGGCATCGAGCCCCAGTCCTCGTGAAGCTTCAGGCCCATCACCCCGGTTTCAAGCTGCTCCACCAATGGTGGCTCGCGATGCGAATTGCCGCGGCCCAAAAAGCCGAAATTCATCGGCCACGCTTCCGCGGCCTGCAGCATTTTTCCGGTGTTGAAGGGTCCGCCGGAATCGATCCCGACGGTAATCGGTCCAAGCGAGCCGCCGATCATGGTGGTGATCCCGCTCGCCAGCGCATGCTCGACCAGACCCGCGCTGTCAAAATGCACGTGAACGTCAATCGCGCCGGGCGTTGCGATCAGCCCCTCGCAGTCCCGCACCGTGGTGCCGCTGGAAACGATCAGGCGCGGATCAACGCCGTCCATGATGGCAGGATTGCCGGCTTTCCCGATGCCGACGATGCGGCCATGGCGGATGCCGAGATCGCCCTTGACGATCCCGATCACCGGATCGATCACGACGACGTTGCACAACAGAAAATCGAGCGCCCCCTCCGCGCTGGTGATACCGGCCATACCAATTCCGTCGCGAAGGGTTTTGCCGCCACCATGCAGGCATTCGTCGCCATATACGGCGTGGTCCTTCTGCACCACGGCCGTCAGCGCTGTGTCGCCAAGCCGGACGGCATCGCCTGTGGTCGGGCCGTAAAGCGCCGCGTAATCACGGCGGTCGATGCTGGTCATGTTACGCCCCTTTGAAGCCCCGCTTCTTGGCCCGCTCAAGTGCCCCGTCGCGTACGGCGGGGTCTGAGCTCAAGCCGTTCGTCAAGTTGTTCAGGCCGGTCAATTCGCTGTGACCGCCGAATGTCACGAGCGAGACTTCTTTCCAGGCTCCGGGCTCGAACCGCACCGCGGTGCCGGCGGGAATATCCAGCCGCATGCCGAAAGCGGCGGCCCGGTCGAACTCCATTGCCTTGTTGATCTCGAAGAAGTGGAAGTGCGAACCGATCTGGATCGGCCGGTCGCCCGTGTTGCGCGCCTTCAGCTTGACCGAGCGGCGGCCGGCGTTGAGATCGATGCTGCCTTCGGCCGCGGTGACGAGGCCTGGGTGTTCCGTATCGGCCTGCGAACCAGCCGCGGGGCGGATTGGTTCATGGACCGTCACCAGCTTGGTGCCATCCGGAAACACGCACTCGATCTGGATGATGTTCATCATCGCGGCAATGCCGGACAACACGTCGTCGGTCGAAAGAATGGTCGATCCGTGTCCGATCAGATCGGCTACCGATCGCCCTTCCCGCGCTCCTTCAAGGATTTCGTCGGTGATGATGGCGACGGCCTCGGGATAGTTCAACTTGAGCCCCTTGGCACGCCGCCGGCGCGCCAGTTCGGCCGCGGTAAAGATGGTCAAACGCTCGAGCTCGGTGGGCGTCAGCAGCATCGTTCACACCCTCTCAGTTAACGAACAGGCGAAGATCGGCGCGCGCGTGCCGCGCCGCGGCGATCTCAAGAAATGGGACGAAGCTCGAAAGTCCGGCATCGTGCGACACCGGTTGAGTAACCAGCGCATCGATCAAGGGCAGGCATCCGCTCAGGACCTTCTGACCCTCCAAAGCGCCGATCGCGCCAAGCCGCACCGCCGCGGCCGTGACACCCGAGGCAACACCGTAGGCGGAAGCGAGTTGCGCCAGTTTTTCGTCGAGACCCATCGCCCGCCAGACCGTTCCCTGCATGACGGCAATGTGGCCAAGGCAGACGCCCGAGCGGACGGCATCGCGCAACCGCAACGCCGCGGCATCGCCGAGCCTTGCATGCGACGCCAGAAACGATCCGCCGTTACGTCGCGAGCCGTCACGCATCGTGCTACCGAACGTCGATGCTTCCACGTCACGATCGATGGATGCGATGGCGTGGAGATTGCCGGCGGCGCGAAACGCCAGTACCAGCGCGATCCGGTCACAGGTCTCCCAGCGTTGACGAAGGATCGTCGCCGTCAATTCAGCAAGCACGGTCCCATCCAGTTCCGAGCGCAAGGCGACCACGCCCTCGACACCATAAGAGAAAGCGAAAGCTCCGCTCGGAAACGTTCCATCGGCTTGCCAGATCGCCTGCAGCAGCGGCAACATCATCAATGGCCATCATGATGAAAATGATTCTCTTCAGCAACCGGGCCATCATCGATCTGCGCGCCTTCGGTGCTCCCGTCGCGCACTTCTTCGTCCAGAATGCTGACACCGATGCGGCGCGCGGAGATCATCTCGCCGAGGCGCGCGGTGTAGTCCTCGGGCCGGCCTTCCAGCGCAACAAACAAGACCTCGCCCTGGAAGCGAACCCGCCAATGCAGATTTCCGGCGTGATAGCCCAATTCGATCGCATCGCCTATCGAACGCGGCTCGAGCCGCATCCATCGCTCCGTCGCCGCGCGAACGACGATGGCGCGCTCGCCGTCGATCAAAAGGATGGCGCCGTCGAACAGCTTCTGATGGCGCGGCAGCGCGATCGCTAGCTCCTCGCCGCCGCGCGTGGTCGCCAGCAGCCGGCGGCGCGCCAGATCGGCTACGGGGATATTGACCAGATCCACCGCGCCGCGGTGCTCGAGGCGGTGAATCTCCTCCGAATACTCGGATTCCAGGCGGCTGCCCAGGACACGATCGATACGCAGCATCGCGCCAGGCCCTTTCAACGGTTAAACATGCGAAGAATGTGACTGATGCTCAGCATGCTCAGATATCCTTCCCGGGAAAATGCATGGCCGGAACATTCATTCCGGCGCTGGCGCTTACGATGCAAGCAGCTCCTTTAGCTTCGCATCGATGAATTCGACATCCTTCGGATTGGTGCCGGGGCCCCCGGCGAAGTGGCCCCAGACAGAAGGAACGGTGACAAGTTTGGCGTTCGGCATATGCGCAACCTCGAACTCGCTATCCTCCGGCGGAAAGTACAAATCGGTCTGGCCAGGCATGACATAGGCCTTGGCCTTGATTGCACCGAGCGCCGCCTTGAAGTCGCCGTTGTAGAGTTCGTTGTCGCCGATATCGCCGTTCTGCCAGGTCCAGAGCATGGTCAGCAGATTGTTTGGATCCTTCGGCAGGAAGAACCCTTCCCAGAACGCCACCAGAAAATCTTCGAGCGAGGAATAGCCCAGTGCCTCGATGTCCAGCTTCTGGCGATAGAACGCTTGCGAAAAACCCCAGCCGGCATAGACCCGCGCCGCCGCGCGCAAACCCCGTTGCGGCTTCGCGGTGTACCAGCCTTCCTTCCATGCGGCATCGGCGGTAAGCGCGGCCTTGACCCCCTCCAGAAACACGAAGTTATGACGCGAGCATTTCGCCGAACCACAGAACGGCGCGATCAAGTCCATCATGCCGGGATAGAGCGCGCCCCAGTGGAACGTCTGCAGCGCGCCCATCGACCAGCCGGTGACGAGCCGGATGTGCTCGATGCCAAACTTCTCGGTGACGAGACGGTGCTGCGCGCGCACGTTGTCGCAGGCCGTCACCAGCGGAAAGCGCGGACCGTTGTAGGGCTCCGGCGTGTTGCTCGGTGACGATGACAGGCCGTTGCCGAGCATATTCGGGATAATGATGAAGTATTTCTTCGGGTCGAGTGCACGGCCGTCGCCCACCAGCCATTCATTGTCGTAGTGCTGCCCCGAATACCAGGTGGGATAGACGATGACGTTGTCTTTCTTCGGACTGAGCGTGCCGAACGTCTTGTAAGCCAGCTTGCAGTCGCGCAGCGTCGCACCGCGCTGCAGCTTAACGTCGCCCAGATTGTGGATTTCGTAGTCGAGACTCATGGCGAATGCCCTTGTTTCTGATTCATGCCGGAAGAGCGGATCGGCCTCCGTAAAGGCCGACCGACGATCATAGAGGCTTCGTCGCCACCACGCTGGCGCCGCGCGATTTGGCAATGGCGTAGTAGGCGATGCTCGCAACCAGGGCCGCGGAGATCGCGGTCGAGAGATATGGCATCCGCTCCTCAACGATGAAGGCGCAGACCGAACCGATCGCCCAGGCGAAGAACGCGTCGGGCCGCCAGTTGGCCTCGATCTGCGCATTCGGCCGGATCAGGTACTGGTCCACGAGGATGACCGCGCCGATCGGGGGTACGAGGATGCCAAGCAGTGACAGCCACTGGATGAAGAACGCCCACACATTGCCTGCAGCGACGACAATGCCGATGACACCAAGGATCACCGCCATCACGCGCATGTGGTTGCCGAGGATGCGCGACCAGCCGGTCGCCGCATTATAGAGGCAGTGCGAGCAGACCGAACCGAGGTTGACGTAAAGGAACACGAACGCCAGGGCACTCAGCCATGCCATCTGCTTGCCGTTCATGTAGCCGAACATATTGTCGGCGCCGAACGGGTTCGCGTTCGGTACCGCAAGCGCCGCCGTCATCACGCCGCCGACCAGCATCGCAATCAGGTTGGCGAACGGAAACGCGCTGAAGGTCGACCCCAGCGAGGCGGCCGGTGTCTTGGCCCATCGATTGAAATCCGCAGTCACCGTGCCTGCGTCGATGAACAGCGCAAGCACCACCGTGAGACCGACACCCATGGACATGGTGGCGACGCCGTTATTGCCGGCGTAGTTGAAGATCGCCGACGCCGTGCTGGTGGACGCGGCATCGAACGCAACCCACAAACCGAGCACGACGAACAGCGGGACCGACACCAACCCGATATAGTGCAGCCCCTTCACGCCAACGAAAGTGATACAGATATAGAGAAGCCCGGCGATCACCGTCATGGCCACATAGTTCAAGCCATAGGTCGAGCTGACGAGAGCGCCGGTGATTCCCGTCTGCACCGCGTACCAGCCGAGCAGCAGGCTCGACAGCAAGCCGGATGCGAAGACGTAGCCCTTTTTGCCGAACACGATGCTGGCAATCAGGGCGAAGTTCATGCCGCGCTTGGTTCCGATCAGCCCGAGAAGCCCGACATAGGCGAACATGATGAGATTGCCGATGATCATCGCCGTGAGCGCTCTCGAGAAACCCATGCCAAGCACCAGGATCGAGCCTGTCATGGCGCCCGTGATGATCATGGGAAAGCCGAGCCAGACCAGCGTGACGGAGAACGCGCTGCGGCGCGCGGTCATCGGCACGGATTCGTGCTCGTATTCGTCTCCGAGAAGATGATCGACCTGATCTTCGGCGACGTGGAGGTTATCGACCACGGAGCCTTGTTTCGTAACACTGCCGGTCATAGCACAACATCCTTCAATGAGTGGGTTTGCGGGGTCGCATCTCGATGTCTCGTTCGCCATCGCAACGCAGCTGATGATTGTTGTTATGAGTCATGCGTCGCTTGATGCGGATCGTCGAAGGCCAGAACGCCAATCCGGACAAGCGAGCTCCTCCCCTACCCTTGCGCGCCGGCGCAACAACGCCGGCGCGGAGCTTCGAGTGTTGCTCAGCGATGAGCGGCCACCTTGTTCGGAATTCCCTCGATCGGGCATTCCTCGGTCCCGACGGTCGTTCGCGTCATCGCTTCGACCATCTCGCGGGTACCTTCCGGATCGGTGATCCAGTTCTTGTAGAATTCGTACGGGCAGATGGCGTGACCGCGAGTGTCCTCACCCGAGTTGATCATGCCGGTATAGCCACGGTGCACGAGCTTGAAGAGGTGATTCTGCGACTGCATGTTGCGTCTGGCGTCGCGTATCAACGACACCGAAAGCTGGGCGTACTGTATGCCGTACTCTTCCTCACCACATTCGCCCAGCGTGCGGCCATCAAAGCCGACGATCGCCGAGTGACCGAAATAGGAGTAGACGCCGTCGAAACCGGCTGCATTGGCGACGGCCACATAGACATTGTTCGCCCATGCCATCGCCTTCGCCATGACGACCTGCTGATCCTTCGCCGGGTACATGTAGCCCTGACAGCGGACAATCAGCTCAGCACCCCTCATCGCGCAGTCGCGCCAAATCTCCGGGAAGTTGCCGTCGTCGCAGATGATCAGGCTGATCTTCATGCCCTTCGGGCCGTCGGAAACGTAGGTGCAATTGCCGGGGTACCAACCCTCGATCGGCACCCAAGGCATGATCTTGCGATACTTCTGGACCACCTCGCCCTTGTCGTTCATCAGGATCAGCGTGTTGTACGGCGCCTTGTTCGGATGCTCTTCATGGCGTTCGCCGGTGAGCGAAAAAACGCCCCAGACTTTCGCCTTGCGGCAGGCTTCCGCGAAAATTTCCGTCTCCTCTCCCGGTATGACCGACGCCGTGTCGTACATCTCCTTGGAGTCGTACATGATCCCGTGGGTCGAATATTCCGGGAAAATCACCAGATCCATTCCCGGCAGGCCGGTTTTCATTCCGACCACCATGTCGGCGATCTTTTTGGCGTTAGCCAGCACCTCCGCCTTGGTGTGGAGGCGAGGCATTTTGTAGTTCACGACGGCGACGCCGACCGTGTCCTTGCTGGATGAAATATCGCCGTGCAGCATGTGGCTCTCCTTGCGGTTGGTTGACGGTTAGAATTCTTCTTTTTCCTCGGCACTTGTTCGGGCTGGTTCTCACGATGATCTGCGTCACACCGCCATATGCCGGTGCACCATTTCGTCGCTCAGTTCGGCAATCGCGCCGGCCACGACGATCCTTCCTTTCTCCATCATGGCGAAGCGGTGGGATGCCTGGCGCGCAAACAGGACGTTCTGCTCGACCAGGACGACGGTCAGGCCGACCTCCCTGTTGAGGCGAATGATGACGGCTTCAATTTCCTCGACGATCGACGGCTGGATGCCCTCGTTCGGCTCATCGAGCAGGATGATCTTCGGATCGGCGGCCAGCGCGCGCGCGATCGCAAGCTGCTGCTGCTGCCCGCCGGAGAGAACGCCGCCGGCACGTTCGAGATTGTCCATCAGGTATGGAAACAGCTCCGGCACCAGTTCCGGAATCTGGCGCTTGCCGTCTGCCCGGGCGAAAGCGCCCATCAGGATATTTTCGCGGATGGTGAAATCCGGAATGATCTCGCGGCCCTGGGGAACGTAGGCAATGCCGGCGCGGGCGCGGCGGAAGGTCGGATGCTTTCCGATCTCGGCTCCGTCGAGGCTGATCTGGCCTTCCATCCGGTCGGTAAGACCCATCAATGTCTTGAGCAGCGTGGTCTTTCCGGTGCCGTTGCGGCCGAGCACGGCCGTCACTTTCCCAATCGGGATATCGAGGCACACCGCATGCAGAATGTGGCTGCGGTCATAATAGCTGTCGACGTTGGTCAGCTTGAGCATCAGCCTATCCCTTTCGATCCGAGGTAGGCTGCGCGCACTTTGGGGTTCGTCTCGATCTCCTCGACGTTGCCTTCCGCGAGAACCGAGCCGAGATGCAGCACTGTGATGCGTTCGGCTATCTCGCGCACGAACGCCATGTCGTGCTCGACAACGATGAGCGTATGCTTGCCTTTGAGGCTATTGACGATCTGCGAGGTCTTGTGAGTTTCCGCCTGGGTCATGCCGGCGGTTGGTTCATCGAGCAAAATCACTTTTGGATTTTGCGTGATCAGGAGACCGAGTTCGAGCCACTGGGTTTGGCCGTGGCTGAGATAGGCGGCCAGCCGGTTGGACTCTTCCGTCAGACCGATCAGGTCGAGAACACGATCGACATCCTGTTCAGCCTGCTTGCTGAAACCGAAGCGCAGATTGGCCAACACCCCGGGATTGCGGCAACTCGCGACTTCGAGATTGCGGCGTACGGTGAGGTCCTTGAAGATGCTGGGGATCTGGAATTTTCGGCCGACGCCGGCGCGCGCGATTTTATGCTCTTCCCAGTTGGTGATGTCGATGTCATGCAGAAAGACCCGCCCCTCCGTGCTCTTGGTCTTGCCTGACATGAGGTCCATCAAGGTCGTCTTGCCGGCGCCATTAGCGCCGAGCAGGACACGCAGTTCGCCATCCTCGACCGTCAACGACACACCATTGACCGCCCTGAACCCGCCGAAGTCGACACCAAGGCCATCGATGGTGAGCGCGATCTGAGCCATCCCCCTCACTCCGCCAGTTGCGAGGCGTCGGAAGCCCCGATTGCGTGATGCGATGGGGCCTTGCCGCGGGCGAGGAAGCGATCGACCAGATCGTGCGCCAGCCCGGCGAAACCGCGGGGCAGATACAGCACGACAAGCACGAAGATCAGTCCGATGATGACCTTCCACGCCTCGGCGAAGCCTGCGGTCTCACTGACCGTCGCCGAGATCATGTTGATCACGATGGCGCCGATACAGGCGCCGAGGATCGACGAACGGCCGCCGACCGCGGCCCAGACCACCAT
>Ga0137418_10001158_pt1 | contig 24260 bp, 21 predicted proteins | sample CZODoug3_1_2_16f_FD_122242 | JGI IMG/M metagenome (GOLD analysis project Ga0137418, IMG submission 122242) | Vadose zone soil fungal communities from Angelo Coast Range Reserve, California, USA - CZODoug3_1_2_16fungal (Hybrid Assembly) | ecosystem: Environmental > Terrestrial > Soil > Vadose...
ATTTACACTTGCCATCAGTGCCCCTACCTCCCCAACGCCTTGGCCTCATCGCTGGCAACGGCCGCTTTCCACTCCTTGTGCTCGACGCTGCCCGAGCCCAGGGATACGAGGTCGTAGTCGCCGCCATCCGGGAAGAAGCGGCGGCGGAAATAGAACAGCACGGAGCCGCTGCCGTCCACTGGCTTTCCTTGGGCGAACTCTCCAAGCTCATTGAGACCTTCCAGCGAGAGAGCGTAACCCGGGCCGTCATGGCGGGACAGGTGAAGCACAAGCAGATCTTCTCCGGCATCCGCCCCGATTGGCGTCTGGCGAAGCTCCTGCTCAGCCTGGCTACCCGCAATACAGATGCCCTCCTGGGCGCAGTAGCCAAAGTGCTGGCCGACGAAGGGATCACCCTCGAGAGCTCGACCTCCCTCCTCGACCCCCTGCTTGCGAGGCCGGGCGTGCTGACTCGGCGTCGTCCTACGGAATCCGAACTGAAGAACATCACCTACGGACGCGCCGTCGCCCGTCACTTAGCCCAATATGACATCGGCCAAACCGTGGTGATCGCCGAATCGGCCTGTGTGGCTGTCGAGGCCATGTGCGGAAGTGATGCTACGATCTTGCGGGCCGGAGATCTCCTGGGGTGGCAAGGGGAGACGGTGGAGGAATCTGTACTGAGCCGTGCTCTGACGGTGGTCAAGGTGGCGAAACCGAACCAGGACATGCGGTTTGATGTGCCGGTAATTGGACAGGGGACGATTGCGGCGATGCGGCGAGCTGGGGCGACGTGTCTGGCGGTGGACGCGGGGAAGTGTTTGCTGATTGACGGGGCGGCGATTCCCGAAATGGCAAATGCCGCAAATATTTCTATTGTGGCGGACGTTCCCTAGGCCTGTTGGGCTGGGGCCTGGATCGATGCCCTCGGGAGCCATCGCGGAAGGTCTAGTGGGGCGCATGATCGGCACGGATCGGTAGCCGCTTTAGTGATCCGGCAGCATGTTGTATCCTGCTCGCCTAGGGGGCTTCCATGAGAACGCGGACTGGTTTAGGAATCCTGTTATTGGCAGTGTGGGCGCACTCGGCGTTAGCGCAGCAGATCAAGAATCCGGTCAGCACGGTGGTGCGGGACCTTCTGGACCGGCAGCAGAAGAACCTCACGGCGGCGGCGGCAGAGATGCCGGCCGCGAAATACAGCTACAGCCCGACGCCGGAGCAGATGAGCTTTGCCCATCTGGTCATCCATATTGCGGAGTCCAATGATCATCTGTGCTCGCTCTTGGCCGACATTCCGGCGCCCAAGGCTTGGACTCCGACGGGAAAAGAGGGGAAAGAGGAGTTGGTGGCGGCCCTGAAAGACTCGTTTGAATATTGCGGCAAGGCGGTTGCGGCGATGGATGACGCAAAGCTGGGCGATACCATCAAGGGCCATCATGGCGATCCCGCGCCTCGGGCGTGGGCGGCGATTGCACTGACCAACGATTGGGCGGATCACTACAGCGCGGCCGCGATGTACTTGCGGTTGAATGGGATGTTGCCGCCCACGGCGAAGAAGTAGGTCCTGGCGAAATTTGGAGCCCCGCGGGCGAGGGCGCCCCGGCCACACCAGCCGGCTACTTAATTTGGACGAGTGCGTCGGTAGACGAAGCGGGGGCCAGGACCGGAGCGGGCATCTGCGGATCGCGCCAGCGATCGAAAATCGAGACTTGGTGCACACAGGAGACGGTACACTGCGGAGCACAGGATTTTTCCGTCATGTATTCACGGCGTAGGTCGGCCTTGGTGTAATCCACTAAGGGAACGCCAGGGTAGCCGCGCTGTTGCGAGCAGTAGTGAACGAGGCCATCTTCGCAGATATAGAGATAGCGCGAGCCGGCGCGGCAGCGCCAGTCATTGGGCTGGCCTAAAGCGATGTTGTCCTGGAAAGCATTCACCCGGGTGAAACTGCGTTTGCCGAGAGCCTTCATCTCACCGTAGACGCGTTTTTCGTCCTCGCCCAGAGGCTTGAGTTGGCCGCTGCCGTCGTGGATGACGCCAACGGTCGACGTAAAGCCCAGCTCGATGGCACGCTTCCCGATGGTCAGGGCATCCTGTGGATTGTTGACGCCGCCGCCGACCACGGAATTGATATTGACGTGGAAGGTGGCATGTTCGGCCAGAAGCTGGAGCTTTTTGTCGAGAACCTTCAAACTTTTCTTCGAGACCTCATCCGGCATGACATTGTCGATGCTGATTTGCAGCCATTCCAAGCCGGCAGCATTGAGGCGCTGAATCCGCTCGGTCACGAGGAGGTAGCCGTTGGTGATCATGCCGGCGATGGCACCATTCTTGCGAATCCGGCCGATGACGTCGTCAAGTTCCGGGTGCAGCAGGGGTTCGCCCCCGCTGATGGTGATGACCGATGTCCCCAGCTCGCCCAGCTTGTCGATACGGCGAAGCATGGCGTCCAGCGGAACGGGCTGGGAAACGTCGTCAAATTCGTTGCAATAAGTGCAGGCCAGATTGCAGCGGCGGATGGGGATGATGTGCGCCAGAAGCGGGTGCTGCGTTGAGACGACGGCCTTGGCCATGGCGCGCAGGCCGCGTGCGTCGCGGACCAGGGTGCGCATGCGGCGGCCGAGTTTGGACAGGACAGGCATAGTCTTCCGATGACTCTTATGGCAACACAGAATGGCTGTAAGTGCAACATTCATAACAGTGTTCGGCGCATTTCCGAGGGTGAGTGGTAGGCTCCGGAGGCTGGCGCAAGAGGCCGGCCGACCAGGCTGCCGAACGAGGCTGGCGAACGAGGCTGCCGAAGCCGCACACACAGAACAGGGAACAATCCTGGATGTGCAGCCGTATACGTTTGTGAGCGGTTCTGTAGGATCGGCTGATCGGCCCCTGGCGGTTCCACGAGGAGGAACGTATGCAGACGCGAATTGGAGTGCTGTGGCTTGGGTTTCTGGGAATGCTCCTGCCGTTGGCCGCCTTTTCCGTGAGTCCCGCCAAAGCATCCGAGGGTCAAACCCTGGTGATTGTCCTCAAGAATGGGAAGCAGCAAAGCTTCGCCATGGCGGACGTTGCGCGCATTGAGTTCCAGGGATCGGGAAGCGCGGCGGCGGCGGCGCCTGGCGATTTGCCGGCGCGGGGCCACTTTCTCGGCAAGTGGGCATTGGGCACTGGCAACGGCGACGATTTTTATGTCACGTTGGAGGCCAATGGCGACGCTTCGAAGAGCATTGGGTCGGTCCATCACGGCACGTGGACAGTGGTCAACGGCGAAGCCCACATTACCTGGGATGAGGGTTCGTATGACGCCATTCGCAGGGTGGGAAACAAGTGGGAGAAGTTCTGGTATCCGGACGCCAGCTTCTCCGGCAAGCCCAACAATGTCACGGGCGCCGAGCATATTGAGAGCAAGCCGATTTAATTCTGGCATCCGTGGCGTGCTTGCCATTTCCGTAGGCTTGCGTTTACCGTGGAGCGTTCGCGACTAGACCCCGCCGAGGAGCTTCGTTTGAAAATTCGCACCGTCTTTCTGCTCGCTGCTTTCCTGTTGTTTTCGCTCGCCGTCCAAGCCCAGATCGATGCCGCCACCCGGCAGCTTGCGCACGATATTTTCCAGCAGCTGATTGAGATCAACAGCACCGACTCCGTCGGCAGCGTAACCGCCGCGGCGGAAGCCATGCAGAAACGCTTCCTCGATGCGGGATTTTCTCCGTCAGACCTTTACCTGGGCGGGGCGAATGAGCGCAAGAAGAACCTTGTTGTGCGGCTACGCGGCGCGGGCAAACACAAGCCCGTGCTGTTGATTGGGCATCTCGACGTGGTCGAGGCTCGCCGCGAAGACTGGACGACGGATCCGTTCCAATTCGTCGAGAAAGACGGCTTCTACTACGGGCGCGGAACGCAGGATATGAAGGGCGGGGACGCCGTGATGGTTACGACGCTCATCCGCATGAAGAAAGAGGGTTTCCAGCCGGACCGTGACATCATCCTCGCCCTGACGGCGGATGAAGAGGGCGGGAAGTCCAACGGCGTTGACTGGCTGATTCAGAATCATCGCGATCTGATCGACGCTGAATTTGTGCTCAACCACGATGGCGGGGGCGTGGAGACGAACCAAGGGAAACCGACCATGGTCTCCGTCGACGCAACGGAGAAGCTTTACGCCGACTACCGCTTGCTGGTCACCAATCCCGGAGGGCACAGTTCCCTGCCCCGACCTGACAACGCGATCTATCACTTGGCCGAAGGCCTGACCCGGCTGGCGCACTATCAGTTTGCGTTCGAACTCAACAACGTGACGCGAGCCTATTACGAACGCATGTCCAAGGTAGTCGGTGGGCAACGGGCGGAGGACATGAAAGCCATCCTGAAAACGCCACCGGACCCGGCAGCCATTGCGCGCTTGTCGGAAGATCCGCAGGATAATTCCACGTTGCACTCGACCTGCGTTGCAACGCGGCTCGATGCCGGGCATGCCAACAACGCGCTGCCGCAGCGGGCACAAGCGACCGTCAATTGCCGCATCGTCCCCGGTCATGATGCTGAGGAGATTCGCCAGGAACTGGTGCGCGTCGTGGCCGACCCCAAGATTGAAGTGAAGTATATTGGCGCGATTGGAGAGGTAACCGATCGCGGCTCCGCGCGGCAGGCCTATGCTCCGCCCGCACTGCGTCCGGAGGTGTTCGAGACGCTCGACAAGATGGCCGCTGCGATGTGGCCGGGCGCGCCGGTGATTCCGACGATGGCTACCGGAGCCTCGGACGGCGTGTACACCAATGCCGCGGGTATGCCGACATACGGCGTCTCGGGTCTCGCACTCGATCGTGATGATGTCCGCGCCCATGGCAAAGACGAACGCATCGGAGCGGAGTCATTTTACGCCGGTGTGGATTTTTACTACCGGTTTCTGAAGGCGGTTACTGCGGCGAATTAGCTTCAGAGATCCGCTCGTGTCCTGCCTGCCGGAGCGCTTCTTCGGCGGACGGCAAACGATCTCCCTTGATCAGAATGCAGTCGGTATCGAACGTGGAGACGGCGAAGATGGCAATTCCCGCCCGAGCGAGCGGGTCCAGGATTGCCGCGAGGACTCCGGTCAGCTCAAATGGGAATGGGCCTTCGAGCCGAAGGCAGGCCCAGCCGCTTTCCGACGGGACTCCCGCCGGGACGCGCTCTTGTTCGCCAACAATCGATAGCTCGTTCGCTGTGCGCGTGATGGAAAAGAACTTCGATGCCGTGGCCCACTCCGGAACTGCCGCATCTGGGGTCAGGCGGCAGATGGCAAACCTGCCTGGGAGCACCGAATACCTGAGCTGGTGGCCGGCCAACTAGTCCTCGATTGCCTTTCGCAGCGCCGTGCGCGCCAGCAGCCGCGTGGAATCGAGCACGGGCAGCGGGGAGACTTCGGGGGGAAGGAGCAGCGGAATCTCCGTGCACGCCAGCGCGACGGCGTCACAACCCTCATCTTTCAGCCGCCGGATAACTTCCGTAAAGTACGCCAACGATTGCGGAAGGAACTTTCCGTACACGAGCTCGTCGAAAATGATCTGGTTGATGCGCTCGCGCTCGGGCGCGCCGGGAATACCATGGCGCAGTCCGGCGGCCTGGAGGCGTTCGGGATACACGGGGCCTTCCATCAGGTACTTGGTACCGAGAACACCGACGCGATGAAACCCGCGCCGCTTCGCTTCGCCCGCGACTTCCTGAGCGATGTTCAACCACGGCCGCGGCGAACGGCGGGCGACGAGATCGAAGGCCTGATGGATGGTGTTGTCGGGACAAATCAAGAAGTCTGCGCCGGCTCGCGCGAGTTTTTCGGCGGAGGACATCATCAGCTCGGCCACACCCGCCCAGTCGTCGCGGGGGATGAACTTCATATATTCGGCCAGGGGATGGTTGTGCAAGGAAACTTCCGGATGATTGTGCGGGCCCATGCGTTCGGCGCCCTCGAGACAAATCGTCTGGTAGCAGAGGGCTGCACCTTCCGCGCTACAGGCCACGATGCCGATGTGCTGTGCCATGGCGCTACTTTACCGTCGCCGCCTTGGCGTCGAACAAATCCAGCATTTTCACCTTTTGTTCCGCCGCCAGGAATGACGCTTCGAAGGAATTACGCGCCAGCTCCCGCAGTTGTTCTTCGGTAAAGCCAAAGGTCCTCTGCGCGATCGCATATTCCCGGCTCAGGGACGTCCGAAACATGGCGGGATCGTCGGTGTTGAGCGTCAGCATCAGGCCGTGATCGAAGTACTGGCGCACGGGATGATCCTCCAGCCGGGGACAGGCTCCGGTACGAACGTTGCTGGTCATGCAGATTTCCACGGGGATCTGGCGCTGGGCCAGTTCTTCGAGCAGTTCGGGATCTTGCGCGGCGGTGAATCCGTGACCGATGCGCTCGGCCCCGAGATTGAGCGCTCCCCAAATTGATTCCGGGGCGGTCGTTTCTCCGGCGTGGGCCGTCAGATGCAATCCGTGCTGAGCCGCGAAGGCATATACGTCGCGAAACAATTCTGGCGCGCCCCGGCTTTCATCGCCACCGATCCCAAAAGCTACGACATTCCTGTCACGATATTGCACCGCCAACTCGGCCACCCGCTGCGCCGGTTCTGCTCCAAAGTGGCGGACGGCGTCAAAGATCCAGAGCAGCGAGACCCCAAAATCGCGCGCGCCCCGCTCGCGGCCGCGCTCCATGCCCTCAAACAGCGCCGCAAAATCCTGCGACCGCCACAGACACACACCCACGGACACAAATACCTCAGCGTGCAACACGTTCTCCGCTTGCAGGCGCTCCATCAAGCGGTAGGTGATCAGTTCGTAGTCTTCGGCTGCGCGCAGGTGCTCGGTCACGGCCCTGAAGGCCATCAGGAAGCCTTGAAAGTCTCCATATTGGTAGAGGGCCTCGCAGGAGGCGAGATCGGCGTCGGCCATGTCATGCCGCTGGCGCAACTCGAGCAGGGTTCCCGGCTCAATCGCTCCTTCCAGATGCAGATGTAGCTCGGCCTTGCGCAGGCTGCGGAGAAACGCGCTGGGGGCGGGCGGGTTCACAGTCCGATCTTACCGGAGCGAAGGCCTGCCCCGCTCTATTTCGTTGGGGCAAATTCGCTGCGATGGCGGCTGTAGAAGTAATAGATGGCCAGCCCGATAAAGAGCCAGACAAAAAAGCGGATCCAGGTGAGGATCGGCAGTCCCGACATGAGCAGCACACAGAAAGCCACGCTCAGGATCGGAGCCAGCATTCCGCCCGGGGCCCGAAAGCCGCGGCGGCGCTCGGGCTCGCGAACGCGCAAAATCATCACGCCAATGGAGACAAGGACAAACGCGAACAGGGTTCCAATATTCGAGAGATCGGCCAACGTGCCGATATCCAACAGTCCCGCAGGTACACCCACGACAAACCCAGCGATCCAGGTTGCCGTCGCCGGAGTACGAAACCTCGGATGCACTTTGCCAAACAGTTTTGGCATCAAGCCGTCGCGCGACATGGCAAACCAGACGCGTGCCTGCCCCAACTGAAAGACCAACAGCGATGAAATCATGCCCATCATCGCGCCAAAAAGAACAGCCAGGCGAACCCAGTTTAGCGTGTTCGACCCCGTCGAGATGGAGAGCTTCTTCAGGCTGTTGACCACGGGCGCGGCGTCGTCGATCAAGCTTTGCCAGGGCACAATCCCGGTCAGAACCACCGCCACTGCCAGATACAACACGGTGCAGACCACGAGCGTCGCGATAATTCCGATGGGCAGATCGCGCTGGGGGTTTTTGGCCTCTTCCGCTGCCGTCGAAACCGAATCGAATCCAATGTAGGTGAAGAAAATGATTGAGCCGCCGGTGAGTATTCCTGACCAGCCGTTGGGGGCGAAGGGATGCCAGTGGTTCGGATTTACGTAGTGGGCACCAGCGATTACGAACGCGAGGATCGCGGCGATCTTCAGGATCACCATCGTGTTATTGGCTTTGGCGGACTCGCGAATGCCGCGCACCAGCACCACCGTCAGCAGCATCACCACCAGAAACGCCGGCATGTTGAAGCCGAAATGCCAGCCCGGGTTATACAGACTGTTGCCTTTAAGATCTTGCAGGCCCGCGGGCAGATAGGCCGGGGAAATCCAGCGCAACGCAGGGTGCAAGCCGAACCAATCGAACATGTCGACCAGATGAGCGGCGAAGCCTACACTCACTGCCATGTTGCTAACGGCGTATTCCAAAATTAGATCCCAACCGATGATCCAGGCGATCAGTTCGCCCATGGTGGCATAGGTATAGGTATAGGCGCTGCCGGCAATCGGAATCATCGACGCCAATTCGGCATAGCACAGAGCCGTAAAGGCGCACACCAGGGCCACCAGCACCAGCGAAATTGCCAGTCCCGGGCCAGCACCGGGTCGCCCTAAAGTCGCCGTGTGGTGAATGAGAAAATCGAGGAGGGGGGCGTTCAGGATGGAGGAGGTATCAAACTTCTGTCCGGCGATCGCCGTGCCGATGACGGTAAAGATTCCGGAGCCAATGACCGCTCCGATTCCCAAAGCCGTGAGCGATACTGGACCGAGAGTTTTCTTGAGTTGCCGGTCCGGCTCCTCGCAATCCGTGATCAGCTTGTCGATGGACTTCCTGGCAAAAAGTTGGTTGCCCAGAGGAGCGCCCCTTCAGGTCGAAATGAAATTCCCGACAACGAAACCCGCAAAGCCTACCACGCCAAATGAATCCCCGCCAGGATGAGCGCCCCATGTTGCTGCTCGTCGTGGCGGGGTTCTGGCTTAGCGCTTCGAAGTACCGCGAGCCAGTTTCTTGGTCTTCGGCTTCTTGCTGCCGCGCGGATAATCGCGCGGTTTCAGGGGTTTCTCGGTCTTGGCTTTCTTGCGCGCCGTGCGCTTGGCCTTCTTGCGTGCATCCTTTTCCAGCTTTTTTGTATTCGCCATAGTCCTCTCATGATGCTGCAGATGGTGCTGCTGTGGATAATCGTGCCGCTACGACCGTTCCAGCTGGGCGTACTTCTCCACCAGCTTTTTCAAACCGAAGCCTTGAAATTGTACCGTAATCTTGGCATCGCTACCCTCGCCTTCGCGACGGTAGACAATTCCTTCGCCATATTTCGGATGGCGAACGTGCTGCCCAGGCTTGAAGGCAGTCCTCACCGCCGGCTCTGGTTCCGTCATCTTGGGAACGCTGAACTTCTTGCCGCGCGACGCGAAGAACTCGGCGATGTTGCCGATGGAGTTGTGGGCGGGGCCGGTGTAGCTGCCTTTTTTGTTTTCGCTGTCGCTGGCGGACTCGGAGGAATCCGCGCTCTGGTCTTCGTCCTCATACGAATAATGCGGAGACTCCGATTCGTACCGGGCGGCGCTCCGCGAACTTCGAGATGACGACGTCTGTGATCGAGGTCCGCTAATGTCTTCGATGAGTCCCGCCGGAACCTCTTCGAGGAACCGCGATGGGGTACTGGCCTCGGGCATATCCGTGCCCCAGCGACGGCGGTAATGCGCCCGCGTTAGCACCAGCGTGTCCATCGCCCGCGTCATGCCGACGTAGCAGAGGCGACGCTCTTCCTCAATGTCATCCGGCGCGAGCAAAGTTCGCGAATGCGGGAAGAGGCCTTCTTCGAGGCCGCAGAGGAAAACCAAGGGAAACTCCAGACCCTTTGCGGCATGCAATGTCATCAAGGTAATGGCTGAACGCTCGTCGTACTGGTCGGCATCGGCCACCAATGCGGCGTGGTCCAGGAATTGATCCAGCGTTTCGCCGCGATCCTTCGCGTCGAGAGCTGCATTGACCAGTTCGCGGAGGTTGTCGATGCGGCTTTGCGCTTCGGGAGAGTCTTCCCCTTCGAGTTGCTTGATGTAGCCGGTGCGGTCGATCAGGAACTTCAGCAACTCGGCCGCGCCAACTGCCGGGGTCACTGCGTCGGGGCTATTGGCGGCGGACAGATCGGGCTCCGAAGCATTCGCGGCCATGTCTCCCGCCGCCGGAAAATGGTGGCCGTCGTCGTCGCTGCCGAAATCGAATGCCATTGGATCGAACGAGGCAGCTTCGTCTTCCGCTAACTCTGCGCCTTCCTCGTCCGAGGGCTCTACCGTCATCTCCATGCGCTCGACATAATTGCCTTGCAACGTCGCGCGCGCATCCTCAATCAGTTCCTGGAAGCTCTTCAACGCTGCCAATGCTCGCGGGGGCAGCAACTCCCGTCGCACCGCTTCGCGCGCCGCGCCCCACATGGACAAGCCGGTTTCCAGGGCCAGCCGTTCCAACGTTTCTAGCGTTGTCTTGCCAATCCCACGCGCCGGAGTGTTGATCACCCGCAGCAGCGAAATTGTGTCGTCCGGATTTTGAATCACCTTCAGGTAGGAGATCATGTCCTTGATCTCCATGCGTTCGTAAAACGACAGCCCGCCCACCACGTGGTACTTCAACTGATAGCGCCGCAGCGCCTCTTCAAACAACCGCGACTGCGAATTCAGGCGGTACAGTACGGCCGCGCGCGCATCGCCCTCGTGCCCTGCGTCACGCATGTACTTCGCCAGCCGGTCGGCCACGAATAGGGCTTCGTTCTCCGCATCCGGGGCTTCGTAGAACGCAATCTTTGCCCCACCCTGCCGAGCGGTCCACAGATTCTTCCCCTTGCGGCGTATGTTGTTCGCCACCACCGCCGAGGCCGCTTCCAGGATGTTTTGCGTAGAGCGGTAGTTCTGCTCGAGGCGGATAATCTTGGCATTGGGAAAATCCTGCTCAAATTCAAGAATGTTGCGAATATCCGCCCCGCGCCAGGAATAGATCGACTGGTCTTCATCTCCAACGGCACACACGTTCTGATGGCTCTGGCCCAACAATCGCATCAATTCGTACTGTGGACGGTTTGTGTCCTGATACTCGTCCACGAGTACATAGCGGAAGCGCCGGTTGTAGTAATCGCGGACCTGCGATACCGATTTCAGCAGGCGAACGGTTTCGAGCAGTAGATCATCAAAGTCGAGGGCGTTCGCCTTCAGCAGCTCTTTGCGATAAATCTCATAGACGTGCGCGATGCGTTCCGTCTTCGGATCGTTGGAGTTGAGGTAAACCTCCTGTGGATCGAGCATGTGATTCTTCGCCCAGGAAATTCGCCCCAGCACGTTGCGCGGTGTTAACTGTTTGTCGTCGAGCCCCAGCCGCCGCATTGCCGCTTTCACCAGCGACTGCTGGTCGTTCTCGTCGTAGATGACAAAGCTCTTACTGTGCCCAATCGGCGTCCCCGCAGCCGAGGTGATCCGCAAGTGCTCAATATCCCGGCGCAAAACCCGCACGCAAAACGAGTGGAAGGTCGCCAGCACTGGCTTGGCAATGGACATCCCGCCCGTCAATTTCGCCACCCGTTCGCCCATCTCCGCCGCGGCTTTGTTGGTAAACGTGACCGCCAGAATCGACTCCGGCATCACGCCCATCGCTTCGATCAAATGGGCAATCCGATAGGTGATGACGCGCGTCTTCCCACTCCCGGCTCCGGCCAGAATCAGCACCGGGCCCTCGGCGGTTTCCACCGCCTCCCGCTGCTGGGGATTGAGTTTTTCAAGGAGAGACACGTGGGCACTCATCTGTATTGATTCTAAATGACGAGTCTCGGCTGGGTGGCACGCGCGTCCCGGCCCGCAAACGCAGACGGCACACGACTCCGCGAGCGCTATGGGCCGGACAACAACTACCCCGAATCAAGGAAAACCGTTCCAATCGGCTACTGCGCGCTTGCGGTTGGCGCCCTAGCCCGCGGCGGCGCACCCGGACGAAGCCAGCGCCATATGCCGGACCCGATTCCAGTAATGGTGCTCGCTCGCCTCGCCATCGATCCACGCTTTCAAAGCCGTGGTATCGGGCCAGCGCTGTTGCGCGATGCCGTCCTGCGAACTCTGCAAGCTTCCGAGATCGCCGGTATTCGCGCCATACTTGTTCACCCGATCTCGGAACGAGCGAGACAGTTCTACGAGGAGTGGGGGCTTCGTTGCATCGCCCGTAGATCCAATCACGCTGATGATTGCGGTCACGGAAGCCGCGAGGGAGTTGGTCGAGAAATCGAGATAAGGGCTGCCCCCTTATCCCATCAATAGCCCGCCGTTCACATTGAGCACGTGCCCGGTAATGTAACTTGCCTCTTCTGACGCCAGAAATGCCACCGCATGTCCGACTTCTTCCGGAGTCCCTGTTCGGCCCAGAGGAATCATTTTGAGCGCCCCGTCTTTGAACTCGCCGCTCAGCACCTCGGTCATGGCCGTGTCGATGAACCCTGGAGCGACCGCGTTGCAGGTGATACTCCGCGAAGCCAGTTCGCGGGCGATTGCCATGGTGAGCCCGATCAGGCCAGCTTTCGAAGCGGCATAGTTGGCTTGCCCGGCTTGGCCCATCTGCCCAAAGACGCTGGCGATATTGATGATTCGCCCCCAGCGCTGCTTGAGCATGGAGCTGGTCACCTGCTGTGTGCACAGGTAGGCCGAGGTAAGGTTCGTCTGAATTACCGCGTCCCAATCGGCGCGCTTCATACGCATCACCAGTTGGTCGCGGGTGATGCCGGCGTTGTTGACCAGGATGTCGATCTTGCCGAACTGCGCGATGACCGCCTTAAACACAGCCTTGATCTGTTCTTCGTCTGCAACATCGAGCGCAAACGCCGCCGCCTGCCCACCAGCCGCGGCGATTTCGCCCACCACTTCCTCCAGCTTTTCCCGGTTGCGCGCCGCTGCCGCCACGTACACTCCCGATTTTGCCAGGCGCAGCGCACAAGCTCGCCCGATCCCTTGCGAGGCACCCGTCACCAAGGCGACGTGTCCGGACGAAGTCATTCCAAGGCTCCTTATGATTGCTGCCATGATTGCTGCCATGATTGCTGCCATGATTGCGGCAATGATGGCTGCGAAGGATTATACGAGGATGGCAAGCGCGAGACTTGGGGCTTTATTGGCTACCGGACACGCGCGCGGTTTGCGCCCCACCCGGCACCACCTCATAGTCGCGCTGATACACATCCACAATCGTGCGCCCGACGATGCTGGCTTTGGCTTCCGAGTGCAGATGAACGGGCAGGGTAAATGGCCCGAAGTCCGCGAAGTCCTGGCTTACCCGAATTTTTGACAGAAATACCGAGGGAGACTTTGCCGGAACGCCTTCGAGATGCACCAGGCTGCCGGTGTAGGCATCGAGGAATAGATTGCCCTTCAGTAACCCCGCGCGCCGCCGCCGTGGCTTCAGCTGAAACTGATGGAGCGTGCGCCCGTCGACCCTCTGGAGGCCTTTGTAGGAGAACTTGTAGTTGGCCGGTGTGAACGCCATTGCCGACGAGTCGTCCTTCTGCACATGCTCTACTTCGGACTGCATGAAGCGCGTAATCACGTTCGCCTTCACGAACGTGTCACCGGTAAAACGCAGCGCGGTAAAGAGCAGCGACTTCGGTGCCGCGTACTGCCGCTTGACCTCGTATTCGCCCTGCTGCCGGCTTTCGGGAAGCTCGGCGTGAATCAGGCTGGTGGAGGTGTAGGACGCCAGATCCGTGGCTTGCTGGGCAGCGCGCGACCGATAGGTTTCGAGGGCGAGTTCCGGCGACATGACAGGCAGGACGGCGGGTGGCGTCAGTTGTGGCGGGAGAGAATCCTCGGAGGACAGAATCGAATTCAGGACGCCGTCCATCGCGGCCATGTCGTCCGGGGACAACACCTCCGGCACAAGTGCCGCCGGACTGGGAGCCTGCCCCAGGACCGATCCGCTCAAGCTCAACAAAACAAAGGCTAAAAGGACAAAATAAGATCGCATACTCTAAGAAGTAACCTTAATGTTTATATAAGATTCCGGCCAAAAGGAAAAGTCGCAATGGTTGGCCGGCGCCGCGTGACTTCCGGCAGGCGAGGTTTCCCGGTACCATGAGGATTCGCCCATGCCACCGACCACTCCAGTAAGCTCGACCGACGCCCGCCCGCAAGATTCCACCCAAGAAGCCAACCCAGCCAGGCCGAGGGGCTCCCAACCCCCGCCGGCCACTCCCGAGCCGGCTGTCGAAGTCTTTGCTATCCACGGAGCCGAGCCCGAAGTGCAGGCTTATGCCATGGCGAAATACTCGCGCTCCGCCCTTTCGATGAAGGAGTCTCTGCGCGAGATCAGCTCGCAAAAGGCAGAAAAGTTTCTCAATACATTTTACTTTCAATATGGCCATCGATCGATTGCAGATCTGGCTCACATCGTCCTGGCGGTGGAGCGCCTCTCGATTCTTGCCGCCATGGCCCTTGCCGATGAACAGCGTTGGGACGGGCAGGAGCGTTCCACTCGATATCAGGACTTCCGCAAGGGCGGCTACTTCACGCCGAAGTTTTCTGACGACGCGTCACGGGCGCTGTACCGGGAAACCGTCGATTTTCTGTTCGCCGAGTACGAAACCCTCTCGGAGAGGATGTTTCAGCATCTGATGAGCCGGACGCCCCGGCCGGATGAGATGAAGCAGGACGCCTATGAACGCACCCTGCGCGCCCGGGCGTTCGACATATCGCGCTACCTGCTGCCGCTGGCTACGAATACTTCACTGGGAGAAATTGTCAACGCGCGGACGCTGGAAACACAGGTTTCCCATTTACTTTCCCACCCCCATGCCGAGGTGCGGCGGCTGGGCGAACTGCTGAAGAAGGCGGCACTCGAACCGGCCTACAACGTGAATCACGATTCGCAGCGCGAGCTGGTGGAGAAGATTCGCGAGGTGAATGCCGAACTCGGCGAACGGGCCGCGCGGGAGCTGCTCAAGGACGTCCGGGTCGCGCCCACGCTGGTGAAGTACGCGGACGCGAGTGTTTACGAAATGGAAACACGCCGGGAGCTGCGACAGGCCGCTGCGGAGTTCATGAACGGCGCGGCCATTGCCCAGGCCGGGCTTGTTGAACTCGTCGACGACGACCCCGTCGAAGTCGAACTGGCTGCCACGCTCCTTTACGAACACTGCCACTACCCATACCGACAGATTCAGGAAGCCGTGGAAGCAGCGGGAGATGCGCGCCGCCGCGAAATCATCGATCTTGGCCTGCGCCATCGCGGCAAGCACGACGAACTCCTCCGTGCCTATTCCGCCGGCCAACGGTTCCGCTTCGACATTCTCATGGATATCGGGGGCTTCCGCGACATGCACCGGCATCGACGTTGCACGCAAATTATCCAGGATTTCACCACTGCGCACGGATATGAGGCGCCGGAAGAACTCGACGCTGCCGGGCTGAGCAGCCAATATCTTGCGACCATGCAGCGGGCGCGGAACGCCGTGGGAAAGATCGCTCAAGGTCAAGAAGCGGAAGCAGCCGAGTCGGCCCAGTATGCCATCCCACTGGCATTTCGAAAACGTACGCTCTTCAAAATGGATTTTGCCGAGGCCGTATATATTTCCGAGCTTCGCACGACTCCCGCCGGGCACGCTTCGTACCGCCGCGTGGCCTATGCCATGTACGAAGCGGTCGCCCGGAAGCATCCGGCGTTGGCGGGGTATTTCCGGGTGCACGATGTTCATGCGCCGGTCGATTTGCTGAAGCGGTAAGGCAAACTGAACTTCTTCCCGAGCCGGTGCGTAGGACGTATTGGCAACGGTTGGTAACCAGTTGATCAGGCTCGCGTCGAATCGAGGGGACTCAAGGGCGTGCGCTTCCGTGCGAAACTACCTTGATTCAGAAAGAAAACCAGGAGTCTTTTATGCGTCGTGTGCTCGCTCTTATCGTTGTTGCTCTTTTTTGTTTCCCTCTTGCCATGGTTGCATCTCCGGCCGATGTCGAGACGCGACGCAAAGCGCTGAACGATTTGTTGGCCGAGCGCTGGGAGTATCAACTGCGGACGTCGCCGGAGTATGCGTCAATTTTGGGGGACAAGAGGTGGAATGACAGGTTGTCGGACGGGTCGCAGAAGGCGATTGATGACGACCTGGCGCGGGCGCAGGCGGATTTGGCGAAATTCGAGGCCATCGATACGTCGGGATTTCTGGAGCAGGAGGTTTTGAACAAGGCGCTGATGGTGCGCGACCTGCGAATGCAACTGGAGGGAGCGCGTTTCAAGAGCTGGGAAATGCCGGTCTCGCAGAACAGCGGGCCGCATATTGATTTGCCGCAGTTGGTCTCGCTATTAGCTTTCACGAATGTCAAAGACTACGAGGATTACATTGCGCGACTGCGGCAGATACCGCGAGTATTTGATGAAACCGTGGTGCAGATGCGCAAGGGCATGGCCGAGGGACTGATGCCGCCCAAGCTCCTGCTGGGAAAAGTTGTGGACCAAGCCGGCGGGATTGGCGGCCAGAAAGCGGAGGACTGTCCGTTCGCGGGGCCATTTGCGAAATTTCCAGATTCGATTTCCGCGGCGGATCAGAAGCGCTTGCGCGAGGCCGGGTTGACGGCGACGCGCGAGGCGGTGCTGCCAGCGTATCTGAGGTTTACCGCATTTGTGAAAGATGAGTATGCGCCTAAAGGGCGGCTGGATCCCGGGATTTGGGCGCTACCGGATGGCGTGGCGCGGTATGACTTTCGCATTAAGGAGAGCACAACGACGAAATTGTCGGCGGAAGAAATTCATCGCATCGGGCTGGCGCAGGTGAAGGAGATTGAAGGGCGGATGTTGGGCGTGGCGCAACAGCTGGGCTTCAAGGATTTGAAGAGCTTCAATGCCGCGATTACGACCGACCCGAAGCTGCATGCGCATTCGCGGGAGCAGATTCTGGATCTCTACCGGAAGTATACGGACCGGATGTACGCCAAGCTGCCGGAGATGTTTGGGCGCCTGCCCAAGGCGAAAGTGGAGATCATGCCGATTGAGGAGTTCAACGAGAAAGACGCGTCGACTCACTACAACCAGGCGGCTGCGGATGGATCGCGGCCCGCGCACGTGATGGTGAACACGGGCGAGTTTGAGAAGCAGCTGCTTCTGGATGTGGAGACAACGGCGTACCACGAGGGCGTGCCGGGACATCATATGCAGATTGCGATTGCGCAGGAGTTGCCGGAGCTGCCGCCTTACCGTCAGAACGAGTACTACACGGCGTTCACCGAGGGGTGGGCGCTCTATTCGGAGCGCCTGGGGAAGGAGGTTGGCTTTTTCCAGGATCCTTACAGCTATTACGGACACTTGCAGGATGACATGCTGCGGGCGATTCGGCTGGTCGTGGATACGGGCTTCCATGCGAAGCATTGGACGCGGCAGCAGGTGGTGGACTTTTTCCACGACCACTCAGCCATTGCCGAGCCTGAAGTGCAGAGCGAAACCAACCGTTACATGGCCTGGCCGGCGCAGGCTTTGGGGTACAAGATTGGGCAGCTGGAAATCTTGAAGCTGCGGCAGTACGCGAAGGACGACTTAGGGGAGAAGTTTGATTTGCGCGCGTTTCACGATGAGGTTTTGGGCGCAGGGGCGTTGCCCTTGGATGTGCTGTCGGAGCGGATTCACGGCTGGGTGAAGGAGCAGAAGGGCGTTTCGGCGCGGGATGCTAGCGGCGGGGCTGCTGTTCGCGGGAGCGCTGAATAAACGTTTCCATTTCGGCGAGGTAGGTTTCGAGGGCTTTGCGGCCGGGGGCGGTGAGTTTGTATTCCGTTCTGGGAACGCGGCCCTCGAAGCGTTTGTGGCAAACGATGTAGTGGGCATCCTCGAGTTTGCGGGCATGCACGCTGAGGTTGCCGTCGGTGGTGTCGAGGAGGCGTTTGAGATCAGAGAAGCTCAGCGAGTCGTTGACGGCGAGGGCGCTGACGATGCCGAGGCGAAGGCGTTCGTGGATGACCCGGTCGAAGTCGGGGATGGCGGCCCGGTCGGGCGGATGGGGCGCTTGCGACTGGCGAACGAGTTTGCGAGGAATGAGCCTGGGTCTAGCCACCGTGCTTCCTCGCGATCAGATATCCAAAGAGAATATGGAGTCCGCCGAAGGTGGCGGCCATAGCGTAGTTGCCGGCGCCTGGGAACAGTAGCTCCAGGGCGCCGACGGCCATGAAGCAGGCTCCCATGACGGGGACCAGAGGGACGGAGAAGACGCCTCCAGCGATGACTGCGGCTCCATAGATGAGTGCCCAGATGCCTGGGAGCGTAGCGGTCATGCCGGCGCGGTAGAGGATGAGAGTTACGATTGCGCCCGCGGCCAGAGGTGGAAGGAAGCCTAGAGCGAATTTTCGCGCGGGGCCACTGATCAGCGCGACGCCGAGCCGTTGCGATTTGTAATTCATGGCGGCGCTGGCGATGGCGACGGCGAGGCCGGCTTCGATGAGCCAGATGGCGATCCAGGCGAATGGGGTGGTCTGGCGGGCGGCGATGGGGGCGGAGGCTAGGGCGGTGACGCCGAGGATGACTTGTCCCCAGCCGGGGACGGCGGTGAAGGCGCCCGAGCGCTCGAGGGTTTCGCGGATGTAGCGGAGATCTTCTAACGGATTAGGGAGGGGGTTGTGGGCGCCCTGCAACGATGAGTCTCGGGGGAAGCCCTGCGACTTGCGCTTCAGAGCCGAACGGCATTGGCGCTCGAGACGCATCAGACTGTCAGTTTAACGCCAGGACAAGATTCGATCAAGTTCTTTGCGATATGAAGCCAAAGGCTCACAACTCGCGGACGGTGGTGCTGGTCCATGGCATTTGGGACACCTCGCGGGTGTTTGCCCCGATGGCGAAATGGCTGGAAGGACGTGGCTTTCGGGCGCTGGCAGTGGACCTTAGGCCGAGCGATGGAGCCGTTGGGTTGAACAAACTGGCGGAGCAGTTGGCTGAGTTTGTGGAGCGGGAGTTGGCGCCGGGAGAATCGTTTGACTTGGTCGGATTCAGCATGGGCGGGCTGGTGAGCCGGTACTACGTACAGAGGCTGGGCGGCGCGGAACGGGTGGGGCGGTTCATTACGATCTCGGCGCCGCATCGGGGGACGTACTGGGCGTATACGGCGAGAAGCGCGGGGTCCCGACAGATGCGGCCGGGGAGTGAGTTCCTGGCCGATTTAGATCGGGATCTCCGGAGTCTGGAACAGGTGCGGGTGGCTTCGATTTGGACGCCGCTGGATTTGATGATTGTTCCGGCCGGGAGTTCGCGGTTGGGCGTGGGTGAGGAGTTTCAGGTGGCGGTGGGTTTGCATGCCTGGATGGTGAGGAGCCGGAGGTGTTGGGAGGTGCTGGGGAGGTTGTTGGACAGGGGCGTTGACGAGAGTTGAATCGGCAACCTCAGAACCGACGGAGACTCCTTCATTCTCTACGGCAATCCGGAGTGCCCACCGCGGTTTGCACAAGCGCGCAGAGCTTGGCGAGACCATGCTCGAGAAGCGGAGCACTGGTCCGACTTCGGTTGGAAACTTTTGTAGGCAGGGAGTACCGATTGTTCATACCCCCGCTCGTCCAGCAAATGTATGACCACATCGACGCTCATGGTTTGTTGACGCTCATGGCTGTGGACGCTGATAGTTGTCGACGCTGATAGTTTGACATCCTACACGCCTGCTCCTAACCTTGTGGTTCACAAATATGAAAGTCCTCGTTCTAGGCAGTGGCGGGCGCGAGCATGCGTTGGTTTGGAAGCTGCGGGCGTCGCCGCGGGTGACCGAGCTGTATTGCGCGCCAGGCAATGGCGGGATGGAAGAGGATGCGGCGTGCGCGGCGGTGGACTTGCGAAGCCTGGAGTCGATGGTAGGGCTGGCGGAAAGGCTGCGCCCGGATTTGACAGTTGTGGGGCCTGAGTTGGCGCTGACCCTGGGCGTGGTGGACGAGTTCCAGCGGCGCGGGTGGAGGATATTTGGGCCGACTCAAGCGGCAGCGCAGCTGGAGTCGAGCAAGAGTTTTGCCAAGCAGTTCATGCATCGGCATCAGATTCCTACGGCGCGCTATGCCATATGCGTTTCAACGGAAGAAGTGCATGAGGCTCTGAAGCATTTTCATGTTCCGATTGTTGTGAAGGCGGACGGACTGGCAGCCGGCAAAGGCGTGGTGATTGCCAAGACCAAGGTCGAGGCGGCGAAAGTCGCGCTGGAGATGCTGAGCGGGAAGATGCTGGGCGCGGCGGGCGAGCGCGTGGTGCTGGAAGAGTTCTTGGAAGGCGAAGAGCTCTCGTTTTTGGTGATGAGCGATGGCGAGCGCGTGGCTCCGCTGGTAGCAGCTCAGGATCACAAGCGCGTGGGCGACGGCGATACGGGGCCGAACACCGGCGGGATGGGGGCGTATTCGACGGCGGCGATTCTCGACGACCAGATGCGCGACTGGCTGGTGGCGCACGTGGCGCGGCCGGTGGTGGCGGGGATGCGTGACGAGGGGAGGCGGTTTTGCGGCATCCTTTATTGTGGGTTAATGATGACGGCGCGCGGTCCGATGGTGCTGGAGTTCAATTGCCGCTTTGGCGATCCGGAGACGCAGCCGATCCTGATGCGGCTGGATTCGGACTTGGTGGATGCGATGGAAGCGTCGATAGAAGGGCGGGCCAGCGATGGAGATTTCAAGTGGTCGAGCGATGCCGCGGTTTGCGTGGTGCTGGCGTCGGGTGGATATCCGGGAACGTATGAAACCGGGAAGAAAATTCTGGGATTGGAAGAAGCTGGTCTGGTTGAAGGCGTAAAAGTCTTCCATGCCGGGACCACAAAGCGCGACGGCGGGTTTTATACGACGGGCGGAAGAGTGTTGGGTGTTGCGGCACGAGGGCCGGAGTTACCGATGGCCCTCGGGCGGGCTTATGAAGCCATTGGCAAGATTGGATTTGAGGGAATGCACTATCGAAAGGATATTGGAGCCCGGGCACTCAACAGATGACTATGAGCAAACCACTGGTGTCGATCGTGATGGGTAGCGATTCGGATTTGGAGATCATGCGTGAAGCGGGAAAACCGCTGCACGAGTTTGGCATTGCTTATGAGATGGACGTGACGTCGGCGCATCGCTCGCCGGAGCGGACTGCCGACTTTGCGCGCAAAGCGGCAGGGCGCGGGATCCGCGTGATTATCGCCGGGGCGGGTGGGGCGGCGCATTTGGCTGGTGTGATTGCGGCGCATACGACTTTGCCGGTGATTGGCGTCCCGATTCCTTCGACATCCTTGCAGGGGATGGATTCGTTGCTGGCGACCGTACAGATGCCAGCGGGAATTCCCGTGGCGACGGTGGCGATCGGGAAACCGGGCGCGACCAATGCGGGGATTTTGGCGGCGCAGATCATTGGATTATCCGATGGCAGCGTGGCCGAGAAGCTGGACGAGCACAAAGAGAAGTTGGCGGCGGGAGTGGCGGAGAAATCCGAGAAGTTGCGGAAGTCATTGCAAGGGTAGAGGGCAAATGGCGGGCAATGGGTAACGGGCAATGGATAGCGGCCTGAGTTTTTCTGAGTTGCTGCAATACGCGAACCTAGAAACCGAGAAGTGGCGGGAGTTCTTCGAGAGCAATCCAGCCGCACTCGATGTGCCGGTGTCGATTGCCGGCACGAAGCGTGTGCGGGACATGCTGTTGCACATCTTTGCGGTGGAGTTGCGCTACGCGGAGCGGCTCCACGACGTTGCCGAAGTGACGCCGTACGAGCGGCACACGGGGAAGCCCTCTGAGGAATTATTCGCGATGGGCGAGCAGGCACGGCGGATGCTGGCGGAGTATCTGGCGAACGCGAGCGATCTCGATCGGGTGCTGACGTTCCCGACGCTGACCTCGGGGACACTGAGTGCGAGTAAGCGAAAGATTGCGATTCACATGCTATTGCATGGAGTACGGCATTGGGCGCAACTGGCAACGGCGTTGCGCGAGGCCGGGTTCGCGCAGGGCAAACACGACTTTATTTTTTCGAACGTGATGCCCTAAGGCTGGCCCGGGGTGCCGATCCCCGCACGGCTAAAGATCCAGATTCTTCAAATATTCGCGGAATGGGCCGCCCAAGTCCTCGCGCTGCAGGGCGAACTCGACGGTTGCTTTGAGGAACCCGAGCTTGTCGCCGGTGTCATAGCGCTTACCTTCATAGACATAGGCCCACATGCGCTCCTGTTGCAGCAGATTGCGCATGGCGTCGGTGAGTTGGAGTTCGCCGCCGGCGCCGGGCGTGGTCTTTTCGAGGACGTCAAAAATTGCGGGCGTAAGGATATAACGCCCGATGATCGCTTGCTTCGACGGGGCCTCTTCCATCCTGGGTTTCTCCACCATATGCTTGATTTCCGAGAGCCTGCCGTCGAAGCGGCCGTCGGCTTGTTTAATATCCAGAACTCCGTAGGCCGAGATGGCGGGACCTTCGACAACCTGACTGGCGATGACGGAAGCTTGGGTTTCCTCGAAGACTTCGACCATTTGCCGGAGACACGGCTTGGGCGCGTCGATGACATCGTCGGCTAGGATGACGGCGAAGGGTTCGTTGCCGATGAGTTCTTTAGCCATCAGAACGGCGTGGCCCAGACCCAAAGCCTCCTTCTGGCGAACGTAGGCAACGTGGATCATGTCGGAAATCTGTCTGACGATTTTCAGCAGGTCCGTTTTTCCTCGGTCGCCCAGGATCCGCTCGAGTTCGTAGCTGACGTCGAAATGGTCTTCGATGGCGACTTTGCCGCGCCCCGTAATGATGATGATTTGGTCGCAGCCCGCGGCCAGGGCCTCTTCCACACCGTATTGAATAATGGGTTTGTCGACGATGGGCAGCATCTCCTTGGGCTGCGCCTTGGTGGCGGGAAGGAAACGTGTGCCCAGACCGGCGGCAGGGAAAACGGCTTTGCGGACCTTCATCTTCATGGGGGAGAGTTCCTTGCGAATCTGTAACCTACCACAGCGACGGTTAGGCTGGCTTTGCTTCTTCGCTCCGGGCTTCGACCTCGGCCGGTGTTTCCTCCTGGATGGCCAGACCGACCAGTAGGTCGTGCAGCTCGGGCAAGACTTCTCCCGCGCCACTGGCTTTCAGAAAGAATTTCAAGATTCCCGCCGGGGAGAACTGTGCGCCCTTGTGGGTGGCCACGAAACGAGCCAGCTTTTCAGGGTCGATCTTGGCATTTTGGTGGAAGCGGACGTTGAACTGGTCGCGTTTGCGCTCGATGCCAATAGCGCCGACGCGCTGGCAGAGCAGGCGGAGCGCGGCGTAGTCAACGAGGCTTCGGACCGCACCAGGGAGCGGGCCATAACGGTCTTCGAGTTCGCTGCGGACTTCATTGAGTTGCGGCTCGCCTTGCACGCCTGCAACGCGCTTGTACATGCGGAGCCGCTGATTCTCCTCGGGGATGTAGTCGTTGGGAATGCGGATGTTGAGTGCGAGGTTGAGCTGGATTTCCGACTCCTCGGGCGCGGCCTCGCCGCGCAGTTCGCGGATGGTTCGTTCGAGCATGGAAGTGTAGAGTTCGAAGCCGACCGCTTCGATTTGTCCGCTCTGTTCGCCGCCCAAGAGATTCCCCGCGCCACGCAGTTCCAAATCCAGTGCAGCGAGCTTGAACCCCGCCCCCAGGTCCGAGAATTCCTTTAGGGCGGCGAGACGGCGGCGGGCCAGCGGAGTGAGTTCAGTGTCTTGCGGAATCAACAAGTAAGAGTAAGCGCGGCGGTTCGAGCGGCCAACGCGCCCCCGGAGCTGGTAGAGCTCGGAAAGGCCGAGACGGTCGGCGCGGTTGATGAGGATGGTATTGCAGAGCGGGATGTCGAGACCGTTTTCGATGATCGTCGTGGCCACGAGGATATCGGCTTCGTGGTGCATAAATTTCAGCATCACTTTTTCCAATTCACCTTCCGACATTTGGCCGTGGCCGACAAGAATGCGCGCCTGTGGAACTAACTCCTGCAACTTGGCGGCGATTTCCCAGATCGACTCGACGCGGTTGTGAACGAAATAGATCTGTCCGCCGCGTTCCAACTCCTGCTCCAGCGCGGATCGAATGAGCTTGTTGTCCCACGAAGCGACCACGGTCTGGATTGCAATACGGTCCTTGGGAGGTGTTTCAATCACGCTCATATCGCGCAAACCGACCATCGACATATGCAGCGTGCGCGGAATTGGCGTGGCAGACATGGTAAGAACGTCCACTTCCTTGCGCATTTGTTTCAGGCGTTCTTTGTGACGGACACCGAAACGTTGCTCCTCGTCGACGATGACAAGACCGAGGTCGGTGAACTTCACGTCTTTTGAAAGGAGACGATGGGTCCCGATCAAGATGTCGAGCTTCCCCGCTTCGAGTTTCGCCAGAGTTTCCTTCTGCTGCTTCGTAGTGCGGAATCCGCTGATCATATCGATGCTGACGGGAAACGAAGCCATGCGCTGCCGGAACGTTTCGTAATGCTGAAACGCGAGAACGGTCGTGGGAGCGAGCACGGCAACTTGCTTGTTATCGCTGACGGCCTTGAAGGCCGCGCGCATGGCGACTTCCGTCTTGCCGTAGCCCACGTCGCCGCAAAGCAGCC
>Ga0137418_10001160_pt1 | contig 24241 bp, 16 predicted proteins | sample CZODoug3_1_2_16f_FD_122242 | JGI IMG/M metagenome (GOLD analysis project Ga0137418, IMG submission 122242) | Vadose zone soil fungal communities from Angelo Coast Range Reserve, California, USA - CZODoug3_1_2_16fungal (Hybrid Assembly) | ecosystem: Environmental > Terrestrial > Soil > Vadose...
AAGACGCTGACGGCCATCAACCTGGCGGGCGCGCTCGCGCGTGGCGCCGAGGGCGCGCGCGTGCTGCTCATCGACGCCGACCTGCGGCGGCCGGCCGTCGCCCGGCAGCTCGCCATCGACGCCGCCTCGAAAGGACTCACGGAGGTGGTGGCGGACCCGCAGGCGACGCTCGACAGCGCCACCCAGAAACTGAAGCCGTTCAACCTGTCGATTCTCACGGCGGGCACGCGCAACGGCGCCGTGCACCAGACTCTGCGCTCGTCGCGCCTCGACGCGGTGCTCGCGGAAGCGCGCCAGCGCTACGACTACGTGGTGCTCGACACGCCTCCCCTGCTGCCGGTGTTCGACTCGGCGCTCCTGGCCAACGCCGTTGACGGCGTGCTGATGGTGGTCGCGGCGAACCAGACGCCGCGCAAGCTGCTGGGCGAAGCGCTGAACATGCTCGACCCGGGCAAGGTGCTCGGCATCGTCTTCAACCGCGACAGCAAGCCGATGTTCGGCTACTACGACGCGTACTACAAGGACTACTTCCCCGAGCAGGTGGCAACGGAGGCATAGGCGCCGAACCCATGGTAGGAAAACTTCGTGACATGCGCGACCAGTCGCGCCGCGTGCTGATTCTCGGATCGGGGCCGCTGGCCACCACCCTGATCGAAGAGATCGAGTCCGCGCAGAACCCGCGCTACATCGTCGCCGGCACGGTCGACGACCAGGAGCCGGAGCCCGGCTCGCCGGATCACAATCGCTGGCTCGGGCCGTGCGACTCGCTGCCCGACATCATCAACCGCCTGCACCCGGCGTTCATCGTCGTGGCGCTGGCGGATCGCCGCGACAAACTACCCCTCCAGACGCTGCTCGAGGCGCGCGTCCGCGGCATCGTCATCGAGGATGCGCTCGACTTCTCCGAGCGCCTGATGGGCAAGCTCGCCATCGAAGCGATCCGGCCGAGCATGCTCATCCTGGCGAAGGGGTTCCGGAACCACGGCGCCGCCGACCTCATCGCGCGCGTCGTCAGCGTCGTCGGCGCCATCGCCGGCGTGCTGCTCTGCGCGCCGTTCCTCATCGCCGTCGGCATCGCGGTCAAGCTCGATTCACGCGGGCCGATGTTCTTCATCCAGCAGCGCGCCGGCCGGAACGGGCGGCCATTCGGCCTCATCAAGTTCCGGACGATGCGCCCGTGCGCGGAGGCGCGGTCCGAGTGGGTGTCGGACAACGTGGATCGGATCACGCGCGTCGGCCATTACCTGCGCCGGTTCCGCTTCGACGAGCTGCCGCAGCTGGTGAACGTGCTGCGCGGCGACATGAACCTCGTCGGACCGCGGCCGCACCCGGTGACCAACCAGGCGGTCTTCATGGAGAAGATCGCCTACTACGGCCTGCGTTCGACCGTGCGCCCCGGCGTCACGGGCTGGGCGCAGATCCGCTACGGCTACGCGAACAACCTCGTCGAAGAGACGGAGAAGATGCGGTACGACCTGTACTACATCAAGAACCGCTCGCTCTGGCTCGACGTGCGCATCATGCTCGAGACCCTCGCGACCGTGCTCTTCGGCAAGGGCGCGACGGAGGTGAGCCGCCGCCGCGCGCCGCTTCGCCCGCCGCTGGCGTGGCCCGCGGCACGCACGACCGCATTGGCGCCCACCGGCACCGACGGCCTTCCGTACGTCTCGTGGATTCCCGCGCGCGTGCCGACGCCGGCGCGTCCAACGGCTGGACAGCAGTGAACGCAGTCGCAGTCAGTGGGGCGGGTTCCGCCGCCTGGTGGCAGCCCGAGGTGATCGCGGACCCAAAGGGTCCGCGCCGCATCCCAGCTGCGCTCGAAGGAAGCCAGGCCGCGTTCTGGGCGCTGGTCACCTTCACCTTCGTGCTGCTGCTCTCGCCGCAGGCGTGGTTCCCCATCCTGAAGCTGATTCGCATAGCGTTCCTCGCCGGAGGCATCGCGATGGCGGCCCACGTGATGGAGCGCACGGCGCACAAGCAGCCGATCACGCCGAGCGCGCCGGAGATCGGCATCGCGCTGGCGCTGGTCGCCTGGTCCACGATCACCATCCCGATGTCGTACTGGCCGGGCGGCAGCATCCACCTGCTGACCGACCAGTACCTGAAGGCGATCGCCTTCTTCTGGCTGATCGCGACGATCATCAGCACGCCCGCCCGCCTGCGCGGCCTCGCGTGGACGCTGGCGCTCTGCGCGATTCCCCTCGCGGGCACGGGGATCTGGCATTACCTCTCGGGACACGTGATGCAGACGGGCCAGGACGGCCTCGTTCGCATCGTCGGCTACATGGGCAGCTCGGGCCTGACCGGCAACCCGAACGACCTCGCGCTGATGCTGAACCTGATCATCCCGATTGCAGGTGCGCTCGCGCTCAGCTCGCGCGGCGCCGCCCGTCTGTTCGCAACGGCGGTGGCGTTCCTCAGCATGGGCGGCGTCATCGTCACGTTCTCGCGCGCCGGGTTCCTGGCGCTGACCGCGACGTTCTTCATGTTCCTGGTCGTGCTCGTGAGACGGAAGTCGGGCGCCGCGGCGCTCGCGCTGTTTCTCGTCGCGCTGAGCGTACCGGCGTTGCTGCCGAAGACGTACGTCGACCGGCTGAGCACCATCACGAACATGCAGCAGGACAAGACCGGCTCCGCGCAGGGGCGGTACAAGGACCTCGGCGTCGCACTCGAAGTCGTGTCGCATAACCCGGTCATCGGCGTCGGCCTCGGGCAGGACATGATCGCCCTCAACCAGTATCGCAATGGCCCGCAGACGTGGCGGTCGGTCCACAACGTCTACCTGCAGTACGCCGTCGACCTCGGCGTGCCCGGGTTCCTGCTCTTCGCGTGGCTCCACCTGCTCTGCTTCCGCAGCGCGTGGGCGGTTGAGCGGCGCGCCCGGAAGGAGCCGGCGGTCGCCGAGCTCCAGCCGCTCGCGGCGGGCGTCCAGGTGTCGCTCGTCGCGTTCCTCGTCGCGGCGATGTTTCACCCCATCGCGTACCAGTTCTACTTCTTCAGCATCGCGGGGCTCGCCGTGGCGCTGAAGAACACGTGCCGCGCGGAGATCGCGCGCGCGCGTCTGTCGCGCCTCGACACCCCCGGGGCCCTCGTGGACGCAGGGGCCGGCCCGAACGCCGGCCTCTCCGCAAAACAACCGTGACCACTGCCCGCGTGCTCAACGTGGTGCCGACGCTGATGTGCGGCGGCACCGAGAACCAGTTCATGGCGCTGGCGCGCACGCTCGACCGCACGCGCTTCGACGTCGAGTTTGCCTGCCTGCGTCGCTGGGGCGGCTTTGTCGAGGAGCTCGAACAGCGGAATATCCCGCTGACCGAATACCCCGTGCCGACCTTCCGCAGCGTGACCGCGCTCGCGCAGCAGGCGCGGCTCGCGCGGCACATCGTGCGCCGCGGCGTCCAGATCGTGCACGCGTACAACTTCTACGGCAACGTGTTCGCGACGCCGCCCGCGCGGCTGGTCGCGCCCGTCACCATCGCGTCGATTCGCGACCGCGCGCCGTACCTGACGGCGATGCAGAAGCGCGTGCAGCGCTACGCCTGCCAGTTCGCCGACTGCATCCTGGTCAACGCCGACGCGGTCAAGGACTGGCTCATCGGCGAAGGGTACGACGCGTCGAAGATCTCGGTCATCCGCAACGGCGTCGACCTGTCGCGGTTCGACAACGCGCCGCCGCGGGCGGAACTGCGGCGCGAGCTCGGCCTGCCGGACGGCACGCCGCTCGTCGGCGTCATCTCGCGGCTGACGCGACTCAAGGGGCTCGAACATTTTCTCGAGGCGGCCGCAATGGTCCGGGCGCGCGTGCCGAACGCGCGGTTCCTGATCGCCGGCGAGACGAGCCCGATGGACCGCGAGTACCTCGCCGAGCTGCAGCAGTACGCCGAGCGGTGCGGCGTCGCGGAAAGCGTCATCTTCACCGGCCTCCGGCGCGACGTGCCCGCGGTGCTCTCGAGCCTCGACGTCTCCGTCATGCCGTCGCTCAACGAGGCGCTCTCCAACGTGGTGCTCGAGTCGATGGCGGCGGGCGCGCCGACCGTCGCCACGCGCGTCGGCGGCACCCCCGAGGCCATTGCCGACGGCGTGACCGGCGTGCTCGTCCCGCCCGCGGATTCACGTGCCCTGGCGGACGCCATCGTCCACCTGCTGCACGACACACGGCTGGCGACGCACCTCGGCGCCGCCGCCCGCGCGCGCATCGTCGATCACTTCTCGGTCAGGCGCATGGTGCGCTCGACGGAGGACCTGTACGTGGAGCTTCTGGAGCGGAAGCAGCGCAAGCGGCTTCCGTCAGCGGCATGCTAGGCACTCTGCCGGGATTCGGGATTCGGGACTCGGGACTCGTTACAACGGACGTCATCGAGGACTACTCGGCCTTCGTCGCGCTCGAGGACGAGTGGAATGACGCGGTGGAGCGCGCGAGCGTCCCCCATCCCTTCCTTCGACACGAATGGGTGCGCACGTGGTGGGACAGCTTCCAGGGCAACCGCGAGCTGCACATCATCGTCGTCCGCGACGCGGACCGCATCATCGGCATCGCGCCGTTGATGCGCGAGACCGCCACCGTCTATGGCCTTCCAATCAGGCGCCTGGCGCTGCTGGCCAACGACCACACCCCGCGCGCGGATTTTGTCGTCAGCGGCAACGCCGACGAGGTGTATCGCGCCGTCTGGAACGCGCTGCGCGACGACATCGACCACTGGGACGTCGTGCAGCTGACACAGCTGCTGAAAGGCTCGCCCACGTCGGTGGCCATGACGCGGTTTGCGGCCGACGAGGGCCTGCCGGTCGGGACGTGGGAGAGCAGCGACTCGCCCTACCTCGAGCTCTCCGGCACGTGGGACAGCTACTGGGCCAGCCTGTCCGCGAAGTTCCGATCGAACGTTCGCAACCGCCTGTCACGCCTCACGCAGATTGGCGAGCCGGCTCTCGAAATCCTCTCCGACAAGACGGCGATCGCCCGCGCGTGCGATGACGCATGGCGGCTCGAGGCGTCGGGCTGGAAGGACCAGGAGGGCACCTCGATCACCTCCGACCCGGCCGTCCGGACGTTCTACACGCTGCTGGCCGAGCGCGCGGCCGACCGCGGGTGGCTGCGTCTCGCGTTCCTGACGGTGGGCGGCAGGCGCATCGCCGTCTCGTACAGCGCGGTGCACGACGGCCGGCTGTTCCTGTTGAAGACCGGCCACGACCGCGAGTTCCATACGTGCTCGCCGTTCAAGCTGCTCACGTATTTCGCCGCGCAGGAAGGCTACGCCCGCGGCCTGCGGGAGATCGACTTTCTCGGCGACACGGAGCCGTGGAAGCAGGAATGGACGCCGGCGGCGCGCCCGCACGACTGGCTGTTCGTGTTTTCGACCAGCAGGCGAGCCCGGCTTTTGCATTCCATCAAATTTCAGATGGCGCCGGAGATCAGGAAATGGCGAGCGTAGTCGGCACATTCGTCCCCACCTACCAGGGGCTGTCGGCCGCGCACCTCGTACGCCCCGCGGTGAAGGGCGCGATGCCGTATCCATTCAATGCTCCGCATCGCCTCTCGTACTATCGCGCGCGTAACGCGATTTATCACTTGTTCCGCGCGCTGCTCGAATCGAACCCCTCGCTCACGGTACTGGCGCCCGATTACTACAGCGGCAACGAGATCATGGCGATCGAGGCGGCGGGGGCGAAGGTCCGCTACTGCCCCATCGGTCCCGATATGCAGTGGGCCCCGGATGACGTGGAACGGCTCTGCCGTACGCACCGGCCCGACCTTTTGTACGTCATCCATTACGCAGGATGGGCACAACCGGTGGACGCGCTCGCGGACCTCTGCCGCAGGCGCGAGATGCTGCTCGTCGAGGACTGCGCCCTCTCGCTCCTGAGCGAGACGCCCGATGGCCGCGCGCTCGGATCCTTCGGTCACTGGTCGGTGTTCTGCCTGTACAAGACACTGCCGCTGCCCAACGGCGCGCTGCTCGTCCAGAACGATCGCCGCATCGAGGCGCTCGAACGGCTGGCGCTGCGTCCGGCGGGATCGGCGTCGGTCGCGGGACGGATGGCCGAGCTGTTCGTGCAGCGCATCCGCGGGCGCGTGAACGGTATCGGCGCCGCGCTGCAGGCCGTCAAGCGCGGCATGGGCGTCGCGGCCGGCGCGCTCGCTGTCGACCGCGCCAACGTCGGCGACATCGGCTTCAACCTCGACGAGGTCGATCTCGCGATGTCGCCGATCTCGGCGCGGCTGCTCGAGCGGTTCGATTACCAGGACATCCGCCGGCGCCGCGCGGCCAACTACCAGCAGCTGCTGGGCGAGCTCGATCCGTCCGTGACGCCGATGTTCCCCGTGCTTCCACAGGGCGTCTGCCCGCTCTTCTTCCCCGTGATCGTGCCGAACAAGGCGGAGGCGGCGGAGGCGCTGCGCCGCCGCGGCGTCGACGCGCTGGAATTCTGGAACGACCCGGTCGGCAGCGGGAGCGAGATGGGGCCGAACGCGCGCTTCTTCCGCGCGCACGTGCTCGAGCTGCCCATTCACCAGGACCTGTCGCCGCGTCACATCACGCACGTCGCGCGGCAGGTGAACCTTCTCTTCGGCGGGTCGCACCGGCCCCGCGTGGCGAGCGAGGCTGCATGATCACCCCCGGCATCGCGGAACGGCGGCAGGGCGGCGGGTGGCACGTCGAACAGGCGCCCGACATCCACTGTCTGCTCATCGACTCCGCGTGGAGCTTTTCGGCGCTGCGTCCCGAATGGAGCTCGCTGCTGCGCGCCAGCGCCTCCGCGTCGCCGTTCCTCACCTGGGAGTGGCTGCATACGTGGTGGACGCACCTGGGCGGATCCTCGCGCCTGCGGATGGTCGCCGTCCGCGCGGGCACCGAGCTGATTGCGGTGGCGCCGTTCCGTGCGGCGACCGGCACCGCGTACCTTCCCTGTCTCGACATGCTGGCGACCGGCGATGTGGGCTCGGACTATCTCGACGTGATCGTCCGCCGCGGCCGGGAAGCCGAAGCTCTCCCCGCGATCGAACAGTTCGTCCGATCGCAGTGCACGACGCTTCGTCTCACGCATCTTGGACCCTCGGCCGTGGCCGACCTCCTTGCCGACCGCCTGCACGCGAGCGGCTGGGCGAGGACGACAACGGCGGGGGGAACCTGTCCGTACATTCCGCTCGCCGGGCACACCTGGGATTCCTACCTGGCCACGCTCGGCTCGTCGCATCGCGCGAACGTTCGGCGGCGCATCCGCGCGCTCGACCAGAAGTTCGACGTGCGCTTCGAGCGCGTCACGGGCGACACGCAGCGCCGCGAGGCGCTCGCCAAGCTCTTCGAGTATCACGATCGCCGGTTCGACGAGCGCGGCACCGCGTTCGGGACGGACGACATGCGCGCGTTTCACGACGAGCTCACCCGGCGCGCCCTCGATCGCGGCTGGCTGCGCATGTTCGTGCTGCGCCTCGACGGCGCGCCCGTCGCCGTGATGTACGGCTTTCTCTACGACGGCACGTTCTATTTTTATCAGCACGGCTTCGACGAGCAGTTCCAGCAGCACAGCATCGGACTGGTGCTGATGGCCCTGTCCATTCGCGCGGCGATCGACGAAGGCGCCGGCGAGTTCGACATGCTGTGGGGTGTCGAGCCCTACAAGTTCCTGTGGGCCCGCCAGACGCGCGAGCTCCGCACCCTGCTTCTTTTTCCACCGCGCATCGGCGGGCAGATTCATCGTGGTCTCTACCACGCCCGCCGCCAGGCGAAGGCTTTGATTGGTCGTTATGTCTCCTAGGGTTCGCCGCCTGCGCAACCGGGTGAAGAGCGCGGTCGCCTCCGCCATCGCGAAGGCGCACGACCGCGGCCTCGCCGGCGCGCGCGGCCAGTACCAGCCGCTGGTCATCGGGTACCACCGCGTCGTCGAGGACTTCGAGGCCGAGGCGACGGTCGAGATGCCGAGCATGCTGACCAGCCTCGGGATGTTCGAGCGCCATCTCGACTGTCTGGGCCGCTCGTTCCGCTTCGTCTCGCTGGACGAAATCGGCGACCGCCTGCTGAACGGCCTCCCCTTCCACGAACCGGTCGCCGCCATCACGTTCGACGATGGATACCAGGACGTGTACGATCTGGCGCTGCCGGTGCTCGAGCGCAAGGGCATTCCGGCGGCGATGTTCGTCGTCACGGATCTCGTCGGCCGGCCCGTCTGGCAGATCCACGACAAGCTGTATCACCTCGTTGCCAAGGCGTTCCGCTGCTGGGACGACCCGAAGGCGAGGATGTTCGGCCTCCTGAGCGATCTGGGCCTGCCGGCCCACGACCTCGCGCGCCGCTCGGCCGTCGTCAACCCGATGGTGGCCGTTTCCACGCTGCTGCCCGAGCTGCGACAGGCGGATGTCCGCCGCCTGATGACGGGGCTCGAGCTGAGCGTCGGCAACGGCTTCCACAACGTTCCGCTCACGCTCACGTGGGCGATGGTGAACGACATGCGGCGGCGCGGCTTCACCATCGGGTCGCACACCCGCACGCACGTGTCGCTGCCGGTGGAGTCGCCCGACCGGATCGCGGCGGAGCTCCAGGAGTCGAAGGCGGAGCTCGAGAGCCACCTGGGCGAGCGGATCGATCACTTCGCGTATCCCGGCGGCCACTTCAACACCTCGGTCGTGGACGCGGTCGTGCGCGCGGGCTATCGCTTCGCGTACACGGCGTGCCGGCACGACGACCCGCGCCACCCGCTGCTGACGATCCAGCGCCTCCTGCTGTGGCAGGGGTCGTCGGTGAACGGCGACGGCGAGTTCATCCCCGAGATCCTGAGCTGCCAGGCGCACGACCTCTGGCCGCCCGCTCGCCGGTGCGAACGGGTGCACCGGTCATGAGCATCCGCCTTCGCCCCGATGGGGCTTCGGCGGGACAGGTCCGCCTTCGCCCCGATGGGGCTTCGGCGAGGCAGGCGGAGGACATTACGCGTCCAGCCGCGCTGCTGGTCACGGGCCGTGTGGTCGGCCTCGTCGCGTCGTTCGCGATCGGCATCGTGCTGGCGCGCTTCTTCGCGCCCGCGGCGTTCGGCACCTACAAGCAGTTCTTCCTGCTGTACGGGACGCTCTACGGCCTGGCGCAGCTCGGGATGGCCGAGAGCCTGTACTACTTCGTCCCGCGCAACGCGGCGCGCATGCCGCGCTACGTCTGCAACGCCCTCATCACGCTCGCCGCCGCCGGCCTCGCGTGCCTGGGCGGGCTGTACGCGTGGCGCACGCAGATTGCCGCGCGGCTCAGCAACGCGGCGCTCGCCGACTACATGGTGCTCGCCGGGCTGTTCCTCACGTTCATGCTGATGTCCACGGTGCTCGAGATCGTGATGGTCTCGCGCAAGAAGCACGTGATGGCGGCGGTGACCTACGCGTGCTCCGACATCGTCCGGACGCTGTTCTTCGTCGCGCCCGCGCTCCTGTTCGTCAGCCTGCGCGCGGTGTTCATCGGCGGCACCGTCTTCGCGGCGCTGCGCGTGGTGCTCGTCATCGTGGCGATCTGGCGCCAGTACGGCCGCGAGTTCCGGGTAGACCTGGGCCTCTGGCGCGAGCAGCTCGCCTACGCACTCCCCTTCGCGCTCGCCGTCGGCGTCGAGGTGATTCAGCAGAACTACCACCAGTACGTCGTCGCGTCGATGTTCGACGCCGCGACGTTTGCCGTCTACGCCGTCGGCTGCCTGCAGATTCCGCTCGTGGACATGATCATGACCTCCACCGTGAACGTCATGATGGTGAAGATGGCCGAGGAGGCCTCCCACGGCGAGGCCGCCGTGGCGCTCTGGCACGAGACCGTCTGCCGGCTCGCCTTCCTGATGGTGCCGCTGTCGGTGTTCCTCTTCGTCGTCGCGCGCGACCTGATCGTCACGCTCTACACCGCGACCTACGCGGCCAGCGTGCCGATCTTCATGGTGTGGGCGCTGACGATCCTGCCGTCGATCTTCGCGGTGAACGCGGTGCTGCGCGTGTTCGCGCAGACGCGGTTCCTGCTCGTCATGAACCTGATGCGCCTGGCGACGGTGGCCGTGCTGATCGGCTGGTTCCTCTCGGCGTTCGGGATGAGCGGCGCGGTGCTCGTCACGCTCGTCAGCACGCTGCTCGTCACCCTCGTCGGCGTCGGACGGATCGCGCACCTGCTGCACCTGCCGCTCAGGCACGCGCTTCCGTGGTCGCGGCTCGCGGGCATCTTCCTGCGCGCGGGCGTGGCCGCCGTGCCGGTGATCTGGCTGACGCGCGAGACTGCCCTGCAGCCGGTGGTGGCGCTCGGCGCCAGCGGCGTGACGTACGCGGTGGTGTATTTCGGATTGAGCTATCTCGCCGGCCTGAAGGCGGAGAGGGTCCGCCGGCTTCAGCCGGACCTGAGGGAGAGACTGCTGTGTGTGGTATCGCCGGAATAGTTCGCTGGGACGGCCAACCGGTTCGTGAAGACGAGATCCGCGCCATGTGCGGTGTCATCGCGCACCGCGGACCCGATGACGAGGGGGTCTACATCGGCGACGGCGTCGCCATCGGCATGCGCCGCCTCAGCATCATCGATCTGAACAACGGCTACCAGCCGATCTCCAACGAGGACGGCACCGTCTGGATCGTCTTCAACGGCGAGATCTACAACTACCAGGAGCTGCGCCGCGATCTGCTGAAGCGCGGCCACACGTTCCGGACCGCGAGCGACACCGAGACGATCGTCCATCTCTACGAGGAACTGGGTCCCCGCTGCGTGGATCGGCTGCGCGGCATGTTCGCCTTCGCGATCTGGGACACGCGCCGCCGTCAGGTGCTCCTCGCGCGCGATCGCCTCGGCATCAAGCCGCTCTACTACTACGAGCGCGACGGCGAGCTGCTCTTCGCCTCGGAACTGAAGCCGATTCTCCAGGTTGGCAGCGTCGAGCGCTCGCTCGACTGGGAATCGGTCGGCCACCTGTTCACCACGCTGGCGACGCCCGCCACGCGCAGCATCGTCAAGGGCGTGTCGAAGCTGGAACCGGCGCGCTTCGCGGTTGGCAGCCAGGGGCGCAACCTCCGCATCGAGCGGTACTGGGACCTGGACTTCTCGCCGAACGAGCGCGCCACTGAAGCGGACTTCGTCGAGGAGCTGCGTGAACGCCTGGCAGAGGCGGTGACGCTGCACCAGATCAGCGACGTCCCCGTCGGCGCGTTCCTCAGCGGCGGCCTCGATTCGAGCGCGGTGGTCGCGATGATGTCGCGCCCCAAGGACGTCGATCTGAAGACGTTCTCGATCGGGTTCGCGGAAGCGACGCACGACGAGCTGCCGTACGCGCGTGAAGTCGCGGCGAAGTTCGGCACCGACCATTACGACCTCGTGCTGCGCCCGAACGTGGTGCAGATCGTCGAGGACCTCACGTGGTACCTCGACGAGCCGTTCGGCGACACGTCCGCGATTCCGACCTACATGGTGTCGAAGCTCGCGGCCGAACACGTGAAGGTCGTCCTCAGCGGCGACGGCGGCGACGAGCTGTTCGCCGGCTACGACAAGTACGTCGTCGAGGGCCGCGAGCGGGTGCGGGAGCAGATTCCGCGCGCGCTGCGGAAGGCCGCCGGCGCCGTCGGCGCGATGATGCCGCTCGGCATGACGGGCCGCCGCTTCCTCCGTCACCTCGCGCTCGAGGGGCCGCACCGCTATTTCGACGCGTCGACGATGTTCCACGCCGACGAGATGCGGCGGCTGTTCAGGAGCGAAGCGCTCGTCCAGATCGCGCGGCACGATGCGTGGGCCACCGCGCGCGCCGAATGGCGGGAGTCCGATGGCGACTGGCTCGCGGCAGCGCAGTACGACGACATCAACCGCTACCTCCCGCTCGACATCCTGGCGAAGGTCGATCGGATGACGATGGCGCACTCGATCGAGGCGCGGCCGCCGCTGCTCGACCACAAGTTCGTGGAGTTCGCGGCGACCATCCCGGCGCGCTTCCGACTGCAGGGGGGCGACACGAAGCACATCTTCAAGAAGGCGATGCGCGGCATCCTGCCCGACTCGATCATCGACCGGCAGAAGCACGGGTTCGCGGTGCCGCTCGCACGCTGGTTCCGGAACGACCTCGACACCTTCGCGCGGGACGTCCTGCTGTCGCCGACGTGCCGCGAGCGGGGCATCTTCGACACCCGCGCCGTGGAGCATCTGTTCCAGCTGCACGCGCGCGGCCGCGATCTCGATCTGCAGCTCTGGACGATGCTGTCGTTCGAGTTGTGGTGCCGGCGGTTCCTGGATACGAGGGAGGTGCGCGACGTCGCGCCCGAGAGAACGCGGCAGACGCTCCGGAGGCCACCGCAGCCAGCCATCATGGCGCCGGCCGTTTGAAGCCGAACCTGAACCATAAACTGAGAACCCAGAACGGAGAAGGATGAACTGCTTTTCCCTTTTCCGTCTCATCTCGCCGCAATACAACGACTTACAGCGGGCATCGATATTGATCACCCATCCCCGCGTATGCGAATCCTCTGGGTGAAAATGGGGGGCCTGTGGCCGGCGACCACTGGTGGCCGCGTCCGGAGCCTGAACACGATTTCAGAGCTGGCGCGCGGGCACCAGGTCACCGTGATCACCACGCACGGCCAGGGCGATGACCCCGCCGGGCTCGAGCAGCAGCTCGCCCACTGCGAGCGGGTCGTCTCGGTCCCCTACGCGGTCCCCAAGCGCGGCAGTGCGCCGTTTGTGGCCGCCGTTGCGCGCTCCTGGTTTTCCCACTACCCCGTCGATCTCTGGAAGTGGCGCGTGGACGCCGTCCGCCGCGAAGTAGAGAACGCGCTGGCGGGCGGCGACATCGACCTGTGCGTCGCCGACTTTCTGTTCGCCGCGGCGAACGTGCCGATGGGCCGTGTGCCCGTCCTGCTCTTCGAGCACAACGTCGAGTACCTGATCTGGCAGCGGCTCGCGAACCTCGAGACCACGTCGTGGAAGCGCGCGCTGTTCGAGATGGAGTGGCGCAAGGTGCGCGCGTGCGAGGCCGAAGCGTGCGGGAACGCGGCGCTGACCATCGCGGTCTCCGACGACGACAGGGATCGGCTGGCGGAGATGAGCCCGGGCAGCCGCATCGTCTCGATTCCGACGGGCGTCAACACGCAGTACTTCACGCCGCGTCCCGACGCCGAGGTGCCCGCGCACCTGGTGTTCAGCGGCTCGATGGACTGGCATCCGAACGAGGACGCCGTCTGCTACTTCGTCGAGACGATCCTTCCTCGGGTTCGCGCGGAATTCCCGTCCGCCTCGTTCACCATCATCGGCAGGAATCCCGGCGCGCGCGTCCGCGAGCTGGCGGCGCAGCCCGGTGTCCACGTCACGGGCACCGTTGACGACGTGCGTCCGTCGATTGCGCAGGGGTCGGTCTACGTCGTGCCGCTGCGCGCCGGCAGCGGAACGCGCATCAAGATTTTCGAAGCGCTGGCCATGGGCAAGGCGGTCGTCTCGACGACCGTCGGCGCCGAAGGGCTCGCGCTCGAGTCGGGACGTCATTTCCTCGCCGCCGACACGCCCCACGATTTCGCCCATGCGGTCATCCGGCTGCTCCGCGACCCCGCCCGGCGGCAGGCGCTTGGAGACGCGGGCCGCGCGCTCGTCGAAGCGAACTACTCGTGGATGACGGTCGCGCGCCAGTTCGAAGCACGCTGTGAAGAGGTGGTTGCCGAGCATGCATACCCAGGACGAGAAGCCATCCGTGGTCTTGATCTGTCACGAGCAGGATCCCCTCGACACCGAGGGGCTCGCGTCGTGGCTGGCGAGCAGCCTGCGGTTGGCTGGTCTCATCATCATTCGTGATCCGCGCAGCCGCCGCTGGCGCGCGGCCAGGCGCGAAATCCGCCGCGTCGGCTGGCTCCGGTTCCTCGACGTCGTCGGGTACCGGGTCTTCGCGCGGCTGCGGCTCGCGCGCCGCGACCAGGCGTGGAAGGCGGCGGAGATCGCGCGCCTGCGCCGGCGGTATCCCGCGGACCTCGCGGGCGTGCCGCGCCTCGTCGTGACGTCGCCGAACTCGAACGAGGCCCGCGAGTTCCTCGAGCGGCTGCGGCCCGACCTCGCGATTGCGCGCTGCAAGATCATCCTCAAGCAGGCGATCTTCGGCGTCCCGCGCGTGGGGACCTTCGTGCTGCACCCCGGCGTCTGCCCCGAGTACCGCAACGCGCACGGCTGCTTCTGGGCGCTGACGCGCCGGGACTTCGAACGCGTCGGCATGACGCTGCTGCGCGTCGATCCGGGCATCGACACCGGCCCGATCTTCTTCCACGGCACCTACGGCTTCGACGAGGTCGAGGAGTCGCATTCGGTCATCCAGTACCGGACGGTCACGGAGAACCTCGACCCGATCGCGAGCATCCTCACCGCGCTCTCCCGCGGGGAGCAGGTGACGCCGATCGCCGTCGAGGGGCGTGCATCGGCCGTCTGGGGACAACCACACCTCACCGCGTACCTCCGCTGGAAGGCGGAGGCGCGCCGGAGACGAGATGCGAGTCGTATCCCTGCTCTTTCATGATGTCTACGAATCGGATCCGCGCGAGAGCGGATTCCGGTCGCCAGCCGCCGATCGCTACAAGCTCACGGTGCCGGACTTCGAGGCACAGCTCGATGGCCTGGCGGGTGTTCACGTCGAGACGCCCTGGCTCGCGAACGAATTCCTGCGGACCGGCGAGCCGCGGATCCCGGATCCCGGATCCCGCATCCCGGCCGCCATCACGTTCGATGATGGCGGCGAGTCCTATTACACCGTCGCCGCCGATCGCCTGGAGGCGCTCGACTGGCGCGGCCACTGCTTCGTCTCCACCGATTTCATCGGCCAGCGCGGGTTCCTGACGCCCGCACAGCTTCGCGAGCTCGACGCGCGTGGCCACGTGATCGGCAGCCACTCGGCATCGCATCCGGCGCGATTCAATTCGCTCACACTCGCCGAGATGCGGGCCGAGTGGTCCGATAGCCGCCAGAAGCTCGAAGACGTGCTCGGCCATGCCGTGACCGTCGGCTCGGTTCCTGGCGGCTACTTTTCTGACGACGTCGCGAAGACGGCGGGCGACGCCGGACTGCGCGTCCTCTTCACGTCGGAGCCGACGACGAGGATGACGTCGGCCCACGACCTCTTCCTGATCGGCCGGTTCACGATTCGGCGCGGTCATCCTCCGTACGCGGCGCAGCGCTTCGTGGTCGCGACGCCGTGGGCGCGCTGCAGCGCGTGGGTAGGCTGGAACGCCAAAGCGCTGGTCAAGCCGGTGCTGGGCGCCTCCTACGCGCGCATCGCGGACTGGATCCTGGAGCCCAACCGTTGAAAACACTTGTCGCGATCGCCGCCGTGCTCATCGCAACGGCGGCAGACCGGCCCGGAGCGCAGTCGAGTGGCGTGCCCCCGGCGCAGTCGAAGAGCGCAGCGGAGACGAACGCGCCCGAAGCGCCGCGCGCGTCCGTCGAGATTCCGCCACTGAAGACCACCGGCCGCACGATCCGCGTCCCGTCCGGCGGCGATCTGCAGAAGGCGCTGGACGAGGCGCAGGGCGGCGACCGCATCGAGCTCGAGCCGCGCGCGACCTACGAAGGGCCGTTTCACCTCAAGGCGAAGGACGGCGACGACTGGATCGTCATCTCGTCGGCGGGGGCGCTGCCGAAGCCCGGGCGTCACGTTCAGCCGTCCGAGGCCGCGTCGATGGCGAAGCTCGTGTCCGCCGGCGACTTCGTGGTTGCGACCGATCCCGGCGCGCACCACTATCGCTTCGTCGCCGTCGAGTTCGCCCCGAAGCCCGGCGCGTTCGTCAGCTCGCTGGTGCAGTTCGGCGACAAGGAGGCGTCGGCCGACCAGGTTCCGCACCACGTGATCGTCGACCGTTCCTATCTGCACGGCGACCCGAAGATTGGCGCGCGGCGCGGCGTGGCGCTGAACGCGCGCGACGCGGCGGTCATCGACTCGTACCTCGCGGATTTCAAGGAAGTGGGCGCCGACTCGCAGGCGATCGGCGGTTGGAACGGGCCGGGGCCGTTCCGGATCGCGAACAACTATCTCGAGGGCGCCGGCGAGAACATCATGTTCGGCGGCGCCGATCCGAAGATCCGCGACCTGGTGCCGTCCGACATCGAGATCGTCCACAACCACCTGGCCAAGCCGCTGCGCTGGCGCAAGGGCGACCCGTCGTTTGAAGGCGTCGAGTGGACGGTCAAGAACCTGTTCGAGCTGAAGAACGCGCGGCGCGTCGTCGTCAACGGCAACCTGCTGGAATACAACTGGCCGCAGGCGCAGAACGGCTTCTCGATCCTGTTCACCGTCCGCAACCAGGACGGCGGCGCGCCGTGGTCGACCATCGAGGACGTCGCGTTCACGAACAACCTCGTTCGCCACGTCGCGGCGGGCGTGAACATGCTCGGGCGCGACGACAACAACCCGAGCCAGCAGGCCAGGCGGATCGCCATCCGGAACAACGTGTTCCTCGACGTCGGCGGCACCTGGGGCCAGGGGCGCCTGTTCCAGATGCTCGACGGCGTGAGCGGCGCCACCATCGATCACAACACCGCGTTCCAGACCGGCGGCATCCTGTTCGGCGGCGACCACGCGCCGCATCCCGGCTTCGTCTTCCAGAACAACGTGGTGATGGTGAACGAGGTGGGCGTCATCGGCTCGAGCGCCGGCGAGGGAAACGATTCGCTGCGGCGGTACTTCCCGGACGCGGTCTTCCGGCGCAACGTGATCGTCGGCGGCATGGCCGGGCGCTACCCACGCGACAACTTCTTCCCCGCGTCGCTGCAGGACGCCGGGTTGACGCTGCCGCGCGACCAGGACTTCCGCCTCACGCTGGCGCGGCCCTACGCGCAGGCCGCGACCGACGGCCGCGACCCCGGCGCGGACGTCGATGCAGTGGCCAAGGCGCTCGACGGTCTCGACGCGGCCGGTCTCCGCACGCGTGCGCGCGCGCGGGCCGATATCATGGGGCTGGCGCTGCCGTGGGCGCCCGGCGCGGGCGTCTTCTTCTGGGGATCGCTCCTGCTGCTCGCCTACGTCTATGCCGGCTATCCGCTCGCGGCCGCGCTCCGTGCGCGCCTCTGGCCGAAGCCTCGTCTTCGCGCGCCCATCGAGCCGCCCGTGTCCATCGTCATCATGGCGCACAACGAAGCCGAGCGGATCGGGCCGCGCATCGAGAACCTGCTGGCGCTCGACTATCCGCGCGACAGCGTCGAGATCGTGATCGGCTCGGATGGCTCGACCGACGACACCGTCCAGCACGCGCTTCGCTACGCGGACCGGGGCGTCACGGTCCTCGCGTTCAACCAGCACCGCGGCAAGCCGGCCACCATCAACGCGGTGGTCCCGGGGGTACGCGGCGAGATCGTCGTCTTCGCGGACGCGCGCCAGCGCTTCGAGCCGCAGACCGTCCGCGAGCTCGTCGCGAACTTCGCGGACCCGTCCGTTGGCGGCGCGAGCGGCGAACTGGTGCTGGCCGCGCACGACGGCACCGCCGCCGCGGGGCACGGCACGGCCATCTACTGGCGCTACGAAAAGTTCATCCGGTCGACGGAAGGGCGCGCGGATTCGACCATCGGCGCGACGGGCGCGATCTACGCCATCCGCCGCGACCTGTTCGAGCCGATCCCCGACGACACGCTGGTCGACGATGTGCTGATTCCGCTGCGGATCGTCAGGCGCGGGTACCGCGTGGTGTTCGAGCCGAACGCGCGCGCGTACGACCGCGCCTCGTCGACGGCCCGGCAGGAGTTCGTCCGCAAGACGCGGACGATTGCCGGGATGTTCCAGCTGCTCGCCCGCGAAGGCTGGCTGCTCAACCCGCTGCGCAACCGCCTCTGGTTCGAGACGATCTCGCACAAGGTGCTGCGCCTGGCGCTGCCGATGTTCCACGCGTCGTTGCTCGCGTCGAACGTCGTGGTGGCAGATTCTGGATTCTACGGATTGATGCTGGCGCTGCAGGTGATGTTCTACGGTGCCGCGGCCGTCGGGTTGAGCCACCGCGACGGGAAGCGCCGTTCGATCGTCTTTTCGGCGCCAGCCGCGATGTGCCTGCTGCTGTGGGCCACCGTGGTCGGTTTCTTCCGCTTCGTCACCAACCGCCAGCGGGTCACCTGGGAACGCGTCGCCGCGCCGAACGCGCGGCCTGACGTAGCGACCTAGCGCGGACTTCGAATGTACGTGGCGCGAACCCTGTTGGGTTCGCGAGGCGAGCCTGACAAGGCTCGCCCCACGATTGGACTACTTCTTCCTGCGAACCGGCTTCGAACCCTTCGGACGCGGAACCGCGTACTGGCCGGTCGCGGCCGTGCCCGCGCCAACCGCCGTTGAGGCGGCCGTCGACGGCGCATCGGCCGTCGGCGCCGCGCCGCCGAAGCCGACGTTGCGCACCGAGCCGCTGGTGTCGAAGAAGATCACGTGCGCGCGAAGCGCGGCGCCCGTGGAGGCGCTGCTCGTGAAGAAGACGCCGCCGTTCTTCGCATAGCTCACCGCGCCGCCGTTGACGGTGATGGTGAACGTGTCGCCGGCGCCGAATCCGATCTCGCTCTTATACGTGCCGAACTCACGGACCTCGGCGACCCCCGCCTGCAGGCGGATCGCGAAGTTGACGTCCGTCGGGGTGGTGCCGATCCCGTTGCTGCCGAGACCCACGAACCGCAGCGTGCTGCTGTCGTCGGTCGAGAACTGCAGCATGCCGCTGCCGCTCACCTGCTGATTCGACACCGCGGTGCCGTCCGCGCAGCCGCTGCAGCCGCCGACCTTCGTCAGCGTCGCGCCACTTTCAGCAACATTCATCAGGCTCATCCAGGTCGCGCTGCCCGCGGTCGGAACGGTCGGGGCGGGCGTCGGCGTCGGGGCCGGAGTCGTCGGCGCCGGCGTCGTGGGCGCGGGAGTGGTCGGTGCCGGAGTGGTCGGCGCGGGCGTCGTCGGGGCCGGCGTGGTCGGCGTCGGCGCGCCGGGCGACACACCGAGCTTGTCCTGCGGGATGCGGACGATGAAGGCGTCCTGGCGGCCCGTGCCCATGTTCGCCGTCCAGATGAAGTACTCGCCGGTGACGTCGATGTTGCCCGACGGGATCTTCCAGTAGTCGTCGCTGCCGCCGCCCGACGCGTTCAGGTCGGTCATGTTCGGCGCCACGACGAGCGCCTGCATCGAGCCGTCGAGACGGAAGCAGACGATTTCGTTGACGCGCGGCAGGTTCTGCCGGTTCGCATTGCTGACGCAGGCCATCTGACTGCCTGACCCGGCGCTGGTCGAGTTCCCGTGCGCGATGTGGCCGATGCCCGTTGACCACGAGCTCAGCTCGTAGACCAGCGTGCCCTGTCCGGCGGCGTGCCCCTGGTTGGCGCCCGACAGATCCTGACCGAGCTGCCACACGCGAACCGCACCCGGCATCGCGTTGAAGTTGTCCTCTGCCACCATGTAGCCGTAGCCGAGGTCGGAGTGACCCGCCGCGCCATTCTCGTCGAGGAAGATCGTCTCGTTGCCGGTCTGCAGGTCGATGACGCGGTTGTCCTCGCCGTTGCGGCCGTCGACGTTCTCCTTGACCACGAGATACCGTCCGCTCTTGTCGATCTGGCACTCGTCGTAGTCGCCCTTGGCCGCCACGAACGTCGGGCTGCCCGGATGCCGATCGTCGAAGGCGATGCAGCCCAGCTCCTTGTACGTCGTGCTGTCCTTCACGGTCGCCGAGTGCGCGTGATCGTCGTTGCTGGAGTGCATCTGCCAGATCACGCGGCCGGCGCCGAGCAGGCTCTCGACGTTGTAGACCTCGCTCATCGCGTGCGTCATCACGTCGTAGCGCATCATGCGCGGGCCGTCGTTCATGTAGAGCGTGGTCGGCTGGCTCGCGCTGAAATACCAGCCCTCGCCGGTGGACCAGCTGAATCCGCTGTCCGGCGAGAAGAGCGGCCCGAGATTGCTGGTCTCGCCGGTCCTCTTGTTGTAGCTGAAAAGCGTCGGACCGCCGCCGCCCTTGCGGCGCTCGAGGCCGAGGAACACCAGCATCGTGTCGCTGCCGACGTGATTGTTGATGTTGCTCCAGTAGGAATAGCCGACCGAGAGCACGCAGTCCTGGCCGCCACAATCGGCGCCATTGGTCAGGCGCACGCCGGTCGTGGAATACGGCGAGGGGAACGTGAAGGCGCCGCGCGGCGGCATGAACGCAGCGATCTGGCCCGCCGACAGCTGCGGCCTGAGGCCGGCACCGGTGGACGAATCGATGAAGCCGCCAGCGGCTTTCGACTGCGCCCAGACAATGTTTTGCGATGCGCCAACGACGAAGACGGCGGCGCAGAGAATCGAGAAAATCCTACGGGTACCCAAGAGCATGCTTCCTCCCCGCAGCTCCGGTCCCGTGGCGGAAGACACACTTCCGCCGTTCTCGCGATGTCACTGTTTTGGGAACTTGTGGAACCCCAGGGACCAGCGAGTGGTCGGCTCACACCCTCACGTCACACGCGCGTCGACTCCGCGCGGGCGACCCGATCACCCGGAAGTGATCGAGGGAGCGAACGTCTTTGATTGGGAATGCCGAAACTGCTGCCCGGCGTTAGTGCGAATGAAAGACCGTGCAGGCGGGCGAATCGAACACGCGGAAACGTTAGGTAATTCCGCGGTGTCGCGACGGATCCCCGGCGAAGGCGCCGGAAAATCGTCAGGGTTTTGGCGGACTTATCTCAGATCTGTAAGTGACACGATCGCCCACCACGTGGCGCGACCCCGTTTTCGGCGCGCTTTGCGGTGTGCGGCGTGTGCCTTGCACCCAATGAGCGCCGAGATACCTCTGCCGTATGCAAGATTCCCCGCCACCTCCCTTTACCCCGAGCAAAGTCGAGGGGCTTCGAGTGGCTCTCGTCGTCGCCTCGCTCCGGATTCTCGGAGGGCAGTCCGTCCAGGCGCAGCGCCTGCTGGAAGGCTGGGAGGGGGATCCGGCCGTTGACGCCTGGATTGTCCCTATAGATCCGGTGCCTCCGGCGCCCTTCGACCGGCTGCTTCGCGTCAAATACCTGCGGACGGTCGTCACCCAGCTTTGCTACTGGCCGCTCCTGTTCCGCGAGCTCCGGCGCGCGGACGTCGTGCACGCCTTCTCGGCGTCCTACACCTCGTTCCTCCTGGCGCCACTGCCGGCCGTCATCGTCGCCAGGCTGCTTGGCAAGCCCGTCATCCTGAACTACCACAGCGGTGAGGCGCCGGACCACCTGCGGCGCTCGCGCGTCGCGCGCTTCGTCATGCGCCATCTCGTCGACGCCAACGTCGTCCCGTCGGCATTCCTGCGCGACGTCCTGTTCTCCTTCGACATCGACGCGGACGTGGTGCACAACACGATCGATTTGCGACGTTTCGCATATCGGTCGCGCGCCCCGCTGGCTCCACGGCTGCTCTGCACGCGCAACTTCGAGCCCATGTACAACGTGCCGTGCCTACTGCGGGCGTTCGCCAGAATCCAGTCGCGCCATCCGGACGCGACGCTGACGCTGGTCGGCAGCGGATCGCAGGACGCCGCGCTTCGCGCGGCCACCGCCGCGCTTCGGCTTCGGAACGTGACGTTCGTGGGACGAGTTCCGCCGTCGGACATCCCGCGCTATTACGCGGAGGCGGACATCTACATCCAGGCGCCGTCGATCGACAACATGCCGCTGTCGGTGCTCGAGGCGTTCGCGAGCGGGTTGCCGGTCGTCTCCACCAACGTTGGCGGCGTGCCGTCCATCCTTCGACACCGCGTCGACGGCCTGCTCGTGCCCGACAACGCCGACGAGGAGATGGCGGGACAGGTGCTCGATCTGCTTGGTGATCCCGTGCTGGCGCGAGGACTCGCGGGCTCGGCGCATCGCACGCTCTCGGCCTTCGAGTGGCCGGTCGTGCGCGAAGGATGGCTGCGTGCGTACCGCGGAGTGTCGCGCGCTCGTCTCGGAAAGCCCGCGACGGTCCAGACCGCCCCGTCAAATCCCGCATGATGCAAGGCCGACTGAGCCGCCTCCGGCGGATGACCTTCGACGAAGGCCGCTGGCGCGCATCCGAGATGGCGCGCACCTTCGGCGACCGCGCCCGCTCGCGATTGACGACGCCCCGATGGCGCCGCGAAGACATCGGCCGCGCCCTCGCGGCAGATGTGCTGGACGCCCCGATGCGCGACGCCATCGCGCGGCAGGACTGGGCGGATGTCGACGGCCGGCTCGGAGATCGGCTGGCGCGGCGCCGCTCGCGATGCGTGATCGATCCCGTGCTGGTGGCGACCGTGCGGCGTGTGGTGTCGAGCCGCTGGCCAGGCGCCGCCGCCGACGCGACGGCGCGCGCCGATCGCATTGTCGCGGGCACGTACGACCTGCTTGGCTACCGCGGATTGGGGTTCGCCGACTGGCATTCGGATCCGGTCCATCGCCGGCAGGCGCCGCGCATCTGCTGGGCGGAGGTTCCGTACCTCGACCCGGCGATCGGCGACCACAAGATCATCTGGGAGCTCAATCGTCATCAGCACTGGCTGCAGCTTGGCCGGGCGTGGTGGCTGACGGGCGACGAGCGCTATGCGCGCGCGGTCGTCGAGCAGCTGGAGAGCTGGCTCGCGGAGAATCCGCCGCTCACCGGCATCAACTGGTCGAGCATGCTCGAGATCGGGTTCCGGACGATCTCGTGGACGATGGCGGCGCATTTCCTGGCGGCGGGCAGCGGGCAGCTGGCAGCGGGCAGCAAGAGCCAGCCCTTCCTGGCAGCAGGCAGCGGGCAGCAGGCAGCGGGCAGCAAGAGCCAGCCCTTCACTGCCAGCTGCCAGCTGCCGGCTGCCAGCTTTTTCGTGGCAGTCGACCGTCAACTGAGGCATGTCGAGCATCACCTCTCCTATTACTTCAGCCCGAACACGCATCTCACGGGCGAAGCGCTGGCGCTGTACGTAGTCGGTCACGCGTTCCCGGAGCTCGCGGCCAGCGAACGCTGGATCGCGACAGGACGACGAATCCTGCTGCAGGAGATCGACCGGCAGATTCTCCCGGACGGCGGCCACGCGGAGCGTTCCACGCATTACCAGCGCTACACGCTGGATTTCTACCTACTGGCGCTCCTGACGGCGCGACGCACGGCCGACGTCGATGCCGCGCGCACGTTTGGCGCCGTGGTCGCGCAGCTGGCTGAATTCACGCGCGCGATGGCGGACGCCGACGGCCGGCTTCCGCTGATTGGCGATGACGACGGCGGAATGCTGTGGCCGATTGCGGGCCGCGAATGCCACGACGTTCGCGATTCGCTGGCCGTTGCGGCGGTCGCGCTCGATCGTCCGGATCTCGCGCCCTGGGGCATTCCCGAGGAGGCCTTCTGGATAGCCGCCCCGGAGGCGATCCAGTTCGCCGTGGACGGTCGGCTGCACGCGCCGCAACGATCGACGACCCTCGCGGACACCGGTTACGTCGTCCTGCGGGCCGACGCGGGCGATCACGCGGTCTTCGATGCCGGCGGGCACGGCTACATGAACGGCGGCCACGCGCACGCCGACGCGCTGTCGTTGACGCTGCGTCTCGGCAAGCGACCGCTGCTGATCGACCCCGGCACCTCGACCTACACGATGGATGCGCGGCTCCGCGACCGGATGCGCGGAAGCTTCAATCACAACACCGTGGCCATCGACGACCGCCCGCAGTCGACGCCGGCCGGTCCGTTCCACTGGAAGACGACCGCCGCCGGACGGCTCGGGGGGTCGCGGCACAGCGGCGGGTTCGACTGGGTCGAAGCGGCGCACGACGGGTACGCGCCGATCGAGCACCGCCGCTCGATCGTTCGCGCCGACGGCGCCGGCATGCTGGTCGTGGACGAGCTTCGGCCGGGATCCGGGATCCCGGATCCGGGATCCGCTGTTCATTCAGCGACAGCCCATTGGCACTTCGATCCTGCCTGGATGGTGCGCACTGAGGGCGAGGGACGCCTGCGTGCGACGCACATGGAAGGCGACGAGGCGTGGCTCCTGTTCGATTCCGGCGACGTGTCGCTGCTGCACGGCGACGAGGAGTCGGGTCTCGGCTGGTTCGCGCCCGTGTACGGAACGCTCGTGCCGACGTGGACCGCACGCATAGCCCGGGACTCGCGCCTGCCCTGCTCGACGATCACGTGGAAAGCTGCGAGTTCGGGATGGGTCATGTCGCTATTGAATGACAAAGCCCACGGATAGCTATCCGTGGGCTTGAATTCACTTCCCCCGATTGCTGCGCTCCAGTTCCTTGAGGTAGTCGAGCGCCTCATCGACGGTGCCGACGGTGGCGCCGGGCACGCGGCCGCGGTCGTCGACGTCGCGCAGCAGCATCAGGTCGTCGAAGTCGTCGTGTTGTTCGAGCCGCTGCCGTTG
>Ga0137418_10001161_pt1 | contig 24227 bp, 30 predicted proteins | sample CZODoug3_1_2_16f_FD_122242 | JGI IMG/M metagenome (GOLD analysis project Ga0137418, IMG submission 122242) | Vadose zone soil fungal communities from Angelo Coast Range Reserve, California, USA - CZODoug3_1_2_16fungal (Hybrid Assembly) | ecosystem: Environmental > Terrestrial > Soil > Vadose...
CGGTTACTTAACCATACATATCCATGTGAAGTAGTTTTTCTTCATCGTCACTCTCGCTGGAATCAGACTCCCCCAGTGTGGCATTGTCTTCATGTTCGTCCTCCAAATTATCGTCATCAGAATCCGAGCTTTCAGCCTCTGTTTCGGCCCCATCCCCTTCGTCCAGGCAGAGAGCGATTACTTCCAGGCTTGCATCATCCTGGATCATGTCATCAGCATCGTCGTGGCTTGAAGCATCTAGGCCTTGCGCTGCAGATCCGCCTGCAGAACATTGAGGCTCTTGACTAGATGAGTGACGGGGCGAATGCGAGTATGTGTGCCCTATCCCGAGCCCAAAATAATATCGCATCATCATATCCCGATCAACAAAACTATCAAATTGTTCAGCCATAATCTGCGCGAGAGCCTTGAGAGTACCCACCGATTTACATAGTATGCAACCCAATCCGAGGAGTCCCTAGCACAACGGGACAAGCCTCTGCCATCCACATGAACCTTTCCGTGGGAGAAGGCAGGTATGATATGACAGCATCTCAACACGTCAGATGGGTCAACAAACCCAAATGCGCCATCGCTAGTTACTGGCGGAAAACGGACGCGGTCAAGCTTGCGAGCACCCCACCCCGTATTTAGTGTTTCTATGCGGTGGTACCATCGCACCCACAAAAATTCCAGTCGGCGAGGTTGGTAATCCACCATCCCAGTGCCCGCATATATCACATTAGCATGATATATGCCTAGAACGCGACCGTAGCGTAAAGGATGTCCCTCATCCTGTGTAGTATCGTTGAGAACGATGATGTTACAATGTGCCGTGGATCCATTTGCGACTTCTTGAGAACGTCGAACGTCGTATGTGGTGTAATTGATTCGTATGATGTTATGCCTATACAAGCTGTCGTTTTTGAAGAGTACGGAATGGGGACTGCATTGAGAGAGATCACGTGATGGTTGGCCACCGATTTGAGCATTCAAACTTGTGGTGTCGGCGTCCAACAATGATATGATTCGGGGCAGAAGGTGTTGCTGGAGCTTGGGGAAAAAGTCCTATGGAAATCAACGATAATGAGCGATATTACAGGATATTTTCTTATTGTATATCTCTGTACCTTCACGGCTGGGTCTTCCGAATTCCTTCGAAGAAAAGTGCCAATATGTTCAAACTGGTTCTGAGATGCCCCAATGTGGTGATGTTCGTGTGGTGTTTTGGCCACCGTCTCGCCAATTCGACCTTCTTGAGAAAGTCTTGCCCGAATGCGGCGAAGACGCGCCTCGCGCCTTTCGATTCGGGCCAACTGCTTAATAAACAGCTTTTTGTCTGTCCTTTTGTATCGTGCCTTGGGCGTGCGGTGCTCGAGCTCCATCTGCGCCGATCCCAATAACATTAACAATATCAACATCTTGCTTATATATTTTAATTAAGATGCTCACCGGCTCCGTCGAATATGAATCTGTTGTGCCATATCGACGTATCGTATCTGAATAGTCGCCAAGCGAATGGTATTTATAGGTTTCAAGGTTGAATTTTTTCCGCCTCCGCTCACTGGAGGAGTTCACGCAATCTGCTGTATCTTCTGCTGTTGCATTGGAGGACGCCCGTCCAGATCCTTTAGTTTTTGCTTTGCGTTGCCGTCGAGCATTGGCTTCACGAGGAAGTTCTCGTGTGTCAAAGGCAGAACATGTTTTGCGTTCGAAGATGCGAAATTCGGTCCCAATATCGGCTGTGATATCATCGAAAATTTCCAGGGTGGAATCAGTGTGCATACGAAGCTTAGCTAATCCATGCCAGTGTGCACAGATGAACAGTAACCTTAAGATGGCCTCATTGTGGGGCTCAGGAAAGAGCCCATCAAACACTGGTATGGCGCACTGATAATGTTGAGCGTGAGTATATTTGGATATGAGTAGGAGTGACCACTGATACCTACTTGAAGTATATCTTCGTAATCACGAGCTGCTAATTTTTTTAATTCGGAGATATTGTTAGAGAAGCGGCGGATAGTATCCCCGGCAAAAGTTGGCACCTGTCGAAAGCTTGCAGATTTGTGGAGTAAGAAAAAACCAACTACAGACCCCGTGTGCGTAGAATCTTACTTACCGTCGATCCAATTCGTTGACCAAAGTCTTATCCAGGGAGTATAACATTCGAAGGAGATGGAGAAATAGAGCTTTCCAAACCCCCAACTCAAACTCGTGCATGAGATCGACAACAAGCATGGGGAAGAGGTCGAAACCAAGTAGTCCTAGCCTCCTTGAAAATGCATTCTATGACAGAAATTAGTCCAAGCATTAGTACACAAACTCTGCCAAAACTCACAGACGTCGGCACCAGTGATTGTGGCTTCAAAATCGGATCCAAAGTTTTGCTATCAACAGCATAGTTTCTCTTATAGATAACTTCCCGCGCGATTTCAATCTTGGTTCTCCTTGCATCGTTATCCACTCGGGCCAGAGTTTTCCGTTGTTTCATATCAAGTTTCATGCCTAGGTTGGGGAAGCGTGTGCGTGGAATGAGACATCGGGGGCAGAGGCAGAAACCTTTGCCGCGGATACTCCCAATGAGAACCCTACATGTACGTCGTCAGATAGTGATATCATGAAATTAATTGTATACGACTCACTTCTCTGGATAATCAGCAGAGTAAATCAAAATTCTTGGATAGAAGCGACGTTTGATCGCATCCCAACATTCCACCACAATTCCATGCTCGTATGCGTCTAGAAACTCATCGTCCAGAATTATTGTCCACTGAGAATGCAGTACCTCGCGTCGACAATGAGCCATAAAAGCACGGCTCGGTGCCTTTGTTCCCACATTTTCTGAAGCAAAATCTTTGAATTCATCTGGAAGCTATATTATAACACAATTCAGAAACGTAATTTGCTACAGTCAACGATGACTTACAGCTTGGAAGTATGCAATATGGTTGCACAGGTGAGAACTTGGTTTACATCTCAAATATTTAGACTCGTTTCCAATGAAGAGATACAAGGGCCACAATTTTGCATTACCAAAAGACGTCAACTGGGTAGCATCGGATGCAAACATCAAGGCGACTACAACTCTTGGAAGACTACATCCAGGTTCTCCAGGAGACTCACGGATTTCCCGCTGAGCGTCTAAAAATGCTGGTGACGTGTAAAGTTCTCCATGTACTCGAGTATTGACACTTTGTTCGGTCGGCTTCCAAAAGAGCTCGAAGCCGTCGTAATGGAAGTTCTGGCCATCATGTTGGCCCTTGAGCTTTTCGCGTAGTACAGAAACGAGTGTGCGGTGGTAGAGGTTGCCGACGACGTACTCCTGCGGCCCAGGGTTTTTCATTCTGTGATGAAATGGTACCTGAATGGTGATTGGCGTCCGCTTCCACCCAGCATCCTCATCCAACCACTCATCGTCTTCCTCATTATCTCCATCCTCGAAATTATTGGAGGCTAATTTTTTATCAATATCGCACCACTTTGTATGTCGTACGTCTCCCGGATGAAATTTCTCGCTCCCAACAATATCCAGAAGTTTGTTGAAGCTTTCCCGTGATTTTTGAATACCACCACTCCAATACCACTCTCCAAGGCGGAAAGAGCTTTCATTCGGATAGGGGTAAAAGGGATTTGGACTCGATCGACTGTTCTTCGTCTTCAAGCTCTCTGTGTGGTCGTGCTGGGGGAGCGGATCATCAAATAAGTCTGACAAATGTATGCTCTTCTCCGGGTCATGTAATGGCAATGCCTCCGTATTGTAAAGTCTCCAAAGCCCAAATGCGTTGCGAGGTGTGCTGAATAGTCGGCGAATACGCGAACCAACCCCTCCACCTGATGGAGACACTGAAGCAGTAGCTGTATGGGAATGATTATGATTAGGGGATGTAGGAGAAAGACAAGGTGAATCGGATGAGGCGTCCAATATTGGTGGCATAGGCGGTAACCGTTGAGGTGGGATGTCTCTGAATCGCCTTGGTGGCTGAGGTGAGGGGGTCCTGAACCGGGCTGGTAGCAGTCGATGCAGCCTACGTGTTCGTCGTTCTGCCAGTGATAGCCCCTCATCATTATCAACTATAATAGGTGTAGGCTGAAACACAACATTCAGAAGCATGATTGAAGATATAGAATAAAATAAACAAACCACTGTCTCAGTATCTGGAACATGCTGGGAAAGGATATCCGCTGCTTCAACGTGCTGGGGAGGGACGCTTGCTGCTTCAACTTTCCGCTTCTTTCTGCTTGACCATGCCGCTTTGGCCCTGTCAAGAGCCCCGGATAACCGTGACTTAGACTTTTGACAAGAACGTTGGTGAAATAGATATGGGCCTGATTGTGTAAAGGCCCTCCCGCAGACACAGATATGGGCGGGGTCATCATGCATTTTCCATATCAACGATGCGTACGCAGGGAAGTACCTATTTAAGTTGTGGGTAGCAGATGTTCACGATGCAGGCCTCAGAATACGCATAATTTGGGCCCGACTGCCAGCTGTGAAAACTAAAGCGATCTAGTCCAAAAGCAGATGGTTTCGACTAAATCAGTCACATTAGTCTCACCCTCTCCTTCCCAATTTGACAAGGGACCCAAATTAGGAACAGCTAGGATTGGATAGTTCCGACCAATTTGGGACGCCATGGTTCGAATTAGGCTTTGAAGATATAGTTGGGCAAACTCGAATTAGGTTGCATCCCCCTTTGTCGACCTGGCCCTCGTCGAGTATAAAAGCATCTACTTGATACCCTGGCTTGACATTGACACCCCATCTATACTCAGTCTTCGGTGTTGTTCCGCTACAATGTCCATTCTATCCCAACAAAAAATCGCTCTTCTCCGCCGCGTTCACGAAGGACAACATCGAGAAAATCCCCTGATTCTTCATTACGACCCACAGGCACGAGATCTTCGCCCTTGGTTTTGGTAAGTTCAATGTCAGATTGATTTATTATTATTTCTTCTTTTAACACTCGCCTCTAAGGCCTGTATCTCGTGCTGGAAGGCATACGTCTCCGTCACGTGTACCTCCTTCTGAGTGGGGAAGGCACAGCGTCTCACATGAGTTTGAGAGGCCGTCTTGCCTCTGTGGCGCGGGACTTGAAAACCAAGCGGGAGCAAGATATTGTGAATCAGAGGTTAATTTAGTTATTACGGGGAAGTACGAGGGTGAATATGTGGCGAGCTGCGCGACTAACCGCTGCGGCTACATGAGTGAGTTAGAAACCCACTGCAGAGTCAACGATTAGTGTCTAATTTATTTCAGTCGAACTGGAGCGTTTATACCCAAAGAATGGCCTTCTAACGAAGCGCTATACACGCAGGGATACTTCAGCCCCGCAAGGCCTGCCCAATCGTCCAAATTTAACGGGTAAGTCATTCTTGTTGTATGCTTGAAGGGACTTCCTTCTCACAATAACTGGAAGGTCACGCTTCCAATTGGCCCGATGCCCAATCAACATTGGACATGTTGCTTAAGCTGGATTCAACATTTGGTATCACCCTTACCGACCTGTCGAGGCTTCTTCGTAAATGCGGCCAATGCAAAAAGATCATGACCCGCCGAGTCTCGAAGCAGCATAAGTGTCCTGTTGTAATTGATTTAACCGTAGGCGATAGCGATACTACTAGTTCTTAGACCCAGTTAGAATATTGGGAATATGAAGTCCATTTATAGTAGGAAATCAAAGTAGATTTTGCAGACTGAGTGCAACAGGCATCACACTTGCCTGCCTGCCGCTCCTCGGACGACATATGATGGCCGCCGTTAAGTTGTGATTTATTGATACCAGGAGTGCGGGGCGGCATGCCCTTATTACATAAATTTCACTGTGACATTTTTCCACTATTCCTGCACCATATTCTCTAGACAGACAACTATACTCGTACCTCGTATAGAGTCTGTTGCGAAGGTCGGGCCCGTTATAGGCGGTCGCAATTATTATATAATCAATTTTAATTCCACGTCAATTACATTTAATTACAGTCGCGTTGAGGCGCGCCGTGAAAAGCAGAGGATTACTGCACTGATTACAAGCCGATATGGGTACAAATGCCACTTGAGAAGCACTTATGATTGGAAGGAAGACAAGTTTGGAACGCCACCGTCACACAGTGCTCCCTTATCTAGACTTCGCTCACATGCAAGTTTTCCACACCTCCAGTATGGAACAGGATCATTTCAATCAGCGGTAAGTTCAGGGCTACCAGCGAACATGAACATTGACTGTGCCGGTGACTCCAAACTACATTGGAAGCTCTGTGTCCATGCTGGCACTGCACAGCGTCATTATATATATAGGGGAAAGAACACAAAGTGGAAGATGGGAAAGTTGATGGCGTGGGAGGGATGTAAAGCAATAAAGTAGAAGATATAGAGGCGCAGGTTACAGTGACAATCAAGGGTGATTGTACTGTAACTTTATGACGCATAAGTCAACAAACAGCGTGATATATGTCCATGACTAGACAACTAGAGGCTTGCCGGCCTGCGGGGCATCTGTGAATAAATATCAGCTGTACGCAAGAAAGTAAAGGATCAGTGCGACGCACCACCCATACCACCAGCAATCTCATTACAAAAGCGGTCAACACTCTCTGAAACCTTCTTATATCTCCTTCTTGCTTTTAGCATACGCCGCTTAACCGATTGTGCTATCATTAGCACCTGCCGGTAGCGACGCTCCGTAATGAACGTCTCAGCCCCGATGACATTACGGGTTTCGACAGCATAAGCGGTGGCCAGCTGTGATGTTTCCGCATCATTGGAATCCAATACATCGGCAACTGAGAAGCCCTAAAGAATATGTAAAATATATCAGATATCTCCAAATCACAATACCATAATACATTATTACTCACCTTCAAAATATCTTCGAAATCTATATCACCCTCCCCTTGATCCCCCGTTGATGATGGATGACTCATGTCAGCCTCTGGGATAAAATTATGCTGTACAGGAGGTGATGAAGGTGTTGTGTCAGCAATGACGGTATCAGAGTCTGAGGGGGGCGGTGATGAAGGAGGTGATGAAGGAGGTGGGGAGCAGGTAATGCGATCAGCAGTTGGGCTCAGTTCCATGGGTGCTAAGGGTCTGGGGGTTCCAGCAGCAACACGAGGAATTGTCAACACTTCTGCGGAGTTTGAATTTATTTATTTGAAGAAAAAGTTATTTTTTATATCGATGTTATAAATTATTTTGTTTATTCGAATTTTAAAAAATACACGTTTTTTTGTAATTGTGCTACAATTAATTTATCTCTCTGGGTCCCGGTATCGGGTTACAAGTATGAATTGCTAGGCTCGTTCCCACCCTGTTCTGAATTAGGCAAGCGTCTCGTGTGACTCTCTGTAAAAACGCGAATTCGAGTAAAAGTCAGCCTCAGTCAGGTACTCGTAGGAATTTTGGTATTTTAGTCAAGCGCACTTTTCAGTTGAATTTCTTCTGACTTTCCATTGACTTTCAGTTGATATTCAGTTGACGGCATCTGCTGACTGTTCCTAACCCATGAAAGGGAGAAGGAAGCTCATTTGATGTCGGTAACCAGTGGTAACCAGACTAAGTTAAGTACTAACAATCGACTAAAATACCGAAATAACTACGAGCACTTGACTGAGGCTGACTCTGGGCTGACTGCCACTCGAATTCACGTTTTTACAGAGCGTGACTCGACGACCATCGCAAGCTCACCGCGTCCAAAAATAACCTTCCAAGAGCGCTGAGCTATTTATTGCGACCGACTGGCATGCGAGTCTAATAAATTGCCAGTAGTGTTGTTGGCAGAACTCTGCCGTTTTGCCAGCCAAATCCGGTTCGGAAATTTAATTGAGATAGCCCACCGAGTCAATGTTGTGACAGACCTGTTCAGGCCAGAGTCCTGATGCGATGGCTCATACTATCACATTTCGTCTAGTTTATGAATATCTTTATTTGAATTTATCTCAAGTATCCAAGCTACGGCATTGCAAACCCGTGTGCCGAGTGTAACGGAAAAGCCGCGCCGTGGCCTTAATTGGCATTGCCCATCACCAAATACAGTAACATAACCGAAAGTGGCAGCATATGCCAAATCTGTATTCGCCGATCATCCACTAGAATGGGTGCCTTGACAATTATAAAGGACTGTCCATCCCTCCAACACTTGGAAACATGCCTCCGCTCAAGAGGACTACCGTGACTGACATTCGTGTCGGCCCAACCAAAATTCCACCAGAACACCTATATACATTCGCTTTGAATGATCGGAGCCACGTGAGCGTATAAATCGCGTTCCCTTTACATTTAACTAACCCGGACCATCTAAGACTGGCCAGCAAAAGGCCTTCAAAATACCCGAAGAGTTTTTATACACGTTTCAAGTGAGTTTTTAAAGTGAAATATTTCTATTTAACCAACTACTAATTCAATTTCAGCTCCAGTCGTCCAGCGCGGGAGGTAGAACGCTCTCGACCCCGCGTGCTTCTGAGATACCGTTCACACCCACGTCCACACCACTAGTACCCCAATTTACCCCTGCGGCACCAGTACATTCTGCATCCGTTCAAGGCGAGATAGATACAATCGACATGCGGACACCGCTTGCACCTGCAGAGTCAACCGCTTTCCCCTCCAATATATATCACCTCGATTACTCACCCACCGCAATCGAACACAACATGACATCGAACCTTATCTCATCATCCCACCTTGTTGGATCATCATCTAATTGGGCCCCGGGAAGCTGGACCGATTGGATTCAAGACCCAACAACTATCTCTGATCAACAAATGGAAGAAATGACATCAAATTTGTCGGAGGAAGAAGCAAACGAATTGTTCCAAGTAAGTATTAACATCTTCATCAGTTGTAACCCACGGTTCTTATCTTTGTTTTCAGCTCATGGCCAACACTAACATGATATATTAGATTCTTCGCATTCCCCCAAAATTTGGTACCCTTTAAATTTGGTAGACTTCCGCGCATCTACTTAATTATAAGCTTTCGTTTGTTCGTTTGTTCACGTCTTTTTCAAGCTTTGCTTCGGCAGACTTTGTTATGACTGTTGTTATGCAATACATATGAGTGTCTCTGTCGTTACACGGTCGCAAAATCAGCGCAAATGTCACATGATCGCATTCCGAGCTGGAATGCAGTGCAACTTGAATAAGCGGGCCGAGTCAACCGCGCACTTCCACTTTTGTCTATTCCTATAACTTTGGACGAACACCTAAAGAGGAGTGTTGCATCTTTCAAGGTATAAAAGCCTGAGCAATGTCCAATCCCTCAACGTTGTCTTCCTCATTGCCTATCCCAACGTCCTACTCTACCCACGATGGAACCTGACGATTGGTTGCGCATTGTTTCTCGGAAAGCACCTGTGGTTTCCAAAATGGAACATTTGATATGTATAGCGGAGAGGGTCTGCTTGGAAGTGCGTGAGATATTTGTCTTTTGACCCTTGTAGTCGTTAATCTGATTCACCTTCATGTGCGTAGCCCAGAAACATCGATAAGGACGATCCGTTTGTCGACCACCCCACGAACATCCTATACCTTTCAGCTCTCGTACCACCAATCTCCGGTCGATCAGACTTTTTGCGCCAAAGCCCATGGGCTATTCTCGATACCTTTGTAGGCAGCAGAGATGATGGCATCGCCCCTGCTTGGATGCAGTGGAACACGTCTTTAATTGTATTTTACCATCGCGTGGAGACTTTTATCGAAGTGTTCAAGAGGATGGCCACGTCCAACTCCAACCTGGAACAGGTCAGTAGCTCGGCAACCAATACACGTATTATCATTGATTATTCTATTATCGATCTCTGCTACAGCCCGGTCTCACATTGCACATGCTCTCATGGGCAAGATATGTGAACGTAAGCAGGCATCTTATCAGTCCACTCGAGTGAGTGCTGACCTTACATATGAACAAGATGATATCACATGATCACTGTCATGGGACGCCTAAAGGTACTCGAGTCCCTGAGGACCAATTCACGAAGGTTCGACCCTTCGTCAACCGTGTACAGGAGTCTCCAACACGCTACTTTAAGGACTCGGAACAAGACTTGGAAGATTCTGATTCTGGTTGGGACGCCAGTTTGAGACCCGTTGCGAGACGCCTCGGTACGTCGGAAGCATATTATTTTAAATGAGATTTATCTTGAATTTTGACGCACAATTATCCATCATAGATTTTGGATCACCGCCGACACCTGACTATACCGCGGAAGGAGCAGGGGCACAGCCACGGTTTGACTGGAACGCGTATCCATTCCAATAATCTGCCAAGGTCACAGCAGCAGACCTGTAGATTTTCATTGTATGTTGCGACAATATTTTGAATAGTTGCATTAATAAGGAATTTGCGCACGAACATTTAAATGTTAATGCATTGCTAATTCACCTAGCCTACGAATTATCCTTCTTCGTCAGCGCCGCTCATCAAGCGATACAATAAGAAACCAGTGGAGCTGATGGAGCTCGTCAAAGCGCAGGTGCTGACAGAGTTGACTTGTTATGTGGCGTGCATCAACAAGATCTATGGCAATCCCCCGTTCCAGGTCACCACCCTTGACAGCGTTGCCGCCAAACGTGACTTCCCGTGCTCGTTGTGCAAACATCAACTTTTTCGAAGCAGGTTCGCTGGCGGCTCGAAGGCGTGGCTGGGAGGAAGTGTTTGCATTTGTGCCAGTTAATCAGTGACTCTCACCTCTAGAGCGTCACATGACGGCCTATTTGACCACACACTCAGTGATGGTCACTGCCGTCGCTTGGGCCGATATTGGAACCTCTTCGCTCAGTTTTGCGGGTGGGTTTCTTTCAAATCTACTTTTGACATAGTCTCCTGTAGCCAGACAACAATTTCAGGTATAGATGACAGTCGATCTACTTCAATTGTACTTTTGACATTCAAATTCGGATGCTTACGTTACCATTTTTCTTTTGTCGGTATCATAGCAAGGCCACCCATTCTATCTGGGCTCCGCTCCTTACCGGAGTCTAGAGAACTTCGTGACCGCATCTCAGCTTTTACTGAGAATGTGAAGAAAACCATCCACCACCTTTGCTTCGGTGGTCAACGCGGGCAGGAGGAAGAGCCCCAACGTTGGGCCCCGAAAGAGCCCCTGCTGAAAGATCTTGAGCTGCACATACACGACCTCCATGCGTCTCTGCACGACGATCAGCGGGCGTTCGTTTTGACGAGTCCAGCTCGCGCCACTCCATGGGTCTATCACAAATTTGACGAAGATAAGGGTTGTACTACCACGGTCAGAAATCGAGGGTATGTCCGCCCAGTCCTAGAGATGATTTCCATGCCTTCGTACCCTGGTCTTCTTGCTCTCCGGGACTGCACTGAAGCTGCCAACCCCTTCAACCATTGCTCCAAATGCCAGTACCAGCTCAGTATCTGACGAGTTCTCCAAATCGAAGTGTGATATTGCTTGCAGACATGTAGCTAGCGATAATAAATTGTGAACATTGCAATTCATCATACTATACACAGTCATTAGAAATGTTCGCCTCGCCGTATAGCTATCCAACGTCACGGGGAGGCGATGCTTCGTCGCTTGCTCAATGTACAAGAAAGAAACTGTTGAAGAGACCATTCCTGATGATTAGACAGGCGATCACGACTGGTTGTCCATATTATGCCAGACGCACCTGTACAAGGATAAATTGAAGCCCTCGACTATAAGCACTTGCAATCGTAAAACGCCTGGTCCTCTGAGTCCGCCATACTATAGATGATGGATGCCACATTCGCTGATTGTTCCGACTCGGACTCGTCAAAGTCTGTTAATGGCTCCTCTGTTGATTCTTCATCCGTCGACTCCTCGTCTGTCGATTCCTCATCTGTACAGCCACCCCAATTTTGCTCATAGTCAATGACATTTTCCTTCAACCGATTCGCAAAGCACCACTCGGCGTCACTTGGCTGCATGGTGAGTTTCTCTGCGATAGCAGATAACCCTCCAGGGCTTAGGCGGAAAGGTCTTAGGTTGCTTGCAATGCACACCATTACCTCCCCGGGCTGTTCGTAGCTGCGTCTAACAGCTTGGAATGCGGCATAGGGAACATCGCATATGTCTTCTAGAGCTTCAGAAACGTAGAGAGTGGCAAATCCATTGGTGACAGGGCCTGGCCTGCTGTCAACTAACTCCCGATATAGCGAGGTGACAATGCTATCGAGTTGTTGCCTCGGAATGACAAAGCCGTAGAACAGAACAGTGTCTACTGGCTCGTAGGGGCTGTAGCGCGGAGGAGATTCTACATCCGTGTCACGTCAGTCAATATGAACAGAGAAGATAGCTTGTGAAATGTACCCTTGCTGAGCTCTTCTACGGTGGGGGCCTTCAGGTTGATATACCCTGCTTCCATCAGATGAAACTAAAATACTCAGAATATGAGTTTCAAGTTGACTTCAAAATTGACAACACACAGCAGGCAAACTGGCAAACTGAAACTTTCCCACACTCTGGCCTTGTTGACTCGGGCCCTTTGTGGGCATTTTTGAAAGATTTTATTTGCGACACGTCCAGAGCGTGGACAGCTTCATTATTTTGGGAAAAGTTGTATATTGGTCTAAGAGAAATTCCATAAGGTCGCTTGAGACATGTGCAGAAGAGAGCAGTGAGCTTTCGGCAGAATTGTGGCGCTCAGGGGCTTACAATATTTGTGTTTGTCTGTAGCCCAGATCGGGCAAGCCTGCTGTGCGACCGCTACATTCAAGTTGAAACCTACTATATCCACTAATGACGGAACCCCCGGCAGCCTTCATACACGCATTACCTCATTACAATCACAAAATTAACTGTGCCATCGAGGACGCGATGTATAATAATCCTAGGCACCAGGAGGCACCATACTACGAAGTATGGGATATCTGGCTCAACGATCTGATCATCAATGCGTTGAACTACAATTGTCGTCCGCAGGGCGTAATTACTATAAACACTTCGCAGACAGAAAGGAAAAAAGTGAAGCTTATGAAACGTACCCCCGACTTCATCATCTATCATACATGGGACAGGGTGTTCGACTCAGGGAGTAGTAAGCAGAGTTTGCAGCACAACAGAAGGGTGGCATTTATAGCCGAGGTTAAGGCTTGGGAGCCCATCATGGGTGAATCTGTTGACGGAGAGAGTATTCTCGATGAGTTCAATCGTTACGACTTTCTTGAGCAAGTCCGGGATCATGCTAAAATAATCATGACCGAGGATAATCGCAATAGCGTATGGCTAGTGCAGTGCATTGGAGTCTTTTGGAGGGTTGGAAAATTGAGAAGGGAGGGAGTATCACCTGTGTCGGAATCGAAAGTCCGGCGCAAAGGGAAAAATAAGGCGCCCCGAGAATATACCACAGATATCGCATGGCGACCCATTCGGAAAATCGGCCAGCTGGCATCCGATGTAGAGCAATTAGTATTCTGGAATCTGATGTCGGGGGATCTTCGCGAGCTGCAGCGGTAAGTTTTGTTTCATCGTATGGTGACAATTACTAAACATGACATAGAATTTCTTCTGAAATATGATTTTTTTCCCCTTCATTTTATTCTCGGACGCCTCACGATCTAGTCTTAGGTGGGTTATCATTAATTCTGACTAACCGTAAGTCTAATCATCAATATGTCTTCCAGAATTTTTTCCTCTTCTCATGTTCAAGGGTGACTACACAAACTCGAAGAAATATTTGCCGGGAGGATGGAGCGAAGATGGGCTTCTATGATATGTATATCTGATGAATTGCAGCGTTCCACAATTTGCCATCGCAAAATACTTGTTCGTGAGATATCAATAGTAATTATAAGATGTGAGCGCGTAGAGATCTTGGTTTTATTACACGTCCGACTCGGAGTTTCTGAGTGCTCTGTTACGTAAACGGGACCGTCGTCCGAGTACCGTACGTTATCAACACTTTCTTCTCCGTCGTTATCTTCTGACTACCGTTCAACTAGGATACTCGAGGGTCGACTTGATGGTCGAAAGTTGTCAGCTTGTGTTTGCCCTCGGGCAGGACACAGGTAGATGATATTCGACTCGGAGTCATTTTCGAACTTACCTAGGCGGACTTGAAGGAGGGATTGTGAAGCAGAGCTCAAAGCCCGTGGCTTCGTTTCGAGGTCGAGCATGGCGCATCGCTCGAGCTGGAGGATCATCACCTGAACTTGGAATCCCATATGACGCATGTTCGTTGCGTCCTCGTTGACTTCTACACCAGCGGCGTCGCAACTGTATCAGACGCAAACCTATGAACGGCGATTGGTTGAGGAGGGTCGAGGAGAGGTTTACGGGTATGAACGTGGACCAAAGGCCTCAGCGTTACAGTCATTTGCGTCTCTCAAAGAGTTTTCCGCAAAGTATCCAGCATCGACGACGCAGCTCCTTGCCTCCGAAGACAAGGCATTTTTCCTCCCAATCTCGCAGCGCTGTGGCCAGAAGTCAGTTCCTTTCATCCCTATTCTCGATGCCAGCTTTGAGGTCTGGATCAAGAGGCATATATACTCTTGTCGTTTCTTATCTTTCTGTTCTGACATTTTGCTTTTTAGGACTCTCTTTGGCAAGCGGAAGACATCGAGGCTGTTTCGGTCAGGATCCCGAACATATTTGTATTCTCCAGGGCCCTGTGGCTGCCAAGCAGTCGAAGATCAAGGACGAGCCAATTAAGGACCTACTAGGGAATATCAATTCCTCCCTCGTTAATAATCTTCTCCAGCGTGTTTACGGCGGCGACGCCAGCAAAATTCCTACCATTGATTACTTGGGGAAGCATTGCCGCAGCTGACTGGCATGGGGAGAATCGTAGCTAGAGATAGTGTTACTTACACTCTAGGCCATAGCCTTCCCGACGTGTCCTCTTGGTTAGGGACACTCGCCGGGCCTGATCTCAATTGGCTTCAGAGCTCTTTTGACCCCTGTCACCATTGTGCAAGGCACGTCATACATAAATAACCCTATTCGTCGTCTTCTCGTACCTCGTCGGGGCCAAAAGGTCGTTGTCTCGCCAACATCCGTCAACGTCTACGGTGTTGCTTGGTCATATGGTCCTCACAAAGACGGGTTTAAGGCCGTGGATATATTCTATTCGTCATCTTCTGGTCGCATTGATATCACCATCTTCGAAGAGCGTCGTAATGTTTCCGTGCCCCCCCCTCACTTCACAACAAATACAAACCTTCTATGGGTTCCGTGCCTGTCTAGATTGCAGAAGGTCGGAACCACCGTATCAAGTAATTCTACTGGAAACTGTGGTACGGAGACAATAAGGTATCGCCCGAGATTGATGTTAAGAGTACATTTACGGGTCCAGAACCAAGCACCGTCGAGACGTTGCCGTCGTTGGGAACCAGGGCGAGAGCTTTAAAGCAATGGATAACTCTGAGGTGAAATCTCCTATGGACTTCGCTATCGTTATGGGCTGGCAGGTGAGTATTCTGACACTAATTTCTCCTGGATTGGTTTCACAACAGCCACTCTGCAGGCCATTATAAAATCTATTTTCCCCGCTGCCATCGACGGCGACCTGCTAAAGCTTGTTCACCTGATGTGTGCAATGCAGAGGCTCACATCGCCTCCGTCACCAACGGCGATGTTGGGAAGATCGTCAAAGTCAAAGGCCATGTCTATCGTCCGGGCAAGCCGGTCAATGAAGTTGTTTCGGCCTTCCTCTATCTTCACGGATTATGAAACACTTTCGAAAGTACGGAGGAGCCTGATTATCTCGTCGATCTTCCGGACGATGCAGCCGTTGGCGTCTTGCAGTCAAAAGAGTGATTTGACGTTGAGAACGTCGTCGCGCAAGGCCACTCGGAACGAGTTCTAGCGTAAGTTGCACGCAGTGTTCAAGTTAGTCCCATACTGAATACTTTCTAACAGTTATGACGTCTCTTTCGTTGGGATGTGTTACCCGGTGATGAACCCAGTGTCAGGATCCGGCACATCGGCATGCGCCAAGTCCGTCCCCCTCCAAGCTGGAACGGCCCTCATTTTCCGTGTTCAGTCTCAGGTTACTTTCAGGGACAAGACTTCCTATCGAGACGTGTCTGTCTCTGGGGATGTCTCGTCTGTGAACAACTCAAGCGGTTTGTAAAGGCCGGGTCAGTGGACTTCCAGCAGGACGACTGTCAAGGCAATCCTGTCGTTGCATATGTTCAACGTCACGGCACACCGCAGGGAAGGCTCGTCGCCTTGGCCAATAATGGTTATGCACTCACTACTGAAGGTTCAACCATCTTCAACTCTCCTCTGACCAATGAACTGTATTCGAAAATATCCGGCGACTTCAATCCCATCCACATCAATCCCTACTTCTCATGCTACGCGTCTCTTCCTGGGACAATTACGCACGGTTTGTGGTCGAGCGCCGCGACACGGAAGTGATGGCAATATGGTTGTCAAGATCGAGACAACGAATGAACGTCCCGCAAAGGTTCTGGAGGGATCTGCGGAAGTTGCACAAGCTACAACAGTCTACGTTTTCACCAGCCAAGGCTCACAAGAGGCGAGCATTGGCATAGACTTGTACAACTTGTCGCCTGCTGCGCGTGCGGTATGGGATGGTGCAGATGCCCTTCTCTCAGTCTGTGATTTTTCCATCGTCGAAATCGTCAAGGACAATCCGAAAGAGAAGACTATTCGATTCGGAGGCATCAAAGGCCAAGCCATCCGCCAGCGTTATATGGACGTGACCTACGACACCATGGACAAGGACAGCAATGTCAAAACCCTTCCCCTTTTTGGCGACATCAATATTCGATCCCCCAAATACGTGCACTCGCAGAAGGGCTTAGATGCAGCCGACACAACCGCCGAGCTAGAGGACAAACAGGAAGCTGAATTAGATCTGTTCTCTAGATTTCAGGCTTTGTTGCACGCAGCCTACACGAGGATGGGCAGTCCACTCGTGCCCGCACGTCACTCCTCGTAAATGTGTTCGCTCACTTCACATCGACGTACCTTACTAAACAGGACGTCCATTCGGTCGCTGCGACATGCGATACCGACATGCGCAAGACCGTCCTTTCGTCGTATTTTGTCGCCCTTGCGGCACTCGAGGATGAAAATGGGACGAATATACCTCATGCTCCCGCCTTGGCCCTTCTTTCGGCTGCTGCGAAGGGAGACGCGTCTGTGCTCGCTCTCTTCGGCGGCCAAGGAACCAACGAAGTTTATTTGTACGAGTTGCAGTCTCTCTATGATATCTACGAGTAGCTGCGTTCCTCTCCACCATTACCCTCAAGCCTCTTACATCTACGGATGAGGCTACCGCATTTTATAACCATGGATTGGATGTTATGTCCTGGCTCACGGGTTCCACTCCTCGGCCCTCAACTGTACACTTGGCCTCCATCCCTACCTCATTCCCTCTTATTGGCCTCACGCAGCTCGTTCAGTATCTCATCGTATGCCGCGTATCTGGCCTCATGCCTCAGGAACTCCGTGATCGCATCTCGGGTGCTACCGGTCACTCTCAAGGAGTAGCTACGGCTGTTGCCGTCGCAGCATCAACCACTTTCGAGTCTTTCACAGAGAACGCGAAAAAGGCCGTCTGCCAGCTATTCTTCGGCGGTCTCCGTGGCCAAGAGGCCTTCCCAGTCCTCTCTTTGGAGCCCAGCGTCGTAGATAACTCTATTGCAGGAGCTGAAGGGGCTCTCAGCCCAATGTTGGCCGTGATTGGCCTCGCACTCAAAGATCTCGAGCCGCATATCAAGCAGACCAATAGCCACCCACCTGCGAACTCGAAGCTTCACGTGTCTTTGTACAATGGCCCATGAGCGTTCGTAGTCACGGGTCCAGTTCGTGCACTCTATGGGCTGGTCACGAATTTGAGCAAGGTCAGGGCGCCAAGTGGGTGAGATCAGAGCAAGACGCAGTTCTCGCAACGGAAACTTGTCTTTTCCGTGCGGTTTTTGGTCGTCAATACCCCCTACCACTCGGCATACTTGGCGAGCGCGACCGAGAAGCTTTGCGAGGAGGATTTAGAAGGCGAGGAGTTGTGGACTGCCAATGAGCTGGCTATTCCGGTGTGTAATACGGATGGTAGTAAGTACAAATTACTCTGATATTTACCAGTTATATAACTTAACATCTTTTAGGTTCGGATATGCGGCAGTTGTCAACCACCATCACTCGGTCGATTTGCGACCAAATAATCACATCGCCCATGCAATGGACCGCAGCGACGAATTTGCCGGAGACTGCCACCCATGCAGTTGATTTTGGCCTCGGAGGTTTGAGCGGCATCGGCCCTCTCACAGCCCGGAATCTTGATGGCCGTGGTGCTCGCATCATCGTCGTAGGCGACAAAGGTAAGGGTGACGCCGAACTTTATGACCCGCAGAATATCCTGTACGAGGAATGGTGGAGCGAGAAATGGGGACCTAAGCTGGTTAGTACGAGGTATGCAAACAGCAAATTTTTTTGGAAGCATGTACTCATAGCCTGTTATTCAAGTGATGGCACCATTCACATCGACACACCATATTCACGCCTGCTCGGCAAGCCTCCTATCATGGTCGCAGGTATGACCCCGTCAACGGTCAAAGGCGGCTTCGTTAGTGCCGTTCTCTCAGCCGGATTCCATGTCGAGCTTGCTGGTGGCGGCCACTACAGTTCTGAAGCTCACCGCGCCAAGGTTACGGAAATTCAGTCTAAAATACCTCCCGGCGTCGGGATTACCCTTAGCTCACTCTACATCAACCCGGGGCAGTTCGGTTTCCGACTTCCGTTGTAGCAGGAGATGAGGAAGGAAGGGTTGCCTATTGAAGGTTTCTGTGTCGCCGCTGGCATTCCAAGCACTGAGAAGGCTGCGGAAATCATCGAGGGACTGGCAAACGCGGGTATCAAGCACGTCGCATTCAAGCCTGGCTCAGTGGAAGGAATCCGACAAGTTGTCAGCATCGCAGCTGCGAACCCGAGTTTTCCCATCATTCTCCATTGGACTGGTGTGCGTGCGGGAGGCCACCGTTCATATGAGGACTTCCACCAGCCTATACTCGCTACATACAGGTCAATCAGGCGGCACGCGAATATCACTCTCATTGCAGGCCCTGGATTCGGTGCCGCAGATGATGTGTGGCGTTACTTGTCGGACGATTGGGCAGTCCAGGGTTACGGTGTTCAGCCCATGCCGCTCGACGGCGTTTTATTTGCAAGCAGTGTTATGGTCGCGAAAGAGGCTCACACAAGTTCGTCGGTGAAGAATCTCATCGTAGCGGCGCCTGGCGTGGACAATGCTAACCGGGAGGGCACTCACAAGCAAACGCACCGGAGGCATACTTATTTACTGTTCGCTCCGGGCTCGGAGAGCCTATCCACAGAATTGCAAGTATAGAGTCAAACTCTGGAAAGGAGAAGCGTCTGCAGTGGCTGGCGGGACGCAGAGCCAAGGCGATTCGGAAGCTGAACACCGACTTTGCAAGACCGTGGTTTGGTTGGAAGAAGGATTGATCGGTTGCAGAGGATCTGGGAGACATAACCTACGAGGAGGCGACTTTGAGAATGGTCCGCTTAATGTTCGTGGAGAAGGAAAGCAGATGGATCATTTGAGTCTGAGAAATTTGACCGGAGGGTCAAGAAGATGTTTGCGGGTATAAACGAGGGTGGATCAAAAGCCTCAGCGTTAAAGTCATTTGCGTCTCTTACTCCTTCGTGGAAGATTTTTCCGCAGAGTATCCAACAACGCAGCTCCCCTCCGAAGACATGGCATGTTTCCTGGCAATCTCGCGGCGCCGTGGCTAGAAGCCAGTTCCTTTCATCCCAATTCTCTATGCCGGCTTCCAGATCTGGTTCATGCAGGTATATATACTTCTGGCATCTCACCTCCCTATTCTGATGCGTTTTACTTCTAGGACTCTTTGGCAAGTGGAACACATCAAGGCCGCTTTCGATCAGATCCCGAACGTGTCTGTATTCTCCAGGGTCATATGGCGGCTGGGGATATCAATTCCTCCCTCATTAGTAAACTTTCTCGAGCGTGTTTAAGGCGGTGGCGCTAGCAAAAAACCTACCATCAAACCACTTGGGCCCACAACTTGGAGCACTGCCACAGCTTACTGGCATTGGGAGAATCGTAGCTAGAGATGGTGTCACTTACACTATGGGCAACAACCTTGCCGATGCATCCTCTGGTTGGACACCCTCGCCGGTCCACAAAGTTTATGGTACGTTGAGTCATGACTTACTGTGCAACAATCGACTCCATCGTTATATTTCAGGATTGGCCTCCCCGAGACAATTTTGATAAGCTGTTCCCAGAACTTTTTGTGGCCTCAAAGGACGCTGTCAGTTCGGTAGAGCGGGTTATATTAACCACGTATGAGTTCTCCATTAGCCCTCGGATCCTCTTTATGGACAGCGTGGTAATGACCATGTATCAATTTAGAAGAGCAAAGCATGACGGTATCGAACTTGATTCTGCAACAGAGAAGAAGTTTCGAAGCGCGTATCATTACTGATCCTGACTTCGAAATGGCGATCCAACCATATATTACAAATTTAAAACCCCAGTCAAACCGGTGCCTTCATCCATTTTGTAAAATCAAGATGGCTGATATTTTTTAAAAGAAGTCACACATCAAAGCCACTTAAACTCGACGGTACCGGGAGTTGTCAGTCTGTCCCATCAAAATCGTTTCGCACACATAATTGCCCGTGATACCAATATTAGGGCACGCCATAATGGAAGAAGTCGAGGAGGAAGAAGTCGAATTGCCCCAATTGCTAAACGTCCTAGAAGTGGATCCAGAGAGCTTGGGGTAGGCGAGACTGATATCTGTATGGTGTCAGACATCCGCTTCGAAACTCCACTCCGAGGAATATTTACATCTCTAATTGTAAGAGTGAATTTCCTCGCCAAGCTGCCTTAAGGAGATTAGTAGGCTCTGAGTTCTGCTGACATAACGTCGCTTGTCATCCACATTCTGGGGATGGATTGCCACACGTACAATGGGCTCTGCAAGTCCCTTTTTTGGTGGAATCCCTTTTCGGGAGGCAAAATGCCATTTCTGGGAGCAGAACCTTTTCTGGTAGCGAATTACCTTTTTGGCCGTCAATGGGCGTCTCCCTGGCCTATAAAGGTCAGCCGAAACCCCATTACTACTATCCCCACCCTTCTCATTGTGCGTAATGTCTGACGACGAACTTCAACATACTGTCGGTAATAAACGCTCGGGAGCTTTGCAACTTGGGCCACGAAAAAAGCCGTGAGCTCGTATGATGCATCATAATACATCGATTGGTTTCTCATTCGTAACACTAGGTGCGGCACCGATCCACTTGTCCACCATGGCAGACACTTCGGACGAACCATCCACGCCTTATGCTCTGTCAAAGCCTTAATCACGAACGGGTTATTGCGAACGGCAGAGCTCGAAGAAAACCCAGAGATCATATTTACACATGAGTATGTAATACCACCTGCTCTTGTGGTCCATCTGACATATAAACAAGGGAACGAAAGGAACATGATGTGTTTCAACAACTCTTTCGCATAGTTCCAAATCTTGAGGCGCGGATCATGGAGGGCTCCGATGAGGATACCTGCCACGTCGCAGAGCTGGTATGATACTTCCGAATCTTTGACCGATATATGGGCTTACTATGTATCCTTAGCTTCAGAAGGGTGCTTCTAGTGCAAGATCCGATGATACTAAAAGCCTCAAGGCTGCGGTTCTTGACTGGATCACACCCAAGGGCCAGCCACTGAACCCTCCTTTAGCCCGCAATGTCAAATCCGATCGAGGTTTTCATCACGAGCGTACGGGAGCGTTGTTGTGCCCTGCAGGCCTAGAATGGTCAAATATTGAGTGAGCATTTGTTTAGATACAATGCATGGTACTAACAGCCCACCAGGGTCAGGGAAAAGTTGCGGAGCGGCGAGATGGCAGTGGCTGGTGACCAATGGCCGATTTTCTTGTATAACGGATACACCTACGATCCTGAAGACCCCTGGAATGGCCTTTTTCGTAGTATCATCCTTGTATCAGTGTGTTTCTTTCGTCTGTCCTTTGCCTGGATCTTCCGTCCTGACTGACAGGCATTTCCAGGCGTATAAACACGTCTTCACTTCCCCCAGTTCCGTCGAAAAGGAACCCAAGGCCACCCGATCCGGAAACGCACGTATTCATGGGATGACGAAAGTCACAGCAGCTTCCATCGCATACATTGCTACTCAGGCAAGTTGAAAGTTGATGCCGTTTGCGCTTTACTTTATATCTGAACACATTATTCCAGGTCAGGTTTGCGCTATCGTCATCACCCGTCTTTTCTAGGACGGACACCAGCACAGACTCGGAGAGGTTTTATAATTCGGTCCTTGGCCTATTCGACGACGTTGAAGAACAGGAGGAGGTCAATGATTTGCTCTCGTGGTGGAATCGGTACGTACGTGCTTCTCTTTCATCCAATCTCCTGACAACGTATATATAGCCAAATCTTCCCCACTCACGCCATGGTGCCACGCGCTGCTACAAAAGATAGCCCTTGGGGGAAGATCAAAGAAAAGCGAAAGGCACTCAAGGCCTTGGCTACTAATGCCCGGAATTGAAGTATCTTGTTTGTTGAACCACTGTACATAAGCGAAGATTTAAAATATCAATCTGGCTTCGACGAGTATCCCAATATGTACCGTCGTGATCACTGGCATCCAAAGTCGCAGGTATAGATGTAGCTATTAGTATTGTAGATCCAGACTGGTGCACTTCCAAATTATTGCCAGCCTTCTCTACCAGTCGTCTGTCAGGCAAGGGTAGACCGTGCAGCATCATCTAGACGGGTCTGGTAGGCGTTGCCACCGGATGTCTGGCTGACTGAGCTGACGTTGGATCTATCATTCGGCAGCCGCAGCTCATACGGAAAATAACAGATATATTTCGTACAATTGGCCAAGGCTGCATGGCATTACAAACTCAGACGCTTCAGATGGACTTTCAAATTTGTTGCATATCTTCCCAGCTAGTCATCTGTCTGGCAGCGGCAGACCGTCCAGCATTATCTAGACGGGTCTGAGGCGCCGCCACCAGATGTCCAATGCTGACGATCTATATGTCCTTCAGGCAGCCGCAGCTCATCTGCAAACTATTAGATATATCTTGCACAAGTGGCCAAAGCCATCTGGCATTACAAATACAAATGCTACTGATAAACTTTCAAATTTGTTGCATATCTTCCCAACCAGTTATCTTTGAGGCAGTGGTAGACCATCTAGCATCATCCAGACAGGTCTGGTAGGTGCTGCCAGCAGATGTCTTGCTGACTGATCTGATGTCAGATGGCTTGCCACAGCTAGGAGATATACCTTGCATCATTGGCCAAGGCCACCTGGCATTACAAACCCAGATGTCACTGATGCCCTTTCAAATTTATTGCAAATCTTCCCAGTCGGTTTTCTGTCAGTTAGCGGCAGACCATGTGACACCAGAAGTATGACTAATGTACCAAGTCTGGCCCAAAAGCATCTGTGTTAGTGTGGTTGCAATAATCCACGAAGGCTGCCTATGCTTTCAAACCCTGATAGGGCCATCTGTAAGAATTGCAGGGATTACTGAAAATATATATATTATTTTGCCTTATCAGGCCTTGTCATATCGTCCACGTTCACCTGATGTGCGCTGCAAATGTTACTGCTTCCTGAACGTCACTAACTGTGCGGGCATCAACACCAACAATAGGGACACTCCCTTGCTGACAAGGCACACCCAAGGTGGTATTCAAGTAGCAAGCGCTGATGGACCCGTTGTCGAAGGTAAATGTCTCGAAGTTGGGACTTTGTGATGCCCCTGACTGGTCGGCACGCCAATTAGCATTGAGGTGGTTGATTTTCACGTCTGTGCAATTCCCGGAAGGGCTGGACACTGGGTAGCATGCCGAAGCAGGAGGCAAGGGATAAATGAGAGGCTGTGATACTCGTGACTCGAGCAATAATAAATCAGATGTACTTGGCCAGCACCTCTGGCCGTACAGACAGCGACATCTGGACGAAGTGATATTCCAACGAGCCATAACAATTGACACCACCCAGGAGAGTTGAAGAGCGATAGTCAGCGGATTCATCGTGCTGTCCGCAAGTAAAGTTTGCAGCTTCGAGGCCATAGTCTCTTTGTTATTTATACGGGATGAAATGAATCAGAGGCCAGTCCCGCATGGTGTACATTGGGTGTATAGCCAATTTGTTGACAGACCGCAGGTGAGCGCAGCTACGTATACTGCGTGATTTAAGGCTCCAACCATTTAGTTTATGTTTACACTAAATCAGTATTTAAATGGAAATGGTAAATAGAT